>Ga0209541_10005369_pt1 | contig 22378 bp, 35 predicted proteins | sample RifCSPlowO2_01_FD_184027 | JGI IMG/M metagenome (GOLD analysis project Ga0209541, IMG submission 184027) | Groundwater microbial communities from Rifle, Colorado - Rifle CSP2_plank lowO2_0.1 (SPAdes) (version 2) | ecosystem: Environmental > Aquatic > Deep subsurface > Groundwater | place...
CCCCAGACGGCTTTTCTCAATACCTCTGTCGGACGCTTCAAGAAGAGAGCTGCAAGATGCTCTTTACGCAATCCTCCCATATATCCTGAATGAGCGTAATATATCTTCTGGCTGAGCTTTTTTCCGCTAAACTTAATACGCTTTACGTTCTTTACAAGTACTCGTTCCTGTCCGTCTATATGGTGGCGGAAATCCGCCCTGTTCTTCCCGCGCAGCAGAACCGCAACGCGCACAGCCAACCTGCCCAAGGGCTGGCCGGTTGCGTCTACGATATGCACCTCTTGTTTTTTGTTCTGTTCCATGATTATTGCACGAATTCCAGAATAGCCATGCGGGCCGCATCGCTTTCCCGAATTCCAAGTTTAATGACGCGGGTATATCCCCCTTTCCTTTCTTTGTATCGGGGAGCTATCTCATCCAATAGCTTCTTTGTCGCTCGCGCGTCAAGATGCAGGGCTGCATGCCGGCGGGCCGCCATGGACCCCATTCTTGTTTTCGTGATCAGCTTTTCCGCAAAGCGCTGCGTTTCCTTTGCCCGGGCTTCCGTGGTTTGGATGCGTCCCTTTATGATAAGGGCGCGAATAAGCGAATCGAGAAGCGCTCGTCTGGGAGCCGCCGTCCTTGAAAATTTTCTTCCTTGCTTGCGTTTCCTCATTTCTTCTTTGACTTTGGTGTTGCCGCTTTTTTGGGCTTTGCTTTTGACTTCTTCTTTTCTTTTCCTTCGGACGGAAACGCTTTTTCTAGGCTTATTCCTTCTCCGATGCGCTGGAATTGCGCCAAAAGAATTTCGATTGCCTGCGCAAGGGCTGCTTGCGGACTCAACGCGCCGTCGGTCTCAATTTCTAAGGTAAGCCGGTCAAAGTCGGTTCGTTCTCCGACACGCATGGCTTCCACCCGAAAACTCACGCGCCTGACAGGAGAAAAGGCGGCGTCTAAAGCGATGGCTCCAATTTCCTGTTTCTCGCCTTTGCGCGCCTCCACGGGCACGTACCCGATGCCTCGCTCAATGCGCAACTCCATATCCAACTCCGCCTGCTTGCCCTGCAGATTGGCAATCACCATATCCTTGTTTATCACCTGAACTTCGGAAGAGGCCTTGATGTCTTGCGCCTTTACCTTTTTCTCTCCCTTTACCTTAAGGGTTACCGTCTGGGGTTCGTCTGAAAACATGAGAAAGCGCACTTGCTTCAGATGCAGGATGATCGTTACCACGTCTTCTGCCACTCCGGGGATGGTTGAAAACTCATGAGCAACGCCCTTGATCTTAACCTGGGTGATTGCGGCTCCCTGCAGAGAGGAAAGAAGCACCCTTCTCAGCGTATTTCCGATACTTACGCCGTATCCGGGGTACAGGGCCTCGATCTCGAACACTCCTTTATTCTGATCTTCCTGAATTGTTTTTACTGGCTGTGAAAGAGGGATCATATGTATGAATAATTAACGTGAGTAAAATTCGAAAATGAGAGGAATATCGAATCCGGAGCTTGCTTCTTGAGCCGTAGGAAACTCCCGTATGATTCCTTTCATTTCTTCTTTATCAAGCGCAATCCATGAAGGCGCCTCATATTTCTTTATCGCAAGGCGTGCGTTCTTGAACAAGACTTTTTCCAATGACTGGGGGCGCACGGCAATCGTATCTCCTATGTTCGTCTGGTATGAAGCAACATCAATCTTTTTTCCGTTTACCAGGATGTGCCCGTGAGAAATCATCTGCTTTGCCTGGTTGCGCGTTTGCGCGAATCCCATGCGGAATACGGTATTGTCCAGCCTTCGTTCCAGATACTGCAGCAACAGATCGCGGGAATCTCCTCCTCTCCTGGACTGCTCAATGGCAGCTTGAATATATTTCTTAAATTGCCTCTCGCGAAGAAGATATGAATTTCTAAGCTCCTGCTTTTCCTGGAGTTGGCGTCCGTATTCTGAAACCTGACCTTGCCTGTGTTTTCGTACAACTGCGTTCTGCATAGTATTACACCCTTCTGACCTTGGAAGCACGGGGTCCATTATGAGGAATGGGGGTTAAATCGGTGATGGAACTGATTTCCAATCCTTTGGCGCCAAGAGAACGAACTGCGGAATCCCTGCCCGATCCCACGCCTTTTACGAAAAGCGCAACGCGCTCCACTCCGCGAAGTTTTGCTCCCTGGCTCAATTGTTCCGCAACCTTGGAAGCTGCGAAGGGGGTGGATTTTTTGGTGCCCGTGAATCCCATGCGCCCCGCAGACACGCTCAAGACCACGTTTCCCCGCTCATCGGTCAGGGTCATGATCGTGTTGTTATAGGAAGAATAGATGTATATTCTCCCGTCCCTAAACTTCTGCTTCCCGGCAGCAGTCACGGTTTCCGAAACCGGGCCTTCTGCTCGAGCTCCAGTTTCTCCTTTTTCGATGACTCGTTTCTTTCCCATAATATGATTAGGTGGGTGTTGCCGCGGGCTTCCTGCCAGATCCGACTGTTTTTCGTACGTTTCCTCGGACCGTCCTGGTATTGGTCTTCGTGCGCTGTCCGCGAACCGGCAGTCCTCTGGCATGCCTCATGCCCCTCCAGGATCCGATTGCTTTCAGACGCCTTATATTCATTAAAATCTCCCTGCGCAATTCTCCCTCAATCTTGTAGTTTTTCTCAACATATTCTTTCAGGCGGTTAAGTTCCTCTGAGGTGAGTTTTCCCATCTTCGTTGCAGGTGCAATGCGAGCCGCCTGCAAAATATCCCTACTCAACGCAGCTCCCACTCCGTAGAGATATCCTAACGCGATGTCCGCTCTTTTATTGTCAGGCAATTGAATGCCGAGAAGTCGTACCATAATAAAACCAAATGGTTATTTCAAGCCCCCTGCCGTTGCTTATGCTTAGGATTTTTGCAGATGATGTACATCTTCTGCTTTCTGCGCACCTGTTTGCAATCCTTGCATCGTTTTTTAATTGATGAACTTACTTTCATGGTTTTCTGTATGCTCCTCTGTATACGATCCTGCCTTTTGTGCGATCGTAGGGACTGAGCTCCACGGTAACCTTATCGCCAGGAAGAATGCGAATCTTGTGCATGCGCAGTTTACCCGCTACATACCCCATCACTTCTTTACCGTCTTGGAGACGCAGCTTGAAACGAAAACTGGGCAACGCTTCCAGCACCTCTCCCTGGCACAAGAGGCTTTTATCGGTTTCTTTCATCAATTAAGCCAGAATAAACGCACTGTATTCATATACCATAGAGGCTAGAGTAAGTCCAGCCCCAAGGAGACATTGATGCGATTAAGGTCGGCGGGAACCTGCCATTCCCAGAAAGGCCACAGGGAAATATGAAGGCTTTGTACCCCTTCTACAGCTTCTCCCTGCTGCTGGGCCATATCCTGGCCCTTGCCCCGGACCCTGAGACGAACATCCTGTTCCTGCACCTGAGAGTACGCTTTCCCTTTTGAAAATCCGGCCAGCAGCAGAGTTCCCTTCTTATGATCCACATTTTTGAACTCATAGCCGCTCTGCAGGGTCTTCTCAAGAATTGTTTCCCCCGAAGACAATTTCTTGCGTAATGATTGGCTTAGAAGATCGTCAAAAACCTTTCTGGGAAACGCTATCGCTAAAACCCTTACCTGCCCCGTCACGTTAAACTTGCTTAATTCGGCTCCTGCTTTTGCCAGAGAAGAGGCCTGTGAAAGTTCCACCAGAAAAGCGTCTTCCGGAATTTCATATCCTGCGGGAAGCATTTTCTGCAATTCTTGTTTAGCTCCCTCCCGAAGTTCTGCGAGGAGCGTATCTTTCCCCCGATTAAGATCATCCAGACTGACAATCGTTGTTTCACTCCTGGATCCTCCCGACATGGACGCTGCAGATTTGCCGTAAATTGCGGTATACAGAACCGAACCTGCAAGCCCCGGGAGCGAAAAATTGGAAGGGCCGATGTTATAATCCTCCCCTGCTTCTGCGGCGAGCACCTCAATATTCAGAGAACCCGGAACCCCGCCTTGCTGCCCCGGAATCACCACGCGGGCTAATGAACGAAACAGTTTTCCGTCTTGGGAAATAAAGCGCGTGGTTGCGACAAGAATCTGGGGTGTGCTTGGCCTCGTATTGTATACCGTGATTATCCCGCGCGCCTGCCCCTGCTTGTCGGATTTCCCGGTCGCAGAAAACAATCGCGTTCCGTCTTGTTCTTTTGCTAAGGAGAGTGCTTCGATGGCCCCTGCGGCTCCGTTTTTGGCAGCCACAATCTCTTGCTCCACGGCAATTTCTCTGGAATCTGGAATTACCGTAATCGCTGCTTTTGCAACAAAGAAATGAACCCAGAATATCCCGACAAGCGCAAACGCAGACACCAGCAACGTCAAAACAAAAGGCTTCGGAAGTTTGCGGTTCGGCTTCTTTGGTTCTGAAAAAGAAACAGGGGCCGAAGGTCTAGAGTACCCCCGAGGGGTTGACGATCGAGGAGTTATATCAACGATTCTTCGATTGTTCATTATGTCAGTGTATATAATACATTGTTTAGGAAGTTTTCAAAAGATGCCCGCGGATTCTCCTCACTCCTGCCGATACCGCTTCCTGTTTTCCGATGCGAAATCCCTCCACCTCTCCCGTATGCCGCACATGCGGACCTCCGCACAATTCCCGGGAAAACACTTCTCCCGTTTTGGGATCCCATGCGGAGTATACTTTCACCGCGTCGGGATATTTCTCTCTCGGAGAATACAAAGCCCCCAATGCGATTGCTTCCTGAAAGGGCATCTCCTTATATCCCATATCAAGATTCTGGCGAATCGCTTCTTGCACCAATAACTCTGTTTGCCGCACCTCTTCATCGGTCAATTTTCGATCAAAGGTAAAATCAAAACGAGTGCGTTCCGGGGTAATGTCAGAACCCGCCTGATGCACATCCTCTCCCAGAACCTTGCGCAAGGCAGCTTGAAGCAGGTGCGTAGCCGTATGCAACCTGGTTACGATCTGCAACTCTTCTTCGTTTGCCGCTTTGAGCTCCCCTGTATCTACAAGCAATCCGTGACCTCCGAACTTTCGTGCAACTCCAACGCTCGAAATTTCCTTATGACGCTCTTGGTCTTTCGCAAATGCTTCTTCATTAATTTCTACTCCTTCTTTTTTTGCAAGGTCATGCAAGATATCAATAGTTGCGCCGGTGCTTTGATGAATACCGAAAACGATCACCGGAGACATAAACCGTTCTCCTTGTTCTTTAATTCTATTAGCTTCTTTTTCAAATTCTCTACGTATTGGCCCAAGGGTTTTCATGAATTTCTCATATTCATCTCTAAAAACTTTCTCCACAACAGAAAAATCAAGATTCTGATAGTCAGGGATTTTTTTATACTCATTCACTACGAATTCTAGCTGACGCACGGGGTCAGCCCCGATATTCTCATCATATGTAAATTCAATAACTCGTCGCATCAATCGGCGAAGTATATACCCAGCCCCTTTATTGGAGGGTCGCAAACCATCAGAGATTAGAAAAGGTATGCCACGGATATGATCAGCGAGGATTCTCCTCGTTCGAATCGGAAGTTGATCTGGAAATCTTTGCATGATGAAATCGAAAAGATCTGTTTCAAAAATAGTATTCTTTTTTTGAACAACCGTTGCCAATCGTTCTAATCCCATGCCGGTATCTACTCCCGGCTTCTTTAAAAGTTCCAACTTTTTTCCTGAAACTCCCTCATCAAGTTCTTCTCTGGAACCCGGGTAAAAATACTGATTAAATACAAGGTTCCACACTTCAACATCCTGGCCAGCTCCGTTTCTGCAGTAAATCTCGGTGGTAGGTCCGCAGGGGCCCGAGTTTCCCGTAGGTCCCCAGAATACGTCTTCCATCCCTTGCTCCTTGATCTTTTCATCTGAGATGCCCAGTGATTTCCAAATGGCTATTGATTCTTCATCTTTGGGAACACCGATGCTGTCTTTGCCTTCGAATACCGTAACAAAAGAAATGGTAAGCCCCATTTCTTTGGTTAAAAATTCATATGCATACGCGATCGCTTCTTTCTTGAAATACCCTTCGAAAGAAAAGTTGCCCAACATTTCAAAAAAGGTGTTGTGGGTTTCATCTCCCACCTCTTCAATATTGGAAGTTCTGAAGCATTTCTGGATAGAAACGGTGTTCAAACTGCCGAAATCTTTTATAGCATTGGCATCGCCCGTGTAATACTTCTTAAACTGCTGCATTCCTGCCGTGGTTAAAAGCACGGACGGGTCATCTGGAACCAATGAAGAAGAAGGCACAATGGTGTGTCCTCGTTTCTCAAAAAACTCCAAAAATCGTCTGCGCAATTCTTGAGAATCCATGCGCTGATTATATCATAGTTAAACAATGACGCCTCCTGCTATGAGTTGCGTATCTTGATAAAGAGCAGCCACCTGCCCCGGGGTCACGGCGCGCTGAGCTTGCTGGAACGTCAGTTTGTAGGCATTCTCCCCTGTTTTTAAGAGCAGGGCCGGGGCCAGCTGCTGACGATAGCGGATGCGCGCATCCACCTGCAATGGATTATCCTTCGTGTTTTCAGAAAACCAGTTCATGTCTTTTATCATCAACTCCTTCTGATACAATCCCTCTTCATCCTTGCTCACAACCAAAATGTTGCGATCAATGTCTTTTTGCACAACATAGTACGGGCCTCCTCCCAATCCAATGCCTTTTCTCTGCCCAATGGTATAATAGTGCGCTCCCTCATGCGTTCCAAGCACGGTTCCGCTGGCATCTATGATGTTCCCTGGCTTCACGGGCAGATACTGCTTCAAGAAATCCAAAACATTCACCTCACCAACGAAACAAATGCCCTGGCTGTCTTTGCGTTCCGCATTCGGCAATCCGAACTTCTTAGCCAATTCCCTGACCTGGGGCTTTGTATATTCTCCGATAGGAAATAAAACTCTGTTCAGCACCTCTGGTTTAATAAACGAGAGAAAATATGACTGATCTTTTTCCTTGTCTGACCCTTCTAAAAGCTTTCCGTCTTTAATGCGGGAATAATGCCCGGTTGCAACATATGATGCCCCGAGTTGCATTGCTTTTTCAAAGAACAAGCCAAACTTAATTTCCTTGTTGCACATGGCGTCGGGGTTCGGGGTAATCCCTTTTTTATATCCTTCCAGCAGATAATTAACGACGCGCTTTTTGTACTCGTCAATAAGGTTAAGGGCATAGAAAGGAATATTCAGATGGGCGGCTGCCAGGCGCGCCATGCGCTCGTCTTCTTTGCTTGTGCACGCCAGAGAAAACTCGGCTGACCAGCACTTCATAAACATGCCGATAACCTCAAAACCGGCCTTCTTGAGCAGGGCCGCTGCCACCGAAGAATCAACGCCTCCCGACATTGCAACTATTACCTTCCTTCTCATGAGAAACGATCGGCTACCGAAGACGCGGCAAAAGATTCTGGCTTGATGATCGGTTCAAATCCGTTGCCGCGGATAAGCCCGGTAATTTCCCGGATCATGTCTTTCGTTGGCCCGTTCTGACCGATATCCGCATGGATGTACTGGATCATGTCTCCAAAATGCTCTTTCAAAAACAAAGCAAAGTCGCACGAAAGCAATACCTCCTGCAAAATGCGCTCATGCATATTATAAAACTTCCTGCCCTCGGGATACTTGACATGGTGAATAAAGAACCGCCCGCCTTCCCCATGTCTCAACACCACGACCACAAGAGGAAACGTGGGTTCCAAAGAAGAAGACGAATCGCAACCAACGATGATTTCGTATTGCTTCTCCTGCTTCTCCACCATGTAGCCGCGTATCTCCTCAAATACCTGCTCCATGGAGAGCATGCCCTTGGTCGGATTGTAAAACTTCCCTTGCCAGAATATATTCATACGTCTTCTGAATCCTACCTAAAAGCCGCTTTTTTTACAAGGTTCGCGAATTCTCTCGGCTTAAGCGACGCCTGTCCGACAAGAAACCCTTGCACCATGCTTTTTTTAAGAAATGCGCCTGCGTTTTTGCTTGATACGCTCCCTCCGTAAAGAAACACGGCGGGCGAGGCAATCGCGCCGAGCTTCCGCACCATTTGTCTCACTTCTTTTGGATCTGCCGGTTTAGCTCCCTTGCCAGTACTGATGGCCCAGGAAGGCTCGTACACCACCCTGATCTTTCCATACCTGCTCTTTGGAACCCCCCTCAAGGCTTTTATGAGCTGGACTGCGTTCTCTACGCAAAGGATGGGAACAAGCCCTGCCTTGAGCGTGGCGCGCACTTTCTTGTTCACCATGGCATCGGTTTCCCCCGATTGCATTCTGAGCTCAGAATGCCCCAAAATGACGAATCTACAGCCCAGCACTTTGAGCATCGGAAGAGAAATTTGCCCCGTATGGGGACCCGATGGTTCCCAGCTTGCGTCTTGCGCTCCGAGCTCCAAGCTGCTGTGTTTCAGCTGCCTGGCTACGACAGCAAGATACGGAAACGGAGGGCAGATAACGACGCGAACTCCCCGAATATCCTTAAGGTATCTTTTCACGGAACCTGCCAAAATAAACGCCGCCTTGGGGTTCCTGGGATTCATCTTCCAGTTGGCTATGATGAGTCGTTCCATGAAATTTACAACAGGGCGGATAGTCCGAGCGTGAACGCCATGACGATCAACCCTCCGAGCAGGGAACCTGCCAAAAGAAACGGAAATGCTTCTCGAATTTTCACGCCGAACACGAATGCGGCAATGGCGCCGGTCCATCCCCCAACAAACGGAATTGGCGTGGCAACAAGCAAAATCACCACCACCCCCTTTCCCCATCTTGCCATCTTGGATTCGTGGGCCGCTCTCGTATGTTCAAACACGCGAGCGGCAATGTTTCCCACGAACGGAAGGCGTGCCGAAAAAAAACGTAAGAAAAAATCGCTCGTCAATACGATAAGGCAAAGAGGAACCATGTTCCCGAGAACCGACCAAAAGTATGCCGACCATACGGGCAGCCCCGCGCTCGCAATCGCCCAGGGAATAGACCCCCTCAATTCCACGACAGGAGACATGGCTATTAAAAATGTCACAAGTTCGGGACTCATTGTTTTTTCAGGAAGGCGGCGGCTTTTTCGGGCTCAATGGTGGATATCTCAATGCCTGTGCTGATTTCAAATCCCGCCCAGGTAGAGGTTTTGGGCAGAATCTCCAAATGCCAATGGTAATACGAGTGCTTGCCTCCGTCTACGGGAGCCGTATGGATAAAGTAGTTGTAGTCAGGATCATTGAGTCCTTTGAAGAGTTTTCGCATGGCGACCGACAGCGCCTGGGCAAAACATTTTTTCTGCTCTTCTGTGGATTCTTCAAAATACGAAAGGTGCTCTTTGGGATATACGCGAACCTCAAACGCAACCCTGGAAGCAAACGGGCAGAGGGCAACAAAAGAATCGTTTTCAAATATGATTCTCTGCTTCTCCTGAAGATCCCACTGGATCATATCGCAATGCACGCACCTCAAGTACCTAGCAAAGTATTGTTTTGAGCCCTGCATGCTTCGCTGGATGTCGGCTGCCGTGACCGGAGTTGCGATAAGCTGGGAGTGCGGATGCATGATGGTGGCCCCTGCCTTCTCTCCCTTGTTTTTAAAAATGGCGATGTAATTCACAAACTCTTCTGACATCAGGGCGAGATAACGCTCTTGATACGCGTCAATCAGCTCTTTCACCTGAGCTATTGTGAACTGAGGAATGTCTTTCTGATGATCCCTCGTAATGATAACTTCATGGAATCCCACGCCCTCAATGGTTTGGTAGGGCCCTATGATTCTCGTGCGAGGGGAAACAACGGGAGAGAACGCCGGATATTTATTCGGAATTACGACGGTGCTCCAGCTGTCGGGAACCGACCCTTGTTTAATCCGCACTTGTTTTCCATTGAAGAAGACGGCGGTCGGCTTTTCCTGTTCATCAAGCCTTTCAAAAGGACATGCCAAAGCCGAGTCTTCCTTGGAAGACCGTCTCTCTTTCTGAAAGGTTTCGGGTCTTCTCGCGCGCCCGGTCGCGATCAACACCCAGTCTTGAGAAACGGGATCGAGCCTGAGTTCTGAAGGAAATTTCGGATTTTTACTATCTGCCATACATTCCTTTCCAAAGATTAAGTCTGATCTTCAATACTTCAAAAAGCATCTTGACCATGCCAGACAGCTTTACCTTGCTGTTGGGATCATTCACCCAGCGCACCGGAATCTCTTGTATACGAAACCTTAACTTCCTTGCAAGCACCAGGATTTCAACATCAAAGGCCCATCTCTCGATGGTGGCCCGTGAAAACAATTCTTCTGCCGCCTTTTTGGTAAATCCCTTAAACCCGCATTGCGTATCCCACATACCCCAAAGACCCGAGGTGATCTGGACGATGATGTTGAAAATATCTCCCAGGCGCATCCGCAGCCAGGACTGGGGCACGGGCAGCTCGGCTCCCTTGATATCGCGGGAACCTATGACCACGTCAAATCCCTTTTCAAATTCTGGCCACATTTTCTCAATCTGATCCAATGAAGTGGAGTTATCCGCATCCGTGAATAGTCGATAATCTCCTTTCGCTTCCAGCATTCCTTTTCTGACTACGTACCCCTTTCCATGGTTCTCGCGTTCATCAATGAGCCGAAGATTCTTGATAAAAGCTTCTGCTTTCCGCACGACATCTGCCGTATTATCTTTTGAGCCGTCGTTCACCACCAGAATCTCGTATTCGTAGGATTGCCGCCGCAAATATTCATCTGCCGCAACGAGGGTGTTCAGAAGACGTTTTGCTTCGTTGTATGCGGGAATAATGACCGACAGATGCATATGACGGTATTGTAGCAGAATTACCTCGCTTTCGTTAGCACTTCGGGGCCTTTTTTGGTGATGGCGATCGTGTCTTCAAAATGCGCTGATAAGGAGCCGTCTTCGGTCGCAAAGCCGTGGCCATCATCCATATGCCTGAGTTTCCAATAACCCTGGGTTACCATGGGCTCAATGCAAATGACCATGCCCTCTTTCAACACGTCTCCCTCGTGCCTTGTGCCGAAATTCGCAATCTTGGGATCCTCATGCAATTCTTTTCCGATTCCATGGCCGCACAATTCTCGCACCACCTGGTATTGCTGACTTTCAACAAAACGCTGGATTGTCTCTCCAATATCCCCGACCGTATTCCCAATGGTTGCTTTTTTTATGCCAAGACGCAACGCTTTCTTCGTTGTTTTAATGAGATGGTCAGCTTCGCCAGTCGTTTTCCCGACCCCCATCGTGCGGGCCATATCCAGATAAAATCCTTGCCAGATACAACCAATGTCCAGGGTGACGATATCTCCTTCTTTGAGTATGCGGGCGGAAGGAACCACGTGCACGATCTCGTTGTTTACCGAAACGCATATGGCACCTGGAAACCCATGGTATCCGCGAAACGCAACCTTGGCTCCCGATTTGAGAATGAGATTTTCAGCTGCCTTGTCCAACTCCTTACAAGAGACGCCGGGCCGAACCATTGCCTGCAGCTGCTTCATGATGCTGCCAAGCTTTTTGCCACCCTCGCGCATCAATGCCACGGCTCCCGCGCTTTTGATGGAGATCATTTGACGCCGAGCTTCTTGAGTTTGCGGAGAATATCTTCGTGGATTTTCTGCACGGATCTCTCTCCGTCAATATCGATGCGAATTCCTTTCTTCTGAAAGAATCTGAGTACGGGCATCACTTCGGTCCCAAACCACTTCAGTCTGTTTGCAATATCATCCTTTTTATCGTCATGCCTGCCGCGCTTGAGCAGCCGCTTCATCGCTTCTTTCGGAGACACGATGATATTCAACACGGCCACATTGTTCTTCCATCCGTAGAATTCCATGGTTTCGTCAAGCATGCAAGCTTCATAGAGTTTTCTCGGAGATCCGTCAAACAATACGCCCTTGAGCTTCTTGTTGAGACGAAACTTTTCCAGCCTGGGCATCCAGAGCTGGAATGCGATAGGGGTCGGCACCAAATGTCCTCCGCCTATCGTCTTTTTAATGATTCTGGCCACGAGATCTTTCTTTTTCATGCGCGATCGTAGGAGCTTCCCTGTGCTCAGGTGCTCAAACTTGAACTTCTTTTCCAGAAGATCCGCCTGAGTTCCTTTTCCGGAACCCGGCCGTCCAAGAATCACAAGAACATAGGGTTTGCGCAAAAAAGACATATTCTCAGAACGTATCGTAATCTCTCATTTGAAGCTGGGACCTCAATTGCCGTATGGTTTCAAGCACAACGCTCACGAGAATAAGGAGAGACGTGCCTCCCACGAGAAATCCAAATGTCTGCACGCCGGTCACCCCCTGGACAATGGAGGGCATTAAGGCAACCGATCCCAGAAAGAGGGCGCCGATAAGAAGAATTCGGTTTAAGACGTAATTCAGGAAGTGGACGGTTGAAACTCCCGGACGCACGCCGGGGACAAATCCTCCCATTTTCTGAAGGTTAGACGCTATCGCCTTGGGATCGAAAGTCACCGACGTATAGAAATAGGTGAAGACGCCCACGAGCAGGAAATATGAAAATCCGTATGTCCATGGATTGGAAACGAAGTTTTGAATGGCGCCAGCGATGCTCCCCGCAATCCCGGGAGAAGACTGGAAAAACGATGCTATCATTCCGGGAAACAGCAGTAAAGATAACGCGAATATAATGGGAATCACTCCGGCCGGGTTCACGTTCAAGGGAAGATACGTTGATACTCCTCCGTACATCCTGTTTCCCCGCACGCGCTTCGCGTACGAGACCGGGATATTTCTCCTGGCGTCTGTGATCATAACCACTCCCGCGATAATGAGAAATGACACCACGAAAAACCCCACATACGGCACGAGCTGGGAAGCGTCCCACGTGAGAAATAACTGTCTGATGCTCGTGGGAAGGCCGGAAACAATGCCCGCGAAGATAACCAGGGAAACTCCGTTGCCAATTCCTTTTTCTGTAATAAGCTCCCCTATCCACATGAGAAATATCGTGCCCGCGGTAATCGTAAGAAGCGTTGGGATAAGGGAAATGAGCGAGGGCTGCTCAATGATCTGCTGCCTGATCAGAATCGTAAGAAAGGCATACCCCTGCAAAAACGCAAAGGGCACCGTGAGCATGCGGCCGTACTGATTGAACTTCTGCTTTCCCTGCTCTCCCTCTTCTTTATAGAGTTTCTCAAGGGCGGGAAAAATCATCGTCAGAAGCTGGAGCACGATGGTTGCCGTAATATACGGCCCCACTCCAAGCATGACAATGGAAAGATTGTCCATGGCTCCTCCGGTAAAAACATTCAGGAGTCCGAAGAGCTGGTTTCCCGCAAAGAATTCCCGAAGTCGTCCCTGATCGATTGCGGAGATGGGAATATTCGCCATGATGCGGAATATGACGAGCATGGCAAACACGAAAAAGAGCTTGTTCCTCAGTTCCGGAATCTTGAATATCTGTAAAATTTTTGAGAGTATGCCCATAGAAGTTCAATTTTTATCGAATGGTTCCACCCGCTTTCTCAATCTTTGCCTTGGCGCTCTGAGAAACTTCACATCCTTGAATGGTAAAGGATTTGGACAGCTCTCCTCTTCCAAGGATCTTCACTCCAGGGGTCGCTCCATCTATTCTACGAATAATTTTGCGTTCAAGCAAAAGCTGGGGGGTGACTATTGTTCCGGTTTCCAATTTGCCCTCAAGCGCGTCAATATTCAATGTTGCGGTGCGTTTCCGCAGTATCTGAGCTCTCGTACCCCGCAATTTGGGATAGTGCTTGATGAGCTCGCGTATGGAAGGGGGAAACTTGCCGCCGGCCCTCGCTCCCTGCCCTTTGATGCCTCGGCCCGAATACGTTCCTCGTTTTCCTCCGCGTCCTACGCGCTTTTTCTTTTTGTGCCTGTGAACGGGTTGTAATTCGTGTAGCTGCATTATTTTTCATTTTTAATTTTTAATTTGCGCAGGGCCTCTATCGTAGCCATGGCGTTGTTCAGCGGATTCTTGGTCCTGCTTAACAATTTCGCTGAAATGTTTGCAATCCCTGCCCGTTCGCAGATAACACGCACAACTCCCCCCGCAATCAACCCCCTGCCTTTGGATATTGGTTTCAGAAGAACGCGGGAGGATCCGAATTTCGCCTCCACCTGATGCGCAATGGTTTCGTTTACCACAGACACTTCAATGAGATGTTTGCGGGCGGCCCGGGTGGCTTTCGCTATCGCCTGCTGAACGTCTGCGCTTTTCCCGATGCCAATTCCAACTTTCCCCTTCTTGTTGCCCACGGCCACGGTTGCCCTAAAGCGAAATTTCCTGCCTCCGGCAGCCACCCTTGTTACACGGGCAAGATCAAGGGTCTTTCCTTCAAACTCATCTCTGGGTCCCCGTGGCGCCCTCCTATCTCCTCCTCTGTTATTATCTCTTCGTTGCATCATAGTTAAAATATCAATTCTCCTTCCCGTGCCCCTTCGGCCAACGCCTTTACCAGACCGTGATATTTATACCCTCCACGGTCAAACACAACCTTTACAATCTTTTTCGCTTTTGCTTTCTTTGCAATGGCGTTTCCGATTTCTTTGGCCAACTCCTGCGGCTTCTTTTTTGTCTTTGTAGCCATATCGAGATCAGAACAGCTCATGAGAACGTTTCCCGCTTCGTCGTCTATAAGACTTGCATACAGATGCTGATTTGAGCGGAACACCACAAGGCGGGGTATCTTTAAGGTTCCACGAACCTTACCTCGAACCCTGCGATGGCGCCGCTCTCTTTTTTCTCTTCTTGTTGATGGATTTCTGTTCGTCTTCATAATACGCCGCGCGCTATGCTTTGTTTTCTGATGCGACTGCTTTCTTGCCAAGCTTCCTTCTTACGAACTCTCCCTGGTACCGAATGCCCTTTCCCTTGTATGGCTCCACCGGCCTGACGCGTTTTACGGCTGCCGCAAACTGTCCCACCTGTTCCTTTGAAGCGCCAGATACGGTCATCAGGTTTTTCTCTACGGCAACCTGCAAGCCAGTCGGAATGGGAAGCTTGACCGGCTTGCTGTATCCGACCGTAAGCACCAGGTCCTGCCCCTCAATTGCGGCCCTGTATCCCACTCCTTCAATTTCAAGCTTCTTGTCATATCCTTTGGTGACGCCGTCCACCATGTTGGAAAGAAGCTGGCGCGCCAATCCCCAAAGGGCCCGATCTTTCCTTGAAAGTTTGGCATCGTCGGATTCCATGGGAGAAACGATGATGCTCTTCTCTTCCTGCTGCCCGTTCAGGGTCTGAGACCCTTCAGGGTCGAACGACAGATTCACGCGAGGAACGTAGGGCGATGTTAACTCGCCCTTCGGGCCTTTCACCTGAATGGTTTGTCCGTCCATGCGGACCTCAACTCCGGCTGGTATAATGATGGGTTTTCTTCCAACTCTACTCATGGTGATTTATGCCCATACTTCGCATAATATTTCTCCTCCGAATCCCTGCTCTTTCGCCTCTAGGTTCGTCATAACGCCCTTGGATGTTGAAATGATCGCGATGCCGTATCCTCCCTTTACCCGTCTCAGCTGCAGGGCGCCTTGATATCTTCTGACTCCCGGTTTTGAAACGCGTTTCAATTCTGCGATAGCGCTGTCTCCCGTTTTCAAATATCGAAGCTCAAGCTCAAGAACTTTCTTGCCTCGCAGCTTCCGCATCTCCACTCCTTGTATGAATCCTTTGCGTTCCAGCACCTTGCTAATCGCAAGTTTCAGTTTGGAAAAGGGAACCTCGACCCGCTCATGGCGTTGAGCGATTGCGTTCCGAATTCTTGTCAACATGTCTGCAATTGGATCTGTCATAGTGAGCTTGTCGAACTACCAGCTTGATTTTCGTATTCCCGGAATCAACCCATTATTTGCCATTTCTCTGAAACAGATGCGGCACAATCCAAAGTCTCTCATGAATGCCCGCTTCCTCCCGCATCGGAAACAACGGCGCGTGATGCGGCTTGAGAATTTCGGTTTCTTCTTCGATTTTGCGATTTGCGCTTTTGTAGCCATTATATTATACCTCTTTTTTGAATGGAAAGCCGAGGAGCGAAAACAGCTCCAAACCCTCTTCTTTATTCTTTGCGGTCGTCACGACGGTAACTTCCAAACCCAGGGAGAAACGAACCTTCTCGGGTGCTATTTCAGGAAAGAATATATGTTCTTTAAAACCTATTGTCAAATTTCCCATAGGATCCACGGATTTAGGATCAATCCCCCGGAAGTCGCGCGAGCGCGGCAACACAACATGGATAACCTTGTCCAAAAAGTCTTCCATGCGCCTCCCTCTCAGTGTCACTTTTACTCCAGACGCCATCCCTTTGCGCAGCTTAAAGGTAGCTATGGATGTCTTCGCCTGCGTGACCAGGGGTTTCTGCCCCGTTATGGCGGCAAGATCCTCTGAAATCTGCTGAATGGTTTTTTCCCTGTCCTGTCCTGTTTTCACGCCCACCAGCTTCCCGATGCCGATATTCAACACCACTTTCTCTAAACGAGGAATCGCCATGACGTTTGTATAGCCAAACTTCTTTTTCATCCCGGGGATCACCCGGCTTTGATATGTTTCCCGCATGTGTTTCATATGGTTCCTCCGCACTTCTTGCATATCCTGTGCTTCTCGTTTCCCGCAAGAACAAAGCCGACTCGCGTTGGTTTGCCGCAGTGCGAACACACAAGCTTCACCTTGGAAGATGAAAAGGGGGCGGGAATCTGCACCACCTCTCCTTTCTGGCCCTGACGACGGGACTTCACATGCTTTTTTCTCATATTCATTCCTTCCACAATCAAACGGCCTTTCTGAGGGAATACGTGCAACACTTTTCCTTTCCGTCCCCGGTCTTTTCCTGAAATAACGAGGATGGTATCTCCCTTTTTTATTTTAGAACCAATCATGTTCATATGACTTCGGGGGCCAAGGTTGCTATTTTCACGAATCCTTTTTCGCGGATTTCCCGAGGGATCGGTCCGAAAATCCTTCCCCCTTTTGGCTCTTTGCCCTTTTCCAGAATAACGACCGCGTTCTCGTCAAACGAAATGTATGATCCGTCTTTTCTTCGAAACTGCTTCTTCTGGCGCACGATCACGGCTTTCACCACCTCATGTTTCTTAACCTGACCTCTGGGTTCAGCATCCTTGACCGTAGCTACAATGATATCTCCAAGTTGAGCGTACCGTCTCCTGGTCCCCCCCAATACCGTGAAGCATTGAATGATTTTTGCTCCCGTGTTGTCGGCGACGGTAAGCATTGTTCGCGGTTGAATCATATTACTTTTCAATCACCCGCCACCGCTTATCTTTACTCTGCGGCCTTGTCTCTTCAATAACGACGTGGTCCCCCGTCTTATACTTATTATTCTCATCATGCGCTTTGTAACGCTTGTGCACCTTGAAATACCTCAGATATTTGGGGTGCTTCTTCAAGGACTGGACTTCCACGACCACGGTTTTTTGCATCTTGTCTGAAACAACGATGCCCTCAAGCTTCTTTTTTGGCATGATGACGTGCGTTAATGGTAAGAATGCGGGCGATGATCTTTTTTGTATCCCGCACTTCTCGTATGTTCTTCACCTTTCCAGATGACATATCAAATCTGAGCTGGCCAAGCTTCAAGCGCAGCTCGGAAAGAAGCTGCCGCAATTCTGCTTCTGATTTTCCTTGTAATTCTCTCGTATTCATAGTGAGCTTGTCGAATCTACCGTTTAATGATGGTTGTTTTCACACCCAGCTTGCCAGCCGCCATTTTCAAAGCTTCCCTGGCCTGGTCTTCCGGAAGCCCCTCAATTTCAAAAATGATCCGCCCGGGACGCAGTGGGCACACGTAATGATCCACCGAACCCTTGCCTCCGCCCATCGGTGTCTCGGCTCCCTTTTGTGTAACGGGCTTGTCAGGGAATATACGAATCCACATCTTCCCTCCTTTTCTCAGGGATCGGACGATCACGCGTCTCCCTGCTTCAAGCTGGCGAGCCGTGATCCATTTCGCTTCCAGGCCTTTCAACCCATAGCTTCCATGCACCAAGAGCGTGCCGCGTGAATCCGGTTGGACAGAAGCCCGCTTTCTCCACTTTCTGTGTTTTACTCGCTTTGGAGTCAACATGATTTAATCGTTGGTCATATGTTAAACTTTTTCCCCTCTATACATCCATACCTTTACTCCAATGGTTCCATACGTAGTCTGCGCTTCAGCCTGCGCATAGTCAATCTCGGAACGCAGCGTCTGCAACGGCAGTTTTCCCTTTCGCAGTTTTTCCCGTCTTCCAATTTCAGCTCCTCCAAGGCGGCCCGATATTTCTACTTTCGCTCCCTGCACCTCTTTATTGGCCATCATCTTTTCTACGACCTGTCTCAAAGTTCTGCGATGCGGCATGCGGTGTTCCAACTGCGAAGCTACCCATTGAGCGCACAGTGAAGCCGACGCCCAGGGATTTCTGATTTCCCGAATCTCCAAACGGATCTCTGTTTTCTTGTTCTTTATCCCAAGAAGCTTCCTTAGGCTATTTCGCACCTCTTCAATTCCGGATCCTCCCCTTCCGATAACCAATCCCGGGCGCGCGGTGTTTATGATCACCGTAATTTTGCCCGAAGACCGCTCAATTTCAACTCCCTCCAGACTGCTGTCCTTGAATCGTTTTTCCAGGAAGGCGCGAATGCTAAAATCTTCCTCAAGCAGCTGGGGCATATGTTTAACATTCATCCACCTGCTTTGCCAATTGCCGGTTTCGTGAATGCGGAATGATCTTGGATGTACCTTATGAGCCATATTTATATGCTCTTCCTTCTGAATATGCGTTTCTTTTGTTCTGTTTTCGAGAATTCTCGCCGTACAATTGCGCGGGGAGCCTGTTTCTTTGATTCGTCTTTCATTTTTTCCCCTTCTTTCAATTCCCCGCCTGCCATCGCCTGCGGCTCAGGCCGTTGGCGGGCAGGTTCGCGAGATCCCAATACCAGGGTAATATGCGAAGTCTTCTTTTGAATCTCAAAGGCCTGACCCCGAGATCTCGCTCTCTGGCGCTTCAGCTTGGAGCCTTCGTTCACGAAAAGTCTCTCAATGTACAGTTGATTCTCCTGGACATCAAACCGCAGCTTAGCTGCTGCGATGGCGGCTTTTAGAAGCTTGGAAAACGCGTCGGTCCCCTTCTTGGTCGTAAAACGCAAGATTGTTTCAGCTTCTCTGATGCTTTTCCCCCGGATCAGGTCCGCTATCAGGCGGACTTTTCTGGGAGCTATTCTTAAATTTCGTAATGTTGCTACTGACTGCATAGAATTATTTTCCGCCAGGGGCGGACCCACCTTTAGTAGCGGGCTTTCCTTCTGCTGGCGCAGCTGTGGCTGCAGCCGCTGCCGCCTGCTGTCCCTGCTCCAGATCCCTTTGGATCTTTCCTCCATGCTTGCCAAACTTGGTAGTTGGAGAAAACTCTCCCAGACGATGGCCTACCATTTCTTCAACCACAGAGACCTCAATGAAATCTTTTCCGTTATGCACGCCAAAGGAAAATCCGATCATTTCGGGAGTGATGACGGCGGCGCGGCTCCAGGTCTTTATCATGGTCTTGCCTGCCTTGCCGTCAGGCAGGTCTCCCGACTTGAGCTTTTTGACCTTGAGCATAAGCTTCTCGTCTATGTATGGGCCTTTTTTAAGCGATCGAGGCATAGTATTTATTTCTTCTTCTTTCTTCTTTCCAATATCAGCTTGTTCGTCCATTTCTTCTTGTTTCTGGTCTTCACGCCAAGAGCATGCTTCCCCCACGGGGTCTTGGGATATTTCAATCCGATGGGCTGCCTGCCCTCTCCTCCTCCGTGCGGATGATCCACCGGGTTCATGGCGGTTCCCCTGACATGGGGCCGTCTGCCCTTTCTTCGCACAGATCCCGCTTTTCCGATAACCTTGTACCTGTACTCCGGATTGGAAACAGCTCCGATGGAAGCGTATCCACGCTCGTCCACTTTGCGTATTTCAGAAGAAGGCATGCCAAGGTGCGCGTATCCTCCTTCGTGAGCAAGCACGGTGGCGGCGCTTCCCGCGCTTCGCGCCATCTTGCCCCCTCTTCCGGGTTCCAACTCAACTGCGTATACCTGGGTTCCGATGGGAATGTGGGCTAACTTCATGCGGTTCCCGGGTTGAACTTCCGTCTTTTCTGCGCACAACACTTCTTGCCCCGTTTCCATGCCGTGGGCGGCAAGCAGATATCCCTTGCTTCCGTCCTCATACTGCACAAAGGCGAGAAAGGCGGTGCGATTGGGATCATATTCAATTCCGACTACCTTTCCTTTCACGTTCAGATGTTCCTGTGCAAAATCAATCTGACGCCACAGTTTGCGCAGTCCTCCTCCCCGGTGGCGGATCGTAATCCTGCCCGATGCGTTTCTGCCTCCGGTCTTCCGGATTGACACGAGCAGGCTCTTTTCCGGTTTTTTTCTATCGATAACAGCCATTAGCGTGGAAGCACCTCAATGGTATGACCTTCTGTCAATTTTACGATTGCCTTGCGAAACCCCTGTTTTATTCCAATGCGCTTTCCCACCCTCCTCTTTTTTGACGGGACTCTGCTTGTCCAAACCTTAGTAACCTTCACCTTGTATCGATTTTCCACGGCAGCCTTGATCTGACGTTTGTTAGCTCTGGGAGAAATGACGAAGGCGTATTCGTTGCGCTCGGCCAGTATCCCCGCCTTCTCTGAAATGTGGGGGTGCTGCAGCACGTGACTGAGAAGACCCTCGGGATCCAAAACAAGCGTGGTCTGTTTCGGAACAGCCTCTTTTGGCTTTTCTTCTTTACCCTCCGTAGCCCTGAGCGGAGTCGAAGGGGCGAAGGAGGGCTTTTTTTTCTTGAATATATTGAATGCCATGGTATTCCCGTTATTTCGCAAATGTGGTCTTGATCACTTCAATGGTTTCTTTCGGCATCACCAAAGAATGTATGGACAAAATGTCCAGGGCATTCAGGTCTTTTGCCTGCATCGTGCGAACGCCGCGAAGATTATTCGCGCTCCGGATGATATTGCGCTCCATGCCTGGCAGCACGAGCATTGTTTTTGCCGCCTTCTTTTGAAACGGAAGGTGCTGTAAGGTCTGGGCCAAATTCTTTGCCTTTGCAGATCCCGCGTTCAGTTCGTCGAGCACGATGATCTGATTGCGCTTTGCCTTTTCGGAAAGCGCCATGAACAAAGCTTTCCTTCTCAACCTCTTGTTAATCTTCTGTAAAAACACCTTGTCTTTGCGAGGACCGAATGTGATGCCTCCTCCTCTCCACAAGGGAGATCTGATGCTGCCTGCTCTGGCACGGCCCGTGCCCTTCTGACGCCAGGGCTTCTTTCCACCCCCCGAAACCTCTCTGCGGTCTTTGGTGTGGGCCGAGATCTGCCTGCGCTTTGCCGTTTGGGAAATCACAACCTGGTGCAACGCATCTGGCCGCAAAGCCACTTCAAATATTTCTTTCGGCAACTCTACGGTTCCGACCGTTTCTCCTTTTTGATTGTATAGCGGCAATTTCATGCGTTTCAATATTAAAATTCAAAGCAGTCGAATTTCCAATAAGGTTCCCTTGGCTCCGGGCAACGCGCCCTTCACCGCCAGCAGATTGTTCTCTGCGTCTATTTTTACAATCTCCAGATTCTTCACGGTCACGCGCTCAGCTCCCATGTGGCCCGGCATGCGCCTTCCCTTAACCACGCGCTGAGGAAAACGGCTGCCTACGGAACCCAGCGTACGATGTTCGTGTTTTACTCCGTGGGTCGCGTTTCTTCCGGAAAATCCGTGTCGTTTCACGGCACCCTGGAATCCCTTACCCTTGGAAATGCCCGAAATCTTTACCTTGTCCCCTTCCTGAAATATCGAAACCGACACTTCCTGTCCAGGTTCAACGTCAAGACCGTTCCTAAATTCCCGAAGCAATTTATACTTTCCCTTTTTTCCCAAAAGCCCCAGTTGAACTGCCTCATACCCGTCTTTGTCTTTTGTGCGAATACGCACCACTGTGCAAGGGGCAGCTTCAATTAAGGTAACGGGAAAAACCCTTCCGTCTGCATGAAAGATTTGAGTCATCCCTACTTTTTTCCCCAGTAATGCCTTCATATGCAACAAAAGACCGGGTACTCACCCGGCTGAAAACCGCGAGTACTCGGATCAATAATTCCTTATGAGGTTGCGCTCCACATCCCCATACAAACCAGTATAGAGGACATGAAAACAAATGTCAACAACGCATAAACTCGCGGCAGTACAATAATATAACAATTGTTATACTTTTGTACTACTTCAAGAAGAAACCAAAACGCCCCTCTGGGGGAGCGCTGGTTTCCCGTCCATCCTAGACTCGGTCTAGTTATCCACACCTAGACCGAGTCTAGGATTACGAGTCTAGGATTATAGGATTAGACGGTTTTGATTTCGATGTCTACGCCGGCTGGCAGGTTGAGGTTGCCTAGGGCGTCAATAACTTTTGGATTCGGGCTGAGAATGTCTATGA
>Ga0209541_10005370_pt1 | contig 22375 bp, 22 predicted proteins | sample RifCSPlowO2_01_FD_184027 | JGI IMG/M metagenome (GOLD analysis project Ga0209541, IMG submission 184027) | Groundwater microbial communities from Rifle, Colorado - Rifle CSP2_plank lowO2_0.1 (SPAdes) (version 2) | ecosystem: Environmental > Aquatic > Deep subsurface > Groundwater | place...
TGTGATCAACGCCGATACAAGACACGGCAAAGCCATTGTGTCTCGGCGCGAAAAACAAATCACAGTTAGGATCTCCTTGATAGTCGGCGAGCAAAGATGTTTTCATTACTGTTATTGCTTCTGACCACGCCAAATCGTCGCGAAACAATTCATTGCCTTCGATCATCATTTTGTTGTTCACAAGATTAAAAACCATAAATGTCCGTTTCGGATCGTCATTATTAATACCAGCTAAATCTTCGGTTGATGTAAAAGTAAGAGAAATTAATCTCGGGGTGGCAAGCAATACCTCTGTTTCAATATTCAAAACATTCGTCTCTCCATTATCTTCCGCCGCTGTGGTTGCGGCGGACATAAAATCATCTTTGAGCGATTCAATATGTTGCGTTATTGCTTTATTAATTTCGCTATCCAAGCTATAACTACTTCCAATAATTATTCTCACCGAGTTTATATTAATAATCATATTGCGCTCTGTCTCTGTGATCGTTATTTTCTGTTGACTGATGATTGGTTGACCAATTATGTTAGCGGTTTTATTTGTGTCTTCATTTGTATTTTTGTTGTTGCGTTGTTGGGATAAGTAAAATAGACTCGCAAAAACAGCTGCAATGATAACTACCGCAATAAAAATTTTCTTGCTCATAACTATTAATCAATTACCTCAAGCATACCCACACTCGTAAAGTCTCTCTTACGAGCTTTAATTAAAGTATCGTAAATTTCCATCCAGCGCGCCGTTTCAGTAATAGAGATGCAACCTGCGGAAACTCTTCCGGGATGTAAGTATCGCTCGCCGCTATGTCCAATCTTAAACCAGACCGTTCCTCTTCCTGCCTCCGGGTATTTTAAGCCACCCTCATGAGGGTGATCGGGAATCTCGATATCGTAAAGTCCTTTCTTCCAAGGATTTTTAGGGTCGTCATCTGCTTTATATTTCTTGCCTTTTAGCGTAAGAATTTTCTTTGAAATAGAGTAGGTGATTCGCGCAGGCGGTTCGTGTTTAATGCCGGTGACTAACCGCAAAGAGTTATCATCGCTTAATTCAACCGATGCGGACTTGCCGCGATATGCGCCTTCCAAAATCGTAAAATATTCTCGCTTGGCATCCGCGCGTTCTATTTTAAGTTTTAAATATGCCGGTAGAGATTTAACAAACCTGCCGTCTTCAAGTCTTACTTTTAGCCATCCCTTACCTCTACCCCCTTCAACATCCGGCGTGTATTTTATTGCGTCCGACACTTCTGCTTCCAGCGTTATTTCAAAAGCCGCAATTTTTGTTCCCCAGAATTTTCCGAATATTGAGCGTGTTTCTCTTACTTGGGCTTCAAAAACAAATTGCTGTAGTTTGGCGATGGCGGTATTAACTTTTATGTTGCCCTTAGTACTGCCGATATCGTTAAACAGTAAATCCCTTTCAACTACGGTAATTAGAACATCGGCTTGAAATAATCCTCGGTCGGTCTCAAATCTTCCCACTTCGCGATTGATTTCCGCAATTGCCCCGGCTTTAATTCTTTGATTAAAACGAAAAAACTTGCCGAGCACCCCAAGTTCAATACGAATATCACGACCGATAGAATCGCCGCCATATTTTATTTTCGAAAGTTTTAGCCGAATAGATTTAAGCATAGCCGTTATCTTATTTGTTCAAGTCGTGTCTTTATTGTAGCAAGATTTCAGTTTTTCGAACAACTACGATCCCGTTCATGGTATAAAGAGAATAATGCTTGTTGTGCTGTGTCCTTCCGAAGCTTTAGCGTAGGAGAGATGCAAAACCCGCCGACCCGCCTTCGTTAAAACTTCGGCGGACAAGAAGGCGGTTTTAAGCATGTGGATAAGTGCCCTATTACATCTTCGGCAAATCTTCGGTATACTGATAGTGTAAGAAAATAAGAACATCAAGTCAACCAATTATGGCCACTCTAACAAAACGACAAAAACAAATCTATGACTTCACTAAATCCTATATCAATAGGAAGGGGTTCTCTCCGACTTTGGAAGAAATTAAAAAGCACTTCCGATTATCATCTCTCTCCACGATCCACCAACATATCGGAACTTTAGCAGATAAGGGGTTTATTACTAAAGATGATAATTCAGCGCGCGGTATTAGTTTGATAGAAAAAACAGCCAAACTGGTTAGAATCCCGCTTTTGGGCACCATAGCCGCGGGCCAGCCGATAGAGGCAATACAAGAAAAGGAAACCATTGCGGTTCCTCAAAGCAAGCTACCACGAAGCGGCGAATTCTACGCCCTGCGTGTGGTTGGCAATAGCATGATTGACGAGAATATCAATGATGGCGATATTGTGTTAGTAAAACATCAGGAGACCGCCGAGAATGGTCAAAAGGTGGTTGCCCTGATTGATAACCACGAGGCGACACTAAAGAAATTCTATAAGGAGCGCGGACACATTCGCTTGCAATCAGCAAATAAAAGTATGGAGCCCATTATTCTTCGCAATGGTAGAGATGTTGCTATTCAGGGGATAGTGCTGGATGTGATCAGAGATGATGGCATTATTTCGACATCCACATTAAATAAAATTATTCGTAAGTTAGGAATTAATAAAAGAATATGAAACTTGATATCAAAAACCTTAAAAAGGAAATTAAGGACGAGATGAAAGATATTGCTAGTGAGCACAAAGTGAGCAATTGGGATTACCAGAGAGTAGAAAGAATGTTGCCAGATGAGGCCTTTAGTCGCGGCTATTATCGTGCTTTACAGGGAATATTACGAGCAATAGAACCTCTAAAATAATATCAAACGAAAACTGGATATAACTTATATATCGTAAATAACGCCCGTGTACATCAATATTTTATCTTCCTCCGTATGTTTTCCCTTGTTCCGTCAGTGAATAAAATCCCTTTTTATCTTTGGAGCGAATAAATAAATGCATATTTATTGAGCTATTACTATCATCTTCATGATGATTTAATTCGCCACGAATAGAATTTCTAAAGGTATCCATTTTATAAATCAAATTTTTCTCTTGCACCAAGTTTTCTACTTTTTCATAAATTGTTTGCAGTGGCACAAAATCCGTATCTATTGCCTGCTCCTTTTTGATCACCTCAATAATAAGGCTTTTTATTGACGGCACTGTACCCGGTAAAAATTCCGCCCGCCTGTTTATTTGGCGTACAACGTCTTGTATGCCCTTGTCCTTAATTGCTTTTTCTTCGCTTTGAAGAAATGCTTTGTATACATCTGAATAACCCGCTAAATATTCTTCATCTGGAGAAAAAACGGAATCTGTGAATTTTACCGAATTATAAATCGCTTCAAGCTGTGAGAAATAAAGAGGTTTTGTTTCTTTAATCACAACATTGACTTCAAAATTAGTTAGCAACCCGCCTCGTGTAAGGTTTGTGCTACCGACAATACCGGTGGTTTCGTGTCCTTTTTCAAATAGATAAATTTTGGGGTGGAAAACCACGTCGGTTTTGTTTTCATCTTTATCTCCATAGCAATAGAACTTTAGGTTTGAGATCTGCTTTTGTAATTGGATAAAATAATGCATTGATTGGGGGTCAGTAGTTTTGAAATCAAGCCCCGCGATAATTTCAATGTTGCCATTATTTTTTAAGAAATTGTTCAAAGCTTTTTCAATAACTTTTACTCCAGAGTATTTCAAAAAGGCAACAGCCATCTTTGCCGAATTCGCATTCTGCAACTCTTGATTGATTATGTTGCCGATAGGATAATTAAGATTTGATAAAATTTGAATTGCCATGGCTTGATTGTTTAGATGACTATAGTATACTATTTCTAAAATAAAATTGCCATTCACTTAATTGATCATTGCATTACCGATCCGCCATATAACATTTCTGGCTACGATCATAAAAAAAAGATAGGCTGGCTACAATCAAATGGCATTTGGACCAAGGAAAAAAACTTTTCAAAAATCGATGCACAGTGGGATAAATTTTCAGATAATGATTATTTATCTTTTACTAAAGATTGGATTTCCGAAGTAGCTAGGATTCTTAAGCCAAACGGCAATATCATTATTTTCGGTTCATACCACAATATCTATCAAATCGGCTCTATCCTGCAAAACCTTGATCGAAAGTTAATTAATTCTATTGTGTGGTATAAGCGAAATGCCTTTCCGAATGTAACCCAGCGGATGTTATGCGAGAGCACAGAACATATAATTTGGGCTGTAAATGAAACTAAAAAAAGTGCAAAGAACTGGACATTTAATTATAAAAAACTTAAAGAGATCAACGGTGGAGTACAAATGAGAAACATGTGGGATATACCCTTAACTTCAACTTCTGAAAAAAAACACGGGAAACATCCTTCTCAAAAACCAATTGGATTAATTAATCGTCTCGTTATTGGTGGGAGCAACAAGGGTGACACTATCCTCGATCCATTTATGGGTAGCGGCACTCTTCCCGTTGTTGCCCTCATGACGGATAGGAACTTTATAGGCATAGACAACAATAAACAATATTGTAATTTGGCATTAAAAAGAATACGCGATTATCAAAGTCGTTCACAACTTGACCTAGGTTAAATATGAAAACTATAAATCTTAACAAAACATGGGATCGTGTGGCGACCGAAACCCATCGCATAAAGCCGCACCGAAACAGCCGTATTAAAAGAGAGGCGTTGTTCGCATTGCAAATTCTATTAAGCCAGTATGAGCTAGCAAAAAATGAAAAGAATGGTGGGATGATGAAATTTTATGCTGATGTCTTAAGGGTCTACGAAAGACACAAAATTGGCGGACAAATTATTTGGGGAAAATAATTCATATCAAATATATGCAAAATACAATAATCAACGCCCTCGAAATAAAAAAATTATTTAGGAAATATTGCAGAGAAAATAAAGCAGATTTTTCAAAAGAAGAGTCCAAGAAGTTTTTGAAGTTCTTGGAAACAGATTTTTATGATTGGGTGAGAGAAAATTTAAAGCAATTTGGAAATCAACAAGCACAACCTCAGTAAATCCTCGGTATGCGACTTTGCGACATAAAACCCGTTAACCCAATGCGAAAAATGTAGAGTAATCAGTTATGAAGCATCTGTCCGCAAAATAAATAATGGACTTTCCCGATACCTTTAATGCCGGCGCTACCTTAGGCCCAGTAAACGAAACGAATATGGCCAGAATTTGGAATAAACACAAACAATTAAATACCACTCTTAAACCTAAAGTATTCGTGGCTCTTTCCGGCGGAGTGGACAGTTCGGTGGCGGCGGCTTTTCTTAAAAAAGAAGGGCGTTTTGATGTTATCGGCGCGCATATGATTTGCTGGAAAGGCGCTGTCGCTCGCGCGAAAACTGAAAGATGCGCGGCGGAACGCGATGCCGAAGACGCGCGGCGAGTGGCGGATAAGCTGGATATTCCTTTTTATGTGTTTGATTTTACCGAAGAATACCGCGGGAAAGTTTTTGATTATATGATCGGGGAATACCGAAGCGGCCGGACGCCGAATCCCGACGTAATGTGCAACAAAAAAATTAAGTTCGGAATTTTTTTGGAAAAAGCTTTGGCTTTGGGCGCGGATTTTGTGGCGACTGGGCATTATGTGAAGCTTAGTCGGTGTTCCGCTCTTCAAACCGGCCGTTCTTTGCCCCAGCGGGCAAAGTCGGCCTGCGTTCTCGGCAAAAAATCAGCCGCAATATCTTCGGTATATAAGAAAACGGCTGAACCATGCTTTTTTGCCTCCGAAAGCTTTTCAGAGCGAAACACCGACACGCTCGCTATCCTTCAAGCCAAAGATAAAAACAAAGACCAATCTTATTTTCTTTGGACTTTAACGCAAAATCAATTAAAGCGCGTTCTTTTTCCGATCGGCGATTATACGAAAAACGAGGTGCGTAAAATGGCGTGTAAATTTAATTTGCCGACCGCGGAAAAAAAAGATTCGCAGGGGCTTTGTTTTGTGGGTAAAATAGATTTCGCGGAATTTTTAAAAAGTTTGATTCCGGCCCATAAAGGCGCGGCGGTCAGCGCGGCCGGCCGAAAAATCGGCGAGCATAATGGAGCGGAATTTTACACCATCGGCCAAAGGCATGGCCTTGGCGTTGGAGGAGGGGAGTCGCCGCGTTATGTCGCTGAAAAAGACATTAAGGCGAACGTTATCGTTATGGTTGAAAAAGACAATCCTCTTCTTTATAAAAAAGAGTTGGTGGCCGGAGAGGTGAATTGGATAGCGGGCAGAGCGCCTGAATTGCCGCTGAAATGCGAAGCGCGCGTCAGATACCGTCAGCCGCTTCAAAAGGCGAGAATTATGGATTATAAATCAAAGATTAAGGTTGTCTTTAATAAACCGCAGAGGGCGGTGGCGCCGGGTCAATCCGTGGTTTTTTACGACAAAAAACGAATGTTGGGCGGCGGCATCATTTGTTAAAAAACCTATTGTCAGAATTTATTAAAAAATATATTATTAAATTTAATAAAGTCGATTTTAAAAACTAATTAATTAAACGAAGTATTTTTAAAAAAATGAAAACTGCCAAAAAATTTAATAAAAAAATTTTGCCAGCTATTTTAAATCAATATCTGAAGGCCGATCTTTTTAAATCTTTAAATACCGAAGCTCTTTCAGCTGAAGAGCGCGCGTCTTTGCTGGAATCTGTCGGAGAAGTCGTGAACAAGCGGATTATCATAAGACTGATGCGGGAGCTTTCCGACGAGCAAAAAGACAGGCTTGATTTAGTTTTGGCCGAACATCCAAAAGAAGATTTCGCGCTGGGACGTTTTTTAAAATCAGAAATGCCGGATTTCCAGCAAATTATCAACGAAGAAACCGCTGTTTATAAAAAAGAATTGATTGATACTTTTAACGCTTAATTTAAATATCAATTATGAATATGGAGAGTAAAAATTTTTTAAATAATAATCCGAAGGCCGGCCAAGAAAAAACTGAAAGAGAAAAAATGATTGAAATGGGAATAATTACTCCGGAAAATTCAAAAGAACTTCAAAAAAAAGAAGAAGAAATTAATGTTGAAGAAATAATCAAAGAACCGGAAGAAAAAGAGAATTTTAAACAAGAACAGGAAAAAATTGAATCTGAAAAAAAAATTGAATCTGAAAAAATAAAAGAAGAATTCACGCTCAATAAAGAAGAAACTTTAACTCTTTATCGGTTTTTGCGCGGAAAAGGAGAAAGCGCGGAAGAAGTTCCGGCTGACTTTAAATTGCCTCTGGAAATAGCAAAAAACGCGGCTGACTTTTTTAAAATCAGATCGCGTTATGTTGAAGAATGGGACAGATGTCAGCAAACATTAAAAATACTGGAAAAATCAAAAGGAAAAGAAGGAGACATTGAATATATTGATGCTCGGAGATATTTGGGAAATGCGGAAGTTACCTATAAATTGGCTTTGGAAAGATTAAAAAGAGATGTGGTTGGCTATAAATACAGGGAGAAAATCAGGGAATTTCCCGAAGCCGCCGCAAAAATAGGAAAGAAAAAAGAATACGCCGTCGCGAGCGCGTCCGTAATGGTCGGCATAACGAAATTCATTAACGTTGATCTTGAAAAGATGAAAATGGAGAAAATGAGCGAGAGAAATGAACGAGAAAAAAGCAGAATGCGAAAAATTTGGGATAAGTATGCGGGGCTATCGCGCGGGAAGAGACTTTTTATGTCAGCCGGCCTTTCCGCGGGTATCGGAGCCGGGGTTGCTCTCGCGCTTGGCCCTGGCGGCTGGCTTATCGCGGCCGGCATTGCCGGCCATCGGGGATTAAGAACGCTGGGCGGCGGCGCGATCGCCGGCGGATTAAACGCTCTTGGCCGAAAAATTTTCGGGTCTAAATTCGGCAAGGAAAGAATAGAAAATTTAACCCGGAAAACAGGGGCGGTTGAAGAAGAAGTTTTAGCGGAAATAGAAAAGCAGAGAAAATTGCTGAAAAGCGAGAAAAACAAATGGCGGATGATGGAGATTATTGATAATTACAGCGATGAGTATGAAAAAAAATTGAAAGATATCGGCCGCCGGGAAGGAAAAACTAATATGGTAATAGCGCTAACCAGCGGTTTGATTGGCGGTCTTTCCGCGGCCGGATTGGATTGGTATTTCAGCCGGCCAAAAGTCTTGAGAGTGGCGGAATTAGCGGGAATAAAAAAAGAAACAGCGGTGATTGAATCAATTAAACCAAAAATGGAAAGCGAAATACCAGTTGTCAAAGGAATAGCTGAAATTTCTCAATTAAAAGAAATCTCGCCTTTGCCTTTGAAAATCGGCGCGCGCGGGCCCGAAGGAGCGATTATTGATTATTTTATGGATAATAAAGAAATAAATAAAGAAATGGCCAAAAAATTCGGCTGGGATGGAGTAAAAAATCTAAAAGATTGGGCCGGAATAAAAGCCCATCAATTGTGGCTTGAAGACGCTCAAGAGGCTTTAAAAAATCAGGAAATCTTAAATAAACTTAAATCGCTCGGCTATCCCCAAGATATGGAAGGTTACGGCCAGATGATGCGCCGCATTGGAAAAGGATTTGTGGAACTTGATCCCAAAACCGGCAAAATGGATTTAGCGGACAGTACCGAGTATTTAAAAGCCGTGAAGGGAGCGGGGACATCAGTTGAAAGCGAATTGCCGTCAGAAAACGTCGGGACGTCAGGAACCGAAACTACGGATGAAATATCAGAAGAACAAATTCCTGCTGATGAGACTCCTTCAACGAAAGAAATTCCAACAGTTTCTGAAGAAATAATATCGCAACCCGATGAAATTATTCCGGATGTGCCAACCGAACAAATAATTGACCAAGAAAAACTTTCAGCAATTGAGGAAAAAATTGCGCCGATAATTGAACAAGAAATAGAAAAATATCAAAAAATTGGATTGAATCAAGAGAGAATTTTAGAACAAATGTATGATATTAAAAATATAGCCAAAAAAGTTGGCATCTCTCCCGAAGATTTAAAAGGAATTGTTAAGCCAGAGGGTCTTCAAGAATTTATGGATTCACTAGACGGGAAAATAGGAGGAATACTTTCTAAATTGGGAATTAGCGCGGAAAAATTTACGAATAATTTAAACAAAATTTTTCCTGTGGGCGAAAATAAAATAGGCCAGTTGTTAAACAAGGATGTTTATGAGCTTCATCGACAAGCCATTGAACAGCAAAGCGGTCCGCTGATTTCTTTTACCACTAAATTGCGCGAATTAACGGGGTTAAGCATAAATGACTTAAAAGGGAGAGATGTCAAAGATTTAATAAAATTTATTCCTTCTTCTAAAATTTTTGGCGGCACAGCCGAAGAATTGATAAAAAAGATGTAAAAATTTGACAAAATTTTTTCTTTTGTTAAGATTAGATTGTGAGTGCGTTCCCGCTTTTCGCGGGATACAAACGATGTCTGTGCAAAGGCCCGCTTTAGCGGGTTTTTGTATTTGTAGACAATTAAAATTAGATTAAGTAAAATAAAGATAATTCATGCGCCTAAAGGGCGGCAGTGATTGTACTCACAAAGGATATTGTTTGGAGTTAACATCCTACCGCCCTTTAGGCGCGTGAAAAATTATGCGATAATAAAAATAAAAAAATGAGAGTTCATATTAAAACCACTAATTTTAAATTAACTCCGGCTGTCAAAGCGCTGGCGGAAGAAAAACTTATTTTACCGGCGGAGAAACTTTTAGAATCATTGAATAATAAAACTGACATTATTTTTGAGGCGGAATTGGCCAAAACCACTAAACATCACAAAGAGGGAAAAGTTTGGCGTTGTGAAATAAATTTGGATTTGCCGAGGATTAAAAACATTTTAAGAGCCGCCGCTTTGGGCAAATCTTTAGAAGAAGCGATTAATTTGGTCAAATCAAAACTGGAGCGTGAAATTAAAAAATATAAGGATAAATTGGCGAGAAAAGATAGAGAAATAATCAGAGAAATAAAACATAATTTATAAAATATGGTTCCTTCACGAATATTTTTTACCAAAGGAGTGGGCGTGCATAAAGAACGGCTGGCGTCGTTTGAGCTTGCTCTCCGCGCCGCTGGCATCGCCCATTGCAATCTTATTCTTGTTTCCAGTATTTATCCGCCGGGCGTAAAAAAAATTTCCAAAGAAGAAGGAGTTAAAATACTTCGGCCCGGCGAGGTGGTTTTTGCGGTGTATGATCGCGAATCCACCAATGAGCCGAATCGTTTGATTGCCGCGTCAGTCGGCGTGGCGATTCCCGCGGATGGAAATCAGCATGGTTATCTTTCCGAGCATCACGCGTTTGGAGAAACGGAAGAAAAAGCGGGAGAATATGCGGAAGATCTTGCCGCGAGCATGCTTGCTTCAACGCTGGGCATTGAATTTAACGCTCAAACCGCGTGGGATGAAAGAGAACAGATATTTAAAATGTCGGGAAAGATTGTCCGTGTCTCAAACATTACGCAATCTGCTGTTGGGAATAAAGACGGCCTTTGGACAACGGTGTTTGCCGCCGCGGTGTTTGTGGAATAAATCTCCGCATTATCTTTTTTTAAAAAACCGTTTGAGAACGGCTTTTTTAATTAAGAAAAAGCGATATAATGGATTTATTGCGTAATAAATGTTATGTCAATTTTTGGAAATATCGCGAGAATTTTCGGCGATGCCGATGAAAAGTTTTTAAAACAGCTCAAACCGCTGGTGGAAAGCGTCAACGCTTTGGAAAGAGATTTTAAAGATTTAAAAGACGGCGATCTGCCGGAGAAAACTCTAAAATTCAAAGAACGGCTTAAAAAAGGAGAAATCTTGGATGATCTTTTGCCGGAAGCTTTCGCTTTGGTGAGAGAAGCGGCCAAAAGAACTCTGAATCAGCGCCATTACGACGTCCAGCTTTTAGGCGGCATCATCCTCCATCAAGGAAAAATCGCCGAAATGAAAACCGGCGAAGGAAAAACTTTAGTGGCTACTCTGCCCGCTTATCTTAATGCGCTTTTAGAAAAAGGGGCGCATATTGTAACGGTAAACGATTATTTAAGCCGCCGCGACGCGGTCTGGATGGGGCAGATTTACCATATTCTTGGGTTGAAAGTCGGGTGTCTGAACCATGAAGCCAGTTATTTATATGATTCATTTTATAAAAATCAGGAAAACGAGCAAAATAAAATTCAAAATAAGTTTGATGAAATCAGGGATACCGAAGGATCATTTAAAGTAGTCCATGAATTTTTGCGGCCTTGTTCCCGCAAAGAGGCCTATGAAGCGGACATCACTTACGGCACTAATAATGAATTCGGTTTTGATTATTTGCGCGATAATATGGCGTATGACTTGGCGCAAGTTTCGCAAAAGAATCATTATTTCGCCGTGGTTGACGAAGTTGATTCTATTTTAATTGACGAAGCGCGGACGCCTTTGATAATTTCCGCTCCGGACGAAGAATCCGGCGAGCTTTACCGCGGTTTTTCAAAAATCGCGCCGCGCCTTCAAAAAGGCGTTGATTATAATGTTGATGAAAAAATGAAAGCGGTGATTATCACCGACGACGGGATCGGTAAAGTGGAAAAAATTCTCGGTATGGAGAATATTTACACGGAAAGAGGCATAAAATATGTCCATCATCTGGAGCAGGCGCTTCGTAGCCAGGCGCTTTTTCAGCGCGATCGGGATTATGTGGTAAAAAACAATGAAGTGATAATCGTAGACGAATTTACCGGCCGGCTGATGCCCGGCCGGCGTTGGTCAGACGGGCTCCATCAGGCGATTGAAGCCAAAGAAGGAGTTTCCGTTCAGCGCGAATCGCGCACCATGGCTTCCATTACTTTCCAAAATTATTTCAGAATGTATGAAAAACTTTCCGGAATGACGGGCACTGCTCTGACTTCGGCTGAGGAATTCCATAAAGTTTATAATCTGGAAGTTTTGGCTGTTCCCGCGAATAAGCCGCTGATCCGGGAAAATTTTTCCGATAAAATTTTTCAAACGGAGAAAGGCAAATTTCAGGCCGTGGTTGAAAAAATAAAAGAATGCCGCAAAAAAAACCAGCCGATTTTAGTGGGGACGGTTTCCATTGAGAAAAACGAGAAATTGTCAATTCTTTTAATAAAAGAAGGCGTGCCGCACGAACTTTTGAATGCAAAGAATCACGAAAAAGAAGGAGCGATTATCGCGCAGGCGGGCAGAGCCGGCGCGGTGACGATCGCCACTAATATGGCGGGTCGCGGCGTGGATATTATTTTAGGGGGTAATCCTCCGGACCCTCAGCAAAGCCGAATGGTTTTAGAAGCCGGCGGATTGTTTGTTCTTGGCACGGAACGGCACGAAGCCAGAAGAATTGACAATCAGTTGAGGGGGCGGGCCGGCCGGCAGGGCGATCCGGGCCAAACGCAGTTTTTTGTTTCTTTGGAGGATAATTTAATGCGGGTTTTTGGTTCGGAAAAAATCAAAAAAATGATGGGTGCTTTCGGCATTCCCGAAAATGAGCCGATTGAAAATAAAATAGTTTCGCGCGCTTTGGAATCGGCGCAAGCGAAGATTGAAGGTTTTAATTTTGACGCCCGCCGCCATATTCTGGAATACGACGACGTGATGAACCGCCAGCGCCGGTTGATTTACCGGCGCCGGCGGGAAATTCTCGCCGGTCAAGGCGAAGAAATTGAAAAGCAGGCCGCGGAATTGGTTGAAGACGAATTAACCGACTTAGTTGATTTTCACGCTCAAAGCGATATCGCGGAATGGAAAATCAAAGAAATTTCCGAAAATCTGCGCACTCGTTTGGGAATTGATGAAAGCGCCGGCCAAGAACTGATTAAAATAACGGAGAGCGGAGAATCAACGGATAAAATAAGAGAAAAAATCAAGGAGTATGTTTTGGAACTTTGGCAAAATCTTTTGGCAAAAAAGAAAAAAGATTTAGGCGGAGAAAATTTTTCTCGGCTTTTAAAAATGCTGATGCTTCAGATTATGGATATGCTTTGGGTGGGGCATTTGGAAGCAATGGATTATCTTCGTTCTTCGGTGAATCTTCGCGCTTACGGCCAGCACGATCCTTTGATAGAATATAAAAACGAGGGAGCGCGGATATTTAAAGAATTGGAAGCCGCGATTAGGGCTCATCTTTCCCATTCAATTCTTAAAATCAGCGGCCAATCTGCATTATCAACGACAAAATTAAAAGAAATTCACCAAGCTGGCCAAAAGGTGGGTCGCAATGACCCCTGTCCGTGCGGTTCAGGAAAGAAATATAAGAAGTGCCACGGGCAATGAGGATAGCTAAAAAAGCGTAAAAACCGCTTAAAATAGGCCAAAACAACAAACCCGATTACCTAAAAGGTAATCGGGTTTTTGTATTACCAACAGAAAATGTCATGCGGATTAACCAATAAAAAATATGAGCAAAAACATGAAAAATTCACATTTAGAGAAATCGGAACGCAACCAGCGAATCCGAGAATTGCTGACCAAGGACTGGAATCAGCCGAAGATCGCCGAAGCGTTTGGGATCACGGTCCAGCGAGTAAACGATCTGGTGCTTGATAGAATACCCCGATAAGTTATAATGAATATGCGGATAGACAGCTGTGGGCAACTCAACTTGATGACTTTGAGAACTTAGCATAGGGTTGTCCTTGCAAGACCAAGACAGACCTTTGACAACCCGACTTTTACTCCCAGACGATCCCGTAGCGAAAGTGCCACGGGGCCGCATGGGAGTAAGAAAAAACTCTTTTAGGTAAAAGGGTTTTGGACTATAAAACTATCCGCGTGGCAAATCGAGTAGTGGATGAAGTATAAGAAGTGTCATGGGAAATGAGGAAATAAAAAAGAGCCCGACACGGTGGTCAGGCTCGGACGAGACGATCCTTCAGAGAGTGAAAAAAATTTCTTTTTGACAACTTGGGCAATGAATTTTAAAGTCACTGTACATTACGAGATCTTTATGTCCCATTTCACTTCTTTGTCCGATAAGGATAACTTTGTCTCGATCTGATTCTTCTATCCCTATCCAAATGCCGCAAGAACTACAATATAGTGCGCCTGAATGACTACTATAAAGATATCCCTCAATCTCTTTCCAAGAAGGACATTTAGTGAATGTACGCATTTCTCACCTCCTGAATTTACTGCTTGGTTTGTACTTTGAAGTGCAACACTTTTATAGCCACGATAGCTATAAAATTTGCACTCCCTGCTTTGTCAAAGAGCGGGGAAAAGGCAGGTACTACCTACACTTTCCCTACCCTTTGCCTTAAAAGCTTCGTATTCGTGCCGTGATTCCAAGTGTTGCGCTTGAGAGGTTAATGTGCGCTGAATGTTCTATTATGATATGTAGCATGGTGCGTCAAGAATTGCAAGAATCTCCACGGGACACCGTTGAAATAACAAAGATGTCATGGGAAGTAAGAATGCGTAAAAATATGGAATACCTTAAAGGACAACAAGAACAAGAAGCGATTCAATGGATGAATAAGGCGGCAGAAATTGCCGAGAAGGCTTTATGCTTGTTGGCGAAATGCGGAACTGTGATTGTAAAAGATGGCGAAATAGTAGGTGAGGGGTATAACGCACCACCGCTGGATAAGAAAGAAAATCAAATGTGCGATCAAGAAATCGGTGTGGGTAAAGAAAAGTACGATCGTACTTGCTGTATGCATGCTGAATGGAGAGCTATTACGGATGCGCTGAAACGGAACTCAGAAAAATTTCGAGGATCAAAGCTATATTTCGCCAGAGTCGATGAGGTGGGGAGAATCAAGAAATCGGGCAAGCCATACTGCACAGTTTGCAGTCGAATGGCACTCGATGCGGGAATTGAAAAATTCGTGTTGTGGCATGATGACGGAATTTGCGAATATCCAGCTGATGAATATGACAGACTTTCTTATCAGTATGTTCCTGCGTAGTAGTCAATAAGCAACAAAAGTGTCATGGGAGATAATTAGCGAAGTTGACTGAAGAGAAAGATTGGAATAGTGTAGAATGAGAACATTGTAATTTTAGGAGGTGCAAGGTGAAAATTTTTCTGATTTCTCCCGTGAGAAATGTTAAATCCGAAACACAGAAAAAGATTGCTGAATATATCACATCGCTGGAAGCTGTTGGGCATCAAATTCACTGGCCGATTAGAGATACAAAGCAAGATGATCCGACTGGCGGCTATGAGATCTGCAGAACTAATTTTACAGGGATTTTAGAGGCAGATGAGGTTCATATCTGGTATGACGAAACAAGCAATGGCTCAAAGTTTGATATGGGCGGAGTATTTATGCTCGTAGCAATGTTGGGTAAAGAAAAGAAGATCGTGATTGTGAACGATGCGGAAATCGTGGACAACACCAGAAAGAGTTTTTATAAAGTTTTTAAGTACCTTGTCAAAAAGACAAAATAGCAATTTAGCCTCAAGGTCGCTTTGGACTATTTTATAAAAATTCTTCCGTGGCATTTTTTGAGAATCTGGGAATAAAAAAAGCTGTACGGTGAACCGTACAGCTTTATAATTTTAAATTTTTTTTCAAAATTTCTTTCTTTCTTTTTTTAGTTCTTTATTAGAATATCTTGGCGGTATGGAAACGAGGCGAAGTTCTTGAGAGCCGTTCAAATTTTCAAGAACCGGGGAGAGGCATCTTAATCTATTTTTATGATCACCATGAAATCGATCATCATTAGGTTTATAAGCAGGAATAATAAACGCGAGCGCTTCAAGCGTTTCGATATCTTGCGGAAATTCACTAATGAGTTTCAGACAATGCCAATCTTCATCAAAACCATTCGGATCTCCAAGAAAGAATCGATGTTTCATTATTTACCCTCCTTTAAAGGTTTTTTTATTTTTATCTATAAAAGAACGGTTATTATTGATAATAATCTATAAAGGTGAAAAAGTCAAAAAAATCAAAAAAGTTTGACAAAAAAATCAGTTGTGCTATTATCATTCATAATAAATAATATATAAAAAATAATATAAAATTATGGTTAGATTGGATAAAGCGGCTAAAAATATCTTAAAAAGCGTTCCGATTCGCGGTCGGGAAATTTTAGCGCGGCGCTTTGGCATTGGCGATTATAAAAATAAAGAAACATTGGAGGCTATTGGTCAAGACCATAAAATTACCCGAGAAAGAGTGCGCCAAATTGAAGCGGCCGCGCTGGTCCGTCTCCGCCATAATTGCCAAAATGAAATAGCGGAAATTTCCCTTTATTTGAATGAAGAATTGAACAAAAAAGGGGGATTGGCGCGCGAAGAAGAATTTTTTAAGACGGCTGTTTTAAATTACGGCAGGCCTAATCATTTTTCTTTTTTTCTTTCTTTAGACGATAAATTCATAAGATTAAGCGAAACCGATGATTTTTTTTCCCGTTGGACCAATAACCGCCGCCTGGCCGACAAAATAGAAACAGTTTTGACGGCTTTACGGCAAGAATTATCTTCAGACAATCTTTTAGCCGAGAAAGAAATACTCGCGAAATTTGCCCGCCATCTTGAGAAAATTCCGGCAGAATATTTTTTAAGCGGATTTTCTCAAGAATTGCTTCCGTCTTTTTTGGCTGTTTCCAAAAAAATCAAGCGCAATTATCTGGGGGAATGGGGTTTGGCCGATTCTCCGCAAATTTCTCCCCGCGGCATGAAGGATATGGCCCACATGGTTTTAAGGAAGAACGGCGAGCCGATGCATTTTAAAAAAATTGCCGCGGAAATTGAATTATTGCTGAAAAAACCGGCTCATATTCAGACGGTGCATAATGAATTGATTAAAAACAGCCATTTTGTTTTGGTGGGGAGAGGGCTTTATGGCTTAACCAGCATGGGATATAAAAACGGCGTTGTTTCGGATGTGATAAAACAAATTTTAAAAGAACGCGGCCCGCTGGCCAAAGAAGAAATTATTAAAGAAGTTCTTAAACAGCGCCGCGTTAAAAGCGGAACGATCGCGATCAATCTTCAAAATAAAGAATTTTTCAAAAAGACCGCGGAAGAAAATTACACGCTGGTCTAAAAATTAGTTTTGCCAGAAGATTTTTAACAAGATATAATATAAGCAATGGGAGCGTTAGAAATCTTTAGTAGCGGTTTCGCGGTTCAAATTTTAAAGACTTTTCAAGAGCTTTGGTATATTTGGCTACCAACCGCTCTTTTTTTTATCGGTTGGGAAATCTGGATAACATATATTCAAATTTATTTTGTCGCCAATATTTCCTGGCTGCTTCTGGAAGTCAAAGTGCCTCATAATGTTTTTAAAAGCCCCCGGGCAATGGAGCTTGTTTTTAACGCTCTCCATAATTCTTATGAAGGAAATCGTTTGGAAAAATATTGGAAAGGATTCGTGAAAGGATGGCTTTCTTTTGAAATAGCCAGTTTGGGAGGAAAAATCAGTTTTTTTGTCCGTGTTCCTAAAATTATGAAAAATTTGGTGGAAGCCCAGATTTACGCCCAGTATCCGGAAGTGGAAATTGCGGAAATTGACGATTATACCCGATTTTTGCCGGAAAATATACCAAATGAAAACTGGAATTTGTGGGGAGTGGAATTTGGCTTGACGAAAGAAGACGCTTATCCGATCAGAACTTACATGGATTTCAAATTGGAGGATGTTAAGGAAGAAATGGAAAAAATAGATCCGATGTCTTCGCTTTTGGAATTTATGTCTTCAATCAGAGAAGAAGAAAATGTCTGGTTTCAGGTTTTGATCAGAGCTTCCGGCGACCAATGGCTGAAAGAAGGCGAAAAGCTCAAGAAAAAGATTTCCGAAAAAACAAAGAGCAAGGGAGAAACGTTTCCGCAATCGCTTTTGCCCGGCGATATGGAAACGTTAAAGGCGTTGGATCGCAATATGGCGAAACTCGGATTTGACGCGGGCATCCGGGTAATTTACGCAGGGCGCCGGGATATTTTTAATTTTATAAATATCGCTTCCATTATGGGGGTAATGAAACAATATAACAGCCAGAATCTTAACGGATTTAAACCGCAAAGAAGCACGGCGGGCGGTTTTTGGTTTAAGAAAAAAAGGGAATACCGCAACCAGCGTTCAATGGTCAGGGCTTTCCGCCGGCGGGATTATTTTTATCATCCATTCAGGAGAAAATCTTTTATTCTGACTTCCGAAGAATTGGCGACTATTTATCATTATCCGGGCCGCGTCGTCAGCGCTCCCACTTTTGAAAGAGGCGAGAGGAAAAAAGGGACGCCGCCGCCGAATTTACCGGTTTAATCTTTCATTATACCAATTTACATTATGATAGAAAAAAGCGATAAAATTTATTTTGCCCAGACTGATTTCAGGAATAAACGGCAAAAATTCGGCATTAAAGAGGAAGATCGCCGCAAGCATATTTATATCATCGGCAAAACCGGCATGGGCAAGTCCACGCTTTTGGAAAATATGGCGATTCAGGATATTGCCGCGGGAAACGGTTTGGGGGTGGTTGATCCTCACGGTGAGCTGGCGGAAAAACTTTTGAATTATATTCCCGAAGAACGATTGAAAGACGTCGTGTATTTTAATCCGGCGGACACCGAATTTCCGGTGGCTTTTAATGTTTTGGAAAAAGTCAGCGACGACCAAAGGCATTTGGTGGCCGCGGGCTTAATGGGAGTTTTTAAAAAAATCTGGCCGGATGTCTGGTCCCCCCGGATGGAATATATTTTGAACAATACGGTGCTCGCGCTTTTGGAATATCCGAATTCCACGCTTTTAGGAATAAATCGCATGCTTTCCGACAAAGATTATCGGAAAGAAGTCGTTTCTAAAATAAAAGACGAAGTGATTAAATCTTTTTGGACTCAGGAATTCGCCAAATATACCGAACGGTTTGCCCAGGAAGCGACACCGGCGATTCAAAATAAAATAGGCCAGTTCATCACCAACCCTTTGATCAGAAATATTATCGGCCAGGAACATACTTCTTTTAACATGAGAAAAATGATGGATGAGAAAAAAATTCTGATTGTCAATCTTTCCAAAGGGAGAGTGGGGGAAAGCAATTCGCATCTTTTGGGCGCGATGCTCATCACCAAGCTTTATTTGGCGGCGATGAGCCGGGTGGATATTCCGGAAGAAGAGCGCGCGGATTTTCATCTTTACGTTGATGAATTTCAGAATTTTGCCACGGATGCTTTTGCCGACATTCTTTCGGAAGCGAGAAAATACCGTTTAAGCCTGGCTTTGGCCCATCAGTACATCGGCCAGCTGGTAACCGATACCAGCACTAAAGTGCGGGACTCGGTTTTTGGAAATGTGGGGACAATGATCGTTTTTCGGATAGGCGCGGCGGACGCGGAATTTTTAGAGAAAGAATTTGAGCCAGAATTTATGATTCAAGATTTGATCAATTTGCCTTTTGCCGGCATTTATTTGAAATTAATGATTGACGGCATAACTTCTCTTCCTTTTTCTGCCCAAACCTTGGCGCCGATAGAGCGTCCGGCAATTTCTTTTAAAAAAGGAATTATTGAATTTTCAAGGGAAAAATACGGCACGCCTTCTTCCCAAGTTCGGGAAAAAATCGTCGCTTGGCACGCGCTGGTGGAAAATTCTGGCGGAGTTTCCTCCGGAACGCCGCCTTTAACTTTGGTTTCTTCCGGGCCCCCGAAATATGAAGCTGTTTGCAGCGTCTGCGGAAAAAAAATTTTCGTGCCTTTTAAGCCTGACGGCCGGCGGCCGGTTTATTGTCCGGAACATATGGGAATGCCGGCGCCGCGTTCGCCTTTGCCGCGTGAAAATGTTGCGGCTAAACCGCATCCGATGTCAACTCCTTTTAAAAAAACAGAGCCTATAATAAATGTGCCTAAATTTCCCCAGATTAAAGAAGGCGAATTGGTGATAAAAAAACGAGAAGAAAAACAAGAAGAAAAAAAATTATCTTTGAAAGATCTGCTTCCCAAACATTCGCCGGCCAGAAAATCCCCGGATTTGACGGAATTAAGGCGGACTTTGGAAAAATCTTTAATTTCTGATGCCGGAGATATTTCCGATGCCGGAGAAAGCAAAGAATCAAAATCAAAAAAGAAAATTCTTAAACCAGGCGATACGATTAGATTTTGAATTAATTTTTACAATTTAGATGATTAAATTTTTGCGGATATTTTTTGTTTTTTTATTGGGAATTCCCATGCTTGCGCACGCGCGAGTATCGTTTAACGAGATTATGTATGATTTGGAAGGAGCGGATAGCGGGCGGGAGTGGGTAAAAATTTTTAATAATGGAAATGAGGTGGTTGATTTATCCGGCTGGAAACTGCGCGAAGACAATACCAATCATTCTTTAAATTTATTTCAGGGAGAAAATATTCTACCTGCGCGAAGTTGCGCGATCATTGCCGATAACGTGGGAAAATTTTTAATTGATTGGCCCGGATTTTCCGGCACAATTTTTGATAGCTCTTTTTCTTTAAATAATACCGGAGAAAAATTGATTTTATTGGATAATGTCGGCAGCGAGGCGGATTCTGCGGTTTATAATTCCGAGTGGGGAGCGGGCGGCAATGGCCAGTCACTGCAAAAAATAGGCGAAGCGTGGTCGGCGGTGAATGCTATTCCCGAAAATTGCGGCCAGGCGGGTTCAGGAAACGCGCCAATAAACCAATCTCTGAATTTGGAGCCTTCCGGTTTAATTACTCCTTTGGAAAATTCTCTCTCAATTAAAGCAACGGCCGGTCAGGATAAAATTGCCGTGGCTGGAGCGGAAACGGAATTTAAAGGAGAAGCTTTTGGTTTAAAAAACGAACCGCTTGAAAATGCCAGATATTTATGGATTTTCGGCGACGGAACGCAAAAAGAAGGAAAAAAAGCGCGGCATGCTTATTATTTTCCCGGCATTTACCAGGCGGTTTTGAATGTTTCTTCCGGCTATTATTCAGCTTCCGCTTATTTAAAAATAACCGTGATTCCCAATGAACTTTATATTTCCGAAATAAAACCAGCTGGCCGCGATTCTTCCTGGATTGAAATCCATAATCCTTCAAGCGAGACAATTGACATTTCAGATTGGGTTTTAAAAAGTAATGGAAAAAAATTTGTTTTTCCGGATTCCACTTATATCTTGCCCGAATCATTTTTAGTCGTGGCGGAATCGGTTTCCGCGATTTCGCCGGCGTTGATTTCCGGAGAAACAGAGTTTTTATATCCAACCGGTTTTTTGGCCGATAAGTTCTCCTATAACGGTTTATTGAAGGCCAATGAAAGTTTTAACAGAATTTTCGGGCAAACGCGGATAATCATTGCTTTTGAATCTCCGGGCAAAAAAGCCGCCGAGTTTTCTCCAAAGCAAGATATTTCGCCGTCATTATTGCTTCAAAAAAATGATCAGCGATTCTTAGTTGAACCTTCTGCTACTTCAGAGATTAAACCTTTAAATCAGTCTTTAAGCCAGGATAAAAATATTGCTTCAACCGTTAATGCCGATGTTTTTGAAGCAGCGGAAGACTCAAAAAACAGCGCTTGGTTTTGGTTCTTAATCAGTTTGGGGATGGGAATTCTTTCCGCCGCCGGATTTATTTTTATAAAAACAAATCAGGAAAGATAAAGGCCGATAGTTTTTGACAATTGTTTTTTGAAAGAAAATTCACCGATAATTTTTTGGCGCAGATTTTTGGCGAAGGTTTGGCGAAGATTGCCGTTATTGACCAATTTTTCAACAGCTTTTGTAATTTCTTGAACATCAGCCCGTTTTATTAAAAGCCCTTCTTGTTGATCGGTAATTATTTCAGGATTGCCGCCCACTTCCGCGGCGATGGCCGGCAGTTCGGCCAGGCCCGCTTCCAAAAGCGCGTAAGGCAAGCCTTCCTTGAGGGAAGGAAGGATAAAAATATCAAAGGCTTTAAGATATTTTGCCGCGCCCGGCGGGCTGTCAACAAGAAAAACGTTATTCTGCAAAGAATAATGGGAAATAAGCAATAAGCATTTTTGTTTTTCTTCTTCGCGATGGCCGATTATTATGAATTTTATTTCCGGATATTCTTTTATCAGTTTGGTCGCCGCTTTAATTAAAAATTCATGCCCTTTGTTTTTGGTAAATTCGCCGATCGTTCCGATCCAAAATTCGCCGGTTTTTTTCGGCGGCAACAATTCTTGCCGCGCTTTTTCTTTGTTCAGAAAATTCAGAGAATCGGAATCTATGCCGTTATGAATAGTGATAATTTTTTCAGCTGGCGCGATTTTATTTTTTATCGCCGAAGCGCGATCAAATTCGGAAACCGTAATGACGCGGTCGTAGAAAAATACGGTTAAGCGGCTTAATAATTTTATCAGCCAGCATTGCCATTCAGGGCGATCTTCGTGAAAAGCCCAGCCATGGGCGGTAAAAATAGATTTTGGATTATCGGCCGCGGGTTTCAGAGTTTTTAAAACAAAAATCGCCAGACCGGCGAGGCCGCCGGCTTTGGAACTGGAAACATGAATGATATCCGGCTTTATTTTTCTAATTAAATTTAAAATTTCAAAAAAAGCAAAAATATCTTT
>Ga0209541_10005372_pt1 | contig 22374 bp, 21 predicted proteins | sample RifCSPlowO2_01_FD_184027 | JGI IMG/M metagenome (GOLD analysis project Ga0209541, IMG submission 184027) | Groundwater microbial communities from Rifle, Colorado - Rifle CSP2_plank lowO2_0.1 (SPAdes) (version 2) | ecosystem: Environmental > Aquatic > Deep subsurface > Groundwater | place...
GGCGCGCACACATTAGGAAAAGCAAAGAATGTTTTGCTTGGCGGCGAGTGTCAGCGAGCGGCGGCGGGGCGGCTTCATTCGTCGGGGGTTTCCCGAAAATGCGTTCGGATTTCGTTCAGGGTGTGGACGCATACAAAAAATTGACAACAATATGGAGCTGGGGTAGGTTGGCAGACAAGAATACAGCCGGGTGTTCCGGTTGTCACCTCAAAACGTTTTATTGCCCTTTGGAAAGGAGAAGTTGAAATGCAGGCCAGCACCTTGCCGGATCTCCGGCATAAGAAGCTTGTCGACGAGAAGCTCTGGAAGCGTCTCGTCGGGCGCGTTATGAAGGACGAGGGGAAGACGCGCGAGAAAGCCGAGTCCATCATGGACGAGGCGCTCTGCTTCCTCAAGCTCTGCGCGGACTTCCCGAAGGAGCGTTTCGCGCCTTCGAGGGGGGTGGACATCGGTTGGCACGCCTTCCTTATGTATACGAGGGAGTACGCCGAGTTCTGTCAGCGTGTGGCTGGACGTTTCATCCATCACGCGCCGAGCGACGACGACAAGCCGGTGAAGGTGACCGTGCAGGCGACAGTCTCTTTTATGCAGAGACGCGGCCTCATCTTCAATGAGGAGCTGTGACCCGCGAATTACGCTTCTTGCGACTCCGGTCCGCCCGACTGCGGCGAGGGCGACTGCAACAGCGGCGGTGACGCCTAGTAGTGTCGCTAAAGGGGTGGATAGAAGTTTGTCTATCCACCCCTAAACCTTTTATCTTCTTATTGAAAGCATGGATTACAATAGTATTTACAAAAATAAAAATCTATTTGGCACCGAGCCGCACTGGCTTGTGCGGAAAATTCTGAAATACAAAAAATCCGGCACGGTTCTGGATATCGGCGCCGGACAGGGGAGAAATAGTTTATTTCTTGCGAAGAACGGTTTTGAGGTTACGGCGATTGATACGTCTGCAGAAGGTATTAAAAAAATCCAAGAAAGTGTTGCGAGAGATGGTTTAAGCGTTGAAACGGAGATTGCCGATATCAACGGTTTTAAATTTGAAAAGCAATATGATGTTATCGTCGTTCTTTTTGCGCTCCAACATCTGATAAAAGACGATGTGCCTGTGTTACTAGAAAAGATTAACGGGCACACGGCCCTCTATGGATTGAATGTTGTTGCAGCCTTTACTACCGAAGGGGATTTTTATAAATTACAGAGGAATCGGAAGTATTTTTATCCCGCACCCGGTCAGCTAAAAGAGACTTACAAAGATTGGAATGTCTTGGAGTGGGAAGAGAAACAATCAACTGCCTTCCAGAAAGATAAAGAAGGTAGGCAATTGAAAAACCTGACATCGTTTTTGATTTCGCAGAAGAGATAGCTTGCGAAAGTCGGGCTAAACATCTTCAAAGACAGAAAAAAGAATTCTACGTACTTTGCAAAAAAACTAACCAAAAATGACGATTGGCAATTCCGGAGGACAAATAAAGAACAGCGCAAACTCGAAAATCTGATCCAATACGAAATCAATAGCCTATAGTAATCAACGTGTCTTTTTCAGCCGCACAAAAAACGAACTGCCTTTGCCCGGACCTTCAGACTCAGCCCAGATTTCGTCGTGGTGGGCGAAAACGATTTCTTTTGAAATATAAAGGACAAGTCTGGTTCCTTGATTTTTAGTCATTGTTGGATCGCGGCGGAACTGTTGGTATAGATCGGTTATTGAAAATTCAAAATGGCGCCTCCCCAGCATTGAAGACGCCTCCACGATTGCTGTCGTCCACCCATAAGTACAAACACGGTCAAGAACAAGAGTACAATTGCGGTGATCTTTGGTAAGGACGGAGCAATCCGCGCATATTCCCCTCGGCCGGGGTGTAAAAAGTTATTTAGCAATCTAAAACCCCCTGCGCAGAATCGCAGGGGGTTTTGCTGCCACCGAAAAGTATGGTTCTGGTGTTCTTTAATGGATTCGAACCCACGAAAGGGGGTCGGGGAAAACTACAGTTTTCCCCGTGGAGGAAAATAAGAGCGAATGTAATGAGTGAGGCAAGAAACCGAGTGGTTTTTTAGGAGTCCCGAGTTTATCGAGGGACGACGGGTTCTAGGGACGAAGCCGCATCTGTGACGTGGCGAAGTGATGGAATCCCTCCGGGGGCTTTGTGCGGCGCATGGCGGCTTTTTGGATTGCTTACGCCTCTCTCTTAATAATGAGATCTGCCAAACCGCTCAATGTTTCTATAACTTCTTGGTTATATTTTTTACGATTGAATTGTTTGAGAGAATCCTTCGCTTGCTCGGCATATTTTTTTGCGAGATCTTTACAATATGCAAGCGCGCCACTGTTTTTGAGCGCCAAGCGCACTTCTTCTGCTTGTCTTTTGGAGATTTGTTTTCTTCCGAGCGCGGATAGTATTTGCTTTCGGTGGGAGCTATTACCCATTTCAAGCGCTTTGGCAACAAGCAGAGTTTGTTTTCCTTGTTTTATATCAGACAGAATAGGTTTCCCGAGTTTTTTTTCATTTCCGAATATTCCCAAAATGTCGTCCTGAATTTGAAAAGCAATCCCCCCTGGAACTGCGTAGCGGGAGATATCCTGTATGTTTTTTGGAGTTGCTTTTGCCAATATAAGACCAATATGCAATGGACTTTCAAATGTGTATTGAGCGGTTTTTAAGCGATATACGTTGAGGATTTCAGCGGGTGTCGGGGCAGGCGACGTTTCCAGTCGAATATCCAGCTCTTGTCCGAAAATGGTGTTTTTGACCGTTTCGGAAAGCTTACTGATTGCCCGTATTTTCATTTCAGCATCAAACGTTGTAGAAAGAATGAGCGTTGTTGCCAGCTGCGACGCCAGGTCTCCTGCCAGAATCGCCATCGTTTCTCCAAAATGCTTGGAGTGTTTTGGGTTTGTATGTTTTTGGCGGCGTGTTTTGTACTCGTTCTCGTAGAGTTTGTGGACGGTGGCTTTGCCTCTGCGCATTTCGTCCTCGTCCATGATGTCGTCGTGAATAAGGAGAAATGCGTGCACCAGTTCCATTGCGAGTGATGCTTTAAGGATATCTTTTTCTTTTTTCCCGCCGACTAGTTTGTAGCCATAATAAACAAGCGCGGGCCTTAGCCGTTTTCCGCCGCGCATGCAAAAGTCTTCAACAACATCAATCATGCGCCGGGCATAAGCAAGCGATCGGGGCACCGCAGCTTTTTGTTCATTGAAAAAATTCTTCAGTAATGGATCTGTGAGAGCGGCAAATTTGCCTAAATTGTTTTTTTCTTTATTCATAAGCAAACAAAGATAGTATTGAACAAAAACGCCTTTTTTGGAAGGCATCTCATGAATTGAAAAATCTCATTTTTCGCTTTATACTAAACAGTATTTAATCCCCGCCCATAGCTCAATTGGCAGAGCAGCGGACTCTTAATCCGTTGGTTGTAGGTTCAAGTCCTACTGGGCGGACATTTATTCAAACACAAACATTATGAAATATCATATTCCGCAGGAAGTGCAGACCATCACGCAATCCTTGGAAAGGGCTGGTTTTGAGGCGTATATCGTGGGAGGTTGTGTGCGCGATCTTTTGCGCGGTGTGAAACCTGCTGATTGGGATGTAACGACGAACGCAAAACCGGATGAAATCCAGCAAGTCATGCAAAAAGCAGGGTTTAAAACATTTTATGAAAATGAGTTTTTGACCGTTGGTGTTGTGCGGATGAAGGAATCTATATCCGAAAAGGATGCAAAAGAAGCCCCCGCAGATGTCATTGAGGTGACAACCTATCGGGCCGAAGCAAAATATACAGACAAGCGCCACCCCGATGTCGTAAATCCCGCAACAACCTTACAAGAGGATCTGAAACGCAGAGACTTTACGATAAATGCCATGGCTGCCAAAATCGCAGCGAATGGGGTGATTGAAGTGATTGATAGGTTTGATGGACAAAAAGATCTCCAAGAGAACAGCATTCGTGCCGTTGGTTCTTCTAAGGAACGTTTCACTGAAGACGCCCTTCGGCTGATGCGTGCGGTACGGTTTGCCGCCCAGCTTGACTTTAAAATCGAAAAGAAAACACAAGAGTCTGTAAAGCGCGAAGCAGGACTGCTTCGTTTTATCGCGAAAGAGCGTATAAAAGATGAGTTTTCAAAACTCTTGACGAGTGATAAACCCTCATATGGTCTGGAGCTTTTGTGGGACCTCGGACTCCTTTTATTTATTGCCCCTGAAATAGAGGAGGGTTTTGGAGTTACGCAGAACAAACATCATATCTATACTGTTTGGGAGCATAACTTGCGGGCTGTTCAGCATGCGGCTGAAAATAAGTGGAGCTTGGAAGTGCGGATGGCGGCGCTTTTGCACGATGTGGCAAAGCCTCGCACGAAAGAAGGTGAGGGGCCGGATTCCACGTTTTACAACCACGACGTCGTTGGCGCAAAAATGGCGTTTGAGCTCCTTGCGCGGCTTCGGTATCCGAAGCGGTTTTGTGAAAAGGTGGCGAAGCTTGTCCGTTATCATCTTTTTTACTACAACGTTGACGAGGTAACCGATTCATCGGTCCGACGGCTTATGAGGAAAGTCGGCCCTGAGGACATGGAAGATCTTATTCGTGTTCGCATGTGCGACCGCATTGGTTCGGGAGTTCCCAAAGCTGAACCCTATAAACTTCGCCACTTCCGTTTTATGGTGGAAAAGCTTATGAGGGATCCCATCACGGTACGCATGCTTCAGGCAAGCGGCAAAGATGTGATGGAGGTTGGAGGTATTCCTTCCGGGCCAAAGGTGGGGTTTCTGTTAAATATTTTATTGGAAGAAGTGCTTGATGATCCTAAAAAGAATAAAAGGGAATTGCTTCTGAAACGCATTCAAGCGCTCAGCGTTCTTCCTGCCAGTGAGCTAAAAAAGCTTGCGGATAGCGCAAAGCAAAAATCTTCTGCGCTTGAGGAAGAGCAAGTGCAGAACATCAAGAAGCGTCATTACGTAAAATAACCCATTGATCACTGTACAAGGAGAGGCCTTGTACTTGTTTGGTTACGAGGTTGCTACTGCCCGTAGCGGCGGTTTCTTGCCGCGTACCATAAAAGAGCGCGGTCAAGATCGCGCTCGCTGAAGTCCGGCCAAAGCGTCGGCGTAAAATATAGTTCGCTGTACGCAAGCTGCCAAAGGAGAAACCCCGAAAGGCGCTGTTCGCCCGATGTCCTTATAAGCAAATCAGGATCTGGAGAGCCATTCGTGCCGAGCCATTCCGATATATCCTTTTCTGTGACGACTCCGCCGTTTTCCTTTATAGCCAGGCGGGCCGCGTCCACAATTTCATTTCTTCCGTTATAATTAATTGCGACATTGAGCACGCCATTTGTGTTTCTGGCCGTTTTGCTCATCGCTTCTTCACAGCATTTTACGATGTCTTGGGGTAATTCTCTCCAGCGGCCAAGCACCCGAAGCTTGTATCCTTGTTTGTGAAGGGATATGAGTTCTTCTTTAAGCACTTTTTTGAGCAGTTTAAAAAGATAACTCACCTCTTCCTTTGTCCTTTTGAGGTTTTCTGTTGAAAGAGCATAAACCGTAACAGTCCGTATGCCTTTTTTAAGGCACCACTCTCCCAGCTGTTTGATTTTTTCTGCTCCTTTTTCATGTCCTTTTATGATAGGAAGTGATTGTTGCTTGGCCCAACGGCGGTTGCCATCCATAATTATTGCAAGATGTTGTACTTGTTTTTGGCCTTCTTGTTTTATGGTCATAGATTTTTCTATATATTATATAACGCCTTAAGAAAGATAAAAGAGTTCTGTTTTTTATGCAAGCGTTGTGTTTGAGTATTTTGGGAGGTACAATCAGGCTAACAACGGCGGCGTTTTTGCCAGCACTGAAACCCAACGGAGTGTCGTATAGTGGTAGTACGCAGGCTTCGGGAGTCTGTAGCGGGAGTTCGATTCTCCCCACTCCGAATAATTAAGAGAAGTCAAGTTCGCCTCGGCCGCTTGCGCCGCCTCGGCAACCAAATCATACGGTGCCTTCGGCACAAAATGGAATTGTCGGTTTTCTGGGGAAGAATAAAAGAAAGTTTTTGGAGTTACTTTATTTCTTTTTCCCAAATTAGACTAAAGATTTCCCGAATGGTTTTGGGGAAGCGCGTTCCATATAATGTTAAAGACCACGCGGAATGTGAGTGCAAGCGAAGGACTAGTGATCATAGTTCCAAATATCGGCTGGTCAAGACTGATGAGCGCGACATTGTCGTCCCAGATAAGGATATCTGTTGGGATTTCTCCACGTGCTTCCGGGAGTAATCTATATTCATAGAGCCCCCCCAAAATCCCGCGCGTAATAGGGATAGCGTCTTTTGAAACATAACTTAAAATATCCCGAAAGACAACGCTGTTTTTCTTTAGTTTCTTTTGATATTCCTCAAAAAAATCAGTGGATGCTTCAGCAAGCTTTTTTGTTGAGCCAATAGCCACTATTTCATCTGCGGAGGCGGTTGTATAGTAGAGTTCCTTAAGCTGCTCGAAGCCGTCAAAAAATCGAATACTTGGCTTATTTTTTGACACTTTGTGGAGTGCCCGCAAATCGGGTAGCGCCGAAGAAAGAGCTCGCGCCCGTCGTTCAAGTATTCCCACTAACGCTTGCGGATCTGTAGACAGATAGACATGTCGTTTGCCCTGTATTTGCCGCTCAACAAGATTTTTGCCCTCTAGACTTTTGAGAACATTGTAGCAGTTGGTCCGGGCGATACCCGTGCCTCGAGCAATCTCTGGCGGCGAGGTGAAGCCTTTTGTAAGAAGAAAGAGGTAAACAGTTATTTCAGAACTATTAAGCCCTGCCTTTTTGAGTTCTTGTCCTAACTCCATATATTTGTCAATAATAAATATATCATTTTAAACCTATTAAATCAAGTATTTTTGAGAAAAGTATATGTTGATACAATAATTACTATTGACATTCTAATCAGGATCTGCTATACTCCTGGCAGAATCAAGAAGGATAGAAATAGAGTTATTTCTATCCTGTCGGGCAATAGAGCCCAAACGTTCTTTGAAGGAGAAGGACATGCGTATTCTAGTGATAGATGACCGCCATGAGAACCGTGCGTCTGCTGAGGAACTGAAGGCCCAGCACGATGTCACCATTGTTGGTTCGACGGTGGAGGCGGCGAAGCAGATCGCAAGCGGACAATACGATGTTGTTCTGACAGACCTCTTTATGCCCGCCGACAAGACTCCTGCCTTCGAAGGGGCTACCTTTAGCTACCCGTTCGGGAAGGAGCAGGGCACTCTCGTCAACTTCAGCAAGTCCTGGGTTGGCCAGGACCTCCCAGTTGGGTTCAGTTTCGCCATTCGGGCGACGCTCGAGGGGGCGAAGTACGTGGCGATTGTCACTCGCGACAATCACCACGGCGACCCCATCTCGGCTCAACTGGACTGGTTCGGACGAGGAAGAGAGTTTGGCAAACCGTCACGTCGCATGGATCTGAATGGGTCAATCTTCATGATCATTCGAGCGCTCCCAAGGATTCGGGATTCGAAAATCTTGGATGACAAGGACTGGGCAGCCGCTCTTGAAGATCTCCTTACAGATCCATGATCTCCGGAGCCGGAGTGATGACCGGCTTGGCAACAGAAGGTCCGAGTACCTGTAAGGGGCAGTAGGACCAAAAATCATTCGCTCCGATGCTTAACAGTATCGGGGCGTTTTCTTTTTGGTATAAAGGTCTTTTAGGATGAATTGGTAAAGGAGAAGGAAAAAATTATCAAAAAACTGCGAGAGGAAACAAAGAAACACTTCCCATAAATTCGCGCATAAAAAGAGAGCCCCGCCCAAGCATGTATGTGCTGGAGCGGGGCTTTTCAATCTATCTGCGTATATCGCGCGTGTCGCGTACCCCGTGGCGGTTTCCGTCTCGGTGTACTTTGTTCCGGTCCTCGCCGCTTTCTCTGTGTTCTCGGAGTTTCTGCTCTCGCTGTTTTGATTTAAAGCGAATTTCGCGGCAGCGGTAAAGCCCGAAAATGTACAGTGGACAGGGGTTTGCAACCGTTGAAGCGCATATTCCTCTTCTGCAATCCCCTTCAAAGTCACGATGGAAAGAGGATGGATTGATGCCGACCCGAACTATCTGCTGAATGCGATTGAGCGAGAGCCTGGTCGGCTTCACGTTTGGATGGGACAGAGAACCGTTAAGGAGTGTTCCTTTGTGGTAGTACCAGTTCCCTGCTCCCGGAACAACTGGATTTACCAGCATGCTCCACGGAAGGATTTCCTTTGCCGAATTTCTGGCCTCTCGCTCTTCCTGTCTGATCATTCTCGCTACGTCGTCCAAGTACACTCTTTGGCGGTCCATGTCGGTAAAGATCTGGACATTGCCGGTATCAGGCCAGCGTTGGATAAGCACTGCGGCTCGGTCGCCAAACGGTGATCGGCAGAATTTCTGAATAAGAGGGTCGCTGCTTTCAACCGTTACTATCTTGAGTGTTTTACCTCCATCAAGTCCCGTCTTTACTTTTTCGACACGGCGCTTTTCGTATTCTTTCGCGGTTTTTTGGTGAAAATGCCGCTGTTCGCAGTATTTCGTCTCCAACGCAAAGAACACGAATCGGGTGATTTGCTCTTGTTGTCTCTTTCCTTGGACGAACGGCAAATTGAAGGCTTTGACTATGCTGGCCAGTTCAAGAGGCCGAACGCCGCGTTTCGTATCACAACGCCTCACCTCTTCAATAATGTCCGCCAGCTCCGGCTTGCCCAGCACGCCAAGAGCTTTGGCAACGAGCGTGGTACAACATTCCTCATGCCCTTCCGTTTTGTTGTTTGACGAGCGGTGGTCGTCAAACGGCCCCTCTTCAACGCCCAAGTAAAGTATTCCGTCAGAGCAATACTTTTGCAGGAACTGCTCTGATGCGAATTTATGCACAAGCCAAAGGGCGGCTCGTTCATCGAGATGTATGTCGTTGTGGGATCGCACCCGGATGTTTCGCTCGATTCGAGTGTTTTTGATTGGCCACTCAAACTCAATCATGCCAGCCCCCTGGAACACTCCGTTCCGTTTTTGTTTCGTACGTGAACGACTGGGTTTGGAGCACAATGCTCCTTTCAAGTTGCATTTGCCTTTCGTAAGGATTTCTCACGAGAAGCATACTCTTGAAAACTTATATCATTTCTTCTAAGGGTTGTCAAATATTGTAAAAATCAACGCGTTACAAACGCTTTTAGGCATTAAAATTCAGATACTATCCCGACAACGTGAGACAGATCAGCAATTGGAGATGTTGATTTGTGTTGGTTCAAAGGTACGGGGTCAAACCCCGTGACCTTCACCGTGACATTAATCTGATGTCAGCCTTTCTCTGGAGTTCCGCGATGTTTCGAAATCCTTGTTTTTGAAAACTTTGTTTTACACCAGCGATCAGCTTGGGTAAAAAATTGTAACCCGAGCCGCGATACGGAACTTTAATTTCTCTGCCTTCCGCGACTTTCACTTTGGTCTTATCAATGCCGTAGCGAATAGCCGATGGCCTGAATTTCATTGCCGCCAAAGATCCCATGCCGCGATATTTTTTGACCATTCGCTCGGAATCATAGTCAAATTCTTTTTCTCCGGGCGACTCATCAAGTCCGGCAAAAAGACTGCCCATCATTACGGTTTGCGCTCCAAGAGCCAAGGCTTTTGTGATGTCTCCGGGTTTTGATAAATCGGTGTCTAACACTTTGATACCGCCGTCAGCGATTAAGGGCATAAAGCCGTATTTACTTTTTAATCGTTTTGCCGCCTGGCTCGTATCATAAATAGCCGCGGCCTGGCTCCGACCAGTGCCTAATTCTTGTTGAGTGATGCAAGCGGCTCCAGGACCAACACCGACTCTTAAGCCGTCGATTAACCAACTCCCTTCTTTCAAAACCGATCTCACCATTTGGCCGGAACAAGCATTACCCAAGACAACTTCGATTTCGGGAAAATTCTTTTTGCTGAATTTGGCGATTTCAATTTGCTCTTTGTAAACAATGCCGGCGTCAACCACGATGCCCGATACGCCAGCTTGAACCACCTGCCTAATTCTTTCTTTAGCCAGGCTCAAGCGCGATTCAACCGCGGCAAAAACTTTAAGCTGTTTATTTTTGTCTTTGATGGCCAATGGATAGGACGCGTTTTTTCTTAAATCACTATCAGTGACCAATGCCACTAATCTGAACTTGTTATCAACGATGGGCAGAGTGTCTAAATTATGGGCTTTAATTATTTTATTGGCTTCGGAGATATCATGCTTGTCAAGAGTGGTTTTCCGATTGGCTGTCACGAGTTTCGCTTTCGGGGTCATAATTTTCCCTAAGGGCGTGTCCATTTTTTCCAAATAGCGGACATCGCGACGAGTAACAATGCCGATCAGTTTCGATTTCAAGGTACCGCCTTCGGTTATGGGCGTACTGAAAAATCCATACTCCTCATTTATTTTATAGATGTCGCCCACGGTATTATCCGGACCCAAACAGATCGGATTTCTCACAAAAGCGGCTTCGAACCCTTTCACTTTTTTAATTTCGGCTAATTGACCTTCGATCTCCGGAAAATTGTAGTGGATCACTCCGATGCCGCCAAAAAGAGCCATCAAGATTGCCATAGGCGCTTCAGTTACGGTGTCCATCGGCGAACTTACAAAGGGAGTTTTCAATTTAATCCGCTTCGTAAATTGAGTCGTCAAATCAACTTCGTCTCTTTCCAAATCAGGCAAACGATGAGGGATAAGAGTGATATCCTTATAAGCGAACTCTTTCTTTTTTAATTGGGGATGAAGCGAGGCCATTTACGAATACAAACGGTTTTATGAATTGTTTAATGGTAATAAAAAAATAAACAAGAGTTCAAGTTTGATTGGTCGCAATTACTGAACGCAGTGCGAACCTACTTTGAACGGAATTGACCCGCCCCGCGGCTCCGCCCGCCTGATGGCGGTGCAAAGCAAAACATTTTTCTCTTTTTTCAATTTTGGCGCGCGACCCTTTTTCTTCTAAAAGGAATTGAAAAATGTTTTGCTTTGCTTCTCTTGACGGAGCAAGAGAGCGGAGCCGTTCCCACCCCAGTCCCGCTTCGCGGGATGGCAGGCGGGCAAAAATTCCTTCCCCCAGACCCCCTTCCTTTTTGCCCGCCTGCTGGAAACCCCCAGCGGATTTTTCGGATGGCGGGACTTCAACTTGGGTGGTGGGTGGGATTTTGATTTTTCAAATACTCTTTAATTCGCTCGCGATCCTCATTCTCTTTTTCGCCTTTGAAGTATATCTCAATAAACTCAACTTTTGAAGCGGCGACATGATAAGCATAAATAACGCGAATACCACTCATCACACCTCGCCCCTTGAGGGCTTTGCAAGCAAACTTTTTGATTTTGCATATCAGTATCGTCTCGTTGCAGAAATCGGGAATAGGAAAGACGCTGCGGTTGTTTATATTTTTGAGGTGGTAAAGTTCTATCGCGTTGCGTTTGGCAGTTTCTAAATCCTCCTCAAGTGTTTGGAATTTCTTGAGGAGTCGTTTGAGGTCTTTTTGAAAGACATCAGTCGTGTCATATTCAATCTTCGTCGGTATTGCCATATTCGCGTACTGATGTTTCGGGCGTGCGGTAGAAAACCGACTCGTAATCAAGCGGTTTGTTGTTCTCTGCGCTTACCCACGGCACATCTTTATGTGATAAATCGGAAAGCTGACTCGCCGTCATGTCGGAAAGCCGTTGTAATTCCCAATCAATATGTTCCTGCTCTTTTCCGTTCAGAATGCTTAAATCCGGCTCAACTTCTGGATTCACCAAGTATTTCGTCTGGGGGTACTGATAAAACTTGCTTTTGATGATTTCCACTTCGCCGTTTTTTACCATATCGCCGATAAGACTTTCAAACAAAAGCGGCGTCGGCCCTCGATGATTTTTGAGATACACCAAACCCATCAGTTGATCTTCGTACTTTTCGTAGTAATCAAAATCAATAAAGTAAAGTAATTTATACAGCACCGTCATGCCGACATTCGGCTTGCCACCCACTTTCTTCAAAATATAAAGCAGGACCTGCCGGAACTTGTCGGCTTTCTCTTGCGGGACACTGATGCGGATTTCATCTTCGGCTTCTTGCTTCTGTTTCTTTTTGCCCTCAATCTTTACAACCGTTTTCGCTTCTTCCTTTTCCTCTAAAAAAATCTCAAACGGAATATCAAAAACCTCCGCCAATTTCTTGGCTTCGGTAATAGTTAAATCTCGCTCGCCCTGCTCAATTTGCATATAGGTCGGGCGGGAAATTTTAAGCGCGGACGCTAAAAATTCTTGCGTCAGATTGCGCTTTTTGCGTTGTTCTTGAATAAATTTAGCAAGCATGGTTGTTATTACGCTTGATTTGATGGCGGGTCGAATTTTTTGATCTCTTTTTGCTCCAAGCGCTCGGCTGCTTCCTTGCTTGGAGTCGTGCGGTACTGAAATTGTGTACCACCATCGAACTCGCCTTTATGTTCCGCGATACGATCGTCCAAACGTCCCCCTTTCGCTTTGCCAACATAGAGAACGTCACCCTCTGCGTTTTTAATCCGGTACACGCCCGGCTTATCGCCTGGAACGTTCTCAAGGTTTGCGTTGGTAATCCGCGCGGTTTTACTGAATTTTTGCATGGCCATAGTAATTGAAAAAGTTATGGTTAATACGACTATATTGCCAGTATAGGCGATGCAGGATTTCTTGTCAATAGCAATGTAAAGAAGTTATACACAGGCCTAAAACAGCTTCCCTGCCTCACTCAACAAAAGCCGCTCCAAGTCCAACCTGCCTAAGCCCGCCAATGAGTCAAAGCCCAATTGCCGGTTTTCGTTGAATGTTTTTTCGGAAAGCATAAAGTATTCCCATTCCTGCGGCTGGTTTGATAACGATACTTGGCTTGCTGTTTTACACCAACTCACCGCCGCATGTGCTTTCAAAACAATCAAATTCTTTTCATTGCCTTCCGCTTTTTGTATTTCGTCCTCTGCCTTCGTTTCCACGATATACATTTTATCTTTCGTTTTGATGATAAAGTCGGGGAAATAGTCGCGCTTGATTCCGTCTTTATCCCGATATGAAATGTTGAGGGGGTGTTTTCTCTGCTGAATTTTACCAAACGCCTCCACCTCGCCGGACTTGTCCAAAGTTTCCTCCATAAATTTTTTCTCAAATCCTTCTCCACGGCGCGAATACGCAGAAAGCGGATAGATACACCGCTCTACCGGCACGGAAAGCGACTCGCGCACATAAATCTTTTTTACATCGCTTAATTTGCCGATCTTTCCGGCTTTCACTTCGTATTGAATCGCGCCCAAGCCGTCCAGCAAAACTCGCTTGACGCTTCCGACGACAAAATCAAAGAGTGGCGCGTAGTTGAGCACCGTATAATTTTCCGCCTTCTGAAAATCAATCTCACTGCCGAATAAATAATTGCTGACATACTCGTCAATTATTCCCGTAATCTCGGCCATCTTGCCGGTGAGAATGTGCGCGCCTTTTTCGGAAGCCACCGCCATTGTCGCTTGGCGCAAGAAATGGGCGTAATCAAAATACTGATTGTCCAGTTTCCATGTTTTTATTTTTATGCCTGTTTCGGCATTGATTGAAGTGATGGCAATCGTAGAAAGAACTTTTTTTAAACTCTCAAACGATGTGGTGTATTTTGGCAATTTCGCAATATCTATGGCGGAAAAATCAAACTTCGGCGATTGTTCGTATACTTGTATCGGCCAAGAAAGATTATAGTTCTTAATTCTCTCCGGCGTGGCTTCCGACAGAACCAAGTCGCCGGTCGTTTCCGTGCCGGAAGAATCACCAATGCCAATAGCATATCCCTGCTTCTGCAGTTCCTCGTAAAAACTTCGAAACTTTGGATGTTCAACAACAAAAAGAAAATCCAAGGAATTTTTCGGAGCGCGCTTGCGCATCACGTCTTCTCGCGCCTCTCGCTTCAAGTCGGCAAGTTCGGGATATTTATATTCCGGAAACATCAGCCGCACTCCGCGCCCGACTATCTGCTCCAAGAGGAGGTCGGCTTTCGCGCTTCGTAATACCACGACCACCGCCACATTTTGCGTGTCAAAGCCCTCGCGCAACATCAAAACGCTCACTACGACACGAATCGGATTTATTTCCTCCGACTCGTCCAGTGTTTCCAATTGCTGGCGGTACTTCTCCCAATCCTTGTCGCTCATTTCGCCTTTTTTGTCCGAGTGGATTACGAGAATCTGATTACGATAATTTCTGCCCCGTTCATCAGTCAAATTCGCCACATGCTCGGCAACTAAATCCGCCACTTCAGTGTTTTCCGCAAGCACAAAAAGTACCGGTTTTTTATCCAACCCCTTCTCTCGAAATTCCACGGCTATCTGCTCCATCTTTTTTCTGCCGATGTCCAAAAGCAGTTTTTGGCTCACGGAAACGCCGATAACTTGCCCCCTTCGATGTTCCTCGTCGGCTTCGGCTCGTTCTGCGCGCACATCAAGGTCATCCATTTTCTCGCCCATCATTCCTTGCCGTTCTTCCAAAAATATCTGCTTCACGAGCATCGCCCGCATCGCTTCCACTAAATCAAAATCATAGACGATGTGCGGAAAATACTCTTTTTTCTCCGCGCTTCCGTAAAATGGTGTAGCAGAAAAATCAATTTGTAAAAATACGCCTTTTTCTCCGCCGCGCTTCTCCGCCATTCGGTTATACAGAGCAGTCAAGAATTTCCGCCAGACTAATTCTTCGCCCTTGGCGGTTTTGGCGCCGTGGACATGGTGCGCTTCGTCATTGAAAATGATCAAATCCGGATATTCGGAGAGAAAGTCGGCAATAATTTCGCCGCGCGGCTGTTCTTCCACATCGGCGCCGGTCAGCTGGTCCCACAAGTTGCTCGATTCGTTCAGCCGGAATTGCTGCCAATTGGTGATATACACGAATGGTTCGTCCGGTGGTGTAAGGTTGGGCCGAATGTCGGACGGCTCCAGTATCCGCAAATTAAAGCGGTTGCGAAACCGCTCGCCCTCCGGCATAAAAAGCGGCCGCTCAAAATCAGATTTGGATTTGTCGCGGTTGCCGGTTTTCGGGTCGTGCTTTCCCAAAAACATATCCAGCAATCGGTTCAATACCTCGTGTCCGGGCGCGACGAGCAAAAAATGCGTGGAGTATTTACCCGGCCGCTCGCTGTTTAAGGCGTTGAAATACTGCCAGACCAAAAGCGCGGCTAAAATCCATGTTTTGCCGGTGCCGGTTGCCATTTTGAGGCAATATTTGGCAAACGGTAGATTTTGCACTTCTTCCGAAAGTGCGGCGCTTGCCGCCAATGCTTCGGGAGCAAATCTTTCAAATGCATCTTTTAGCGTTTCAATCCCCAAGACCTCGTGGCAATAAATAATCGTCTCAATCGCGCGTCGCTGGCAGTCGTGAAATTTCTCGTCCGTTTCCTCGCCACGGTTAAACCAATACGCTAAAAGCTCGTAGGTCGTCTGCGTTACTCCCTGCCAGCCCTGATCCGCCCATGCCTTTACTTCACCCTCAAGCGCGGCGGCAAGCGGTAATTCGTTGAGCAAGTTGTTTTTTACTCCTTTAACCATAGTTAATTGCCCAGCCGTTTTTTATCTTCCGGTTTTTGTAAATAATTTTTCTTTGATACTACAGAACGCCCGAGCCGCTCTTCCAACTTCTTCCGCGCTCCGCCTGCAATATCTCCGCCTGCTTTGGCATCACCTCGAAGTTTCTCTACACCCTTTGAATCTTCTGTGCGATGAATCTCGGTGGTGGCGCGCTCACCGAGCATATTGAAGATAAGTTCAAAGTCGTCCATGTGGTCGCGCAGATTTTCTCGCGCAAGCCCCTTTAGTTTTTTGTACTCGCTTGGCGTTACGCCGAATGTTGCTTTAGAAATTTCGGCCGTAAGAATTTCATAATCCTTATGGTCTTTGGCCCCGCGATTCTTCCACTCATCCGTCAGTTCCTCGCGAATCGCAATGCCGCGCATGCGCTTCTCTATCCAATCCTCGCTGTATCCCTTGAGCTTATAGAGCATGCGGGTTCGCTTGGTGGCTAGCTCCGGATTCTCTATCTCCTGCACTCGTTCGTAACCAACCCTGGCCAGCCAGCGTTTGAACGGCTCGGCTTTGGGAGACGGGATTGACTGGATAATGCGAAAAATACCCTCTGTATTGGCGCAGTTTAGCTTTTGGGGGCCACCAGCCGTTGGTATAGAAAGGGGGGTGGCAATTTGCCCCCACCCTGTGGATAACTCCGGATCCCTCCGGCGCATATCTTTTATATAGCCCTCTGGCTGTGCCGAATCAGTCAAAGCAACAACTACATCGGCAATCACAAACCACCACTCGCCGTTATGTAGCGTTCTTCTGACTTGTTTCCCTTTAAATAATGCTATTTTTGTCGTAATTTCTTCTGCCATAAAACCAAAGTTAATTTTTATAATTTTACCTCCATCATCGCCGTGGCGTCATTGCCGAAAATATCAACCACGCGCACGGCAATTGTGTGTTTTCCGGATTTTTCGCCCGTCCCGAGCGCAGTCGAGGGATAGGTGTGCTCCTTTTCGGTCGTTACCACTTTGGTCTTCCGCCCCAATCCGCGCAAATCCTGCCACTGGCTTTTGAACGTCAGCCCGTCGTAATCCCAATCCACGGCCCAATAGTCAATCAAAATAGCAAAATTGTCTTTGACGAGCCGCATCAGCTCCTCGCGGTCTTCATCCGCTTTCTTTCCGCTTCCGAGCGGAAAATCGTAGAGCACATATTTTTCAATGCCAATGGTAACCGAGTTTCCTTTTATTTCGGGCTTTTTCAGTTTCAAATACGGCTTCTCCAAAAACTTCACTTTGTCGGATAATCGCTCAATATCTTCTTCGGATTTTGCTTGTTTCAAGTATTCGTAAATGTCTGGCGGAATCTGGCGACTCACGACTTCCGTTTTCAAATCCTTGCCCGCAGCTTTTATCCGCGTTTGCAAAAGCTCGTCATAGTTATATTCATAATCCCACGCCAAAATCACCAGCCGCTTATAGCCCGCGCCGTCAAGCGTCTCGGCTTCAATCGCCAAATCCTCAACTTTATGCGCCGCAACCGCGCGGTCGGGATAGCCGCAATACACCAATTCAAGCCCGTCATCGGTCTTTCGCACGCCCAAATCCTTGCGATTCGCCATCGGCTCCGCGCCATAAAGTTTCAAGATAATTTTCTGCATCTCGTAAATCCGCGCCCCGCCCAAATAAATCATCTCGCGCTGATAATTGCCGATGTTTTCAATAAGAAACGGTTTTGACTTTTGTTCTACCAGCCGCCCGCGCGCGACTTGTATTCCTACTTTGCCCAGCTCGCACCCAATCCAGCGACGATTGAGTTTTTCAGCAGCAACAAGCGATGTGCTTGAACCACCAAAAAAATCAGCGACCAACCCATCTTTTGGACATGATGATTCAATAACCCTTTCAAGTAGTTCTATCGGTTTTTGTGTGCCAAAACCGACATTCTCCGGACTTTTAGGATCAACAACCTTGATATACCAAACACTTCCAACCACAGAACCCTTGAAGTCAATAATTATATCATCGCCTTGTGGCTCCCTACCGTATTCCTTCTTGAAATTGTCCACATAGGTCTTAAATCTTGCGTCATGAAAAGGTGCGTGTCTGGCATAAATCTTGTTATTCTCTATAAATTCATACCACCGATTGAAATTAGTCCCAGCATGGATATTATCCTCATGTGTTCTCTCAAAAAAGTATTTGTCCTGATTCCTCGAATACAAATAAATAGCATTGTGGCGTCTTGGAAAATATCTATCGGTTTCTGACCACGCGCCTTGGTACTCCCAAATGAGTTCATTAAGAAAATTATCTCTTCCAAAAATCTCATCCATCATCACTTTCACATAATGCCCCACATGCCAATCAAGGTGCACATAAATTGAGCCGTCCGGGGCTAGGAGTCGCTTCATCAGTTGCAGGCGCGGGTAGAGCATATCCAAATAGCTGTCCGTGCCACCGGCCCATGTGTCTTTGTAGGCGAGCCGCTCAATCACGGAGGGCTCTTTGGTAAACTCGGTTTCGCCAAGTTTGATTTTGTGCGAATAGTCCGCCTTAGAATCAAATGGCGGGTCAATGTAGACGAGATTGATTTTGCCCTCGTAGCCCTGATTCAAAAGCGCCTGCATCGCAAGCAGATTATCGCCCCAGATGAGGCGGTTCATTTTTTGCTTGTCCAATTCTTCCTCGCCAAGAAGTTTATCTTGAAAAGACATCGGCAAGGTCCCGGCGGTTTCCGGATTCGGAATCACCACCTCGGCGGTTTGAAATTCAATGTCTTTGGGATTAGGAGCGCGCCGGGGCTTTGAATCCCACACAATCCGCGCCGAATCTTTTTTGCGATGTATGCCGTTATTGTTCATAGTGCTATTTGATTAAATCATCAACACTTACATCAAGTGCTTGAGCAATTTTTGTAAGTGTTTCAATGGTCGGATTCTTATTCGTGCCTGATTCAAGGCGTACCACAGTATTCAAAGATAAATCAGCAAGACGGGCTACCTTCTCAAGAGAGTAGCCCTTTTGAGCCCGCAGTTTTTTAAAGTTAGAGCCGATTTTAGAATTTGACATTGAATTGTTTGCCCTATACCCTTAAAAGGTATAAAATAAATGATACATCATGCTTGTTAGCCATTTTATGATAACTTATTCTTTCGTGTTTGGCAAATTAAAAGGGAGTTCCACTTTGTTGCGCACGCACGGGAAGGGTGGGGCAAGGGCGACTACTCTTTTTCTTTCGGCCCCGCCGTCCGAAAAATCCGCTGGGGGTTTCCAGCAGGCGGGCAAAAAGGAAGGGGGTTGGGGGGAAGGAATTTTTGCCCGCCTGCCATCCCGCGAAGCGGGACTGGGGTGGGAGCGGCTCCGCTCTCTTGCTCCGTCAAGAGAGGCAAAGCAAAACATTTTTCAATTCCTTTTAGAAGAAGGGTCGCGCGCCAAAATTGAAAAAAGAGAAAAATGTTTTGCTTTGCGCCCCGCCTCTGGCGGAGGCGGAGCCGCGGGGCGGGTCAATTCCGTTCAAAATAGGTTCGTACTGCGTTCAGTAATTGCGACCAAGTTAGACATTGAGAGTTTTCGGAAGAAGGTACGCGCTCGCTTCGCTCGCGCGCTGGGGGGATTTTATTCTGATTTTCCGCCGCAATCCGCCAAACGCCAGACCAATCCCAGCCGACTTTTTTGGCCAGCAGGCGGCGGTTCGGAATTGCGAAGCAATTCATCCCGCATTTGCGGGATATCCAACTTTTTTCTTTCCGACTTCGGCGGAATACGAAGCCAGTTTTTTAATCCCGCGCTTTATGGCCAAAGGCGACTAACAATATGAATACTAAATACTTTTTATACGCTCGCAAGAGCACCGAGGACGAGGAACGCCAAGTGATGAGCATTGAAGCCCAGCTCGCGGAGTTGGCGGAATTTGCCAAACGGGAAAACATTGAGATTGCGGAAACCTTTATTGAAAGCAAAAGCGCAAAGAAGCCCGGGCGAGAAATTTTCAACGAGATGATGAGCAAGGTTCAGGAAAGTAAAACTCCGGTGGGACTTCTTGCGTGGCACCCAGATCGTCTCGCCCGCAATTCCGTTGATGGCGGTTTGATAATCTACTCCATAGACACCGCCAAAATCGCTTCTTTGCGCTTTCCTACCTTTTGGTTTGAGCCAACTCCGCAAGGGCTTTTTATGCTTCAAGTCGCCTTTGGCCAATCAAAGTATTACTCCGACAATTTGTCGGAAAATGTAAAGCGCGGGATTCGCCAAAAACTCAGGCGCGGCGAATGGCCCGGCCTTGCGCCTTTTGGCTATGTAAACAATCCAAAAACGAGAACAATTGAACCAGACCCAACAAAAGCTAGAGTTATTAAAAAAGCATTTGAAGAATACGCGCAAGGCCGCCATACGCTTTTATCGCTTGGCGAACGCCTGAGTTTTTGGGGCGTGGTGAGCGGGACCGGAAAACCGCTTTGCAAGGCAACGCTCCAGCGAATGCTGACAAATAAAGTTTATCTCGGCTTGATTATCCACAACGACGAAACTTATGAGGGCGGTTTTCCGGCAATTGTTTCCAGAGCGGCTTTTGAGAAAGTCCAAGAGGTATTAAAGAACCGAGCCAAGCCGCGCCATTCCAAAAAGCGACACAACTTTCCATTTACCGGACTGCTCACTTGCGGGGAGTGCGGCGCGGCCATTACCGCTCAATACGCTCACGGACACGGTGGCACATACAAATACTACCGTTGCACCAAGCGGCTTGGTTCGTGTTCGCAAAGTTATCTGCGCGAGGACTTACTCACCGAGCAACTGAAAGCAAAAATCTCAAAAGTCGCTCTTTACGAAGACTGGAAAGAAAAGATGCTGGCGCAAGTGGAGGTGTGGGAAAAAGAAAATATCCAGTCTTCGCAATCTTTCGCCCAAAATCTAGAAAAGGAAATCAAAGAAACGGAAACTAAACTTGATAGGTTGGTGAACGCCTTTTTGGACGGAGGTATCGAAAAAGAAACTTACCTTGCCAAAAAGGACGAGCTTATCACCACCAAAACAGACCTCCAGCGAAGAAAGTCTGATTTTGGGCGAAAGGGAAACAATTGGATCGAACCCTTGCGCGAGTGGATTTTAACCGCTCACCACGCTGAAAAACTGGCTTCGTCCAACGAATTTGATGAAATCAAATCGTTGGTGGAAAAAATTGGAACGAACCGCCGCCTGCTGGACAAAAAAGTCGGCTGGGATTGGTCGGGCGAATGGCGGATTGTGGCGGAAAATCAGAATAAAATCCCCCCAGCGCGCGAGCGAAGCGAGCGCGTGCCTTCTTCCGAAAACTCTCAACGTCTAACTTGGTCGGGCTGCCCGGATTTGAACCGGGACTAAATCCTCCCAAAGGACTCGTGCTGCCGTTACACTACAGCCCGATATTATTTTGAAGGTGAAACACGCCGCCTTATACCACAAGGTTTCGCGTTAAACATCAAGGACTACATCATCAGTAACACGTATTATAGCCTTTTTGGCAGGAAAATCTAATAGGACAGCCATGATATCAATTTGCCATTCTTGGTTGTCGTTTATATGTTTCTCGGCAATATATATCTGAATAGCTCGCTTTATGCGCTGTTTCTTCCAGCGGTGGACATTTTCCTCCGGAAGATATTCTTCTATTGTGGCGCTTGTCTTATATGGTGTTCCTATTTCTGTTGTTTCATGTGTAACTTCTATATGCCATTTTTTTTCTGATTTTATATGAAAAAAGCGTAACAATCGCGAGATAAAAGTTTCATGTGTAACATCAATTTTCTCTTTTATATATGTTTCACGTGAAACGTTTGTTTCATGTGAAACTACACTAACATCAGAGTTGTCTGAACATATTGTCACTGTTTTCACTTCAATAAAGTGTAGTATCTTATCTTTCTTTGCCATAATGTCTATTTCACCCCATTTTTTCTTATAGTTTCGCTCAATAATAGTGAAACCTTGTTTCACGAGAAACATGCAGGCAAGTTCTTCGCCGATATTTCCGATTCGCTGTTTTTCCGTTTCTCTCGGCATGTAGTGTATTTTATTGTTTATCAACAATTTCTAAGGGTCAAATATATTTGTTTTTTATGTCCCTTAGAAATTCCTTTTAAAGTATAGACCCTTTCTAAGGGTCAGTTCTATGCACAACCTGTTCGTAAGGGACAAAAAGCGATAGCTTTTTGCGGTTTTGGTAGCTCCGGAGGAGCTATAAGATCCAAAACCTATCCCTTCTGCAAAGCTTTTTGCGGTTTTGGTAGCTCCGGAGGAGCTATAAGATCCAAAACCTATCCCTTCTGCAAAGCTTTTTGCGGTTTTGGTAGCTCCGGAGGAGCTATAAGATCCAAAACCTATCCCTTCTGCAAAGCTTTTTGCGGTTTTTATCTCGCCAAAAGGCCGGATTATAAATCGGAAACCTATCTTTTAAATATGCTCACCGACATTTCGTGATTTGCTGACTCAAAAGGAGATTGATTGATAGTTGTCTTGTTTCATGTGAAACCTCTTACATGTGATGCAGGCCTCTTCTCATTGTTTGCTTCTATTTTATCTTTATATTTACCATAAGGCGCGTAAAAATGTGCTTTTATTGTTGATAATTTATTGTTTACTCTATTGAAATGCAGTGGATTGTGATAGACTGTTTATATACAAAAAACGCAGAGATTTGGAAAATTAACTTCTCCTATGAGTAACAGAGTAAGAAAAGCAGGGAGATTTTTTCTCTCGATTTTCTTGAGCGCTGCCACAGCAATCACACTCTCCGGCTCCAGCTTGCTGGTACCGGTGGCTGTCCATGCACAGGGACTCACGCTTTCACAGCTCATTGAGCTCCTGATCAGTCTGG
>Ga0209541_10005373_pt1 | contig 22374 bp, 21 predicted proteins | sample RifCSPlowO2_01_FD_184027 | JGI IMG/M metagenome (GOLD analysis project Ga0209541, IMG submission 184027) | Groundwater microbial communities from Rifle, Colorado - Rifle CSP2_plank lowO2_0.1 (SPAdes) (version 2) | ecosystem: Environmental > Aquatic > Deep subsurface > Groundwater | place...
AAAATAACGGAAGAAGTCCGGCAAGCCAAAAGCCAAGGTTTGCCCAAGGAATTTTTAATTCCTTTCAGCTTGATTGGCGCAAACGGATCTTTAAGCGGCAGAGCTTGCGGGGTCGCGGTCGCGTCGGCAGTAACCGAGAAGCAAAAGCAAGCGGCCGCAAAAGAAAAAAAACAGCAAGAGGAAGAAGCCAAAAGGAAGCAGAAAGAAGCCGAGGAGCAGCATCGCCGGCAAAAGGAAGCCGAGAAGCAAAGGCAAGCGGCCGCAACTAAAAAAGAGAGTCCCGAGGAAAATAGCGGCGGCGGATTTGGCGCTTTGTTGTGGGGATTAGTTATCGTTATTCTTTTAGTTGTCGGCGTCGTGTTCGGCCTAATTTTTTTGGGTGGCGTGATGGCGGGAGTTGCCGACAATCAAGGCTCGGCTAAAATAAAAAATCCATCTCGGGTATCTGAGCGGTTTGAAGATTATGATCCGCCGTTCAAACCAAAAATTCAGCCGCTAAAACCTTCAGCTCTTGATTTGCCTGAAAGTTTTGAGCAGAGATCCTTGCCTCAACAGTTTAAGCTCCCGCCACCGCCTTCACCAATCGTCTAAGAGATTCGAACGCCGAAACCCGATCGCGTAAATCAGAGCGGCCGGAATTTTATGGATGAGGCCGCTGATCGGGGCCAAAAAGTTATTGATGAGGCCTGCGCGCGGCATAAAAAGTTGGTGGATGACGCTTGTGAGCGCCATCAAAGATTAGTGGATAGAGCCTGTGAGAGCGAGCAAAGACTTTCCGAACCGGAACAAAGGCGCTGGCGTCAGGCAAGCGAGCGTGAAGAAAGGCTAGCGAATCAGGCGCTTGATCAGGAGCTAAGACGTCGGAGATAGGTGTGGAATTTAAGTTGTTCTTTGCGGCAAAATCATCGAGCCAATCGCCCTGGACTTTAGTTCAGACAAGGCGATTGGCTCTTTTTTTATCGCGAGGCAAATTTTTAGATAGCCGTAAGCAAGACAAGATCAAAGTTTAGTTTCTTATCTTGCTTATCTCGCTTATCTTGCCTATCTTGCTTTCTATCATTTGACAAAAACCCGGCTTAGGAATAAGATAACCTGAAAGTTCATTGACAATGGAACAGGGTTAAAACCCCTGATAATTAAGAGGAGAGAAGAGATGAACAGAAAAAAGAAAAACCGGAAAGCTTTTACCAATCCGTTTTTGTCCCGCAACCGGGGCGCGGTCTGTGGCCGGAATGCGGCCTTTTTCCTTTTGTCGGTTTTGTTTGTGGCCGGCAAGTTTATTGCGGCCGTCTTATTTTTTGCACCGCTGGAAATTTACCGGCGGGCCAGCCATTGGCGCCAAAATCGGCTAGTGGCCGAAGTTAAACCGGCTAGTCGGGTTTTATCTGACGGCCTGGTCCAAGCGGAAGGATTTTTGCCGTTGATTGAAAAACCGGACGTCTCTTTTGACGACGTCGTCGGTCTGGCGGCGGCCAAGGATCTGATTCACTCGCGTATGATCCTACCCTTTAAATTTCCGGACAAAGCCGATGCCTACCGCGTCAGGCGCGGCGGCGGGCTTTTGCTGTTCGGGCCCAAGGGCACCGGCAAGACGACTTTGGCCAAAGCCATTGCCTGCGAAATTGACGCCGCGTTTTTCCATCTCAAGCCGAGCCAGCTGGTTCGGGGCGAGGTCGGCAAAAGCGAACAGTTGATTGAGGACTTGTTTGTTTCTTTGCGCCGGCATCCCAAAGCGGTTTTGTTTTTTGACGAAGCCGAAGAGCTGACCCAGTCCCGGGGCGCCAACCGCTCAACCATTATGAAGCGGCTGATTTCCCAGTTTTTGCAGGAATGGGACGGTTTGGGCAGTCAAAAAGAAAATCACGCTTTGCTGGTCATCGGCGCCACGAATCTGCCCTGGCAGGTTGATTCGGCCTTTATCCGGACTGACCGGTTTGATTTTCTGGTTTACGTCGGCCTGCCTGATTTGGCTTCGCGCGTCCGGCTCTTGCGAGATTTGCTTTCGGGCCGGCTGGTTTCTCCTGATTTGTCGCTTGAATCGCTGGCGCAAAAAACCGAGGGCTATTCCGGCGCCGATATCAAAGGCTTGGTTAACGAAGCCGCGGCCATGGCTTTTTCCAAAAGTCTCGGCCAAAAAGAAAATCCGCCGATTACTTTTGAAGATTTTTCGGCGGCCGCGGAGAAAGTCAGGCCCAGCGTCAGTCCAAATGAATTGAAGCGCTACGAAGAATTCCGAAAAGCGCGTCAGCTGTTATGAAACAAAACCAATAGAAGAATGGAGGTAAGAGTAATGAAGAAAAGAGGTTTTTCAGTAATAGAATTATTGGTTATCATTGCCATCCTCACAATTTTGGGTATTATTTCGCTGTCTGCTATGTATCAGCATCAGCGTTTCCGCCCTAAACCGAATCAAATAGCCACGATTTTAGCGGACACGAATTATTATCAGTGGCAGGGCGAAGAATATACTGGTGGATATAAAGAACAAAGCCAGGTCTTGAGAAAAAACCAAAAAGTTTTGGTTACATGGCGACGTCTTAACACTTCCAGCAATGAAAAGTCGGTAAGCTGTTTACTGCCCAACGAGTCCGGAGATTTTATCGGCGACGAAGTTTATATTCCCGAAAGGAATATAGATTTTAATTCCGCCGGCGCTGATTTACTAAAGCTGAATCAGCCGGCGGTTGGTGAAAAACCGGAGTTAGCCGAAGCCGAGCGGAAGTTGGCCGAGATTAAAGCTCAAATTGAACAAAAAGAAGCGGAATTGTTCAAAGCGCGCCTGATTTTACGGATCAGCCAAGAGCTTTTAGTCAATAGTCAGGGCCAGTCAACGGTTAAGGTTGGCGATAACCGTTATTCCTTGGAACAGCTGAAAAATGACATTGATCTCCGTCAAAAGCAAGGAGAAAGTTTAACCCAGGCCATTAGCCGGGATAAGAATTACCTGGCTCGATTAGGCAAGCTTCAGACAGCCCGCGAGCGGTTAGCCCAAGGCCAGCTGCCTGATTTGCCTTCGCCCCTGATTGATTTTAACCAGCCCTTGATTAAGGATGAAGTTTGGTTTGAGCAATTAGTCGCGCCCCTGTTAGAAAAAGGCATTGACTTGGCAAAAGCCAAGGATTATGGCGGCGCCCTGGCCCAGTTCAACGAGGTATTGGAAACTGACCCGAAAAATGCCGCGGCTCTTAATAATAAAGGAGTCTGTCTGGCGGCTCTGGGGGAAAAAGAAGCAGCCAAGAATCTTTTCGCCGAGGCCTTGGCTCTTGAGCCGAAACAGGAAGAAATCCTGATTAATCAGGCCGCGATTTTGCTGGCCGGCTTGGCTGAAAGCCAGACCGCTTTGGCTGATTCTTCAATCAAGGAAATTTATTCCTTGCTTGACCCGATTTTAGCGAACTCCACTGACAAAGAAACGATTGAGATTATTCAAGCGAGCAAGAAAATAACGGAAGAAGTCCGGCAAGCCAAAAGCCAAGGTTTGCCCAAGGAATTTTTAATTCCTTTCAGCTTGATTGGCGCAAACGGATCTTTAAGCGGCGGAGTTTGCAAGGTTGCGGCCAAATTGGCGCAAAAACACCAGTCAATTAATGGCTCGGAATTCTGAATTTGCGGGTTAAATACAAATGCCTGTGCAAAGGGAATCAGCCATAGTTTAGCCAATCCGGTTGTCATTTGACAGCCGGTTTTTTTATCACGAAAACACGAAAACATTAAAACATAAAAACAATAAAATAAAAGAACAAGCGAAATTAAAGATTTTGTTCTATTGTTCTTTTGATCTTGTTTTCGTGTTTTTGCGCGGCCATTTGACAAACAATCGCCAACGGCGTTAGGATGAAAGCAGGAGAGGGACAGAACCTTGACATTTGAAAAATATCAGCTAAATTTAGCTGTTTTTTATAGATTGACTTGTGGATAACTTGAAAATAGGCGGAAAACAGAAAGGAGACAAGTATGTAATGATTTATCAAAATGCGCAATTAAAGCCAATTTGGCAGCGGTTAAAAGCTTGTTTGGGCGGCCTTGATCAAAGAAACGCCCGGAGGTTTAAAACCCTGCTTGATCGGCTCAACCGCCTTGACCAGCGAAGCGCGGCTGGAGTGAAAAGATTGGCCTATTATGCCAGTTGGTTCAACCGGGCGGTAGTTCGCGGCGGCAGCAAAGGAATCGTTAAGAAACGGACAGGCAGCCGTTTGGGCGATGCTTTCAGCGCTGTTTTTTACCGGGCGGTTTCTTTGTTAGACAAGCTTGATACCGCGCTTTGGTTTTCCGGCCGGATTTATCAGGCCAAGGCCTGCCGCGTCAGAAGCCAGTCGGAAAAAAAGATTGCCAATTGGCTGACTGACCAGGAAATTAAGTTTGTCTACGAAAAGCCCTTGAAGCTCGGCAAAGTCACGCTTCACCCGGATTTTTATCTGGTTGAATCTGACGTCTACCTTGAATACTGGGGCTTGGCCGGCGCGAATCAGCAATACACGGCCACAATGCAGGCAAAACTTCGGCTCTACCAGGAGCACGGCGTTAAAGTCATTTCGCTTTATCCGAAACATCTAAAGGATAAGCGCGGGCTTGACGCGGTACTGCCTGATTTGCTGGCAGAGGCAAAAAGAAAATAACAGAAAAGGAGATATCAATGAAAAATCGGTGGCGGCGGGCGTAAGTTGCGTAGTAAGTTGTGCAAGTAAACTGAAGGAACAAAAAATGACCAGATGGTCAGAGAAGGAAGGTGTATTATGCGTTCAATTCTGGTAGTTGTTGGGATTGTGATTAGCCTTATTGTCCTTGGCGTAGCGTTTCCCTGGGCAAAGGACTGGATTGGCCAGTCGCGGGGCGACATTAACCAAGGATTTGCGGACAAGATCCGCAGTGAGAATCTTGTGCAAAATGCCAAGCGCGACATTGCCAAAGAAAAAATCAGTCTGATCGGCAAGCGCGCCGAGATTATGCGAGCCGAGGACAAGCTGACAGCTTTGCAACGCCAGCGCGACTCTTTCAAGCTGAAGCTTGACGGGCATGAAGCGGCTATGGCTCTTGGCTGGGAAGCGCTTGAATCGTCCACAGCTGATCCGGCTGTCGTAAACGGCAAAGCGTATTCCCGGCAAGAGGTGGAAAACGACATCAACCGGCGGACAGCCGCTTGTAAAAAACTGCGGACGCAGTTTGAGACGGCAGACGGCAGTTGCAAGATTATGGATGCGGCCATCAAAGAAGGCGGCGCCAAGATCATGGAAGCCATGGTGACTTTGGAGGAGCGCGATATTGAACTTGATCATATCGCGGTTCTGCTTGAAGCCGGAGAGGCGATGGAAGCAGTCAAGAAGTTTTCCTCGTCTTTGACGGATATTGGCGTTTTCAGCGAGGAAAATCGTCACTTTAAGGAGATTCGGGATCGTTTGGCCAGAGCCAATGCTGAAATTGAATTCAGCAATTTGGCCAACGGCAATACCGAGTTCCTTAACTACGGCACAGATACGTCAAAAGCATCAGTGCCGATGAGCGAAGCCCAGGAATACCGGCAACAGCATCTGTCGGCCCAGGCGCCGGCGGCCAATACCACGGTGGCAGACGCCCCGGTTGTAGTAGCCCCAGTTACCCAATAAGACTATCTTGGCGCTATGAATTATGCGATTGGCGGAAATAAAGGACAGGCAACCCTTGTCCCTGAACCGACAGTGAGGCAACCCCTCAAATCAATGGCATAATTCTCCAGCCAACAGTCATCTCGAAGGGAGGCAAGTCAAAATCATAATGATTTTACTGCCTCCCTTTTAACTTATCTTGGAACTCATAACTCATAACTCATAACTTAAGTTCCCCGCTTGCCTTAATATGCGAAGTATGATGGGCAGGCAAGTTGAGAGCGTTGATTAATTGTTTTAAACAGCTTGGACTGATTTCAGGTTTGGCTTAATTTAGAGATATAAAAGCGGATAGACGCGGATAACAACGCGGATTAACCCCGTTAGAAATTTATTTCTAACGGGGTAGACGCTGAAAATTTGAATTATTCAACGGTCTAAAGTTATAAGTTCCAAGTTTGTAAGTTTGTGTTCAAGGATTGCCTTGACAAAAATCCGGTTTGGCGCTATGCTGACTTGAAGGTTTTTGAATAAAGGTTCTTTGAAAAAACAAGGGTTTTTACCCTTAAAATAAGGAGGTTGAAGCAATGAAGAAAAGAGGTTTTAAATTAACAGAATTATTAGTTACTATTGCCATTCTCGCAATTTTGGCTGGGGTCGTGTTGTTCGTGATGAACAGCCTTTTGTTCGTGATGAACAGCCTTGGATATAATTTTTCCCCCCAGCTTTCCGAGCTTTCCGAAGAAGGCCAAGCGTTAAGCCGATTGTTTGAGCTCACCAACCAGTTGGAACTGGAAAAGGCGAAGTTAGAAGGCGTCTACGAGCGCCAGCAAAAGACCCTGGTCTTTATTCGGCAGATTATCCAAGCCGAAGAGAAAATACTGGCGGAAAACAAGGACAGCCAGCCCTTGCTTATCGGCGGCCAGGAGTACGGAAGTGAAGAAATCGCGGCTGACTTAAATCAGCGCCAGCAAAAGGCAAAACAGCTTGAAGCCCAGACCGCTAAAAGCCGCGAAGGATTGGACCGCCAGCTTAACCGGCTTGAGGCGCAAAACAAGCTAATGGCTTCGGCTAAAGGCAATTTGGAACTTGCCGGCCAGAAAGAAGAAATTACTTTAGCCGAACTCCAGGCGCTTTTGACCCTTGAAGCCGTGGCCAATTCTTTAAAAGCCAGTTCGGCCAAAAAGAGCGCGGACAGGTTAGCCGAAGCGCTAAAGGCCTTTCAAAACCTGCTTAATCAAGCGAAAGCCGTGTCCGGCAATTTGGAAGTCATGGAAGCGATTGACGCCAGCTTGTTCTTAGACGGAAAAAATCCAGTCGTTCCCGACCGCCGCTGGGCTGACTATTTAGCGGCTGAAGAGCGGCGCTGGCAGCAAAGGCAAGCGGCCGCAGCAGAAGAAAAGAAACGGGAAGACGAGATGGACAAGTTGCTGATTAAGGCGGAAGAAGCTGAAAGGAAGCAGAAAGAAGCCGAGGAGCAGCTGCGCCAGCAAGCCGAGGCCGATAGGCGGAGAAAAGCGGCCGAAGAACAGCAGCGCCGGCAGGCCGAAGCCAATGGCGTGCCGGTGTGCGTGGTTGATGACTGGTCAAGCGACGTTCCTGCTTTCCTATTCATCAATAGGAAAACTGGTCAACGCATTCCAGTGTCAACTCCACCCGTCAATGGGCAAAAGCAGTATGTCGTGAAGCAAATGCCAATTGGCAGCTACCACGTCGAAATTCAATGGGATGGAAGAATCTATCAGAAAACGGAAGCAGAGGTGACCGAAGAACTGTCGGCATCGTACGACAACAAGTGGTACCACTGCGTCGTTAAAGCTTCCGCCGGTCGTTTCTGATTCGTTCTTTCTATCTTTACCCTTTTTGCGAATTCAGTTTGCAGAAAGGGTATTTTTTTATTCTTCAAGCTGTTTTAGGGCTTTAAGAACGGGTTCAAAGTCCGGCCGCTGGGTTAAGGTTTTTTCCCATAAAGTTTTGTCGTTTTTCCAGTCAAAATTTCGGGCATAAGTCGCGGCGCCGTAAAAAATTACAATCGCCAAAACGGCGAGTATTGCTGAATATTTATACAATTGTTTTTGTCCCGAAATCAATTTTTCTAAAATTACCGCCAGTAAGAAACAAATACTGAAAGATGCCAGGTAAGTATATTTTTCCGCCATGATAATCCCGGTCGGAATGATATTCGAGACCGGCGCCAGGCTGATAAAAAACCAAAAGACGGCAAAGCTGGCGGCTGGAATTTTTTTGGCCAAAATGATGGCGGAAATTACCAAGGCAAATAGAAATACCCAGGCCAGAATCGCTTTGAGATCGCCGAAATTTTGGGCGAAAATAATTTCGTGGTAAACATTAAGATCCCGCGGCCAAATCAGCAAAAAAAGATATTTAACAAAAACTTTGCCCATGGTCAAAAGCCGCAGGGGGAGGCTGACATCCTGGCCAAAAAGCAGCTGGCGGTTTTGTGGCGCCAAAGCCAGTTTCATCGCTACCCAAAATCCCAAAGCGATAAAATAAGGCAGGTAGCATTTAATTTTTTCTTTAATCTTATTGTAATCAAAGTTTTTTTGGAATAAATCAATTAAAATTATCAAGGCCGGCAGAATCAGAGTGATTTCATAGCTGAAAAACGCCATTAAGGCGAAAATCAAAGAAAAAATATAATTTTTTCGGACGGGTTTTTTTGGGTTGAATTTCAAATAGAAAAAAATTGAGAGCAGGGCCCAGATAATCCCGATTTCGTCAATGCTGGTGGTGATATAAGTAATCGCTTCGGTGTGAATCGGGTGCAGGCCGAAAAACAAAGCCGCCAGAAAAGCGACTGTTCTTTTGCCGGTGATTTTTTCGGTCAGCCAATAAAAAAGCCAGACGCCGATTAAGTGAATGGCCAGGGAAAGCAGATGATAGCCGATTAAATTGGTTGAGCCGAGAATTTGAAAAATAAAAAGCTGAATTATACTGCGCAGGGGGCGGAAAACGCCGAAATGCTGAATTGGCACTTCGCCCAAAGCCAGCCGCGGCAGGCTCTCAAAAGAATAAAGCGCGGGCCAGTTCTGGTAAAAATCCGGGTCGTCCCAGACGAATTGGTTGGCAAAAATATTGGAATAGGCCAGAATTGTCAAGACAAAAATAATCGCCAGGCTCCAGGTCCGATTTTTTTCAATAAAGTTCAGGAATTTTTCCATAGGCGGTCGGGATCAGAGGTATTTTTTTATCTCCTTTACCAGCGGCGGGATTTTTCTCAAATCATCGGGCGCCATTGATTTTTGCCGTTCAATTTTTTCCAAAAAGCCTTTGATTTCCAAAAGAAGTTTTTCCATTTCCGGCCGGCCGCCTTCTTCGGCTGAATCCAATTCGCCTTTGAGCAATTGTGGTGAAATTTTTTGGATTTTTTCTTTGACTTCTTTCAATTTGTCTTTATGTTTTGAGTATTCGGCCAAGAGCGCCTGATTTTTCACCAGCAGTTTGGTTTTTTCCATGGCTTCTTCAACTTCGTTTTTAAAGCTTGAATCGCCGTTGCCCAGGGCGACAAATAATTCCGAATTGGCCAGGGTTTTTTTAAGATTTAATAAAACCTTGAGACTTTCTTTTTGCTGGCTCGCGCCGGTTGACTGCTGGATTAGATAGCGGCCGATTTGGTTTAAAACCATGAGCACGATTTTTTTTCTTTTGTCGGCCGGCTCTTTTGAGGATTCGGCGATTATCTTGTTGACCAGGCCGGAAAGCATACCGGCGTTTTCAAAGATTTTTTTATAGATTTTGGTTTCTTTCGGGTGGGCCAATTTCACCTCGCCCTTGAGATAACCGATCAAGCGGTTCATTTCATCTTTGCTAAGCTTAAGTTCCCCGACGCTTTTGCCGCCGAGCTTGTCTTTGACGTCTTTGGCCACGCGGATGTAGGCGGCCTGCATTGCTTTAATGCTGGCAATCTGGTTTTTTTGGCAGGCGGCGTTCAGATTGGGATAAAGCTTGGCGTTTTGTTCGCTGCGGGAAAGCAGGTTCAAAAATCTTTTTAATTCATCCGGCTTCAGGCCCGGGCCGATTTCCAGGTCGGTAATTTTGAAATTATTGAAATGCCTGCTGACTTTTTCAATGACCGGATCGTTGGCCAGAAATTCCACGTCATTGACCACGAAAGTGCCTTCGCCGCGGTGGATGGAAATCAGCTGGTTATTTTTGAAAATTTCGCCCATCTCCCGGTAGAGGCTGTCAAGCCGCCTGGTGACCATCGGATGTTCGGGCGGATACATGCCTAAAGCGCTGGCCACGTTGACAATATCGCGGACTAATTTTTCGTATTCTTTTTTACGCAGGTGGTTGTTGCCGTTGCTATTGGTCTCCATATGATTTTATTATACCTTAATCGAGCCGGGATGGTAAAGGAGAGCGGCTAGTAAGTTTGTAAGCTTAGTAAGTCAAGATAAGCGGCTAAATAAGCCGGGCGGCCAGCTTATAAACTTGTTAGCTTATACGCCTATCTCGGCTAATTAATGTCCTTGACAAATAATCCGATATTTGCCAAGATAAAGAAGCAGTTTGAAACCGATAAAAACAAAAGAACGGAGGATAGCGAAATGAGCGTCAAATTATTGATCTTTGACAAGGATGGAGTGATTTTTGACACCGAGCCGGGCAAAACCAAATCTTACTGGCTGGCTTTGCGGGAGCTGGCAAAAATTGCTGGTTTGAAAGAGGTGCCGGATGAAAGTTTGGATCCAATCCATCATTTTTGGGATGAAGCTGATTATTGCGTCTGGCACACCAAGTATTTGACCGGCAAAAGCCGGCAAGAGGCCGTCAGTGGTATTTTTGACCGGTTTGGCAAAATGATTGACCAGGTGATGGCGGAACAGAGCGCGGCGGTCGGAGAAGCGCTTGCCGGTGGTGGCAAGGAGGTTAAGAAAGAATTGGTTAACCCCAAGCTTCTTAGCGATAACCAGCGGATTTTTTCCGCCCTGCGGCTTAATCTTTATAATGACATACCGCTTTGCGAGCGGGCGCGGCCGATTAAACCGACTATCGGCTTGATGAAAATGGCCATCCGGGCTGGTAACCGTATCGCCCTGATCACCGAAAGCGAGTACGAACGAACCGTTCGCGAGATGGAACAGCTTATACCGCTTGGCCTGAATTTACTCTGTTTTCGGGTGGCCGCCTGTAAAGACGGGATTTTCGTCGCCGGCCAAAAAACGGCCGAGGGCGGCGAAAAGCAAGAAATGTACAAAAGAATCATGTCTCTGGCCGCCTGCGAGCCCCAAGAATGCCTGGTGGTTGAAGACACGGACAAAGGCCAGGCCGCGGCGCTGGCGGCCGGTTTGACCTGTCTAATGGTTTCTTTTCCCGGCGCCAGCTGACGCAAGGAGGCATCAAATATTTTTTAGGCAAGCGCTTACTTTTGTAGGCGCTTTTTTAAAAAAATAAAATCGCCTTTCCGGGCGATTTTTAATATTGTGGATAAGTTGTGCTTGTAGACTTTCTATTTATTTTCTATAATGATAGTATACATAAAATAATACCTTATTTATGATTACTAAAAAGCAAAAAAAGGTTTTGGATTATATAAAGCAATATCATTTAAAGCATAATTATGCCCCTTCTCTTGAAGAAATAAAGCGGCATTTTAGGCTTGCCTCGGTTTCTACCGCCCATTTTCACGTGAAAGGGCTTCAGGAAAAAGGTTTTTTGAAGAAAGAAGACAACCAGCCCCGGGCTATTTCCGTTTTTGAAAGTGAAAAGATGATAAATATTCCCCTTTTAGGCAAAATCGCCGCCGGCCAGCCGATTGAAGCGGTAAGAGAAAAAGAAACCATTGCCGTTCCCCAGAGTAAACTGCCGAATGCCGGCGATTTTTACGCTTTAAAAGTGGTTGGCAACAGCATGGTAGAAGAAAATATAAATGACGGCGATATTGTTTTAGTTAGACAACAGGATACGGCCCAAAACGGCCAAAAAGTTGTTGCTTTAATCGACAATTATGAGACTACTCTGAAAAAATTTTATAAAGAAAGGGGGCAGATTCGGCTACAACCTGCTAACAAAACAATTGAGCCAATTATTATTAAAAAAGATAAAGAACTAACTATCCAAGGTATTGTTATTGATGTAATAAAAAATGAGGAGGAATTACAAGCGATTAAATTATTACCAACGAAAGAATTAAAAAAATTTGATGCATTGCCTCTCAACGAAATTATTTGCGGAGATACGGTAGAGGTAATGAAAGCGATGCCTCCAAATTCAATAGATCTTGTAGTAACCTCCCCGCCCTATGATGAATTGAGAAATTATAATGGATATACATTCAATTTTGATGGGATAGCAAGGGGTTTATTTAGAGTTACGAAAGAAGGAGGTATTGTGGTGTGGGTGGTTGGAGATAAAATCAATAAAGGAAATAAAAGCCTTACAAGCTTTAAACAAGCTTTATTTTTTCAAGATATAGGATTTAATGTCCATGATGTGATGATTTATAAAAAAAAGAATACTCCCTTTATGAGATCTAATGCTTATACAAATTGCTATGAGTTTATGTTTGTTTTAAGTAAGGGCTCACCAAAAGTATTTAATCCTTTAAAAACTAAAACAATTCGGCAAGGGCAGGAAATGTTGCCGTTCAATAAAAAAGCGGACGGAGTAAATAAAAAAATATTAGGTGAATTAAAACCAGAAAAAACCCTAACGAATATTTGGGAATATGCCGTTGGGTATGGGGGCTCTACTAGTGATAAAATTGCTTTTCAACACACAGCGATTTTTCCGGAAAAATTGGCAGAGGATCATATTCTTTCGTGGACAAAAGCGGGAGATGTTGTTTTTGATCCAATGTGTGGATCGGGAACAACTTGTAAAATGGCTGCTATAAATAAACGCCACTATATTGGGTGCGACATATCAAAAGAATATGTAGAGCTTACAAAGAAAAGATTAAAGTATTTTAATCTTTAATAATTTTTTTTAAGAAATTCAATTGCGCTTTTCAGCAATTTTATATCATCTTTAAATCGCCCTAATCCCGTATTACAACTATCACAAATCCAACCCCCTGGTTTTCCCGTATGATGATCGTGTTCCAAAACCACTTTACTCGTAATGCCGGCTATTGTTCTCTTTCTGCAAACCGGGCATTCAAAAGGTTCGTTGTTTGGTTTATTTTTTAGCCATTCTATTCTATCGGTTCGAGATACACTGACGCCTTCCATTTTTACACGACAATTTCTGCACGATGGTCGTCTTACCGACCTATTATTTTTAGCGTTCTGATTTTTAGCAAATTCAGTTGTTTTTTTAAATTTATGACAAACATTGCAAATCTTTTTGGGAAAACCATCCCCTGTCTTTTTCACGTTTATAATTTCGAAATCCTTTTTGTCTAGATCAACCTGTTTCCAAATTCTTATAAAAAATATTGAAGCATAATTTTTAGCTTCTGATTTTATTACGCCGATATCATTCTTTTCAACCATAATATCTCCAGGAGCTACAACCCCTTTTTTCGCCGCCACAAATTTGTTTGATGTGCTAGTCATTTAAAAAAATAATCAATTTGCTTTTTATAAATAATCCCTTCACTCGGCGGTCTCTGCTGCAGGGTAGTTAACTCACTAAGTTCATCTCTGAGCTCTAATAAGAGAAATACGGAGCCGACGGGGCTCGAACCCGCAACCTCCGCCGTGACCCCGCACCAAGCCCGCGATGAAGTCAGTAATTATGAAATGATTTGCGCGCGCGGATTCGGCTTCGCCTTATGTCTTTTATATTTTAGCATAAATTATTGGCTTGATGCGGGGCAGGCAGGGCGGAGTGCTTTATCTTATAAAAGATTTTAAATACGGACCGGACGGGACTCGAACCCGCAACCTTCGCCGTGACAGGGCGACGATCTAACCAATTGATCTACCGGTCCATTGGCCACTAATTGATAGTGGCTAGAATTTATTTATTTTTTGACTTCGGCGCAGATGGCGGCAAAGACTTTGGGATATTTGCCCGCCAGCTCGGCCAGGACCTTGCGGTCCAGTTCAATTTTATCTTTTTTCAGCAAATTGATGAACCGGGAATAGATTAAGCCGTTTTGGCGGCAGCCGGCATTGATCTGGACTTGCCATAAAGCGCGGTTGTCCCTTTTTTTTCTTTTGCGGCCGATATAAGCGTTGACCCCGGCTTTTAAGACGGCCGGCCGGGCCAGTTTAATGGTGCTTTTGCGGCGCCACATGAAACCTTTGGCTTGCTTGAGCAGCCGGTTTCTTTTTTGAACGTGAGTTTTTCCTCTTTTTACTCTTGGCATATAAGATTGATATTAGCAGTTAACAGTGAACAGTTAACCGATTATGAATAAGGTAATGCGTTTTTGACGTTTTGATAATCGGCCTTGGCCACGACCATATTTTTTCTCTTGTGGCGGGTGGCGTTGCCGGATTCGCGGGCGTTAAAATGATCCTGGCCCGCGTGCTTGGTCAGGTAATTTTTTCTTCTTTTTTTGCCGGTCACCTTGATTTTTTTGGCAATGGCTTGGTGGGTTTTCATCTTCATATGAATTGGTTTGGGTTAGTTGATATTGTTAGTAAGGCGATGCGAAAACTTCGTAAAACTACGGATTCATGCGAATTATGCGAAAACCTTTATTTCGCATCTTTCGCATTAATTTAGCAGCGATAATATTTTCCTGTCTTCGCATCGTTAAATTAAAAAACAGCGAAACAGCTGCGAAACTATGGTATTATTTTTTCGCGATGATGAGTGACAGTTTGCCGCCCTGAATCGTCAGGGACTGTTCAATATTCACCGGGACTAAAACATTGACGTCGGCCACGAATTTATTGACGATTTCCCGGGCCAAGTCAAAATGCTGGCGTTCGCGGCCGGAAAGTAAAAGCTCGACTTTTACTTTGTCGCCGCCGTTTAAAAAATCTTCGGCGCGCTTGACCCTGATTTCTTTATCGTGGCCGCTGATTCTCAAAGACAGCCGGATGCCTTTTACTTCGATTTTTTTCTGTTTGGCTTTTTCTTTGCGGCGCTCTTTTTCCTCCTGGTATTTCAATTTGCTGTAATCAACGATTTTGACCACCGGCGGATTGGCCAGGGGGGAAACTTCAACCAAATCCAGGCCTTTGTCCCGGGCTAAGGCCAAGGCGTCGGCCGTGTTCAGGGTGCCCAAATTTTGTCCGTTCTCGTCAATCAAGCGGACTTGTTCGCAATGGATAAAATTATTTATCCGGTGCCGTTTTAGCTGGCTTTGGCGGAGCCAGGGTTTTTTTCTGGAAATGCGCAAGGTGGTGTTGGTTATGATTTAGATTTGTTTAATTATTGAACGAAAAATTTTTACCGGGTGAAAAAACTCCACCAAGGCTTTTTTACGGAAATGACTTTTCCTGATTCCGCGCTTACTTTAGTTTCAATATTCATAGAAACCGGTATGAGGTAAAATAATTTAACTTGTTTTGTCCCGATAACGGAATATGTCGGTTGCTGGGATTCTTCTTTAAGTTCAATGGTGTTAATTTTGGTTGCCGCTGCTGCCTTGGATGATGCTTCTTTCGGCAGGATTTTGATTTCTTTATTACCTTCAGAAATTTTCATGTAAATCTTGGAATTTTCAACGACAAAGGTGCTGGGTGAAATAGCCGAATAGGCGCCTTCTTTTATTGAAATTCTGCTTTCTGAAATTTTTTCTATAGAAATACTGCGCATACCTTCAGAGGCAGAGATTTCAATCAACACGGGTTCTTTGGAGATCGTTGGCGGCAAGATGCATTGCGGCTGCCCTTGGCAGCCATTTTTGTCTATGGCTCCAGGGATTATCTTTCCATCTTTACACCATTTAGTGGGATCAGGCAAGCTATATACCAGACAAGATATTATTAGTTCATTTTTACATTTGCCGGTCAAACAGCCAGAAGCGTCTGTCTCGCAGCCATATGGGCATTCGCTTAAAGAGCAGACGATTGCCGGACAAACTCTTGTTGGACATGAATAAATTTTGCAACCAGACGCATCTACTTTTCCAGTATTGATTGGTCCGCCAAATTGACATAATGGCAGGCTTGGGCATGGCGCTGTTGGACATGAATAAATTTTGCAACCAGACGCATCTACTTTTCCAGTATTGATTGGTCCACCAAATTGACATAATGGCAGGCTTGGGCATGGCGCTGTTGGACATGAATAAATTTTGCAACCAGACGCATCTACTTTTCCAGTATTGATTGGTTCACCAAATTGACATAATGGCAGGCTTGGACATGGCGTTATTGGTTCATTTTTATATGTCAAACAGCCGGAAGAATCTACTTCACATTCATTTACCGCGCAAGAAATTGCCGGGCAGATAAAAATTGTCTGGGTCGGGCTTATTTCTGTGGTTCCAACTGAAGAAATTGTTGATTGCGCGTTTGCGGTTAAAGATAATAGCAAGCCGTAAAATATCAGCATTGTCAATAAAATTGTTTTTTTCATATTGTTATAGAGCGTAAAATAATGCAAGGAAATGAAAAATGATTGACTAATTTCAGCGAAAATAAAAATTTTACCGCTTAGTTAATATTAGCCAAAATAACCATTTGTTTCCCTGTTTTTCTGCAGACTCATTATTACGTATTAATATTTAAATTTATTTTTGTCGGGTGGCCGTATTTGATTAAATTATCTTTTTTTATTCTTGACCACTTTTTAATTTGCAATTCTCGGCGATGAGCTTCTAAGTAAGTTTGGTATTTTTCCGTATAAACGATTTGGCCCTGGCCATGTTGTCTAAACCATTGCGCCCCCCGTCCAAGGTTGTGTTCAATCAGACGCTTGTCGGGATTGCTGGAAATTCCGGTGTATAAACTGTTATCTTTGCATTTGTCTATATATAAAGTCCATTCTGACATATAAGTAAGTAGCCCCTCGACTCCCCCTCGACTCATTCCTCTTAAATTTTACTTTTGTCATTCGCTCGGGGTCGCTCGGGGCACCATTCGACTCGGCCTTCTTTGGGAGTGGTCGAAGTTTCTTGCGAAGCAAGAAATGAAGACCATGAGCGAGGCCGTCCTTAGGTAAGCTTAAGACGGCCGAGTCGAATGGTGGAGATGAGGGGAATCGCACCCCTGTCCAGAACCGGGCCCAAAATAGATTTACAAGCTTATTCAATTTTTAGTTTCGGCCGGCGGGTCGAAAATTGAAAAAACCCCGCAAGCCAAAGTCTTTTAGTTTCGGCAAAATATCAAGACCTTATTTCGCCCAAGCCCGAGGTTTGACACCAGTTTCCGGCTATCGGGCGTGGCCGGGCTGATGGCTTTGGGTTTTAGGCCAAAGCGGGCGCCAAAGATAAAGAGGCAAAAGCGCTCTTTACTCTGGACATAAGTGAGTTGGCACTTATTTTGACGGCTGTTTGGTGATTAGCGAGCGGCGGCAGCCAACGCTCGGCTTGAATACTTTAAACCGTAATTCTGTCGATTTAAAACATCCCCATGATAAATAACCGTTAACAATTAGCAGTTAACAATTAACGCTTTACTCTTCGCCTGATTTCGCGGTCAAGTTCGCGCTTTTTAATGCTTTCGCGCTTGTCAAACTGCTTTTTGCCCTTGACTAAGCCGATTTCCACTTTAACCAGACTGCCTTTAGTATATACAGAAATGGGCATAATTGTCAAGCCTTTTTCCCTTGCCTTTTCCCGCAAATAATTAATCTCGCTTTTTTTTAGAAGCAATTTGCGGCTTTTAGTCGGCTGATAATCAATTTGCCGGGCGGCGGCCGGCTTATAAGGGGAGATATGGGCGCCCAAAAGCCAAACCTGGCTTTGGCCGTCAATCGCGGCGTAACTGCCTTTTAAATTGATTTGGCCGGCTTTGGCCGCCTTGACTTCCGGGCCGGTTAAAACAATCCCGGCTTCAAATTTCTCCAAAACCTGGTAGTCAAACAGGGCTTTTTTATTGGTGGCGAGGCTGGGCATAGTTTAGCAGGGGCGTATAGCAATACGCCCGTACAAGCAGGGGCGTATAGCAATCCGCCCGTACAAGCAGGGGCGTATAGCAATCCGCCCGTACAAACAGGGGCGTATAGCAATCCGCCCATACAAGCAGTATAGCACACTTTTTATTTGACGGGGATTGGCGATTTTAGTATAATAGAGGTGCCAGAGTATTCAGTCAATAAAACAATAAAGCAATAAAACAAGCCGGTTAATTGTTGATTTTTTATGTTTTGAGGTTAGAGTTTATTGAAGCTTGTTTTTTAGCAGACATTAAAAACATAAAAAGCAATAAAATAAGGAAATAAAACTAAAAATCTATTTGCTTTATTGAAAATATGGAACACAACAAACTGACAATTGACATTTCCACCGCCGCGATTTTTAAAGTCGCCGGCATTTTGCTGTTTTTATTTTTTGCCTATTTTATCCGCGATATTCTCCTGATGATTTTTATCGCCATAATTTTTGCCGCTTTGATTGAGCCGGCGGTCAATTTTTTGGAAAATAAGAAAATACCCAGAGTTTTGAGCGCGATTGGAATTTATCTGGCCTTATTTTTATTGCTGGCCTTAGTCATTAGAATGATTATCCCGCCGATTGCCGAACAGGTCGCCCTTTTAATCAATAATTTTCCCGAATTATGGAATAAGGGAGCGGCGAATTTCAGCGCTTGGCAGCAATATTCCCAAGAGCAGGGATTGGTTAATAATGTCCAGCAAGGTTTAACCGGCCTGCAAGCCGGGCTGCAAAAAGCGGCCAGCGGCGTTTATTCTTTTGTTTTGGCGGTTTTTTCCGACCTGATGAATTTTGTCGTGATTTTAGTCATCACCTTTTATTTAGTTTTGCAAAAAGACGCCATCCCCAAAATGTTTATTGCCGTGGCCCCGGAAAAACATCATCCTTATTTGATTGATTTGATCAGCCGAATCCAAAGCAAAATCGGCGATTGGGTCCGGGGGCAATTGATTTTATGCTTAATCATCGGCTCGCTGTCTTTCATCGGCTTGATTTTTCTTTTGCCCAAATACGCTTTAATGCTGGCCATTTTCGCCGGCTTGATGGAAATAATTCCCTATTTGGGGCCGACGATCAGCGCGATTCCCGCGGTTTTTTTGGCTTTAATGGGCCCGCCGATTTCCCTGACCCGGGCTTTGGCGGTTTTGATTTTGTGCGTCGTCATTCAGCTGGCGGAGAATAATTTAATCGTGCCGCAGGTGATGAAAAAGCAAGTCGGCTTAAATCCCGTCGTCGTTATCGTCATTATGCTGATTGGCGCGCAGATCGCCGGCATTATAGGAATATTTTTGGCTATTCCCGTGGCGCTGGTTATCGGCATTATCGCCAAAGACTTCTCGCTCAAATCGGAAACGGCGAAGTAGAGTCAATAAAGCAATAAAACAAAAAAACAAAAAAGCAAAAATAAAGCCGTTGTTTTATTGCCTTATTGTTTTATTGCTTTTTTGCTAAGCGATTTTCCTGACCCGTGCCCGCAAATCTTCGGCCGAATAAAAAAATTTAAAATATTTATGATTTATCAAATTAGGAAATTATTTTCCTAATAAGGAGATTATTCTTATGGCATATGCCATGCCCAATAAAGATTCCGCTTCGGCCGGCTTGTCCGGCGCGGCCGGCGGCAGAAAAAAATCAAACGGCAGCGGTTCGTGGCTAAAGGGCTTAATCACCCTGATTATAGTTTTGGCCATTATTGGCGGCGGTATTTATTTTATTGCCCGCTATGCCGGCATTAGCGGCGGCTTATTGTCCCGGCCGGCCTTAAAGGCCGATTGGCAGGCCGTCTTTTTAACCAACGGCCAGGTTTATTTCGGCAAAATCGTTAAAATGGACAAAGACTTTTTGACGATTAAAAACATTTATTATCTGCAGGTCGTGGAACAGCCGCTGCAAACAAGCCAGACCGGCCAGCCGGCCGATCAGCAAATCCAGCCGCAGACCGAGCAGAGATTGACCTTGATTAAGCTCGGCAACGAAATCCACGGCCCGACTGATCAAATGGTCATTAACCGCGACCAGGTGGTTTTACTGGAAGACTTGAAAAATGATTCCCGCGTGGTTCAATCCATCAATGAATATTTAACCTCGGCCAAGACCGAAAAAAAATAAGAAAAATATCGGTTAATATCGCTAAAACCTCCCCCGCCATTGTTTCGGGGGATGTTTTTTGCCCTTTCGGCGATTTTTTGGTATAATATAAGTAAATTAATCTTAATTATTTCCGATGTTCAGAAAATCAATAATATATTTTTTAATCCTTGCCTTGGGAATTTTCTTTTATTCCCCGGCTTGGCTTTGGGCGCGCATGGAAAGCGCCAATTATATCATTTACGCCGATGTTTTTAACGCCGGCGGCTCGGAAACCGGCGCCTCAACCAATTATAAATTGCAGGAAAGCATCGGCGAAGCCACGGCTTTATCCGCCGCGAATTCCGCCGCCAATTACGGCATTAAAACCGGCTTTTACGAAATGTACCCGGACCAGTATCTGACTTTTTCGGTCGGCAGCGCCTCGGTTAATCTTGGAACTTTAAGCCGAACGGAAGTTAAAACCGCCAGCCATACGATGACCGTGGCGACCAACGCCAGCAAAGGCTTTACGATTGCGGTTTCCGGCAGTACTTTAACCAGCGGCGGCAATACGATCACGGCCATCGGCGCGACGGCGGCCGCTTCCAGTCCGGGAACGAAACAATTCGGCCTTAATTTAGCCGCTAATTCTTCGCCCGGCGTCGGCGCCAGCCCCAGCGGCACCTCTCCGATCGGCGCCGCGGCCGGGGCTTACGCCACGGCCAACACGTTTGCTTTTAGCAGCGGCGACACGGTCGCTTCGGCTTCCAATCCGATAAATTCAACGATTTTTACGGTTTCTTATATCGCCAACATGGCTGCCGGCACGGCCGGGGGAACTTACACGACGACTTTGACTTACGCGGCGACGGCGAATTACTAGGTTTATTTAGTGTTATTAGTTAATTATTGCGGTTGGAATTTTATTTTTTAGATATAAAAGATAAAAACAAAAAACATTAAAACATAAAAACAAAATGTTGAATTAGCTTGTTTTTATGTTCTTGTGCTTTTATGTTTTAATGCTAACCAATTAAAATGTTGAAAAAAATTACCATAGCTTTAGCAATTTTTTCATGGCTTTTGTTTTTTGGTCAAGCCGGACGGGCCCTGACCATTCTTTCGCCGGTGGTGGAAATGGAAGCGGAACCCGGGCAAACTCAAAAAGGAATTTTAAAAGTTTTTAACGAGACTCAAGAAGATTTAACTTTAGTTTCCAGCGTTGAACCGTTTGCCGCCGGCGGCGAATCGGGCCAGCCGGTTTATTTATTGCCCGAAGAAAAAGACAAGTTTTTGCAATGGTTTAAATTGGAGAATGAATCGATTTTGATTAAGCCAGGTCAATTCGCGGTTATTTCCTTTTCGGTTGAAGTGCCGATTGAGGCGCCGCCGGGCGGGTATTACGCGGCGATTTTTTGGCAAAAAGAATCAAGGCCCGGCCCGCAAAAAAATTCCGGCCTCGGCGTCAGCGGCAAGGCCGGCGCCTTGATTTTACTGAAAGTCAAAGGCGATCTGAAAGAAACCGGCGAGATTGTTGAATTTAGCGCCAATTCCGAAAAAAATTATTTTTTCGGCTTGCCGGTTGATTTTGTCGTCCGTTTCGCCAATTCCGGCAATATCCATTTGGCGCCGGCGGGAGAAATTGAGCTGAAAAGCTGGCTGGGTAAAACGGAAAAATTGGAATTCAATCCCGCCAAAAGAAATATTTTGCCGGCCAGCATCAGGCGGTTTGAAGTCGTTTGGGGCCAAACCGGCGGTAAAGAATTTTTTTCCGGCGCCCTGGCAGAATTAAAGCATTTGTCATTCGGCCGGTATACGGCGACTTTGAACCTGTCTTTTGGCGCCGAGGCCGGCCAAAAAATTCATCGGCGGCTGAATTTTTGGATTATTCCAGCCCGTTTAATCGCTGTTTTATCGGCTTTAATTTTTATCTCCGCCGGCTTATTTAAAATTAACGCCAAAGTCAATCGTTTAAAAAAGAAAGGTCATGGAAAGAAAAAATAAAAAAATAATTTTTTTAAGTTTCGGCCTGATTTTAGGCTTGGGGCTGGTTTTTTTGTTTCTGGCCGGGGTTCGGGCCGAAACGGTAGATGTTTCCGCCTTAGTTTACAGCTGCGGCAACGGCGCCATTGAGGCCGGCGAAACTTGCGAGGCTGATGCCGATTGCTCAAGCGGCCAGGTTTGCACCGCCTGCGCTTGCCAAAGCCCCAGCAGTTTTTTGGCCGGCACAAAAATTTCTTTAGCCGATAATAAAAGTTTGCCGATAGAAAAAATCAAAGCGGGCGAGGCGGTTATTTCTTATAATGAATTAAAAAAACGGCTGGAACCGGCCAAAGTCTTGCAGATATTCATCCGTCAAACAGATCGGTATTTGCTGATTAACAATCAAGTGAAGGTGACGGCCAGGCATCCATTTTACGTCAATGGCCAAGAGTGGCGGGAAGCGGGAGAATTAAAAATCGGGGATAAGCTTTTAAACCAGGCCGGCCAAATGGTCGCGGTTTTTTCCATAAAATCAAAAGCGGCCAAGGCCGTGGTTTATAATTTAGAAGTTGACCGCCACAATAATTATTTTGCCGAGGGTTATTTAGTCCACAATAAAGGCCCGGTTTGCGGCGCGACGACTTGCGCCTGGGGCGCTTGTATTAACAGCTGGCAAACCGGCGTTTGCGGCAACGGCTGCGGTTCCTGGCCAAGCGGCCAGGCTTGCGCCGCCGCGGCTTGCGGCGACGGGACGGTCAATCAGACAAGCGAGGAATG
>Ga0209541_10005375_pt1 | contig 22366 bp, 24 predicted proteins | sample RifCSPlowO2_01_FD_184027 | JGI IMG/M metagenome (GOLD analysis project Ga0209541, IMG submission 184027) | Groundwater microbial communities from Rifle, Colorado - Rifle CSP2_plank lowO2_0.1 (SPAdes) (version 2) | ecosystem: Environmental > Aquatic > Deep subsurface > Groundwater | place...
TCCCGCCATGCCCTTCATCGGCGGATCCTGTTTTTTAGGATGGGGAGTTGTTTGGGTAATAACACTCATACTATGATTTCTTTTTGAACATATGACCACTATTAAGTAATAAAGTAAGAAAAATTTATAAACTACTCTCCACAAAAAGAAAGTTTCTTGTCAAAAGTTGGAGGAAAATTAAAAGCGGCTGCAAGATATGTTACCGGAACTTCAACTTCTCGACCGATGGCTGTCGGCGCGATGTGAGAAAGACGATTGAGAAAAAGGCAATACAATGGCAACGAATGTTAGACCAGACGAATTGAATTATGATCATTACGATACAAGAAAATATGATGAAGATATAATTCGTTCTATTCCTGGACATGTTGAACTGCACCAGCATATTGATCAGATTGTTCAAAGAGATTATGTTCCAAGAGGAAAAGCCAAAGTCTTAGAATTAGGAGTGGGAACAGGATTAACAGCAGAAAGAATATTGAGAAAATTACCAAATGCAGATTATACCGCAGTTGATTTCTCTGAGCAGATGCTTGCAGGAGCAAGAAGACGTTTGTCTCAATATGATGTAACATTTGTAAATGGTGATTATTCACAGATTGATCTTCCAAATGATAACGACCTCGTAGTTTCCGTTGTAGGTATCCATCATCAAGAAACAGATAAAGACAAGAAATATCTTTTTCAAAGAGTATATAACTCGCTCAATGAGACCGGCGCTTTTATCTTTGGAGATCTAGTTACTTACAGAAACTATGGAGAAGCTGCGCTCAACGAGGAAAGACATTTCCATCATCTTGTAGAAAATGCTCAAGATGAAGATTCATTAAAAGAATGGGCGCACCATCATAAACATCTTAACAAACTCGCACCATTAGAGGATCAAATAGAATGGCTTAGAGAGGTTGGTTTTAGAGAAGTAAAATTAGTATACCAAAAATTTAACACCGTTCTGATCTATGCAACAAAATGAGGAACTTCTTAAAGTTATACTTACCTTCTTTGGAGAATTTTTCAGCAAAACAAGCGAAAAGTTTATATATTGATTGTTATATACACTTATACAACATGACCCAAACAATGTTAAAACCAATCTTGCACTATCCTCAATTGGATACAGTCTTGATGGTAGAAGAATTCATCAAAGAAAACGGGGGAGAATATAAAAAAAGAAGTCTATGGGAGCATCTCCCTAAAAAAATGATGTACCAAACATTTCAAGTAATTTTTGATTATCTAGTTGATTCACACAAAATTGCTGTAGATAAAGAGGGAAAGATTTGCTGGATTTGGAACCCAGAATTAGTGAAAAAATATTTAGTGAGACCGGAACTTTCAAGATGAAATCGCATATTAAATTTGCGGAAGAGAAATTGAGAGAAACTCTAGCTAACCTGAAAACCTCTAGGACAGAAGACCAAAAATTATACAAATGGATTAACCGCGCTTTAGATGATATTGAAGAAGACGCTTTTTGTGCCACCCAAATCCCTAAGAAACTGATACCCAAGGTTTACATAGAAAAATATGGAATTGATAACTTATGGAAATATGATTTGCCAAGCGGATGGAGGCTTCTTTACTCAGTGGCTAATAGTGATGTGATTGTTCTTGCCATAATTATCGAATGGTTTTCTCACAAAGAATATGAAAGAAGATTCAACTATTAGCCGCAACATTAACAAACAAAAGTTTAATATGCCGCAATTCAACCCCTAAGACTTATGCCATTTGACACGAGCAAAAAAGTGAGCGAAAAAACAATAGTGAATGATAGAGTCCATAAAGTGCCGGTAGATCTGAGGAAAGCCTTAACTGCTGATCTGAATGTGCTGGCAAGATGGAAGGACCTTACGCCGCTGGCGCGCAATGAGTGGATCTGCTGGACTACGTCCGTCAAGAAGCCAGAGACGAGACACGAACATATCAAGAGAGTCTGCTCGGAACTAAAACAAGGGAAACGCAGACCTTGCTGCTGGCCAGGCTGTCCACATCGTTAAAAAATAAACAGAAGCACAAGACGTAGATCATGAAGAATCCAACAAATTCCTTCAAATCATCTTTCTAAATAATACTTATCAAATCCTCTGACATTGCTCCGATACCTATCTTCAACAATATCAGGAGAGATCATCAAGCCATCTTGAGCAGCGATCGTCTGCACTCCTGTAATTCTTTGGATATCACGAGCTGCCTGTAAAGGATCTGCTTTTAACATGTCTAATCCAAAATGGGTTAGAATAACCAACTTTGGCTGGACGAGAGAGACAAGTTTAATCGCGCTTTGAACATCTAAATTCTTGCCCATTGCCTTATCATCAGGATAAGGAACATTCAAGATCAAAATGTCCGTGCCTTTTAACTCTTCAACGAGAGCTTCATGATACGCCGTATCACCGGTATAACTTAGCGTGAACTTGGGACAGAAGAACTTAAACCCGATGGCATCCTCATCAGTATGATCGACAGGCAAGGCATGGATTTCTAATAATTCGATAGCCACCTTATGTTTCTTTTCTAACGGAATGATTCGCTCCAACATCTTTTGGTGATGCTTTGTTAAAAAAGGATGATTATTTTCCGTCGAATACAAAACCGATTTGCTTGCTAACAATAAGCCTCTTTGCTCAATGCCGGAATGGGTCATGGCATCAATGACAACATTAAGGTCATTGCAATGGTTGATGTGGTTATGAGAAACTAACACGGCAATAGTCTGGTGAAGATTCACCCCATATTCTTTGGCCTTGACTAACGCTCCCGGCCCAGGATCAAGATGGAACTGCAGATCTTCTAGCTGTAAAATGATGCCGCCGGAAGCGCGAAGCTGTTTTGACACGACAGCACTGCTGCCTGCTGTTCCCAGAAAAATGATTTTAGACATCGCTCCCTTCACTGTGACAAGGGAAAAAAGGGTTAATAAAGATTGTTGTGGTAGGATATGCCCTTTTTTCCATAACTTTTATAAAAGCATTTTTTCTTGAAAGGAGAAAGGGATAGAGTTCTAATAAATAATGCCATTGCCAAGGAGGAAACACTATGTCAGACAATATTCAGCCCATCTTCATTTTGCCGGAAGATACCAGAAGGACTACTGGGAAAGATGCCCAGAGAAATAATATCATGGCTGCGAAAGCCGTGGCTCAGACAGTCAGAACAACCTTAGGTCCGAAAGGAATGGATAAGATGATCGTTGATTCCATGGGAGATGTCATCATCACCAATGACGGTGTAACAATACTGCAAGAGATGAAGATTGAGCATCCTGCTGCCAAGATGGTGGTGGAAGTTGCTAAAACACAGGAAGATGTCGTGGGGGATGGCACAACAACAGCCGTCATCTTAGCTGGAGAACTGCTGAAGAAAGCAGAAGACCTCCTTGACCAAAATATTCACCCTACTGTCCTTGCTAAAGGCTATCGCTTAGCAGAAGCAGAAGCGCAAAGAATCCTCTATCAACTAACGGAAAAGATGAGCATCAACAATGACCATTTGCTCCGCCAAGTTGCCATAACGGCTATGACCGGAAAAGGCGCAGAATCAAGCAAAGATAAGCTGGCAGACCTCATCGTGATCGCAGTCAAGAAAGTTGCTTCGGGAAATATCATCAATAAGAACGACATCAAAATTGAGCGCCAGATCGGGCAAAGCACCGATAATAGTGAATTGGTAGAAGGCATCGTCTTGGATAAAGAAAAAGTCCATCCTGCTATGCCGGAGCGAGTAGAATCAGCAAGAGTAGCATTAGTTGATTCTTCCATGGAAATCAAGAATACAGAAATCGACGCTAAGATTCAGATCACTGACCCTCACCAGCTGAATGCTTTCTTGGATCAAGAAGAAAAAACATTGATGACGATGGTCGAGAAAGTGAAATTATCCGGAGCAAACGTTTTGTTCTGCCAGAAAGGCATCGATGATATCGCTCAGCACTTTTTGGCTAAGGCAGGGATTTTTGCCGCCAGAAGAGTCAAGAAAAGTGACATGGAGAAATTATCAAGAGCTACCGGCGCAAGGATCGTCAGCAGCTGGAAAGACCTTTCTTCCGCCGATCTGGGAAATGCAGGTGTTATTCGGGAAGAAAAAGTCAATGAGCAAGAGATGATCTATGTTGAGAAATGCCCCAATGCTAAAGCAGTAACCCTTTTGATCAGAGGAGGCACAGAACATGTCGCTGAGGAGATCAAAAGAGCGGTAACTGATGCTATAGGAGATCTGGCCGCAGCCTTGAAAGACGGGTCTGTCGTTGGAGGTGCTGGTGCAATAGAGATGGAAGTTGCTAAAGGCTTGAGGAATTACGCCAGAACATTGAGCGGCAGAGAACAGTTGGCCGTGCAGGCTTTTGCAGAAGCCATGGAAATTGTTCCCCGAACATTGGCAGAGAATGCCGGGCTTGACCCCATCAATGTGTTAACATCCTTACGATCTGCTCACGATCGAGGACAGAAATGGGCCGGCATCGATGTCTTTACTGGTGAAGTGATCAACGCTTGGGATCTAGGGATCATCGAGCCTCTGAAAATAAAAACACAGGCATTATCTTCTGCTACGGATGTGGCAGAGATGATCTTAAGGATAGATGATGTTGTTCTGGGAGGAAAAGGAAATAACCAGAGAATGCCTCCCGGCGGCATGCAGGGAATGGATGGGATGATGGGGTGAGGGTTAGAAGCTTTATCTCTCTACGTGAGATGAATAATCAAATATCCTCAATACTGGATGATCTCTCGCCATAGCATTCATCCTATCTAAATAATCATTTACTGCATCAAGTTTCTCCGCTGATATAATTACTTCTTTTGTATCAAGAAACCCATCAACATCAATCAAGCCTAATGGAATCCCGCCATTTCCATGTGCAAAATTATTTCCCAGATATGTTACAAGTCCTTCTTGTTCTCTGTCCCATTCCCATCGTGTAAATACTTCAAAAGCATCAGCTGGTAACAGCTTATCTGTTCCTCTTACCGGCATTCTTGCCATAGCAGTGCCAGGATAGACTACTGATAACTGAGGATAAACTATTACTGGTGTTTGTAAGCCACTTTCAGTTGTAATTCTGTCAGCAGTCTCTGCTATTTTACGTAATGCATCTAAATTATGTTGCCTTGCTTCTTCTGTTTCTCCATGAACACCTACCTGAAGATTTATGTTACAACCTATTCCATATTTCAATGTATTCACAACAGCTTCCTCTGTATTTTTTAGATATTTTTTTATATTTTTGACATGTTTTAGATATTGTGCAATTTCTGGATCAAAATTTTCTACACCGAGATATGCTTCTGTACATCCTGCACGTGCTAATTTTTCCACTAAACTATCATTTAGGTCATTAAGATGTTCTACTCTGGTTTGAATAGTCCATTTAATATTCAAACCTCTATCAATCATTATATCACATAATTCGTGAGTTCGTTTCGTGTTCTGAGCAAAATCATTATCGTGAATATTTACGCCCCGTGCATGGGCGTAAATTTCAGAATTAACCATGTCAGAAAGCAATTGTGCCTTTGCCTCTGGACTCATATCTCGCAGTTGATCATCTCCAAATGTACAAAATGTACACTTTAAATTGCATCCTCTTGCTGTATTTATATCAAAATATCCAAATTGCCCTCTCAGCAATTTATCTGTGAAGCTTTCATAAACCGGACTCCAATCAAAAATGCCAAATTGGAATTTGTCTAATTCATCTTTTGATAAAAAAACGACAGAATTTCTTTTAATAACTCCAAAGAACCCATCTCTATATGCTAAACCTCGTACTGCTTCAGTTGGTTTTCCTAACACTAAATCTTCTAAGGTCTTCTCCCCTTCACTGGTTGCACAATAATCAATTTCAGGATGTAACTCGAGAATTGTATCTGCTTCATGCATGGCATGATGGCCACCAAGAATAACAGTTGCAGTTGAATCTCTTTCCTTAATGGCTTTGGCGGTTTCCAACGCATTTTGATATGTTGCGGTTGTAGCTGTTACTCCGTAGATTGCTCCACGTTCTAGTTCATAACCTGAAAGCTCCTCACCTATTGCTTTCATTGTTCCATCTAATGGTTTTCTATCTCTTTTTGATAGGGCTAAATCTACATATTTTACTTTACTTTCTGGAGCAGTAATCCTCAGCCATGATTTCAGGAACAAAAGAGCCCCCGGAAAACCACTTAACATCCCTTTATCTGGAGGGTTCACTAAGTACAACATGATTGTCATGCTCGAGTAGTTACTAAACAAATAGTTAAAACTACTGACTTAATATTTTGTCATAACAAAATATTTATAAATAAAATAAAGAATAAGTAAAATAAATATGAAAAAAGAAGAAATTAAGCTGGACAAAAAAGACAAAGAGCTCCTCTATTTCCTTGACCTAGAAGGGAGAATGAATTATTCTCAATTAGCAAAGAAAATACGAATGTCCAAACAGCTTGTAAAATACAGAATTGATCGTTTAGAGAAGCTTGAAATTATCAAGGGGTACTACACCCTGATCGATACCTCTCGTTTAGGGCTCACAACATTCCGGGTTTATTTGAAATTAAAAAACATAACACCTGAAAAGAAAAATGAAATAGTAGAATATCTCAAAAAACGAAAACAGATATGGGCAATTGTCCTTATAGCTGGAAAGTGGGACATCGCACTTGGAATAAGTGTTAGCAATATTTACGGATTTTATGAATTATGGGACAATCTTTTAGAGCATCACTTAGAACATATTAAAGATTATAAAACTTCTATTTATTCTCCAATCTACCATTATGCAAAGGCATATATCTTAGGAGAAAAAGATTATTCAAAAGTAAGAATCCTTGGCGGTCGAGAACGAGCACAATTTGATGATAAAGATCTTCAACTGCTTATTGCCATATCTAAAAATGCAAGAATCTCATTACTTGATCTTGCAAAAAATGTGAACATCTCGGCAGAACTTGCAAGCTATCGTCTTAAACAATTAGAGAAGCGAGACATTATTCAGGGGTATAGGGCTATGATTGATGTTTCTAAACTAGGTTATCATTTTTTCAAAGCAGAAATCAGATTATCCACTTATAAAAATATTAAACAAATTATGCAGTATTGCCACCAGCATCCAAATATCTACCAAATTGATAAAACGATTGGTGGAGAAACTTTAGAGGTAGAATTTCACGTAAAGGAATTACAAGAGATGCTAGACATAATTGCGGAAATCGAAAACATATTCCCGAAGACTATCGAGAGCTTTGAGTATATAACAATCCTTTCCGAAGAAAAAATGACCTATATGCCTGAAGTAAGCGTGCCTTCTAAATCCAAATAACTATTCCATGACCACCAGTCTTTACCAACCCAAGGAATGTAGATTGGTGTGGAGTTTAGGAAGAGAGTAAATAATCTCAATACTTGAATCGCTTCTCGTACTCCTTGTGATTAAACCATTCCAGAATAATGTTGGCTATCCTCACCTCATCACTCTCTATGGTATAAATCAATCTCCAGGCATTAGGAAGATTATACTTCCAGAGGTTAGTTATTCCATATTTTTGGATATATTCTTTTGGCCAAAGATTTTTTTGAATCTTTATCCCACAGGTTGGATTTGCTTTGAAATCATCAATTGCTCGGTCAATAAATTGGTACAGTTGTTTGTCTTCAAATTTTCCTTCTTGAAGAGCTTCCCACTCTTGTTTGATTTTTGAAGTGATAAAAGCTACGCGAATCTCTTTGTTCATCGTACCATTAAGTCCTCTTGAATCAGTTTTTTTATTCTTCCTGGGTTGAATGTCCAAATAATGCATCCATCCTTATCAATGATTATTTTTCCAGATTGTTCTAAGTAGTCTAAAATGACTTGAAATGTTTGGTACATCATCTTTTTTGGGAGTTTTTTCCAAAGCTGATATTTGCCACATTCCTGGCTGTATTTTTGGATAGTTTCTTCTACCATAAAGACAGACTCCAGCGTCGGACTATGTAAAATAGTGGCTTCTTGCATATTATATAACAATATATAAGAACTAATATTTAAATATTTTGGCGGTAAAATGAGGAATAGACCCTAAGAATCCTTTCACCATAATCGACCAAAACCTTTTTTAATCACCTTCCTTTTTCATTTTAGATGAATCTTGCCAATCTTTTTTCAATATACCGGATTGCCGTAACGCCAGTTATCATCTATGCTATCTATCAAAACAGCTTTGCCTCTTCAGTATTTGCCCTTTCACTCTTATTGCTGGCATTCATCTCTGATACGATCGATGGCTATCTTGCCAGAAGAACAGATAAAGTGACGAAGGTAGGATCATTCCTTGATCCTTTTGCCGATAAATTTCTTGTTGTCTGCCTCATCTTTGTCTTTTGGCTGAGAGAAGATTTCAGCATCTATTATTTGAGCATCTTCGTGCTAAGAGATATTATTTTCCTGATCATGAGGATGATGTCCAGCAGGGAAGATATCAATATCCAGCAGGAAAAAAAGTACAGCTCTCTCGTCATCAAAGCCCAGTTTTTCTTAGTCTTTACCCTAGTAGCCAGCGAAGTGCTAGCATATAGTGGCTACCAAAGATTATCCTTCCTCGATATGATCGTAGCTCTAGTTTCTTTCATAGTAGCTCTTGTCACCATAGGCTCTGTAGCTGCTTATGTCACTATCTATTGGCATCTTCTCAATAAGAAAAAGAGACTAGGAAAACTGGCCAAGAAAGAGAAGATGGTCGTTTTAGCCAATAAAAAATCCAGCGGCTATCATGATGGCTATCGAAGAAAATTACTGAACAAATTCTGCGAGCGTAGAGGAGCAGAATTGGTCTATCTCCCCGAAACAAAAGATATGTATAAGGGCATGGGAGAAAAACTAAAAAAAATAAAGCATGTTGTTATCGCTGGCGGCGATGGATCCTTTGAAAGCGCATTGAATTACCGGCCGTTCTGGAAGAAAGCGCTAGGTTTTTTCCCATTAGGCGCGGGCAACGCCTACTATTCTTATTTTTTTAAAGGGAAAAGGTTTGAATATCTCCGCTCCAGATTCAGATTTCGAGAAGTTCCTCTGGATGTGCTCAGCCTTGACCTTCAGGGAAAAACAATTCTGACCGGATTCTTAAGCCTAGGCATTGATGCGGAGATTCCACGGTTAACGGAACAAGGAAAGCAGCATGGTTTGATGAATTATGTGAAAGCAGCAGCCAGCGCTATACCTCAATCAAAGGCGCATTTTCAGCTGGCCATCACCGTCGATGGAAAACGCTATCACCTCAAAAACTGCATCAATCTTACCTTGGCAAAGATCCCCTATTACGGCTATAGCATCAGATCATTGATCGGAAAAACGGATATGAAGGATGGTTTTGTTTATGGATTGGCTGTCATCAATCGGCATTCGACTGCTTCCAATAAACCCTTGCGCCTCTGGACCTTGCTGCTGACTGCTCTCAATATGGAGAGGGATCCTCTACTCCCATTGAAAGGGAAACGGATCACCGTAGAAAGCAAAGAGCCTTTTCCCATCCAGGCAGGAGGAGAATTCATCGGATACAGCAAGAAGATTAAGGTGAAAGTGATGCGACAGCAGAACGTATTGATGATTTGAAGTTTAGGAGAATAATTTTATTGGTGTATGGAATTCTTGAAATGAGACAAAATAAAATTTCTCAATTGCTCTGCTACAACTGGATTTCTCATAACTGTTACTTTCAAATCTGTTTTCTTTCGAAGAATTGTTATTAATTTAGCCGCTTCAAAACTCTCAAAAGCTTTTGTACCACTATAAATAGAGTCTATCTCTCTTGCAATATCTTCGGGATAAGTTGTTTGAATTACCAAATCGTTATAAACTGAAAAATATCTGGCATTGCTGCCCCTTTTCTTATCTTTGTTAGTAATGTAAAAGAAGCCCTGATCTGTATAATACTTCTTGGACCATCTATCTAAAAAAGTATTGCCATTTGCCAAGATGTAAAAATTGATATTCAACTTTTTCATTTTTTCCATGATTTCCGCTTCTTCTCCTAACTGACCAAGAACATACCATGCATGACCGGAAAGCTGAACATAGTATTTTTCCCTTTTATCCTCTTTATCATCTTCAAACCACTTAGCAACAAGTCTATCCCAGAACTTGTCTAAATCAATAAGATTGTCAAAACTATAGACTTTGAGGTCTTCTCCTATTGCTTGGATATCCTTAATGCCACTTGGTTCCGTGAAGTGTGATTCCTGAAGTTTTTCTGCAAAATCCTTTAATTCCATAATCCAATCTTTGCTTAAATCGTATTCCTTCCCTACTTTTAGTATCACCCCATTTTCTGCTAACAAGTTAACTGCTTTCCTAACACCCTGAAAAGTAACTGATGCCTGAAATTTCTTTTTTATAGCATTTGTAAGCTTGGCAAGATTTAATGGGTGTTCATATATCAATGTACTAATAACCAAGTCTTTTGTTGATTTTTTTACCTTCCCTAGTTGAGGGGTGACGATTTCTATTGCCATTAAACTATTAGGATAAAAGTACTATTTTTAAACTTTTTGTTTAATTTTTGATGTACCTCACTTTATTATAGTATCCCAAAAACACTACTTAATAATGACGTTAATACCTGCTGACAAAGATGAACTTAACTTTCCTGCTTCCAAAAAAGTAGTGGAAACTCTCTCCTCTTATGACTCTGAAACTATCTGTCGCTATCAAAAAGAACCCCCCTTACTAGAAGCGTTAGCTCAAAAGCATGATCTTCCAAAAGAAAGACTATTTTTAGAACAAGGAGTGATTGGTATTATTCACCGAGTTTTTGATTATATGTTAACTCCTCAATCCTCAGTTCTTCTGCCAGAATTAGGCTTTCCTTATTACCATAGATTAGCTTCACATCATAAAGCAGGGATAACCACTTTTTCCTTTCAGGACAGACAAGATTCTTTTGGTTATGATTTGGAGGATCTTTCAGAGAAAGTACAGCAAAAACCAGATATAGTTGTCCTTATCGATCCTGAAGGACCATTAGGGTTTTCAACTTCAGATAGTGATTTGCAAAGAGTTTTAGAAGCTACACCAAAAGAGACTTTAATTCTTCTTGATCAAGCACATGAGGGGTTTAGAGAAGATTATGTTAAAGATGTTACTGATCTCATTAGCAAATTCCCTAATCTGTTGGTAGCAAGAGGATTTTCAAAATTTTATGGTCTTGCTGGACTTCGGATAGCGTATGCATTGTGTGGCGAAGATGTTAAAAAAATGATTAATTTTCATGAGCGATACCTTGGATTTGATAATCTTGCTCAGCGAGTAGCAATTGCAGCTTTGCAGTCAGAAGACCACTATAAAGAAAATGCACACCAAATCAGAGAGGAGAAGAAAAGATTTAATCATGCAGTAAGAGCACTTCCAGGATATAGAGTGTTAGAAACAGATAATGCTTCTTCTGTTGTAGTTGTACCTGAAAGGCAGAGTACATTTCTCAGAGAACAAGCAAAAGCAGTTGGAGTTGCTATTCGCCATCTTGGAGACTATCATAAACGATTAACTGATTTTTACCGAATTACTATGTGCCCTACTGAAGAAACAGATAGAATAATCAATTTATTTTGTTCAGTCTCTTGGCTTTATGATTTAGAAGTTCATAACTCTGATGCAGTTCCAATAATTAATACTCGAGAAGCTGGATATACTGTACACCGTAGGGAAGTTCCTTGCGATAAAGCTGGGTTACTCATGGGGTTACATAGAGTAATTGTTCCTCCTGGAAAAAATGTTCCTGTCCATTGTCATAATGAACAAGACGAATTTTTTGAATTTCATTCCAAAGCCTATATCGAAGTTAACGGGAGAAGAATAGAGACTCAACCAGGACAGTGGGTAAAAATAAATGCTGGAGACACACATTATATCGAAGCCCCGGAACATAGTTTTGCAAGATTTATCGGTTTGAGATTTCCATACCTTCATCAAGACAAATATGCTCAAACAGGAATGCAAGTAATTCATGAACCAGGGAGAAAATGATCCCCAGCAACATCGAAGCGGTTATGTTTGATTTTGATGGTGTAATTGTAGATACGGAGGAGATTGGTATTGGTGTGAGTTCTCGCTTAATGCAAAGAGAATTTGGCATTCAACTTACAGAAGAAGAGAGAAAAATGTTTTATGGTCTTCAGGATCTTCGTTTTTATCACCGCTTAACAGAAAGATATGGTTTAAATCAAAGTCCACAGCGATTGCTTGATATACATAATGAAGAATATGATGAAGCAATATCAAGAATTAATTCTACGCTTCCCAGTGTAAGCAGTTTATTGGAAGAATTGAGAAAAAACAAAATACGAGCGGCTTTGTGCTCTGGAAGCTATAAGTCTCAAATAGAGATGGTCCTTCGGAATCTTGGACTAACAAGATATTTTGATGTGATTACAAGTTGTGAAGAAACAGCTAACCATAAACCTCATCCAGAACCCTATTTAGTGACGGCTAAAAAACTACACGTAAATCCAAGAAATTGTGCAGTTGTTGAAGACTCAGAAAATGGGGTTGCCTCTGCTAAAAGTGCAGGGATGTATTGTATTGGTGTAACCATCGGAAATCATGGAACTCAAAGATTAATAAGCGCAGATATTGTTATCTACTCTTTAACAGAATTAAAACTACACTCAAGAAGTCCCACACACTAAACATTAGTCTCATTTCAGTCACATTCTTATCTTTAATACCAACTACATTCCTAGCATATAAAAATCCCGCTCACTATTGAATGTCAGCTATCTCATAAATGTTTTGAATAACTTTTATAAACGGGTAGCCCATTTTTCCCCATATGGCGGCCGTAGTTCAACGGTTAGAATAAGGGACTGTGGTCAAATGATAGACATCCCTGGATCGGGGTTCGATTCCCCGCGGCTGCCCCATTCCTTATGAAAGCAGCGATCTTCGACTTTAACCGCACCTTATGGGAAGACGGAGCATACCTAGAAGGAGCGCTTGACCTTCTGCAGTCGCTAAAGAAGAAAGGGGTGAAGTTGGCCGTTGTCAGCGCAGTAAAAGAGCATGAAGTGCCAGAGAGGGAAGATCTGATTAAACCTATCGAGCCATTATTCCATAGCGTCAATATCGTGACAGGAAAATCGAAAGATGTCTTCAGAAACGTGGCAGAAGATCTTAGTGTACCTCATTCTGAAGTTATAGTTATCGGAGATAAAGTAAACAACGAAATAAAATATGGCAACCAGCTAGGCATGACCACCATTTGGTTGAAGAGAGGCAAGAACGCTCAGGATCTTCCCGCATCAAAAGAGGTGGAGCCACATCATACAGTAGATTCAATCAAGCAGCTGCGAGAATTATTGAATAAGTATTAAGCTCGCTTCCGGTGAGCAGGGCCGACTCGCTTTGCTGATGTGTTTAGTGGAGTGTGGTGCCGTCCCGTAAGGAACATCCCCTCCCACAGGCAAATGGTTAAGCAAAGAAACGCTCGTGACTTGGCGCTGCTCACCTATCAACTAAATACATCCTCCAAATCAGACAATTTAAATATCCCTTTGTTTTTCTCCTAGGCATGGTGATAGATGGATTTCAAGACCTATTGACAGGCTTAATCACAGCATCAGCGGTACTTGCAGCCATAATGGGTTTCATCGTTCTCGAGAGATTCTTCCACGACAAGCTGGAAGAGCTCTTCAGCGACAGCAATTATTTCATCTTCTTCTTCCTCGTGGTAGGATACATCTTATATTCTCTCGGAGAAGTTGCTCTCTATCTTACCAGTGTTGTCATGAAATCCGCTTCTTTTCCTGGCATATCGGATGTCTACTGGGTTGGTGGAGCGCTGTTTATTCTCGTTTCTTTCTTTGCCTTAACCATACAATTGGTAAGAAATGCCCCCTCTCTCAACAAACTGCCCATGCTCCTCTTTTTTGGCTTAGTAGTAGTCTCAGCAGTAATAGGGATTATTTTTACAACAACCCTCGGCTTTGGACAACATTTCCTCCATTATTTTTACCCACTAGCTAGTGCCTTGATTGTCTCCTTTGGATTTAGTGTCATCCTTTTCTCTTCTCAACTGGGAACGATGAGCAGCCCGCTAACTTTATTCTTCATCGCTAGTACCTGCATCCTGATCGGAGACATCTTCTATACTTCAATATTAACCAGCAACGCTTATGGTATAGCTGGATTGGCAGCAGACCTTGCTTATTTGGGAGGATATTTCTTGAGCTTTATCGCCTTCCTCACCATGCGCTGGAAGTTTCATACCCTGCCAGGAAAACAGCAGCCTTGAGAATAAAGTTGAAGCTGAAAGAACTGTTTTTGTAACCACCATCCAGTAATCCTAACCGAAACATTTATATACTTGCTCTGTTTTTAGGCTAGTATGACAGCGAAGTTAAATAAAACGAATCGAGTTGATTGTATTCATTGTTAGTATTTTTAGTAGTTGTCAAAATTTTTCTTATGATTCATCTTTTGGAATAGTCAGCAGACTGATCCATCATTTCTAGGGCTCATGCCCCTTGACATTTTTTTAATGCTTGCTGTAGTGTGATGGTTGGCACGCTAGACTGTGATAATCTTCTTTTATCTTTGTGCATTGCAGATCTCTAGAAGTGGGAGTTCGATTCTCTCCAGCAGGCCTCAACAAGCCGACCGGGCTCTAAACGGGGAGATAAGGAACATGAAAGAAGAACAACAGACAACAAAACAACCAGAAAGTGGTGGTCGTATTCATCAGCGGCAGCTTTCTAGAAGAATTAACAAAGAAGCTAAGAGAAGCACCAGTAAATAGGACGCCGTTCTATTACAAATTTCGTGATAGAAACCTCTCGGAAGAACAATTACGGCGGTTTGCAGAGCAATATTTCTGGTTCTGCAAGAATTTTATTCGAGTTCTGATTGGCCTTATTTACAACACGCCAGATTCTAAAGAAAATGTCCGTTTGGAATTAGTGAAAACGCTCTACTCGGAATTAGGTTATGGAAAAAAGCAAGGTATCCACTTGAATCTTCTCCGAAAATTTACAACAGCCTTGAATCTTTCTGAGCAAGAGCTGAGTGAAGTGCAGCCTACTCCCGAAGTCGAGCAATACATCCAAGAGTTAGGCAGCATTTTCCTGAAGGCTGATTACCGGGAAGCCATAGGGGCGGAATTTGGTGTAGAAATTACTGCTGCACCAGAGTTCACGTTCCTCTATCCTGGCGTGAAGAAATATTCTCGCTTTGCAGCAGAGGACATCATCTTCTTCAAGTTTCACTTGGCGGAAGAAGAGCTGCACGGTGATTGGCTGACAGAAGCAGTAGCAAAGATAGCGGAGACGGATGAAGATCGACGGCTGATTGAACGAGGAGCACTCCGCGCAGCAGAACTGTGGAATCAGTTTTGGATAGGCATGGATCAATACGTGTTTCGAGGGGAGGAATAAATATGGCAAAAGATAATAAGAGAATAGGAGATGATAGGAGATTATACAATGAATCAGAATGGGATGTTGCAGGGTATGAACAGAAAGTATCTGACCTCCTTTTTAGGAGAGGGTATGGCGTAATATCAGCAAGGGAGCAGCTTGATCTCTACGAGCAGTTTGGACGAGTTCGTATTGACGAAGTAGCATTTGGAGATTTTTCTCTCTCTCGAAAAGAGGTCTCCACCTTGCTGATTGGCTCTACTAAAGATGCCTTTCCGCAGGCTGATGCGGTCATTCAGCGAATTGTTGATATGGCTACAGTTCCTGGAGATATTCCTTCAATAGTTGGAGCGTTCAATAGAGTTTACAATTTGTATGGAAGTTTCTTTGACGATGAGGTAAAAGCAGCATTTCAGAGTTTGGTTACTTTAGCCAGATATGAGCTGGAAGTAGCTGCCGGAAGCTACGTAGGGAGCTTTGTTTTACCTGGTGCTATAGTAGAACAGCTGCCAGAAGGAAGGTATTTAGAAATAGCAATCGGCCCAGGAGATAATCTGAAAGCATTAGCTGCTGCAAAACAGGAAAGTACTTTTGAAGGCTTGGATATTTCGTCAAGAATGGTTGAACGGGCGCGACAGAATCTCGGCGATACAGCAGCAATTCAGCGTGGTAATGCTATGAGCCTTCAATATCCTAATGCCTCTTTTGATGTCCTCGTTATGCTAAATGCTTTAGACAGAATTCCAAATCCCCAGGTAGCTCTACAAGAAGCATCCAGAGTCCTAAAGCAAAGTGGAACATTTGTTGTTGGAAATTGTATGCCTCTTCAGAACACCAAAGAAGTAGAGGGAGGGGTTAACATCATCTATGTTCCTGAAGGAAGGCAAGTAAACACCATGGATGAAGCAGTAGAGAAAGCGGGCTGCACGCTGGATCAAGTAGTGAGAGGGATAGAATGGAACATTACAACGATCGAAGATGGGCAGGAAATCCTTTTTGTTGATGTTGCTGTAGGGAAGAGAGGAGAGTAAGGAAGAGATAGGAAGAAAGCTAAGAAAGAAGGCAAGCGATACATATATAAAATAAAAAACAATCAGGAGGACAAACCATGAATCAAATCCAATTAGCGAAAGGAACGAGGGACATAGCACCATCAGACAAGCTTCTGAAGAATCAGGTAGTTTCTACGTTGCAGAAGATCTTTGAGCTCTATGGTTTCATGCCCTTAGAGACGCCGATTCTGGAACGCTATGAAACGTTAGCCGCAAAATTCGCAGCAGGAGAAGCATCTGACGCCTTGAAAGAAATTTTCCGGCTCAATGACCAAGGAGACCGTGATCTGGGATTACGATTCGACCTTACCGTGCCGTTAGCTAGATATGTAGCCATGAATCCTACCCTTAAGATGCCCTTCAAGCGCTATGCCGTAGGAGAAGTATTTCGGGACGGCCCTATCAAATTAGGGCGATACCGGGAATTCTGGCAGATGGATATTGATACTGTCGGAACAGGATCGATGCTGGCTGATGCAGAAATTATCACCATGACTGCTGCTGCCTTCCAGAAATTTAACTTGAACATCAAGATCAAAGTCAACAACCGAAAAGTGTTAAACGGCATTCTGGAACAAGCAGGAATTCAAGAGAAAGAGCAAGCCATCATCGCTATCGACAAACTAGATAAGATCGGCGTGGAAGGTGTCACCACAGAACTGAAAGAGCGCGGATACAGCAAACAGCAGATAGAAAGTGTCTTCTCCTTCATTTCAGCAAAGACAACATTGTCACAGCTTCAGAAGAAGATAACAACAGCAGAGGGCAAAGAAGGGCTTCAGGAATTACAGGAAGTATTCTTTTATCTGAAGAGCATGAAGATCAGCCAAGCAATATTTGATGTTTCTCTGGCCAGAGGATTAGCTTACTATACCGGAACGGTCTTTGAAGCCTATCTGCCGAAAGGAGCAGTTGCTTCATCTCTGGCAGGAGGAGGGCGATATGATAACCTCATTGGAAATTATTTGGGAGGAGGACGTATCATCCCCGCTGTCGGTATTTCTTTTGGGCTAGAGCCGATCATGGACACGCTTAAAGCTCTAGGACAACAAGAACAGAAAAGTACGGCAAAGGTACTTGTTATTCCTATCAACACCATAGCTGAATCGTTAGCTCTCCTGCAGGAATTAAGAACGGCAGGCATCCCCACAGACATTGCCATCGGCAAGAAAGGGGTTTCTAAGAATCTGGAATATGCCAGCAGCTTAGGCATCCCTTATGTTATCATCTTGGGAGAGCAGGAAGTGAAGAAGAAAAAAGTTCTGCTGAGAGATATGAAGTCCGGGATGGAAACATTGTTATCGCTCAAGACAGTGATTCAGCGTCTCACTGGTAAAGAAAGTCAAAAATAAGAGGGGGATGAGCATCAGTCATGACTGGAAAAAATCTTAAGCTCATGGGATACTTTCTAATAATTATAGTCATAACAAATTTCTTTCTTTTTGCTTTTACCGTCATCCCTTGGCAAGTATTTCTGATCATCCTAGGACTAGCGGCAATATTTACCTACCTCATCTTACCAAAGATCAAACAACAAGTTTAAGAAAAGTTCTTCAGATCTATTTCTTTTCTTCCCATTCATTTCTTCTTATTCTTCCCAGAAGGATGCTGGACCATCCGCTCAATCTTCTTCAGACGCTCATCCATGCTTAACAATAAGTCCCACTCTTTCTGATCAAGAATAAGATCCAGCCGATCTTGCTTAAAATCCAATATTTCTTTCTCGATATTGATCTCTTCCTGTTTCCTGTCTTTCTGCGCCTGCCTGTTCTGACTCATCATGATGATGGGAGCCTGAAGAGCGGCAAGACTGGATAAAATCAAATTCAGAAGGATGAAAGGATAAGGGTCAAACGGCCGTGCAACAAGAAGGTAGATGTTGATGAACATCCAGGTCGTAATAAACAAACCAAAGATGATGATAAAATACCAAGAGCCGCCAAATTTTGCTACGCGGTCAGCAATTCTCTCTCCAAGCGTCCAATGTTCATCTTGGATGATAAATTTTCTCTTGTCAAAGATGAAACCCTGCTCTTCCAGTTTCTTCTCCAGATCTTTATGAAGATCGTCAATACTTAGTTCTTCCTTGTCGATCGTAGACTGAGTTAACGCTAAGCTGTCACCCCTAATCAAGGCCTCCTGATTATCCTCTTTTTTTCGTGTTTTTCTCATACATCTATCACGTTCCTACAGGCATGAACAAAGAAGAATTATCTTATAAACCTTTTGGAGATGATGAAAAACAAAAATAACCTCTTATAAACCCCAAATAACAAATAATGCAGCTATTCCGGCAATGGCAGAAATAATATATAAAACAATTTTAATAGCTTCCAAGTATTTTCCATGATGATTTGTTATTGTTGTGGTCATAGTATCCCTTAATTGTCTACGAAGATGTCAAACTTTATAAATTTTTATTCAGAATTTTCATCCTTCGTATAGACGATCGGCTTGTCTTTGACGATCATGGAATGTTCCGTCTGCGCTACAAAAGAACCAGAAACTTCTGCCAACGGGGGATATTCTGTAAGAATCCTGGACTGAAGCAGCTCCCGAAGACCTAAAGCAACTGGTCCTTTCCCGATATTCCTCGTCAAGTCACGATGAGTGAACGGCAAACCATTTCTGGGTTTGATAAAATCAACAATCTTCCTAGCATACGGAGAACGCGCGCTCCGCTCTTTATGCATCATGAATACCGTTGCCCTACCCTTGCTTTTCACAAGACCATCACCAGAGGTAATGAACGGCTCAATGGCTATCTGCATATCTTCCTGTAATTCTTTCTTGTCTTTATTGTTAAAAGTGGGGATAGAAATACCGCCATGAACAACATACGGCGTCAAATTATGGCCGCAGAGATTCCTGATCGTCGTAAAGCCCAGCGCTTCTGCTTCCGACATCTGCGCTTCTCCCAATTCCCATAATTGGCAGCCAGGACGGACTAACTTGATTGCGGCTTTCAAAGCGCGTTGAGATGCCGTGATCAAATCTTGATATTCGTGGCTTGAGCCGCAATGGATGGTCATGGCATTATCAGCAATGTAGCCATCAACATGCACCCCTATGTCTACTTTGATCAAGTCTCCTTCCTTCGAAACCCGAACGTCATCTTCTGCGCAGCAATCATGAGCAGCAACATCATTCACGGCAAACTGCGCCCAAGCTATCTCTCCTTTCAGCTGCAGGATCCTCTTCTCACAATGGTCCATCACTTCTAAAAACGATGTTCCTGGAACGGCAAGCTTTTTTGCTCCTTCACGTTTTACCTGAGAAGCAACTTTTCCTGCCAGGAGAATCTTGTCCAGAACTTCTTTTTCCATAGGAGAGATAAACAATCTTTCTTATTTAAAGTCTTCTACAGTCCGTAATAAGCGTTGATCAAATGCACTCAGCAATAGGAACGTATCATCGGGATTTTTTACCGTCAGGAAATCGACAACGGTGGTTGCAGGATAATCATTGCCTCCTTGTTGAGTTTTATCACCGATAAAAAGAATAGAAGAGAGGGGAATGGAAAAATACTCTGCGAACTTCTTGATCCCCCATGCCTTATCCAGCCCTTTTTTGGTGATGTCGATAGATGTCGTCCCGGCATAATTGATCTCATATTTTTCCTCACCTAAAATGCTGCGGAGATAACGGATCCATACTTTTCTTTTAGACGCGTCAGGATCATATGCTTTTTTCTTGTCCAGAGGAGCATTCCTGCCGATGGCAGATAGCACCACTTGTGTACCTCTATCTTGGATCTGGTCTTCAACCGTAGTAAGAGACTGAATAGAAAATTCTCGAGTCAATTGCCGTAATGCAATAAGAATCTCTTCCCGTTCCTCATCTGTCAGCAGATAGCGATAATGCTCTTGTCCAGAATACATTTCTAAACATACTGTTCCCGTCGCAGGAAGCAGAAAATGTTTTTGCCGCAGCTTGGAGGAGATCATCTCCCGCAGATATTTTGGTTCCGTTCCGGAGATGAAAGCAAACGTAAAACCTTTTGCAATCAAGGAATCGATGATGGTAGCCATCTTCTCCTCAACCACATGGCATGTTTCACAGATAGTCTCATCAACATCTGCGATGATAACTTTTTTACGAGAATATTTCTCGATATTTGCCATCATCTCTGTGTTGTCCATACCATAAACAGTCCATAGCTATTTTTAAACACTTATGCAAATAAGATTCAGCAGGCTCATAGATGATAGCGTTCTTCCTCAAAGTTCAATCATTTAGTTTCTAAAAAATGAAGCAAAATCTTTATAAATAAGCAGATAAAAAGGATTGTTGGACGGCCAGAGGCGTGGGGTTCACCTGATCCCATTTCGAACTCAGAAGTTAAGACCACATCCGTATCGAGCTGTACTGCATTCCGCGGGAAACTTGGTAAGCTGTCCACCTTATTTTTATATCAAGTTTTGAGGGATAAAGATCATGAATTACCTTCAGCGAACAGCATTGTACACCAGCACCACCTTAGCAATTCTATCAGCAGGCTGTAATTCAGGACAAATTATTGATGGATATAAAGTAGAAAGAACCTCAAGTGAAACTGTCTTTGTCCACAGCGATCGCACTGATCCGGCGGAGGGGGGTTTTTTCCCTGTAATCCTCATAGATAAAGGGAATGATGGCACAATTGATTCTAAAACACATTATGTTGGAACGCCACTGCGTGGATTTATCAACGACAATAAAGTCACAGAAGCAGAACGACGAGCAGTAGAGGATATCTCTAAGAGATTGTAAGTAGGCAATCCCATTAACCTATTATCAAAAAATCCTCCTAAACTGAAGAAACAAAGGAAAAATATTCAAAAAGAATTGTAATCAATTATCATTTCTTTATAACTCCCTCTTCCACAACCCTTTTAAAGCAATATTCTGAATGTTCTACCTAAGAATAGAGGTACATATAACCAGAATCACACTATGAAAGCAGTCATCCTTTGTGCAGGCTACGCTGTCCGGCTCTATCCCTTAACATTGAACACTCCTAAACCCTTGCTCAAGGTAGCTGGAAAAGCCATCGTAGAGCATATCATTGAAAATATCCAGCTTCTTCCCGAAATTGAGCAGATCTACATCATCACCAACCACCGCTTCTATGACCAGTTTAGAGTATGGCTCAGCCTGCAATCCTACAAAAAGGAAATAACGTTAGTCGATGACGAAACAATATCAAACGATGATAGGTTAGGCGCTATAGGCGATCTCAGTTTTGTCATCCGTAAAAAGAACATCAACGATGATCTTTTGGTCATCGCCGGAGACAACTTATTTGGCTTTCCCTTAAGGAAATATGTTGATTTCTTTTATCATCATAAAAGATCACAAGTAGCCTTCCATGACCTTAAAGACAGAGAAAAAGTGAAGAAGAGGTTTGGCGTAGGTATTTTAGACAAAGCTAGCACCAAGATCATCAACTTTGAGGAAAAACCTGAACAGCCAAGAAGCGCCTTGGCAGCTACTGCTTGTTACTTATTCAGCAAAGAAGATATCCCTCTTATCCAAGATCTCGCCAGACAAGGCCAAGCTGATGCTCCTGGACATTTGATCAAGCATCTTATCGATCACAGCCAAGCTCATGGTTTTGTCTTTGATGAACATTGGTTTGACATCGGCAGCCTGGAAGGCTTGCAAGAAGCAGAAAGGGTGTATCAACAATGAACATCACTATTGCAGGAACAGGATATGTTGGTCTAGTGACGGGAGCCTGTCTAGCCAATCTCGGACATAGCATCCGCTGTGGAGACATTGACAGCCACAAAATATCCCTACTTGAAAAAGGAGATATCCCTTTTTATGAGCCAGGACTTAAAGAGCTTGTCCTGCAGAACAAAGAAAAAGGAAGACTCACCTTCTCTACGAACATCCCTGAAGCGATAGCATTTGGGGAAGTCATCTTCAACTGCGTGGGAACGCCAGGAAAAGAAGATGGCTCT
>Ga0209541_10005376_pt1 | contig 22366 bp, 20 predicted proteins | sample RifCSPlowO2_01_FD_184027 | JGI IMG/M metagenome (GOLD analysis project Ga0209541, IMG submission 184027) | Groundwater microbial communities from Rifle, Colorado - Rifle CSP2_plank lowO2_0.1 (SPAdes) (version 2) | ecosystem: Environmental > Aquatic > Deep subsurface > Groundwater | place...
CGAGGAAATGTCAAAAATGCTAAAATATAGGCATGGCCCTGTAGCTCAACGGATAGAGCAGGACGGTTCTAACGTCAAGGTTGGGGGTTCGATTCCCTTCAGGGTCGCACAAATTAGTCTAGAAGTCTTACAACCCCAATTAATAAAAAAATTATACCAACACCAAGAAAAAAAATCTGAGAAAACTTTACCATTTTTTCGTTGAAGTTAGCTTTATCAATAAACCTTCCGAATAGATTTTTCCTCTGCTCGATAGCCTTCCTTCCGATCTTCCTAAAAAATAATATTAAATAAAGCCCTAATGTAAAAAAGAGTATATCAATGATCATAGGATTTGAATTTACCAACAGATTTTTCCAAACGTGTGTTTAATCAAAGCCGATGCGCCAGCAGGATATCCAACTCCAACTGCTCTTTCCCCTTCGCTAAATAATACTGGTCTGTTTTCAAAGGGTAAGCTAAGACTTCCAGCAATAAAACCGGTAAGGGGGTTTCCTGTCTGTGTGGTAATTTCTAGCTCGTTCTCCCCTGGCTTAGGGTCACCTTCTGAACGAAGAATAGTTATATTTCCTCCCGGCAAACCCAATCCACCGCCTAAGTAGGGGTATATAGAACCCTCATCCGTAATCTTTACACCAGCTCCAATATTGAAGAATCTTGCGCCACCACCTATGCTTACATCTGTATAGTCTAATCCTAATGGATCAATCAAGTTGATTGGATTATTACCTGCATATGTATATGCATTTTGTGTTTGGGGAATTCTTGTATATCCAGAGACTGGATCCCTGGAAATAAATCTTCCGGAAGTTGGGTCGTAATATCGGGCTCGTAGGAAATAAAGCCCTGATTCTGTATCGTTCTGTTCACCAGAAAATCTGTAAACCCCATCCTGTGTTCCCACAGAGGAGACTAAATTTCCAAAAGGATCATAGTTATATGATTTTACCTTGTCCCCGCTAGGATCAGTTAGAAATCTGACATTTCCCTGCCCATCGGTTATGAGATATTGTCTTGATGAGGAAGAAGATCCTCCCTGACTAATCATCCCAGCCCCATACAAATAGTATTTTTGAATGGTGTTTGAGCTATTTGTTTCTGCAAGTACATTACTTAGAGACCCTGAGGTGTCGTTTACAAATCTTGTAGTAGTCGAGCCTACTGTTTTATAAATCCTATTGCCGAGTCCGTCATAGCCAAATTTAAGAGAGGAGCCTGATGAAGGAGTAAAAGCGGTTAATCTGTCTTCGTTGTCATAGGAAAAAGCTTGTGCGCTTTGTGAGGAGTTTTTAGACGCAAGACTTCCGTTAGGATTATAGCTCAGGGAATTGTCGCCTATTTTTGTTAATTGACTGTTGGGGTTATATGTGAAACTAGTAATTTGCCCATTTAATGCCTGTTGTGTTCTGTTGTGGGTTTTGTCGTAATTATAAGAATAATCCTTCCCATCAGGGTACTTGGCAGAAGTAAGTCTCCCTAAAGAGTCATAAACAAAAGTTGAAATGAATTGAACTGTTTGTGCATAAACAGTGGGGGCAGCAAAAATTCTTACTAATTTTTCAAAGAAGCTTCCAGAAGAAGCAATTACTGTAAAATTATAGGGACCGAAAGCATTATTTGATTCATTTGATTCGGAAACATTCTGATTTCCATCAACTAGCGCCCAAATATTATGAGATCCCGAGGTTTCAAAATCCACATAATTTTCTGTCAGAGTAACTTCCTGATTTGGAGCAATTGATCCTGAATAAGGAGTATAGTCATCTGAGGATGTAGAATAATCCGGAGGCTGAGCCCGATCATAGTAGAGTCTTAGCCTAATAGAGTCTGAGGTAGAAGCATTACCAACATTTTTCACTTTAACATTGATTTTTATATATTCATCAACGGCAGGACTTGCATTCGAAGGAGAAATTTCAGTAATAACTAAATCGGGTAAATTACTTCCTCCGGGTGTAGGTTCTGGGGAAGGGCTAGCACTTGGCGAAGGTGTTGGGGTGAGCGTAGCCGTAGGGGTCGGTGTTGGAGATGGCGTATTGCTTGGAGTTGGAGTAGGTGTAGGTGTGAGTGTAGGAGTTTCGTTGGAAAAGAAACTACCCTGCTCTATTACTTTTATTATGTTTCCCAATAAATCTCTCTCATAAGAAAATTTAGCAAGTACGCTACTTCCTTTAGAATATTCCACATCTGAGATTTGATTTGCACCATTATATTGATAAGAAGCTCGTAATCCGTTTGGAAAACTTTCTGATGCCAATAGGCTATTTTTGAAGTATGAGTAATTTGTCTTATTGCTACTCCAGTCTGCGACTGAAATTAAATTATTTTTATTATCATATGTATATTGAGCTGTTTTACTATCGGGATAAGTGACTTTAGTTAATCTTCCTAGGGAATCATATGCGTAAGAAACGCTTCTTGAATAAGGATTGGTAACTTTGGTTAATCTGTCGAAGTTGTCGTAAGTGTAGGAAGTGGTGCCAATTGAATCCACCATTTTTGTTAAATTCCCCCGATAGTCGTATGTAAAAGTAACGCTAGAGGATGGATAGGAAATTTTAGTTAATTGGTTTAAATTATTATATGTATATAGAATTTCTCTTCCTTGAGCATCTGTTTTTTTGACAATATTTCCGTTCGGATCATACTCTAGCTTGGTGGTTTCTCCCATTGGAAGATTATCCTGTGTGTTTCTGTTCAAGTTGTCATAAGCATAAGAAGTTGTATTACTTAGTCCGTCTTGCTGGGTAATAAGGCTTTTATATGCATCATATCCATATGAAGTGGTCGTGCCTATACTGTCTTCTACTTGAATTAAGGAGCCCGAAGAATTATAAGAATATTCTGTTGCATTGCCTTTAGGATCAGTTGATCGAATTATTAGGTTTTCGGGACTATATTCGAATCTGGTTGTCCCCGAAGAGTTGACAACTGATGAAAGATTTCCGCTTTGGTCATATGAATATTGGATATCTTTATTTTCTTCATCAGTTTCCCTGGTTAGTCTTGATAAAGAATCATATTCGAATTTCTTTTCGTTAACATAAGAGTCTTTTCTAGAAGCAATATTTCCAAAACTATCTCTTGAGAAGGAAGTTGAATTATTTAGATGATTTGTTGTGGTTAAAACTTCCCCATAGCTATCATATGAAAACTTGGTAAGGATTCCGGCCTCGCTTATTTGAGTTAGATTTCCAAAACTATCAAAGGTATTAGCTGTGATTTTCGCAGTAGGATATCTCCCATCAGAGATCTTTGTTAATTGATTTTTTGTGTCGTATGTATATGTAATTTTTTTGAGATTAGGATAAGTAATAGATGTTAGATTACCTTTAGAATCGTAAGTTAATGTAATCTTGTTACTTCTCTTGTCTGTAACAGTAAGAGGAAGATACTCATTACCATATGTGTATCTGATCGAACCATTCAAAGCATCTGTTGCTTCAGTAACTCTGGCTTTATCGTCGTACACTGCTTTTCCCACCCTGCCACTGCTGTCTTGTGCGGTTACCGTTTTTGTAGCCTCGTTATAATTAAAAATCGTTGAAAGTCCTGAGGCATCTTTCTGATTGGCAAGTTTTGAATCTAGTGTATATGTGTTTTCAGTTATTGTTTGTCCGGTTCTGTTGATCACTTTCGATAGCTTATTGTTCCCATCATATTCGTATCTTGTTATATTACTTCTGGGATCAATAACAGCAATTAAATTACTTTGAGCATCATATGAATACTCAACTTTTCTTCCTGTCCAATCTGATACTGCAGAAATTATTCCAGATGAATTATAGGAAAGATTTAAAGCGTGTCCACCGAGATCAGATATTGATATGATTTTTCCGGAAGAATCATAAGAGTACGTGATCTTGTTTCCTATTTTATCTTTTGAAGATATAAGCTTGAAGGTAGAATCAAATAAATACTCTGACTGGTCAGTGAGTCTTGCTATAAAAGTGTCATCCGAGTTATGAATAATTTTAGTGTGATATTCTGGCTTATCTGCGCTGTACCCTGTTGAACAGCTGGTATAAGTAAAAGACTCATTTATACCGTTAGGACCAACAAAGCCCAGTTTGTATGTGTGTTTTCCTATTACACCGCTTGTGCAGTTAACATACCAGCCTGTTTTATTGTCGTAAAGCCTTGCCGGCATAAAGTCCCAGCCTCGTCCCAGTCCTTTTTGTCCCCCGGAAAAAGAGGAATAGGTTCTAACAAATGAAAGACTTTGAAATCCACGTGTCGGAAAATCCATATCAGAAACAGATGTAGAAAAGGCTCCGAGGCTTCGAAATGCATTTGCTTCGACCGCCACTGCATCATACCCCACCCCACCATTTGTAAATGTCCAGTGGTTAGCCTCACTTGAAGTTCCCATAGCTTCTGAAGAATTTTTAAGGCCTGATGCGGTTCCGTTATCTGGGTTATAGGTATTTGGTTCGTCATAAGTCACTCCGCCCGTCATCGTGTAATACCTGTTTCCCACCCAGACCTGTGGAGTTGTTAATCTTTTTATTTCTCTTGGAGTTGCTACGTATTTGGGTTGGTAATCTCTTGCCCATTCGAAATTATTAACTACGTTGTTATCTTTTATCCACTTAACTACTCCAACAATCTTCGCTAGTTGTTTTGCCTGCGCATAGCTTGGGGTTTCTTGAGCGAATTGATCGTATAGGTCTGTTTGCTGCTGTGCGAATTCGACCGCCGCTTGATTCCATTTTGGATCGTTTGTAAGCCATAATCCTTCTGTCTCAACCTGCATTTTTACCTGATCGAATACGAAAGACTTTGAAGTATCATCCTTTTTTAGGGTTATTATCTGCGGGGATATCCACCATCTTGAATAGTTACTGTAATTGTCCGGATTCTTCTCTACGTATCGATCGAAGTGGGATTTGTATCCGGGGACTGATGAATTTATTCTCTGTCCGTTTTCATCATAACCGTGTGCATACTGTTTCATTTCATAATCAGCATCTGCCAGAACTTGACCGAAACGAGTGTCTTCTATTCCACCGTAATACAATACGTTCATGTTTTCAGGTCCCCACATGTTATTGGGATCTTTAAATTCCATACTGACTGCTGGAATTTGATTTCTGAAAACTATGGATCTTATCGTTACCGCTAGATCATCTTTATCAAATTTTGGAGCATTTGTATCAGTTCTTCCAAAAAAAACTATTCTATCCTGATCTGCGTCATAATATGCTCCGCTAATATCAGTCATGTCTGCAAGAAAAACTGCAGCTTGATCCAGAGCAACTCCGCCTACTTTTGCAGAGAGATAAGACCTTGGATCCATATAATTTAGGGAACAAGATTCTTCGGCTTTAACTTCTCCGACCAATTTAGTTGATGCGCCAAACATCGGCAAAATAGAAGCAGCGAGTAATAAAAAACTTAAAATGATAGAAACTATTTTCTTAATTATATTTTTCATTTAGTTTTAAGCTGGACGTTTGATGGCAATTTCCCTTTAAACCTTTTAGCCTTTATTTCTTTCTTACCTGCCTTGATTAAAGATTTTTTGTCAGAAGTTAGTATTTCCGGTTCGGTTGAGATGCCTTTGTCCCCGTCTATAAAATAATTGAGCCTTGCGTTGAAAGATATCTCTAGTTTTTCTCCGGGGTTAATTCTTAAATTAGGAATTGTAATTGTTTTATTTCTATCTGATAAGCTCGGTGTGCCTTTTATGTCATGTATGAAATTGAGATGGTTTCTTGGGATGTTGGTTTTAAGGGTGGCGAATGATATTTCTTTATCTGTTGGGTTATCTATTACATAGGAAAATTTTAATATCTCCCCTGAGTCAAACTGCCCATTTTTATTTAGATCGCCATTGGGAGCATGAGTTATATTAGACTGGAGCGTAAGGGATTTTGTTTTATTTCCGGATAAAATTGATTTAATATCGTCGAGAATAGATGCTTGAGCGGGATGAATTAGGCCCAAAAAAACTATAGAGGTAAAAAGCAGCAAAGCCAACTTTAATTTAGACTTTACGTATTTCATTTTGAGAGGATTAACCTCCCTTTTTTAGTTAACATATACTATACCACGGACTGTCAATGAAAGTTCTCCATGGGTTAAAAAGATGATATAATTTAATCGACTGAAAAAGTCATATTTTTTGGTGGATGTGGCTCAGTGGTAGAGCTCCTGGTTGTGGTCCAGGTGGTCGCGGGTTCGATCCCCGTCATCCACCCCAAATGTATAATCCTTTATTTAGGTACATCTTAAATAACCAAGTTATAATGGCGCTCCTTATTATCGCAGGAGTTTTTTTGCTTGTAGAAATCAAGGAAATTTTAGTTCTCATTTTTATCGCATATATAATTGCTGCTTCTTTGTATCCCGCTGTTTCTTTTTTACGAATTAGGCGAGTGCCGAATGCTCTTGCAGTGCTAATTCCCTATTTACTAGTTTTATCTTTCATTCTTCTCTTAATAGTTCCGCTTTTGCCTTTTTTCATATCGCAGGCTGAATCGCTCATTGAAAAGTTTCCGCTATATTTTAGAGATGCGACAGCAACTCTTGGAATAAATTTCACTATCCCAGATGTAAAATCCCTTATTAATCCATCATCTTTTGGCGATATAGGGAGGAATGCAATTCTTATTACGACAAAGCTTTTTGGAGGCTTGTTTTCTATTTTAGCAATTTTCATTCTTGGCCTATATATGCTTTTAGATCACGATAAGCTTCAAAGATTTCCGATCTATTTTTTCCCCAGAAAAATGGAAGAAAAAGTTCTTAAGACCGAGCAATTGGTTGAGGATAAGCTAGGCGCTTGGCTTAGGGGACAAATTATTTTATCTTTTACTATTGGGCTAATTACTTGGATTTTTTTGACAGCTCTTAAGGTGGAATTCGCACTTCCTCTTGCGCTTCTTGCCGGATTTCTTGAAATTATTCCGACTTTAGGACCCTTGCTTTCTGCTGTTCCGGCTGTTATTGTAGGACTTGCCATTTCTCCTGCTATGGCAGCAACGATTGCACTAGGTTACACTACGATTCAGCTTGCAGAGAATCATCTTTTAGTTCCGAAAATTATGCAAAGAGCAGTGGGGTTAAATCCCGTGGTTATAATCGCTGCGATTTTAATAGGAGGAAAACTTATGGGAGTATTAGGAGCTCTTCTTTCAATACCGCTTCTCTCAGTTCTTGTAATAATTTATCGCCAAATACGCCACCTATCCTAAACTTATAAACTTGAGCGGGATAGGGGAGTCGAACCCCTCTTTTTTGCTTGGAAAGCAAATGTTGAGCCGATCAACTAATCCCGCTTTGTTTAAACTTAATTCTCCGAATGTGTCGGGGTGAGAGGAATTGGACCTCTTACTTCTCGGTCCCAAACCGAGCGTTCTACCGATGAACTACACCCCGAGTTTACACTGAGCTTGCCGAATGTGTACCGCGGAGAGGATTCGAACCTCCACGTCCTTTTAGGACAAAGGCTCTTAAGGCCTTCGTGTCTACCATTCCACCACCACGGCGTAAACTATATTTTACCTTAGATAAAGTTTTGGATCAACCGTGGGGAGGTGGAGTAATACCCAGACTTCTTAGTGAGAAGTCTAGAAGGTCCTTCATTTCCTGCCTTCTATTGTTACTTCCTAAAATTACTGCGATTATTTCGTGCCCTTGATAATCAAGATATGTAACAAGACAGAGTCCTGCCTCATATGTATATCCGTCTTTTACTCCCTTAACACCTGGGTAACTAGTAAGTAAGTTTGTTTCATTAAACAGTTCAAATGCTTTGTGATTTTCCGAATAGGGAATATTGTATTCAACAGTTGCTACAACTTTTGCAAATTCAGGATAGTTTTTAAGCGCAAAGCGAGTTAAGATAAGAAGTTCCTTTGCCGTCGACTGCTGAATCCCGTCTCCTTCCAGTCCGCTCGGATTCGTAAATCTAGTATTTCTAAGTCCCAGTCTTTTTGCTTTATCATTCATAGCTTTTATAAAAGCTTGTCTTCCTAAAGTGTTTGACGCAAGAACCTCAGACGCATCATTTGCAGAAGCTAAAATTAATCCATGCAACAACTCATTTTGGTTTAAAATTTCTCCGGAAGTTAAACCCATCGAATTTTCTCCGACCAAATCGCTCTCACTGACTAGATATCTATCATCTTTCCTTTTGTGATCAATAGCTACAACTGCAGTCATAATTTTTGTTAATGAGGCCATGGGTAATATCATATTCGGCTGTTTTTCAAAAAGAACTTTTTCACTGGTTAGGTCATAAACTATTGCCGATCTGGCACTGATAGCGGGTTTTTCAGCTACGTCAGAAGAACTTGTCAGATTTGGGAACCAAAGATCAATTCTTGAAAGAGGCGAAATAATGCTAACAGAATTAGTTCTGAAGCTAAAATAAAAATAAGAAAGGCTTAAGGCCAATAAAAAAAGAAGGATTAATAGAATAATTCTTCTCACAGTCTAAGTTTAACAAAAATAAACATTGTTTTGCATGGAATTACAATCCTTGCAAATATGAATTTATTTGTATTATGCTAGTTATAGTAAATGTTTGCTCAAAATTTTACTTCTTCTAGGAGAAGAGTTATATCTGTACTGATTCTTATAATTCTTCTTGCCGCAATTCCGCTAACAATCTTTCTTGCCAGTCAAAAACAAGAAATAAGGCAACAAGCCAGTGAACCCTTAAGCGATTCAACAGTTATGCTTACAATTAATAACCAGAATTTTTCGCTGGGAGATATAAAGAAAGTTGCGTCCGAGCAATACGACCCTTCCTCTTTTAATACACAGGTTTTAAAAATTGCGCAGGATAATTTGATAGAGAGAAAAATTTTGGATCTAAAAGCTAAAGAAGCGGGACTCGTTCCGGTCGAAGAAGAAATATCGGCACTAACTGGAACAACCGGCTTATCCAGGGAGGAAACACGCTACGATCTTATAAGACAAAAGTTGATTCGTTCTGAAGTTAGATATATTAGGATTATCTCCATTGGATATTGGGTGCCGCCTTCAGATCAGAGAGAGGATTACGCGCAAGCTGATATTCAAAAAATTGAGAACCAAATAGCGGATGGGGGAGCTGCCATAAGCCAAGCGGAACAAGGACTTCGGGCAGGGGAACATCCAGTCAGGATCATTGAGTCAATTCTTCAAAAATCTGCAATCCTTTCAGACGCTTTGGCCTTAAATGGATATATCTTTAATGCTCTGAAGACAGATTCCGACAAACAAACTGCCTCAGAGCCTTCTTTATATGAATACGCTGACTCAAATTTTGATGCAGCAACTCGAGATAAGCTTTTTTCTCCAGATGTTTCAGAAGGGGATATAGTAAGAATTGGTCCTACCTCAGATAGTGGTGGGGAATCTGTTTTTAAGATAGCGGAGAAAAAGAATGAGTCGGGAACGGAGAGCTACAAAACTTGGCTTAACAGACAAAAAGACTTACTTGTAAACATAAAAACTCCTTTATGAAAAAAATAATTTTATTAGGCCTTATCTTTCTTATTCTTGGACTCCTTTTTAAAATTTATACATTTCCTACAAGTGCACTGGATCTTATAAAAACCGATCCGGGAAGCGACTCACGATGCCTTCAAATAAAAGTTAAGTTTACATCGGACACGCAGTGGAAGGAGAGTGGCAGTAATAGATACATAATGGTAGGCTGCGACGGTCAGGGTACAATCACAAATCCTGCAAAAAATCCCCCCGGCTGTACAGGAGGACTGGCTAAGTTAAAGCCAGGCGAGGAAGTTACACTCGGGAGATGTTCTTGTTTTTTTGATCCAGATGGAGGATGTTTGAAAGTAGGAAAAGAACTTACGATAGAGGATAGAAAAGAGGGTTCAAACAAAAGAAGAAACGTAACAGTTGTTAAGAAATTAGAAGACACAACAGATATAAAAAGCGGCATATGTAGTTATGATCTTATAGATAGAGATAAAAACAGAAAAGTTAACCTAGGTTCTCTCTGCGGATCGAATAAGGATAAGTTTGATCTTAGATTGAATATAACATGTCAAGGACCGAGTCCAACTCCTACCCCGACAATTACAATAACTCCAAGTCCGACGCCATCAATTTGTCCAGTTCCATCTCAAGTTACAAATGTTAAAGTAACTTGTCCAAACTGCTCCGCCACTCCAAGTCCGACACCAACACCAACGCCAATCAATAGCCCAACTCGGGAGGCACAAACGCAATGAATAAAATAGTTTTTTCAAAAAGAATAACGTTAGCATTATTAGGTTTAGCGATTTTAGTCGTTGGCTTAATTGTCGCGATATTCTTAACAGGAAAACAGCAAGAATTAAGACAAAGGGCTGAAAGAGCGACTAAATTAAGTCTTTCTCCTGATAGAACTACTGCAACACCAGGACAAAATCTAGAACTCGAAGTAAAAATTGACCCTGGCACAAATCAGGTAAACTTCGTGCAATTCGAAATTAACTATGATTGGAACTTATTCAAAGCTGATAGTCAAAGTTTCAAATTGAATACAAGTTCAGGCTTAAGTCTTCTCAAAGATCCTGAAGCGCCGATCGGTCCTCCCGGAACAATAACTGTTACTCTCTCTATTGAGGGAAACCCATCAAATGTAATTACATCTGCCAAAAGCATCGGAACATTGATTCTCCATACTAGAGAAAATGCAAAAGGGCAAAGTAATGTTAGATTTAACGATGCGAACACTATTGTAAGATCAATTGGAGCAGTTGATCCTTCAACACAAAACGTACTCTCCTCAACTACTGGATCTCAAGTTACAATTGGAGCGGGAATATGTGTTCCTAACCAAGGGACTTGTGAATGGTCTGCGGTCACAGGTGCTAACTCCTATCACTATTTAATAAAAGATGATAAAGGGGCAACTATAAAGGAAGGGGACACTAGCGAAACTAAAGTTACATTTCAAACAAATACTCAAACTAAGACTACTTATTCCTGTAAAGTTACTGCTACAAGTGTTTGCGGAACCGGTCCTGCGGGAGAAGCATCAGCAACTTGCGAAGTAAGCCCCACGCCAACGCCTACACCGACACCCACTACTACTCCAACACCTACGCCAACCGTAACTCCAACACCTACGCCTACGACCACAGTGACACCAACTCCAACTGTGACCCCGGGTCCTACCGAAACAATTACACAAGTAACAGTGACTCCTGTGCCAACGGAAATAGCGCTAGCGCCAACTGTGACACCTACACCTCTTCCCCCTACGGGTAATATTCAGACAACGGTTGTCGTTACTCTTGGAGCAACTGCTCTTCTTGTTCTGGGAGCAATACTCTTCTTCATTTTCTAATAATACCTATTGACAGATAATTTTGGCATATGATATATTCGAAATATCGAATATGAATTATTTTGAAGTTTTCCTCTCACATGCAAATCTTCTTAAAGCATTAGCAAATCCAAAAAGACTTGAAATAATTCAACTCATAAGAGATCAAGAGCTCTCGGTTACAGAAATTAAAGAAATGCTTGATTTGTATCAGGGGAACTTAAGTCAGCATCTCCAAGTGCTAAGATCCGCTGGTGTCGTTAAAACCGAAAGACGAGGTAAACAGATTTACTACAGTATTGCGCACAAAAATTTTATTAAAGCAAGTGATCTTTTTAGAGAAATTCTCTTGGAGCGAAATAAAGATGAAGTGTCCGAAGTTATTTCAAAAAAAATGATTGATCTTGTTCCATTAACGCAGGATCCTGTCTGCGGAATGAGAGTTAGTCCTAAAACTGCTGCTTTTGCAACTGATTTTGCGAATAATCATTATTATTTCTGTGCCTCCGGCTGTTTTGATTATTTTACAAAAAATCCCAAAAAATACATGCAAAATTAAATGAATACAAAAACTCTTTTTGTAGTAATGGCAATCACGATGCTTGGAATAGCAGGGCTCGCAATCCTGGTATCTAGTTTTTCAGGATCCAGCACTAAAGCAACAGTTTCCAAAACATCAGGAGCAAAAATATCCATTGATCACACTTCAAAAATTGTAGGAAACATTGGTTATTCAAAAGGAATTTTATACCACAGTTTTCCAATCAAAAACGTAGGTACAGATAATCTTGAAATAGCCAATATTGCAACTAGCTGTATGTGTACAAAGGCATTTCTAAAAACCGGGGACAATGATGGCCCGAATTTTGGAATGAAGGGCATGAGTGCTCCGTCTAGTTGGAAGGGTGTTTTAAAACCGGGGGAAAAGGGAGAGATAATTGCTGCATTTGATCCAGCTTACCACGGCCCACAAGGCACAGGACAGGTAACAAGATCTGTTAGTTTTGAAACAAGCGATCCAGACAATCCTTATGTAGAGGTTATGTTTGAGGGAGAAGTTATAAAGTGAAAAAATCAAAATATTTAACGAGCATAAAAAGAAATAGATATCTAAAAAAACATTTATTTAAAGGTGTTTTAATTTGTCTTATTGTTATTGCCTCTTTCTTAAGCGGTATTCTATTCAACAAAATAATTCTTCTTAAAGAACAGGCAGTAACTCCTCCTGTTGCGAATGATAAATCGCAAGAGTTAAGCGATATGCAGGCTAAGGTTCTTAAAGAAAAATATGTTTTTAATATAAAATGGGGCGATCTTGGAAGAAGAATGGTTGAGGATGGTGTAATTGATAAGACAAAGCTCTCTCAAGCAGTTTCTGGAAGCGATGAGCTTCCACCCGACCTTGAACAATACTTTTCTAAATCTATGAACAAAATAGAAGTTAACCAAGAAAACGCGCATTTCTGGGTAGACATCTTATGGGGACTTGGGCTTGCAAATAAAAATAGGATTTTGGAAGAAGGAGATATGATGACTGAGGGTGACGCTTCTAATTTTGCTTCAACCGGCGGCTGGACATTGGGAGTTTCCGAACCAATGAATTATTATTCAAAATATTCATATATCAATTTAACTGAGAAACAGCAAAAGATAGTCGAAGAAATTGCCGGAAATGTTTATCGACCGTGTTGTGGCAACTCAACTGCATTTCCAGACTGTAACCACGGGATGGCAATGCTTGGGCTAATTGAACTTATGGTTTCCCAAAATTTCTCAAAAGATGAAATATATAAAACTGCTCTGGCATTTAATACCTATTGGTTTTCGCAAACTTATTTAGATACAGCATATTATTTCAAGCAAAACGGTAGAGACTATATTAAAATACCGGCAAAAGAACTTCTTTCAAAAACATTCTCAAGTGCTATGGGAGCCGAGGTTATAAATAAAAAAGTAGGACAACTCGATTGGCCGGCACTTAAGGGTGGGGGGAGCTGCGGTGCTTAAATGGAAGGCATTTTCCAAATATCGCTAATTGCAGCCTTCGTTGCCGGAATGGTAGCACTTTTTGCTCCATGCTGCATAACTTTTCTACTACCTGCATATTTAGGAAGTATTTTTAAGGAAAAAGAAAGAATACTTCTTATGACTTTAATTTTTGGAGCAGGCATCTTTGTTGTTTTAATGCCGGCAGTTCTGGGTGTGGCAATAATCTCTAAATTTCTTTTTAGATATCATGACGCTATTTATATTTTGGGCGGCTTAATAATGATCCTTGTTGCCATAGCTTCCCTTATTGGATTGAAATCTCCCTTAATGATTCACGCTCCAACCAGGGTTGAAAACGGTAAGGTAGATGCCTTCTCAGTTTTTACACTTGGAATTTTCTCAGGCATAACGAGTGCCTGTTGTGCTCCGGTTTTAATAGGAATATTAACAATGGCTTTCCTATCTCCGACTTTTTTTGGCTCACTGTTGATTGGCGCAGTCTATGTACTAGGCATGGTTGTTCCACTCCTTTTATTGTCAGCATTCCTATCTGATAAGGTAAATAAACTTTATATTTTGAAGAAAAAAATTACTTCCCTTAAAGTTCTGGGAAAAGAGTATTTCATTACAGTTAGTAACCTTATCGCATTTGTTATCTTTTTTACTACAGGGGTGTTCACTCTGATTTTAACGCTAAGAGGTCAGCTTTCAATGGCAAAAAGTGAAGGGTTTGCAAAAATGATTCAGAATGCAGGAGGAATAGTTAACCAATATGTCGGAAATAACCCTATTTTAAATATTTTATTCGTAATAATCGTAATTTACTTAATTTATAAAGTTTCGAAAAAGATTTGAAGGAGGTGAGAACATGAAAAAAGAATATTTATATGGAATTTTAGGATTAATTGGGGGCGCCTTAATAGTATTGGTTTTTGCGAATACAGCTGTCAATTCAAATAATGCTGGGATGATGGGAATGATGGGCATGCGTCAAATAGGAAACCAACAATCCTATTCTCAGGGCATGAATCAAATGCATGAACAAATGATGGGGGATCGGTCCATGAGTATGGAGGATATGGTAGGAAATCTTGAAGGAAAAACAGGAGATGAATTTGATAAATCCTTCATTTCGGAAATGATTGATCATCATCAAGGTGCAATCGATATGGCCCAGCTTGCCAAGACTTACGCTAAGCACGACGAAATAAAGAATCTTGCCAATGACATCATTTCTGCTCAAACAACAGAAATTAATATGATGCGGGAGTGGCAAACAGGTTGGGGATATTAGATTTTCAAAAGAATGGAGGTGAGAAAATATGCATAGACCAGTTCAGTTGGCGAATGCGGCAACCATAGTAGTAGTAGCGTTTTCATTAATTTGCTGGCTTTTTGTGGTCGTTCTACCCGATTTTTCATTCTGGGTAGCGAATTCCTGGTTTCATATGATTAATTTGGATGTTGTTCGTGCAAACCAGCCAGTTAGTTTTGTAACTGCTATTCTGGGTGCTATTTCTTTGGGAGTAGTTACGTGGGTTTCATTTTACGCATTTGCCGAAATCTACAATAGATTAATTAAAAAATAAAACTAACCCTTTTGATAAAAAATTATCTATGAAGACAGACTATAAGTATATTGCTTCAAGAAATGGAATAGTCGCTAGCAGTATTCTTCTTGCTATATATGTTTCGCTGGTCTCTTTGATTTCTGGCTTTGACTTTATGCTCTCCCAGTTCTCTGAGTTTTGGTACTTTATTCTGAGTCTTGCGGTAGGATTCGGCATTCAGGTCGTGCTTTATACTTATCTTAGAAAGGCAATCAAAAACAATGATTCCCCGGGGAACCTGCCTGCCGGCAGGCAGGTTCTGGCGGTTTCGGGAACAACGTCTACTGTCGCTATGATTTCTTGCTGTACTCATTATCTTGTAAATTTATTGCCAATCTTAGGAGCTGTTGGGATTATTACTGTTATCTCCCAATATCAAGTGCAGTTTTTCTGGGTAGGATTGGCTTTTAATTTTGCGGGGATAGTTTATATGCTAAATAGAGTTATAAAATTCGAGAAAAAAATATGAAAAATAAAAAAATTATTTATTTGTTAATTGTAGCTTTAACGGCGATTATTCTTATTTTGTTGTATGCGCTTTTAGGTGATTCGTTTAAAAAAAACAATAGTGAAAATTTCTCTACTCAAAAAGAAACAAGTCTAAGGACATTTGAAAGGCAAACATCAGAAGGAGCAATAACTGTTGATGTAGAGCCTAAAAGCCTAACAAGAAACTATAATAGTGTGTTCGAAATTACATTTACAGCTCATTCGGGTGAACCTAGCTATGATCCGCTTAATACAGCTAAATTGATTGATGATCAAGGAAGTTTGTACCAAGCAGTTTCCTGGGATGGGGACACTTCTGGGCACCATGCAGCGGGAACACTTAAATTTAGTAAACTTAGTAAATCTTCCAATAAGATAACATTGATTCTGCCAAATATAGACAATAAAGATCGAAAGTTTACATGGAATCTATGAACAAAACAATTTACACATGTCCGATGGATCCGGATATTAGAAAGGATAAGCCTGGAAGATGTCCGGAGTGTGGAATGGAATTGATCCAGAGTTCGGAAGTCAGAAATCAGAAATCAGAGCACGAAGAAATGAAACACGAGGATCATGAAATGAAAAAAACGGAAGAATTGTCTTTTTGGGAAAAATTTAAGATGAGCATGGGTATGACTATGGGCATGGAGCATGGAGGACTTGCGGGACGGGAAATGGCGCGGCTCATGGAGATTGATATTCGCAATAAGTTTTTCTTTGCCCTAATTCTTTCGATTCCAATTATTACTTACTCGCCGTTTAGCACTGAATTTCTAAAACTTAACCTCCCGTCTCCAATTCCTGTTCCATGGCTTCTATTTATTTTGACAACGCCGGTATTTTTCTACTCCGGCTGGATTTTTCTTTATTCAACCTATAAAGCGCTTTTGGCAAAAACGCTTAATATGGCAGTTTTAATTGCCGTAGGTATTACAGCTGCATATGTATTCAGTGTTGTCTTAACAATATTAGGTTCAAAAGATTCATATTACGAGGCAGCAACACTTCTTATAACTTTTGTTCTCTTCGGTCACTGGATGGAGATGAAATCGCGTCGCGGAACAACCGATGCGCTTCAGGCTCTTTTTAATCTTGTCCCACCTCAGGCAAGGGTTGTCAGGAATGGAAAAGAAAAAATGATTCCAACTTCTGAAGTAAAACTTGGAGACATCGTTATTTTGAAACCCGGAGATAAAGTACCGGTTGATGGACAAATAATTGACGGAGAAACTGCAATTGATGAGTCTTTGGTTACAGGAGAATCACTTCCAGTTGCTAAAAAAAGGGGGGACGGGGTGATCGGTGGATCAATTAATACCTCAGGATCTGTCAAATTTAAAGCTACAAAAGTAGGACAGGATACCGCACTTGCCCAAATTGTAAAACTTGTGGAAACCGCACAAAACTCAAAAGCACCGGGGCAAAGAATTGCCGACAGATTTGCTCAATATCTGGTGATTGTTGCGGTAGGCGGAGGACTTTTAACTTTTGCTATTTGGTTTTTTGTGATAGGTCAACCTTTAATGTTCGCATTAACATTTGCTATTTCTACAGTTGTAATTGCTTGCCCTGACGCTTTAGGATTGGCAACTCCCACGGCTGTGGCGGTAGGAACCGGTCTTGGAGCAAAGCATAATATTTTAATAAAAGATGCGTCAACTCTGGAACAGGTATCAAAAATTCAAGCTGTAGTTCTTGATAAAACCGGTACTTTGACACAAGGCAAACCGACCATCACCGACGTTATCGCTGCAAAAGGATTTTCAGAAGAAGAAATTCTTCGTCTTGACGGCGCAGCTGAAACAAAATCTTCTCATCCCTTAAGCCAGGCTGTTTTGGAAGAGCTAAAAAAAAGAAAACTAACTATTCCGACTACAATAGAAGGATTTAAAAATCTTGCAGGGCATGGGGTTGAAGCGAAGGTCGACGGAAGACATGTCCTAGTGGGAACTGTAAAACTTATGAATGATAGAAACATTGACGTTAAACCTTTACAAAAAGAGATAGACAGACTTCTTTCGGAGGGAAAAACGATCATGATTTTGGCAATTGATGGAAAAGTTGCAGGAGTAGCCGCAGCAGCGGATCCCATAAAAGAAAATGCCGAAAAGGCAGTTAAACAAATGAAAGAGTTAGGATTTGAGGTTGCTATGATTACAGGAGACAATAAAAAAACCGCAGAAACAATTGGCAAAAATCTTGGCATAAACAGGGTGTTTGCAGAAGTTTTGCCTGAAGATAAGGCAAAATATGTTAAAAAACTGCAAGACGAAGGAAAGTTTGTTGCGATGGTGGGAGACGGAGTTAACGATGCTCCGGCTTTGGCCCAAGCAGATATTGGAATTGCAATAGGAGCGGGAACTGATGTGGCAATTGAGACAGCAAAAGTAGTTCTTATGAAGTCGGACCCTGCTGATATTTTAAGAGCAATTAGGCTTTCCAAGGCAACCGTTACCAAGATGAAACAAAATCTTTTTTGGGCATCAATTTACAATCTTTTGGCAATCCCAATAGCAGCAGGAATTCTTTATCCAAGCTTTCATATCTCACTTAGACCTGAAATATCAGCAATTCTTATGAGTGCCTCATCAATTATCGTTGCAACAAACGCAGTCCTTCTCAACAGAGCGGAAAAAGATTTAGTGTCAGTTTAAGAATGCATGCGACAATCCCTTGACAATAAAGAAGCTTATCTTTTAAACTAGGCAGTAATGCCAAAGTCCCAGAATTTACAAAAGTCCGCGCTTTCTTTTCTTAAAAAAATCAAAACAATTCAAATGCTAGCGGTTCTTCTTATTGTTGCTGCATTTCTGATTGGAGTTTTGTATACAAAAGTTTCATTTCTCGAAAAAAATCAGGGTAGCCCTACGGCCTCTACTGAACAATTGCCTTCAGACGCAGGTAATCAGCCTCAAATTGCTGTTAATATAAAAGACGTTGATATAAAAAATGAACCATATATAGGAGACGCGAATGCTCCCATTGTAATGGCATATTGGCTTGATTTTCAATGTCCTTTCTGTAAACAGTTTGAAACCCAGACACTGCCGACCCTTATTGAGAAATATGTAAACTCGGGAAAGCTTAAAATCGTTCTTAAAGATTTTCAATTCTTAGGAGAGGATTCCCAAACTGCAGGCATTGCGGAAAATGCAGTTTGGGAGGCAGCACCCGGGAGCTATCAAGCATGGCATGAAGCGATGTATAAAAATCAGGATGGAGAAAATAGTGGCTGGGGTAAAAAAGAGGACATAATTGAAATGACAAGATCAATACCTGGAATTGACGCCGATCAAGTATCCGCTCTTATGGATCAGAAAAAAGAGGCTTATCAAAAAGAATTGGACGACGATAAACAGGAAGGATCAAAGTTTGGCGTCTCGGGTACTCCTGGATTTGTAATTGGGAATCAATCAATTTCAGGAGCACAGCCAACCTCAACCTTTACCCAGGTTATTGATTCTCTTCTGGAAAAATAAAAATAGATGCAAGCTTTCTTGTTCTCATTTAGTCAAGTTTTTTCGAAACCAAGATACATCACGTTATCGGTTATCACATTTATTTTTGTGCTTAGTCTTGCCATCTGGCTTCCTAATTTAAATTTTCTGCACCATATAGTAATTTCTGATGCTTTTTCTTCTTCACAAAAAATCGGAATAATCTCAAGTGTCTTCGGTTCGTTACAAACAAATTTTACACCTCTTTCAAGGATTACTACGGTTTTAGTTTCCTTACTTTTTGCAATAAATCTTAGTTTTTTCACCTTCTATTTTCTCCGAGCAGCAAAACTTAATAAAGAGGCGGGAATAGGCTCATCTGGATTTCTTCTTGGACTTATTGGAATTGGCTGCGCCTCTTGCGGATCAGTCATTCTTACTTCCTTCCTAGGAGTGGCTACAACAGCGGGCTTTATAGGAGTTCTTCCTCTAAAAGGAGCAGAATTTGGACTTTTAAGTATTTTTTTGTTGGCTATCTCCATCTACTTTCTTTCAAAAAAAATTAAAGATCCCTTGGTTTGTAACGCAAAACCCGCAACTCCAAGATTTTTAATTAAAAATCTTCCTTTATGGTTAAAAGTTATTATATTTATTCTATTTGCTTTTATTGCTGGGACGATTGTTGCCGGAAAATTTTTCAATACTCAGGGAATTGGAATAGGAATCAGCAAACAAGCTCTGGCTGCAAAATTTGAAAAACTGAGTAAGTCGGGCAATTCTTCCTGTTCGGGGGATTTTAAAGACTCAATTTCCTCAATGCCGGAGGGTTCCCGTCTTCAGGGTTCTTGCTGTTCTCCAATGAATTTTCATAGATATAACGAGCAGGTCGAAGGTTTGAGAAAGTATAAAAATATCAAAGAAATTCCGCCTGATCCTTATGATATAGAGGCGGGACTTGCAAAAAGAATGTTAGCCCATTATGATGATAATCTGACTTCAGATCAACAAAAAGCATATGATTTTGCAATGCAAAATTCAAATGAAAAGGGACCATGCTGTTGTAAATGCTGGCGATGGTATGTATACGGAGGCTTGGCAAAATATCTTATTCAAAATTACGGCTTTTCGGGAAAACAAATTACGGAAGTCTGGAATTTATCGGACGGTTGCGGCGGAGAAGAAGATCACGTAAATCATGCAACTTAATACTGACACAAAAGTTATCTTAGGAACAATTATCGGGACCGGAATTATTCTAATTGGAGCAGTTTTCTATTTTTCTAAAACTCAAACCCCCTCCGCTCCTTCAGAAAACGTATTAGCTACAAACGGTCTTCACTGGCACCCAAGACTCACGGTTTACATAAATGGAAAAATACAGGGATTTTCCAACAATATTGGCTTGGGAGCAGTTCATCAGCCTATGCACACTCACGATGAGGATTATAAAGAGGGCGTCGTTCATATGGAAATGTCCGGTGCTGTTACCAAGGATGAAACGAAGCTTAGTAATTTTTTCAGAATTTGGGGCAAAGAATTTAACTCAACTCAAATTTTTGACAAAAAAAATAACGAAGAAGAAAAAGTAAAGATGTTGGTAAATGGAAAAACAAACAGCGATTTTGAAAACTACGAAATGCATGATGGCGACATGATTGAAATCAAATATGAATGACATTGAACAAACAATTCTGCCCGGCGTTTTTAAAATCAAAAGACAAACTTTTTCGGATGATCGGGGATTTTTTAGGGAAGTAGCTAGGCTAACGGAACTAGAAAAAATTACCGGACAAACATTTAACGCAAAACAACTAAACCATGCAAGATCCGCTAAATTTACTCTTCGAGGCATACATGCCGCACCATGGAATAAGCTTATTTATGTGATATCAGGTGAAATCCAGTGCGTGCTAGTTGATTTTAGACAGAAAAGTCCGACATTCGGCAAAAACGAGTCGTTTTTTATTGGTGATAATGACAAATCTGCACTCTCTCTTCCAGCTTGGGTAGGAAATTCCTATCTTGCTTTATCTGAAAGCGTCGACTATATTTACTTAACCGACCAAGAGTGGTCGCCAAACATGGAGAAAAGTGTTATTTGGAACGATCCTGACTTGGCAATTGACTGGAAGCTTGATGGAGAAGAACCAAAACTTTCTGAAAGAGATAAAACAAATCCCACTTTTAAATCACTCTTCAAAATTAACCCGTAATAATTTGCCTATTGACAACTAGACTATAGGGTGTATAATGCGCCCAGTTTAAAGGGGAAAGCTATTTTGAAAACAGAAATAATCAGAAAATTCTTGTTTGGATTTCTATCGTTGAGTCTTTTGCTCAATTCGGTAAGTCCAATTCTTCAACTTGCTTATGCACAAGAAGTCACTCCCGAGCCATCCGTAACCCAGGAGGCCTCCCAACCTGCAGCCGATCAACCCGCAGCTGAAAATACTGTCGAACCAACTGTTTCCCCACAAGATACGCCTGCCGAAGTTATAAGCCCATCTCCTACCGAGGAGCCGATAACACCATCTCCAGTACCAGTTGATAATTTGTCACCTCCAACAAGTTCGGATGACAACTTAAGCAATCCGCCAGAATCAGAAGCTAGCGCACAGCTTGCGCCGGCAGTCTGGCAAACGGAGGATGGTAAAGCAACTACTATCAATAACGTAGTTTTAAACCAAACCTATACATTTCCTCAAAACGACAAAGTAAAGATTATGTTCACAAAGCTTCCTGACTCTTCAGATAAACTTACTGTTAGCGAAGTCAAACTTTCGAGTGAACAACAGGATGAACTTTCGGCGCTTTCAGATACTGCTTATGAGTTTACCTCACCGATGGCAGATGGCACGTTTGAGTATGATTTGACACTGCCTCTTCCACAAAATGTCAATAAAGATGAAGTAGCTGTTAAATCAGCCGAGTCAACTGATGAACTTGATAACGCTCAAACTCTCGGCGAGCAAAAAGATGTCACAACTGACACAATAACAATCAAAGGCCTTAATCATTTCACCGTGTTTGTTCTGGTTAACGACACAGACGGAGACGATAGCGGTGATGCGACTGATGATATTGCCAACGGTACGCTTTCGGCAATTGACGATACCTGGGTCGATCAAAACAGTCCAACTAGTAATAAAGGGACAGATGACGAATTAATAGTACGCAGTAAGAGTAGTGATGATAACAGGCGGGCTTTTGTTAAGTTTGATGTTTCTTCTGTTGCCAGCGGTTCAGAGGTAACCAAAGCGACTCTCAGGCTTTTTCTCAAAGATGCTCCTGGTGCTTCGCGAACCTACCAAGTCTATAGAATAACCGACGCTTGGACAGAGGACTCACTTGATTGGGATCCTCAACCCAGTAATGCCGGCGTAACCGATGATGCGACAACTGGAACTACTAATAATGTTTGGCTCGAGTGGGATGTGACAAGTGATGTTCAAGGTTTTGCCAGTGGTGATCTCACAAACGACGGGTGGATGATTCGCGACTCTAGCGAGGATTCTTCAACCAGCCGTGAAGGAAAGTTCCGCTCCAGTGAAGACGGGAAT
>Ga0209541_10005377_pt1 | contig 22363 bp, 22 predicted proteins | sample RifCSPlowO2_01_FD_184027 | JGI IMG/M metagenome (GOLD analysis project Ga0209541, IMG submission 184027) | Groundwater microbial communities from Rifle, Colorado - Rifle CSP2_plank lowO2_0.1 (SPAdes) (version 2) | ecosystem: Environmental > Aquatic > Deep subsurface > Groundwater | place...
GTTCCCGTCATACTTTCTAACACCTCCTGAAAATCAGACATTAACGGAGTGTTATTCGCCCAGGTTTTTGGATCAGACTGCGGAGTGATATCTCTAATAGCATAGGTTTCTGTTAGGGCTTCATCTAAAACGCTATCTTCTTCCGGGGTTAACCCTCCTAACATAATTCTTAAAAGACCCACAAGGTTTATAACGTTAGACCTTAAAATATCATCTGGGTTATCATCCGGTCCCGGCAATGGTAAGTCAAATGGATTTACATGATTGGGCGAGGTCAGAGAAATTTTAAAGAACGCTCCATCAACAGCGTCAGCCAAAAATTCATATTCATTTTCCGGATCTATAACAATACAATCAACCCCCTGCATTAAATATCTTAAAATTTCTAATTTTATTGCATAAGATTTGCCAGAACCCGACTTTGCAAAAACAACCATATTGGCGTTTTCTAAACTAAACCTGTCAAACAAAACCAAGGAATTATTATGTCTGTTTGTCCCGTATAAAATTCCTTCGTTAGAGCTTAAGTCAAAAGAAATAAAAGGAAAACAAGTAGATAATGGTCCCGTATCCATTGGGGTGTGAACCTCTATTAAGTCCATTCCGTAAGGACTGCACGAGATAAATCCTTCTTTCTGTTTAAACAAAGCAGGCTTTATGTAAATTAATCGTGATTCAAATATTGATCTTAGTGTAAGCTCGGTATCTCGTAATTCTTTTTCAGATGTTTCGTAAATTGTAATATAAAGGCCAAATCTAAACATTTTTTCTTGAGCGGTCATCAGGTTATCTCTCAATGTTTCAATATCTCTGTATGCGGTTTCTAGCGCAGGGTCTCTTATCAATCCCTTCTCTTCTCTTTCTAAAATTTCAGAGGAAACTTCCGTAACTTTTTTCCTTAGCTTTTTTAGAATAACCTCTGAGCTTACCGGGTGTATGAAAAAAGAAACATCCATTGGCGTGCTCAAATCAATAACAGGAGAAAACCAGCCAGTGTTTAAATATCTGGGGTAAGAAAAAACAAAGAATGATTTAGCAAATCTTTCCCCCAGTTTAATATGATCTTGCAATACGCCAATATATGGCGGAGCAATAATGTCTTTTACGTCAAACTCTTCTTCCTGAAAAAGCGTTTCTCCTGTAAGATTCTCCGGCTTTTTTCCCATTAAATTATCTAAAATGTTCACGAATTTGAAATTTGAAATTTGAAATTTGAATTCAATATTTTAATATTTTAATAATTCAAATTGATTTCAAATTGTAAATTGTAAATTTCGAATTTACTTCAAAAGCTCTGGAAGTATTTCTGGGTAATAACCTATCTCCGCTTGGTCAGGGTGATGTATCGACCAAAAGAGCTCAATAAGCTCGGGCGTAGTTAGCGGTACGGCTTCCAGTCCACACCTCCTAAGCCCCATGGATAAATATTCCATCCTTTGCCAAAGCTGGGTTTTACATCTTTGAAAATCATCTTCTTTTAGCGGCTGGTTTGTTGGTTGGGGCCCTGAAAATTTCTTTAAAAAATCGAATTGTTTAGACATTCCTTTCATCCCAAAAATTTCCATTAAATTATAAGGGACCACAACATAAAAGTTTTTTGTCATAATCATATCCCCAACAACCATGTTTTTTATGAATTCTCTGTATGAGGCCGTCTGCTCTCGCAATAAAGTATTTGTTTGTCGTTCCTCTAAATCTTTCAAACTGTCTAAATATGGAGTAATATTTATATTTCTTGATTGGATAACAATTTGGCAGAAAAAATCCAGAGAGTTTAAAAAATTTTGGAAAGCGTAAATCGTAGCAGTTTGTTCCTCCTCTGATTTTAAGGCAAAGTTTATAGAAGAAACCATTAAAACTCCTCTTATAGAATTATTTTTCAAAAGTAAAACTCCTTCTCTTATATCCTGTATCTCTAAAAAAGATTGTGTTGCTGATTCTGCCATTTTTTAGGGTTTAGCGTTTAGGGGTTAGGGTCTAGTAAATTAACTACACCCTATACCCTGAACCCTGTGCCCTTTTTTATTTTGTGCGTAGTTCAACGTCAGTTTTTATTTTTCTAAGCTGGCTTATTTGCGCTTGCAAAACAGGCCCCTTCTCTATTTTTCTGATTTGGGTTCTGGACATATGTTTAAAAGGATAGGGCGACTCTTTCTTTTTCCATGTATAATCCTTCCCCCTCATGGAAAAACCTATGGCTCCTAAAAGCATGTTAATTATTGGCGTACCATTTACCGTAGCAAACGCGAGTACTGCCGCCACAATAAAAAGAATTGGGGCGACCAAATAAAACAGAGTGCGTGGCATTACCCAGTACAGAAAGAAGCAAATAACGCCCGCCCCAACAAGGTAAAAAAACTGTCGAAAAGATAGAAAGAAAGCGATTTTACCTTCTTGTTCTATAAATTGTGGAATAGGATATTGGTTCATAAAATTAGGGTTTAGCGTATAGGGTTCAGAGTTTAGTGAACATTTAATTCTAATTTTGAAATCATAACATTTAACATTTTTGAAACTTCTTCTAAAAAAGACTCGGAAATATCATAGCTAAATTTAGGATATAGATCTTTGGCAATTATTAATTGAGTTTCAAGTTCAGCAGAAGAGCCATATGAAATGTGCAAAAAATGTATATATTCTTTCAGATTTTTCCTTGAATATCCTTCTGCAATATTTGATGGAATAGATATAACAGCACGTTGCATCTGGGAAGATAGTCCATATGTTTCACTTTTTGGAAAGTTATTAGTAAGTCTGTAAATTTCTTTTACGAGTTGAATAGATTTCTGCCAAACAATAAGTTCTTTATATGATTTCAAATACATATAATTAAGCGTTTTTACTAAACGCTGTCCCCTAAACCCTGGACGCTATTTTGCTATTATATCACGAATAAAAAGACAGGGGTAAAAAGAGTTCTCAACACCTTGACAACAGATATAATATATGATATACTATAATGTAGTATAGACCTTCGTAAAACATAGCGCGGAGCGTCCGCGTTATCATCGGATAAAACTATAGAATCTCTGAAACGAGAGAAGGAGAGGTTGTTATGCTGATTACAATGATTTTGATAACGGTTTTGGTGCTGGTGGCCATGTGGGTTATCGAGTCCATCAAGATTATCGGTCCCGACGAAATGGCGGTATTTGTTGTTTTTGGGGTGCCCGTAGATGTCTGGGACAGCGGTCCTCATTTTGTACCGTGGGCTTTCGGGCTTATCTATCTGAAACGGTATCCCAAAAAAACCTATAACCTTGAGTACAAGGGCATCGATGTGCTGACCAAAAAAGGCCGATACCCCGACCAAGATGGCGCCGAAGTATATGGCGCTGTTTCGATTATGGTAGATGCCGCCGAGTATCTGAATTTTCCCCGACCAGACACGCCGGTTGAGGAAAAGAAAACACATCCCCTTATCAGAACCTTGCGAGCAGGAATCCCCATAGACGAAGATGGCCTGCGGGAGTGGACAAGAGAGGCGGTAGAAAATGCTGTCCGTTTGGCATTCGGCCAGATAACTTGGCGGCAAGCCGCAGAGGAGCTAAAGCGAGTTAATAATTTAGTCGCGGAAGTCTTTCGGGACGTCGACGGAGCTATCGTTAAGGCCGGTTTCAGTAGTGGGCATATAAAGTTGGCGATTTCCAAAATCCAGCTTCCGAAGGAGTTGGAAGTAGCTCTGGTTGGCCCAGAAAAAACTCGGTTGCAAGCCGAGGCAGCCACAAAGGATGCCGAGGCACAGGCAATCGACCGCCTGGGGACCATACTTCAAGTCATCGCCCTAAGCGAGGGTATAACTCTGGAAGATGTTAAAAAGAGGGTTAAGGATGATAAAAAGCTTGGGGCGAGACTTCTGGGGTACGCCATGAAGCTTCATGCCGAGATTGAGAAGGCAGACCGAGGCGCTTTTTTCCAGCTCGAGTCTTCGGGGCAAAACCCCTTTCTCGATATGATCGCTCTTTGGCGTCAGATGACCGGCGGCGGAGGCAAAAACCCTCCGGCAAGCGGAGGCGGACTGCCGCTTGCTCCACCACCAAGGGGACGGCAATAGAAAAAAAGCCTAAACGGCAAATGGCTTGGACAACCGTCCAAGCCATTTTTATTTGTATAATATTATTCAAATGGTTCCCTATATTTATCTGACCCACTTGATTCTTTTTTAGATTTTATAATCGGTTTTATTTTTTTAGGCGGAATGTTTTTTTTGATTCTACTCTGGGGCACATCCCCTATTTTTTTCGATGAAATATTCAATTCGGTCCTATCTATTTCCTGGTCTGGCGTCGTTGTTTCTAAGTTTTGAGTTTTTGAATTATCTATTTGCTTATTTTCTTCTACCGTGCTGTTTTTTAATTCTTCTTCAGTCTTTTTTAATAAAAAAGGAACTATATTTTTCGAGATATCTTGGAAAATATTTTTTGTATTTTCACTACTTATTTTTAACCTTTTCTGCGCAGAATCCATAAAATATTTTTCTGATACGATGCCATTAAAATAATCTCTTATTAATTCAGTTAAAATATTTATTTTGAAAATTCCACCTTCTTTTATTATTTTAATTGCCTCTTCGTCGGTTTCTTCTAATTTATATTTTTTTTCAATATCTAAAAGGGCAACCCCTGCTTTTTCCGTAAAAATTATCACGGTATTATTTTTTTGTCGTTTTTGTTCCATTTTATTTTAAATGTTTTAAGGTAAATTTTGAACAGCCCTGCTTCTTGAGAAGTGTTCCCTATATTTTTGATATCTTTCGTTAGCCACAGAAACGTTGCCAGCCGCCGTGGCCGCCTCGTATTCGTGGTATACATTTTCCATATCCACCCTGGCTGCACCCCCCGCCGCGTATTGATCATGAATAGCATTTCTTCTGTCTTGAGGCGCATACTGCATTGCATTTATTTTATCTGGTGTAAGTCTTTGTACTCTTCTAGACCCTGCCGATCCCATCCAATGAGCAGCGTCGACATTTCTTAATTGTTCGTGGGGCATATTAGGCAGTTGTTCATCAAGTGTTTGCTGTATGGCGGCATCGTTTATTTCGGCATCTATAAATCCAGGGTTGGCTGTGCGTATTCTTTGTAGTAGCGCCTGGTCTTGAGCGGCATAATGATAGTCGGCCTTCTTAATATCTTCTATCCTGGCACCGTGCGTTACGGCATTTTGAAGCGCTGCTCCTCTGTGTGTCGCCTGGACTAAGTCAAGGTCGCCACGCTTGGACAGCGTTTTAAATCCCTCCGCGCGAGCCTCATTATTGAATTGCTGGTTGGCAGGATTATTCAGCACGGCTGCTACCTCGGCGCTTTGCATGCCACTTATTAATTTTTTTGAATCGGCGCCAGCTCTTAGAGATTCATTAATGGCATTGTCGCGTCGGCCGGCCGATATTAGGCCGAGTTGTCCATCCGCTCCCAGTCTCTGTGTGGCGTAAGCCCTATCCATTCTTGCATTATGTCCTATTCGTGGGTGCTCAATCAGTCCTGCTCTTTGTTCTGCGCTCATATTATCAATGCGGCTCTGGCGGTCTTTATCGTTTAACCCAATGCTTTGGCTACGACTTCGTGTGCCAGGCTTCACGAGTCTTAATGCCTCACCAGCAGCGATAGCCCTGTCTTTAGCCCAATTGCCCGCCCCTGATAGCCCCGTCTTATCAGCGAGCGTTTTGGTTAATGCCATGCCTCCCTTTTTTGATTTATCCCCCGCCCATCTTATTAACCCGCCACCTGCCAATGCCGAAGATGCCTGTATTGTCATTAAAAAACCCATAATTAGGAATACGGCGGGCACAACAAGAGAAGCAAAACCTGTAAGACTCTGAGAGAATTCGCCAAAGCTCGCGAAGCTTAATTTTTCCGTCATTTTAGCCATTGTACCTTGCATCGTATGTGCTAGGTACAGAAAAAAAGTTGCCGGAACACCCACAAAGCACCACTGTATAAAATTATTTATCCACATCTCGTAAAATTTTCTAGTGGCAGGAAAAACAGATAAAACAAACGCTAGAGGAGACAGTATGACTAAAAGCCAAATTGCAACTATTCTAAATGCAAAAAGAAAGGTGTAAAGAGAGATTACAACCACTAATAATAAATTAAAAACCACAACTGAAAGCGCCTTTATAAGAAAAGCTACAGGATTATCCTTGTTGACGTTCATTGCAATATCTATTACTGTTTTTATTGCCGAGGAGTTAAAAAATTTTCCGTAATCACTTAAATCTCCTAATCCGGCAAAAAAATTAATTAAGATATTAGAGGCATCAATTACTACGCCACATATTAAAAGTGAAAAATTAACGAAAAGAGCAACTATTATTAATTTTCCTAATAGTTGTTTTGCTTCGTATTCCCTAACTCTTAAAGCGGTGGCTACGCCTATTATAACAAAGCCTAAAACGATAATCATGTTGGCCAAATCTCTAACTAGGGGCCACCCCACTTTTACGGCAGGATTACCGGTATAACTTACTCCTCCTCCAGTTGTGATAAGTAAAAAAAACTTAAACAAAACTGCGCAAATATCAGATAACACTGCGCTAAGGATGAGGGGAAACAACGCGAAAGCAAAAATAAGAGCGTTAGCGGCGGTTGCAGCAGCGTCCTTAAGCCAAGTTAAGGGGTTTAAATTACTATACCAGCTCTTGCTTTCGGTGGCTGGTGTTGACGTTGCAGCTGGTTGCGCGGGAGGGTTTGGATCATTAAAATCTATGCCGGGGTTCATAGGTTGTCCATTAATGGTAGCAAGCGGAGCCAGTAATCCGAAAAAGCAAAAAAGCAAAAAAGCAAAAAAGATTATTTTCTTGTGTTTTAAGATATTTGGGAAAAACTTTGGCATAGACAAAACTATTGAAAACTCTTAGTTAGGTTGACCCAATTAGAAACAGCGAGGGTCTCCGGGCGCTGGGTCGGCTTTATATTATTATCTGAAAGCCAGCTGGAAATTTCAGCTTTTATTTTTTGTGAATTAGTTAATTTTACACCATCCTGTAATTTCAAACCAGTCAAGTTATTCACAGTGATTTGCAAAGATTTGTTTAGTTTTAGGCAAACCACATCCTCTTGCATATAAAATGAGCGGTCGGACATTTTATATAATTATAGTTTGAAATATTTTTTAATATCTCTATCGTCCATAATTTCTTCTATCTTTAAAAATCTTATATCTCCCTTAAAGTCTATTTTCCAGAGCTTTAACAGCGCAAGTAATTCTTTTTCTATATTAAAGGGGGTTATCCAGACGCTATGTTGCAACTCTTTAAAGCGCATCCATTTCAATTCCGTCCTTAGAAACCTTCTTTCCTTTTTATTAAGTTCCGGGATGTCGAAACATATGGCTCTCCATTTGCCATCCCATTTACCGCATCGACTTTTTTCCTTAATGACACTTCTAATAATTTTTATCCGTCCCGTCTCGGTCAGGTAAATTTTACCATTTAGATTTTTAAAGGAAGTATTTTTATCTAAGTTATCTGCCCACCTGCAAATCATCGATGTTATAGAGGGGTATCTTACCCGAAATCCAGCCTCCCTTATTAATTTATTTGGATCAAAAAATATGTCAAAACCTAGGTCTGAAAAATCTCTAGATTTTTCTTTTAAATAATCTAATACGGCTTTAGTCGGAAAATTGACTTTTATTTTTTTAGTTTTTTCCATTAATCTTATTACCGCATATAAAATGAGCGGTCGGACATTTTATATGCAAAAGGTTTTTATAAAGTTCCTGCCAGATTTTTCCAGTCTTCCACGCCTAAGGTTTCGGCGCGCTGGGAGGGCTTTAAATTGTTTTTTAAAAGCCAGGTTTCTACCTGAGATTTTTCTAGGTTTAATCCTTTTGATAAATTACCGGCGAGCTGTTTGCGCGGATGGGAAAAGCCGGCTTTAACAATTTTAAAAAATGTATCTGGTGAAATGTCGTATTTATCATTCGGAACGATTTTTATTATTGCGGAATCTACTTTTGGGGCGGGCAGAAAGCAACTTTTTGGAACAAAAGAAATAATTTTTGGTTCGGCGTAAAATTGGACAGACACCGCCAGCAAGCTCATATTGGGAGGTTTTGCGCAGATTCTTTGGGCCACCTCTTTTTGAATCATTAAAATAATTTCTTGCGGCGGATTTTCTTGTTCTAAAAATTTTCTGATCAAGGGTGACGTTAAATAGTAAGGAATATTGGCAACAACCTTATAAGGGTTCAGGGTGTAGGGCTTAGGGCTTAGCTTTAAAATATCTCCCTGAATGATTTCTATGTTTTTTCCGCCGGAGGCGGATCCGCCTTGCGCGGAAAAAACAGCCAAAGTCTCTTTTAAAATTTCGATCATTTTTTGGTCTTTTTCAACGACAATCACCTTGCCCGCTTTTTGCGCAAGTTCCTTTGTTAATGTTCCAATGCCCGGTCCGACTTCTAAAACCGTGTCGCCCGATTTTAAATCGGCCGACTCAATAATTTTCTCTAAAATATTTTTATCTATTAAAAAATTTTGTCCCAAACCTTTTGACGGCCTGGTTTCATATTTTGAGAGAAGTCCTTTAATTTCTTTTGGAGAAGTTAATTCCATTCGATTATTATACAGCTAAAATATGTAAACAAAAACAGCCGCACTAGGGGGCTGTTTTTACTTATAATTTATATTTGATCCTTTAGGATATGAAGCCAAGGGATTTTTTGCTCCAACTACTTGAAAGTGCAAATGGCAACCGGTTATGCCAATTACCTTTCCTGTGTTACCTATTAATCCAATTCTATCGCCGACATTGACCTTATCGCCTGGTTTTACAAAAACACTAGATAGGTGGCCGTAGTAGGTAACCGTTCCGTTGCCGTGTTGTATTGTTATATGGTTGCCCTTTCCTGAGTTCCACCCTCCGTTCCCAACGGCTCTTTGGACGGCTCCTGAAGCGGCAGCATAAACAGGAGTTCCGCACTTATTCGCAATATCAATGGCATTATAATAGTGAAGCCCCTGGGTAATTTTTCCTTGCGTTGGAAATATAAAATAATTACTAGCCATCGGGATTGGGGTAACCTTTGCCGGACTGGCCTTTTTTGGTATAGCCCCTCCGGGAATAATTAGAATGTCTCCGATAAATATATCGTCCTGGCTGGCGAGATCGTTGTAAGAAATTATATCGTCTTGTTTTGCCTTATATGTTTGAGCGATACCGGAAACAGTATCCCCCGATTTTATAATATGTAAAATTCCATCTATCGGTAATATTACAAGATTGTCCCCAACTTTGATTTTAGATGAACTTGTTATGTCGTTTGCCCAAAGAAGGGTATTAACGGATATGTTGTAGAAATTTGCTATTGATTGTAATGTGTCTCCGGGCTGGACCTCGTAGTCGACTACTTCTTTTTTCTGGCTTTGCTCGGCGCCTCCTCCGAATACATCTCCCAAAACTTTCCCTGATACAATATATGGAGCCGAGATGCCACCAATTGCGTTGTTCTGTATTATTTTTAAATCCGGCGTTTCAAGGGAAATTTCATTTACCTTACTAGAAAACAAAGAGTCTGCATTTGTGGCATCTGTGCTGTTAAAAAAGGAATTAAAAAAGACCAGACGGCCGTTTTCAAGCGCGCCAGCGTTAACGGGGTTTTTGCACGAAAGATATACTGAACCAAACAAAAAGAACGCAATTGCGCCAAAATACAACAAAGGATTTTTGAAAAATCCTCTAGAGTCAGTTTTTCTCCGTCTTCTGGACAGCCTCATTCCCATTAAAATTTTGTTGAATATTTTTAACAACTTGATTCAAAGTTATCACTAAAAAGACATCTAGTCAATCGGTTATGCACAAGCTCCCGGGTTTTTTATCCCTCTCTTATGCGGTACATCAGGGCTTCTGCAATGTGCTGATATTGTATTTTGTCCGAATTATCTAAATCTGCGATCGTTCTGGCAACCTTCAAAATCCTATGATATCCGCGCGCAGATAATTTTCCCGAATCAACATATTTTTTTAATAAATCTTGTGATTTTTCATCATGCTCGCAGTGCTTTTTTATTTCGGGGATATTCATTTCAGAGTTAGTCAAAATTTTATTTCCCGCAAATCTGACCTTCTGCTTTTCTCTGGCATTTTCAATTTTTTCTCTCACAAGATGGCTTTGTCTTTCTGCCGATTCGGCGGTTAGTTTATCATATTTTACGGCAGGAACCTCGATAAATAAATCCATTCTATCCATTAAAGGTCCTGACATTTTTCTTCTATACATTGATACTTGAGACGGAGAACAAGTGCACGCCCTATCTTGGTCATTTAAATATCCACAAGGGCACGGGTTGGAGGCCGCTATCAACATAAACCTTGCGGGATAAGTGAATGTGTTTCTTGCGCGCGAGACGGTTATATCACCCTCTTCAATCGGTTGTCGCAAAGATTCTAAAGCGTCTCGGTGAAATTCGGGAAATTCGTCCAAAAATAAAACTCCGCGATGAGCCAAAGTTATTTCTCCCGGTCTTGGCGGGTTTCCTCCGCCCATCAAAGCTGCTTCTGAAGAAACATGATGTGGTGAGCGGAAGGGTCTTGAGTTTATAATAGCCTGGCCGTCCGGCAGAAGCCCAGCAATACTGTAAATTCTTGTGACCTCTAAAGACTCAGCAAAATTTAATCTTGGCAAAATAGACGGCAAAGCTTTCGCCAAGAGCGACTTTCCTCCGCCGGGAGGACCAAACATAAATAAATTATGTCCGCCGGCTGCCGTAATTTCCAGCGCTCTTTTTGCGTACTCTTGTCCTTTTATCCATCCTATATCAACTTGCGAATCAGATATTGGGGCAACATTATCATCCGCTGAAATCGTGGCTGGAATTTCTATGCGATGTTCCAAGTATGCTAAGGCTTCTATAAGCGACTCAACGCCAATAGCTCTTATCTCTTTAATTAAACCGGCCTCCTTCGCGTTTTGTTTTGGTAAAATTATTTCTTTAAAACCGTTTTTCTTTGCCATTAAAGCAAAAGACAAAGCTCCTTTTACTGGGCGTAATTTTCCATCTAAAGACAATTCTCCTAAAAATATTTTGTCTGTCGTATTGAAGCTTGTTTGTCTTGACGCAATTAAAAAAGCCAATGCAATTGGCAGGTCATAAATTGAACCTTCTTTTTTCAAATCAGCGGGAGCTAAACTTACTAAAACCTTAAACGTTCTTGCGTGCGGTGATAACAATTTAGCGCTTTTAATCGCGGAGTCAACTCTTTCTTCAGATTCTTTTACGGCCTTATCTGGCAGTCCAACAATAGAAAAACTTCGCAGTCCCTGCGATACGTCAATTTCCACCTCCACTAATTTCGCGTCTAACCCGCTTATGGCTCCTGAAAAAACCTTGCTTGGCATTTCTTTATTTATTCTCTCATTTTAACATAAACAAAAAACCGAGACTAATCTCGGCTTTTCACTTTTACCTGCTATTGCACTTCATGCAGAGCCTTGCTTCGGGAGCTACCTTTAATCTCTCTTCGTTTATTTCCCCCCCGCACTTTTCACAAACACCATATTCTCCTTTCACAATCTTTTCTAGGGCACTGTTAACATCCCTTAATTTTAATTCCAAACTGTGCTCTAAAGAAAGGGCGGTATCATATTCTTGAACTTCATCTGCTTCTTCTTCCTTGTCTCCATCTTCTCTGTTCGGATATTTTGCATCCCAATTACCCTTAAGGTTTTTATCCTCTGTCGCAAAACTTTCCAGCTCTTTTTGGAGAGATTTCTTTTGCTCTTCTAACTTTTCTTTTAGTTCTCTTGTTAATTCTTTCTTCATAATATTAATTTATTAACGAATCCCGGCTTGCGTTTACGCTTTTTTAAGGCATAAACGCGAGCCGGGTAAAATTATTTTATATATAATTATTTTTTTCTTGGAACGGGGATTTCAATTGTCGGCAGTTCTTCGCCGACGGTGGGCTTACTTCCCGTTTCTGCCCAGTTTTCTACGTCTTGTACAAATCTTTTTCTTTGTTCTTCCTCTACCTTGCCCGCCTCCATAATTCTTTCTCTCGCCGGCGCGGGAATGTCTGCCAGAAAAACTTTATCCTCTCGATTCTTATTATCTCCTCCGGACCATTGTTTTCTTTGGGCGCTCTCATTCTCTTTCGCCCTTAATTCCTCTGCCGATTTTTTCCTGGCAAGTTGATCCTGCGCCAAGCCTCTCCTCTTTTCTTCTTCTCTTGCCATAACGACAGAATAAATATCTCTTAATGATTTGTCTACCCCTAAAATTCGGTTCCTCAATTCATTTTTATCTGTAACATTTTTTTCTGATAGATTATCTATCTGATAGATGTCCTTATCGGTTTCTTCAATTTGTTTTTCGGCCGTCCATCTTCTTTTTTCAATTTCCTCGATCTTTTTTTCCATGTCGCCTCTTGTTTGTTCAAAGCCCCTTCTTTCAGACGCGATGGTGGTTGTCTGCTCCTTTTCTGTTATAAACTTTTGCTCCATTTCCATCTTTCTTTCTTCTTCTAAAATGGCGTTCAACTGTGTCTGCTGGTTGCGTTTTTGCAAAAGCAGTTTATTTTTTTGCAGTTTTAATTCGGGGTCTTTCTTCTTATCTATTTCGTCAATTTGTTTTCCAAGTTCAAAACGTTGCGATTCAAGTAAAAATATCTGTTGGCGCTCTTCTTCTGTAGCGTATTCCTTTAAATCTTTTTCAGCTAACATTTCTTGTTTTTCATTCTTTTGCAAAATTTCTTCCATTTCCGTCTTTTCTTCAGCGGCCCTTGCGGCCTCTTTAATCTGCAATTTTTGCGCTTGTTCTGCCTGCTGTTCTTCCAGGGTTTTTATTTTCACAATCTTATCTCTTTCTTTAAGCGCGTCAACCTCGCGAAGGGCCCTTAGGTCCTTTTTCATTGTTTTGATTTCAGCTCGTTTCAGGAATTCTTTTGCTTGTTCTTCTTCAATTTGCGTCGGCATTATCTATAAAAAACTAAAAATATTAAAACTTAAAAATTATTAAGCTCCACCACAGGAATGTGCGGAGTCAGGAAGTTCCCAGCTTTCTCCTGTGCGAATGTTCATCGCGCTATAAATTTTTCCTCTCTCGTCTCCCGGGGGACAATCTTCGGGTATATTCGTCAGACACAAATTAACTGCATCTCCGATTTTAGAATTTTTTAGCCCAGGAATTTTTTCATAGGAAACTCCAGGAATGCCATTGGCGTATATTACCATATCTCCACTGTCGGGGGCACCTAGTCTTGTAGTGATTTTTGATATTGCAGTTTTAACACACTGTCCAACCCCCGTCGGAATTGTAAATTTAAAAGTGGAGGCTATTTGGTTGAGCTTTTCTGAAATTTCCAATACTTCAGAATCTTTAAAATTTATTTCAATGTCTGAAAAACCCCTTGCGTCTCTGTATGCGTGGAATCCGTGTAATACAAAGCATTTATTGTTGGCAACTTTAAAATAAACGTATCCTGTCCCCCTTTGTCCTCCCATAGCATCATCAAATATTTTATATCTATAAAAAGTTTCTCCGTTGATATTAAGTTGCGTTTTTTGGCTCATACCAGAAGACGATGGGCCGGAGGCAAGTGTTTGGCACGAAGAAAAATCAGCACTATCTTGGTCAATCCCTATATTAAAGTATGCAAACTGAAACCCGCTATTTTTATATTCAGTACTATCCAGATACAGAGTTTTAATTGGATTTAGTTCCGGTAAGTGATAACTAAGTTTAATTTGGTCTAACTCAAATGGCTTACCTAAACGTGTATCAGTAGTATTTGGGTTATATTTAGCAGTCGTTGGGTTTTCATAAAAATTATTCGGATATTTTATCTCAAATCCATATTCTGAATTTGTGTATGTTTGCCAGCCGGCAGTTTGGGGGTCGGCTTCTTCGCATGGTTCTTCCCATGCTCGCAAGCATTTTTGTTTTGCTTCACACCACGAGTAGCCAGCGGCGATTAAACATCCGCCACTATCTGTATCTCCACCAATTAATTGTTCTTGTTGTTGAGGGAGCGGTTGTGTTTTTACCAAATAATACTGGTAAATAAAAACTCCGCCGAAGGAGACAGTCGCTACGGCGAGAATTATTATTATGCCGACTAAGGTTGAGACTCCTCTCTGCATAAATTTTAAAGTTTTAGTTTTTTATATTTTTAGGGGCGGGCCTGAACCCTGCATCAACGGCGGAAAGGTTTATTCTTCCTAGATCGTCTATCGCCATTACTTTGACCGGAATTATATCACCCTCTTTTACAACATCCGAAACCTTACTTATTCTTTCCTTTACAAACTTTGAGATGTGCACCATTCCGTCTGTGCCGGGCAATATTTCCACAAAAGCTCCAAAGTCCATAATTTTCACAACTTTTCCTTGGAATACTTCGCCGGTCTGCACCTCCCGGGTTATCCCCTTTATCCAGTCGACTGCCTTATTAACTCCAACTTCATCAACTCCGGTGATAAATACCATTCCCGAATCTTCAACATCAACAGTAACTCCGCATTCTTCAATTATCTGGTTTATCATTTTTCCCTTGGGCCCTATAACTTCGCCAATTTTTGCAGGATTAATTATAAGCGTAACTATTTTTGGGGCATAGGGCGACAAATTTTTTCTGGGTTCGGGTATTTGTTCTCTTATTATATCAAGTATTTTTAATCTTGCATCTTTTGCTCTGTCCATTGCCTCTTCCATAATTTTTTTATCAATGCCGTCTATTTTAACATCCATCTGAATTGCCGTAATTCCATTTTTAGTTCCAGCGACTTTAAAATCCATATCTCCGTAATGGTCTTCCGGACCTTGTATGTCTGTTAAAACTTTATACTTTCCAGATTTTTCGTCTTTTGCCAAGCCAACAGAAATTCCTGCAACCGGCTCCTTAATTGGAACTCCCGCATCCATTAACGCAATACAGGCTGCGCAGACAGAGGCCTGCGACGTAGATCCATTTGAGGAAACAACTTCAGAAACAATTCTGATTGTATACGGAAACTTTTCCACATCAGGCAACATTGGCAACAATGCTTTTTCAACCAAAGCTCCGTGTCCAATTTCCCTTCTTTTGGGGCCCCGCATTGGAGCTGTTTCTCCCGATGAAAATGGCGGAAAGTTGTAATGGTGCAAAAATCTTTTTTTGCCGACAATTTCCATTCCCTCCAGTATCTGTTGGTCGCCAGGCCCTCCTAGGGTTAAAATTGAAAGCACCCTTGTTAATCCTCTGAAGAACACCGCAGATCCGTGAGCTCTCGGCAAAACTGCGACCTCGCAAGATAAGGCTCTTATCTCTTTAGAATTTCTTCCGTCTGGCCTATAGTCTCTTTCAATTATATTTTTGATAATTATTCTTTCAATTTCTTTTTCGAAGTATGCAAGGACCTGTCCCGACAGCAAAACTGTCGAGGATCCTCGATTGCCTTCGGGCAATCGGGATTTTTCTGCCAAATATTTTACCAATTCCTGTTTTAGAATTTCAGTTGCGCCAAGATTTTTTTCTCCTTTTGGAGCTTCGTTAATCGCCTTTTCTAATTTATCTCCAAGCCATTCTTTAATTTCTTTTTCAATATCCAATTCAACAGCCGGCTCAAAAGCATCTTTTTCTTTCCCTATTTTTTTAACCGCCTTAACTTGAACATCAATAATTTCTTTCAATTCTTTTTTTGCAACTTCGTAGGCTTCTAAAACATCTTTTTCCTGCACCTCTTTCGCTCCCATTTCAATCATATTAACCAAAACTTCGCCATCTTTTTCAATGGCTGCTAAGGTTAAATCCATTTCGCATTCTTTCCTCTGAGCATAGTTTGAATTAAAAACCCATTTTCCATTTCTTGTAATTCTTATTGCTCCCATCGGTCCGTTCCACGGAATATTTGAAGTTGCTAAAGCAAACGATGCTCCAATCATTCCTAAAATATCGGGATCGTTTTCTCCATCCCATGAAAGGCAGGTGACAATAACCTGGACCTCTTTTTTAAAATCTTTTGGGAACAACGGTCTTATTGCCCTGTCTATCATTCTGGCTGTCAAAATAGCTTCTTCTGTGGGCCTGCTTTCCCTTTTCATAAACCGCGAGCCGAATATTTTTCCTGCCGCGTAAAACCTTTCCTCGTACTCAACTGTTAAGGGAAAATAATCTATATCGGGTCTTGAAAAGGGAGACAAAACAGCTGTTACCAAAACTTCTGTGTCTCCGCACGAAACCAAACAAGAGCCAGATGCCTGTTCTGTCCAGTTTGTAGTCTTAATTATTATGGGCTTTTCGCCCACCTTTATCTCAAACGTATCTTTTACTGCCATTTTATTTGGCGGTGGAAAGAGAATTGCACGAATATACCAAAAAGTTGGATTTCTCCAGCGCTTTCGTATAGCCGTACACTTCTTTCTTCTACCGCGATTATTTTTTTATCTTGTTATTTCAAAATTTACGATATTGCTTTTTGTTCCCCATGGGTTAACGTAAACTTTATACATTCCTGGAGTTAACTCTACATAATCGCACACACTTTCAATTCCCGAATATCTACCGATCATTTTCTCTCCGGATTGACATGGCTCTACCACTTCAACTTTAATTAGTTTATCTTGCGTTTTGGTATAGTTTCCAGAAGTGTCAGTCAGTATAATTTTTTTACCATCAGTACGTTCAAAATATATATCTAAATCTCCCTCAAACCCCGATAGGCCGCTTCCTTTAACCTCAACGACAGCCCCTTTTGGTCCAGAAGTAGAGCTTATACTGTCAATTTTAGGGATTAGATTTCCATATTGGTCTTTCTCGGGAGTTATGAATTTAAAAGTGGAAAGGACTTGGTTGCTAATGCTCTCTAAATCTGTGTAGTCAGAAAAATCGTTTGTTTTTATTTTTTGTAAGTTAGTTTCTTTTTTCCCATATAATGTTAGAGTTATGGAAGAATTGCCGTATTTTATAATTGTTTCTATGGACGGCATTCTTGATGGCGCTCCCACGGTTTCGTAAGTTTTTGACGTGATGTTTTTATTTGAGCTATCCCAAATTTTAATAATTCCGCCATTATCCAAATTGTTATCCACGCTAATCCCCGCTGTGGCATCATCATACAATATATCTCCTTTTATTCCTGAATTTAAGCCTAAAGCCAGCCAACTTATATTTAAGTCTTTCTTATTATTAATTAATTTAACCCCTAAATCGGGTCTTCCAGTCTGTCCCAGATTAAAGTAGGACGGATATTTTATTTCAAAGCCGTAATCTGTGTTTGTATATGTTTTCCAGCCAGCGGTTTGGTTGGTCGGCATTTGTGGAGTGGGAATTGGTTTTACCAAAAAATATCGCCAGGCAAAAACTCCGCCGAAAAGAATAGCTATGGCAACGATAAGAATAATTATTCCCATCCAAGTTGGAACACGTTCCTGTAAAAATTTGATCATATTACTTTTTTAGCAAAAATTTGGGGAGGCCGTCGTCAAGGTCGATAAATTCATCTGCCACCTCTTTTAACTTTCCGGAGGTTGTTTTTCCAAATGCCATAACTTCAACCCTCTTTCCTAAATTTTTCAGATATTCTACCAAAGCAATAAAGTCCCCATCCCCGGAAGCCAACACAATCACATCTAGTCCCGGAGCTGTGCGAATGGCGTCAATGACAATGCCCACGTCCCAGTCAGCTTTTTTGGCTCCCCCATACCATTCTTGTAAATCTCTTACTCTTGTTTCAATTCCAATTTTGCCCAATGCATCAAAAAACGGCGTCTCTTCGCCGGTTTTTGTCCTTACAACATAACCAAAAGCCCTAATGAACTTTCTTCCTGCCACTGCTTGTTTCAAAACTTCCTGGTAATTAACCCTTGCGTGATAAAGGTTTTTTGCTGAATGGTATAGGTTCTGTACGTCTATTAATACCTCTACTCTTTGTTCTTTTGGTTTTGGCTGCATGAATCAGCGTTTAGGGCGTAGGGTATAGCGTTTAGAAAATCGACTAAACCCTAGACCCTGAAAGCTAAACCCTATTTTTTGAGTCCTATTTTTTTTATGACGGCTAAATATTTTTTCTCGTTTGTAGTTTTTAAATAGCCCAGCATCTTTTTTCTCTTGATGACCATTTTAATTAAACCCCTTTTAGAGTGAACGTCTTGAGCGTGCTTTTTTAAGTGTAAAACAAGCTTGTCTATCTGTTTAGATAACAAAGCAATCTGCACGTCAGCAGACCCAGTGTCTTTTTCGTTAGAAGAAACGTCTTTGATTATCTTTGCCTTTTCTTTTGTTTTTAAACTCATCGCTTAATAATAGAAGCGCTCCGGCGCCTCGGTTAGTTCTTAATTATTTTATTCTATGAGTATACTCTATTTTCTTATTTTTGTAAATGGCTAAGAAAGACTGTCAAAGTATGCCTTAAATGCCGCGTATTCTTCGTCGTTGAAAAAATCATCTCTTTTTAGAACTTCTTTTTTGGGATTTATCCACTGGTATCCGCTGTGTTCGTTAGACAGTTGAGGCTCGCCGGAGATATATTCGGCTTCATAAACTGCGATAAAAACTGGTGTATGATTTAGCTTAGAATTCCTCCGGAATTGGATTATTAACTTTCCAAGCCTATATTTTAAACCATTACCAAGTTCTTCTCTCGCCTCCCTGGCGAGGACGTCGGCAAGCGGAGTTCCTTCTTTCTCTACTTCATCTATGCGGCCTCCAGGCAAATCAAATAATTTTCGTCTCGGGGTTCTTAAAAATAAAAACTCATCATTTTTTTTGATAAGCGCTTTTAAGCTAACCTGATATGTCGCATATTCTTTTTCTTCAAATGATCTTTTTTTCTCCATGAAAATTTAATGTGCCCCCAGCAGGGCTCGAAGAGTTGCCCGAAGGCATTGCCTCCTCGCTTGCGAGTTCGTCGCAATTCGGGGAGCAGGTTCTTACCACACGTGGCGGATGAAAATTTTTAGATATTAAAACATCTAAAAATTCTTCATGTGCCCCCAGCAGGGCTCGAACCTGCCACCTTATCCTTAAGAGGGATCTGCTCTACCAAATGAGCTATGGGGGCTAAATCATAAAAAACTACAAAGGGCGCAACAACGCGAGATTGTGGGCGAGGCGAATTATGTTCCCCCTTTTAACGCGCTTAAAACGAATTTGATTATTGCTGATGTTCCAAAGGCTAAAGCTAAACCAATAATCGCTGCGTATAAAATTTTTTTGCCCATACCCATTCTGTTTGGATTTCCCGCCGAAGTCATCATCAGAATAGCTCCTATGGTTATTCCTATGATTGCCAAGGGCGCGGCGATAGTTTTTACCAGAAAATCAAGGATTCGCTCTAGCATCGCTTTAGCCTCATTAAAGTCGCAATCCTTCCCTGCCGCAGGATCACAACGAACAATGCCTTTTTCTTCGGCCATTGTTAGGGCGGGAACAAAAAGCATAGCCATTAAACAAACTAAAATGATTACGAAAAAAAGTTTTTTCATACAACGTTTGTTAAATTTTAAAAAACTACTTTTGTGCCCTCGCCTGGACTCGAACCAGGAATGTCTGCTTCGAAGGCAGAAATGATATCCAATTTCAACACGAGGGCATCTATACTTGTTAAAATTATACCAAATTTATTGAAAAATATCAATTTTTGGGATAGTATAATTAAATTATGTTAATCCCCAAAGAAGTTAAAAATATTATTTCAAAGCTGGAAAAAGCAGGCTTTGAGGCCTATATTGTGGGCGGATGCGTGCGCGATTTTTTGTTGGGAAAAGAACCTAACGATTGGGACGTTACAACAAATGCTAAGCCGGAGGAAATACAAAAAGTATTTCCCGACAGTTTTTATGAAAATAATTTTTTAACAGTTACCGTTAGGACAGGAAGTCCCGACAGCAAAGCTGTCGAGGATCCTCGATTGCCTTTGGGCAATCGGGATAAAAATCCAAAATTAGCTGAAATTGAAATAACAACATATCGCTTTGAAGCAAAGTATTCTGATAAGAGGCATCCCGATGAAGTAAAATATGCCGAAAAGCTGGAAGATGACTTAAGTAGAAGGGACTTTACCGTAAACGCAATGGCTATGGATGGTAAGAAAAAAATTATCGACCCGTTTGATGGACAAAAAGACTTAAAGAAAAAAATTATCAAAACAGTTGGAAGTCCGGAAGAAAGATTTAACGAGGATGCTTTAAGGATGTTGAGGGCTGTAAGGTTTGCGACAACCCTTGATTTCAAAATAGAAGAAAAAATCCCGACAGCTTCGCCGTCGAGGATCCACGAAGAAATCGGGACCGCGGAGGCGATTAAAAAAAATTGCCTTTGGCTGGAGGCGATTTCGCAAGAAAGGATACGAGACGAGTTTGTAAAAATAATAATGGCCGATAATGCCGCCGATGGAATTGAATTATTGCGAGAATTGCGGCTGTTAAAATATGTTGTGCCCGAACTTTTAGATAACTATGGGGTACAGCAAAATAAGCATCATATATATGACTGTTATCAGCACGCCGTAAAATCACTGGAATACACGGCAAAGAAAAAATATAATATGTATGTGCGTATAGCTGCCCTATTGCACGATATCGCCAAGCCAAAAGTAAAAGCAGGCGAGGGCGAAGAGGCAACATTCTATAACCATGAAATTGTGGGAGCTAAAATAACTTTCCAGATTTTAAACCGTTTGAAATTTTCCAAAAAAGAAGTTGAAAAAATAACACGGCTTGTAAGATATCACCTGTTTTACTACAATGTGGACGAGGTTGGCGAAGCGTCTGTAAGGCGTCTGGTAAAGAATGTCGGTCCGGAAAATATGGAAGAACTCTTGCAGGTTCGCCAGGCAGACAGAATTGGCTCAGGAGTCCCGAAAGCCGAGCCTTATAAATTGAGGCACCTGAAATATTTGATTGATAAGGTTTCCCAAGACCCCATTTCAGCCAAAATGCTGGAAATAAACGGGAACGACTTGATGAAGGTTTTGGGAGTTAAGCCGGGCCCAAGAATTGGCCAGGTTTTGGATATTCTGCTAGGATATGTTTTAGATGACCCGAAGAAAAACACAAAAGAATTTTTAGAAAGAGAAGCTGTTAAATTGGGAGATTTATCAGATTTCGATTTGCAAAAATTGGCGGAAAAATCAAAAGAAGAAAAATCGGAGATTGAAGCAAAGCACGACAAAATGACAAAATCCAAATATTGGGTCAGTTAAAATAACGGGGTGTAGTATAGTGGTAGTACGCCGGGTTCGGGACTCGGTGGCGCCAGTTCGATTCTGGCTACCCCGACAAAATTTATTAAGAGTATGAACAAAGAACAATTAAGGCAATATTCCATTTCATTCTTATTGGCTTTAGGTGTTTGCACGCTTTTTGGTCTATATTTGTTTCTGCGTCGAGGGTACTTTAATTTGTACATTTTAAATAAAGTTTTTGCCTCAACCTCCTTGGTTTTGCTCGGCATAGTTCTGTTAATGGGGCCGATTTCCCGATTTTATAATCTTTTTGACAAATGGCTTATCTATCGCCGAGAGATAGGATTAATGGCATTTTTCTTGGCTTTGGCGCACAGCGTAATTTCATATTCAGGGAGGATCAGCCAATCTTTGTTGCTAGGGGCAATTTCGCTCGTAATTTTAACTGTTCTCTTTTTAGTATCTTTTAAATTTGCGGAAAGCAAAATAAACAGGAAGTTTTGGATATTATTGCAAAGCTGGGGGCTAAGAATCGGCGCGCTATTGGCTTTTTGGCATTTAGTGGCATTGAAATATCCTGGCTGGATAAAGTGGCTGGAGGGAGAGGGAACAAAGGGTTTATTTAGGCCAAGCTTTCCGCCGGCCAGTTTACTAGCGGGCCTTTTCATCGGTTTTGTGGCAGTCGCGCGCTTGTCTGAAATTTTTGAAATAAAAATTGCCAGAAAAATTTCCGAAATCAGCTTGGCTTTAATGATTGCGATTATGATATTTTTGTTTGTTTGGGGAAAAATAAATATATAAAATTACGGGCCTGTAGTAAAGTCCCGATGCTCGACGAAGTCGGCATCGTGGATGCACGATTTCGGTTTTCCGAAATCGGCATGGTAAAATGAAAATGTTTTATACTTACATTTTGAAATCAGATAAAAATGGCTCATATTACATTGGAAGTTGTGAGAATATGAATAATCGTATTAATTTGCGCAACAGAGGATCGGTGAAATCCACAAAAAATATGTCCCATGGACTATTATGCATAAAGAGGAATACGAGACATTATCTGAAGCAAGAAAAAGAGAGTTGCAAATAAAATCGTGGAAGAAAAGAAGCGCGATAGAAAAGTTACTCCGATTGAATCGTGAGTCCACGACCGAAGTTGGGAATTAAAAAATTATAACCAGAGACTATATTTTCAGGGGCTTATAGTACAGTGGTAGTACGCCGCATTCGCATTGCGGAGACGCGAGTTCGATTCTCGCTA
>Ga0209541_10005379_pt1 | contig 22361 bp, 40 predicted proteins | sample RifCSPlowO2_01_FD_184027 | JGI IMG/M metagenome (GOLD analysis project Ga0209541, IMG submission 184027) | Groundwater microbial communities from Rifle, Colorado - Rifle CSP2_plank lowO2_0.1 (SPAdes) (version 2) | ecosystem: Environmental > Aquatic > Deep subsurface > Groundwater | place...
TATAGGGTTCCCAGTATAACTTTTTAAATTAATTAAAGTAAAAACTAAAATAATAACAATAATGCCTAAAAAAATGTATTTGCTAAATATACTATCATTTATTCTCTTTTTCATTTTTTTATATAATAAATAAGGATTTATAATTATTTCTCTGCATATATATTGTTACCTTAGAGGGTGCTGAAGGGATTAAAAAAATTAATTTTTATTAAAATATACTAGTTAAATTTCCTTCTAAAGCTAAGGTGATTATTATTAATAATATTTGTAAAAAGGCTAAAGCAAACGCAATTTCATTTTTCTTTTTAACTGTAAAAACACCTATCAAAATGATATTAATAAATGAAATTATTAACAATATGATTGATATAGCTTGATTCATTTTATAAACCCCCCAACTATTAAAGTTAGAATTGGTAACAAAGCAATTAAAATCCTTCTTATAAATACAGCTTGACTATTATCAAAGGCAATACCCATCCCCCAAAAAGCACTGCCAAATGTTCCCATTAATATACCATTACAATGCCTAAAAATAATTCCAATCCCCCCGATCCTTTTTTTTACTTAAATAACCTCCCTATATAATTATTTCTTTTTTTGGGATACTACATTTTTGGGCATAGAAGTCTTTATATATCTCACCTTTTTATATAAAAAAAGAGGTTGATAAAATAATGTCTAAAACAGCTATCATTTTAATTGGAGTTGTAGTTTTAATTTCAATAGCACTATTCTTTAACAATTTTTCTATAACAGGTTATCAAGTTGCATCCACAACAACAGGGAGTGTTTGCTCCACACCAGAAAATAGGGTAGGTATTGGAACAACAACACCAAGTGTAAATCTAGAAGTTGTTCAAAATGGAGCTATAAAAGTTGGTCGAGCTCTTCTAAGTTCAGGCGGGGATTATGCTCACCTTGCAAACAATGAATACTATACTGGTTCAGCATGGGTTGGTACAGCTCCAGGGGCTTTAATACAATTAGCAGGGCAGCAAATAAATTTCTTTAGGCATGATGGTCGTGGAGGTCATACTGCTTCAATGTCCATAACACCAGGTAGAGTAGATATAACAGGAAGCTTATGGGTTAATGGTAGACAAATAGCTTAAACAATTTTTCAAAACTTTTTCTTAATACCTAATCTGCTTTTTCTTATAGCATAATTTACAGGATTTTTAATCAGTTTGCATAAATTATCAGGGCAGCAAACCCCAATCCCAACATAATAACTTTTATTGTCGCAGTTTGGGGGCAACTGTGCTTTCTGTCTTGAAGCCCATGAAATTTGTGATAAAATATAACCCTCCCTCAAAGGTTCAGGATTTTTCTTATTCCATTTTAATAAAAACTCCTTAATGCTTTCTATATTCCATCCCACAGATCTTAAATAATTAATTAAAATAAAAATAAATCTTTTCTTCCCATCTTTTAAACCTTCTAAACCTAATTTCATGCAGGGTGGAAAATGATCAACAGAAATAGCATCTTTAGGGGCACTAAACTCTTTTAATTTAACAAACTCTTTTAAATCTTCTTTTTTGTTTTTTATAGCCCAGTCAAATGCCTGTACCATTAAACTTCCAGCCTCTCCTTCATATTTGTTTAAGTTATCTAAGAATTTTACATCAAAATCTAAATTATTTATTTTAGCATTCTTTAAATTAAAATTTTTTATATTCTCAATTTTAACAGGAACACTTACCAAACCGGTTTTTTCATTCACAGAATAAGGCGCTCTAAATAAATGTCTAGGTGAAATTAAAACAGAATCTATATCAGCAACTAAAAAAGGATTAAATTTTCCTTCTTTAACTAAACCTTTTAAAGGGATATTTAAATTCTTAGAAATCTCTTCAATAGTATTTAAAGATAAAATTTGTTCACCTAAATATTCTTTTATCATCTCTTTTAAATAAGAAGCAATTACCCTTACACCCTCAGGAAATAATAACTTAGTTTCAAAATTATTTACATTCGAAGGAAAAGATTCATAAGGAACAAAAATATGAAAACCTGAACCGCCGGAAAACTTTGAAAAAATGTTTTTAATATTATGAAATTTTAAAGCTTCAACAACTAAGTAAGCACCAATTTTTGAATACTCAACAAACTTGGAATCAATATCCAATAATAAATCAAAACCAGTTCTTATCTTATCCATTTCCCTTTTTGTAATCCCTGATTGAAGTTGTAAAGGATCAGACCACCTTTCAACAGAAACATGAAAAGAAGTTGCACCTTGTTTTGCTAATTCATTAATATCTGCTTCATAATGTATAACATCAGGTCTTTTTCCATAACCCCTATCGCCAAATTTAACAGCAACCTCTCTATTTTTAGATATCTTGACAATCTCTTTTTGTACATCCTTCCTGGAATAATGTTTTAATACAGAATCCATCAATATTAAAGGTTTTATAAATTTAAAAAACTACTTATTTGCTTATAAAAATCATACATAAAGCTCTTTAGGAACCTTAAATTCACTTTCAGAAAAGACTATTTCTTCAGCTTGAGAAATTGCTTTTTTGCAGATATTTGTCATATATTCATATTTACTTTCAATTTCTTTGCTTTGCATACTTGAGCTATATCTTGCAGTTTCCCTCTCATCTACATCAGATTTTTCTTCTTTTGAGCTATGGACAGTTATTCTGTCAATAAATTCATCATTATAATTTATTAAGCCATTATCTTTTGCATACTTTAGAAAAATAGCAGTACATTTTTGGCTTCTACTTTCAATTCCAAATTTTGATAGGATAGCAAGAGCGCAGTAATAAAGTGTATAAAACCATTCTTCAGGAATTTTGTAATCAAATCCTTTCTCTTTATAAAAGTCGCAAAGCCCTAAATTTGTTTTGGCTTTAGCAATATTCTTCTGCTGTTTTGTTGCTCGATTTAGTGAGAAGAAGACCTTTATGTTTCTTGCCCCTTTTCTCATCCTTCATTGCTAACATAAAACAATTTCTAACTCCTTTTTTCATCTTGCAGATAGCCTCTTCATAAATTTAATAAAGTTTTCTTGTCCAAATAAAATAATTCCTTTTTTTATAGCATCAATAAAAACTTTATTTGGTTTTTCAAGCTCATTTTTGAATTCTTCTCGTGTAAAATTTAATGAATGAATTTTTTTAATCTGAGTTTTTTGCATTTTATTTATTATCTTCTCAATTTTTAAAAATTTATTTTTATTAGTTACTCCTAAAATATCTATATCCCTGGCTTCTTTTGGTAAGAGGACAATACTCCCATAAAGTATGAGAAAATCAACTTTCTTCTCAAGTTCTGCAAAATTGCTTATCCATTTTTGGTTTTTTATAGCACTTTCTGTTAAAATTAAAGATAGGTTTTTATCTAAAAGAGGATTTTCCCAATTCAAGCTTACGATATAAGCACTTGTCTTCCCTGTTCCAATTGGAGAAAGAATAACAAGCTTATCTTTTTTTAACCGCTTAAGCAATTTCCAAGTTCCAACCCTACTCATCCCTATTTCTTTTGCAAGAGAGGTTATAGTTGGTTTTGTTCCAAACTCCTTCAGCAGGATTTCCAAGATTTTTGTTTCTGTTACCATTTTCTTTATTTCCATTTAGTTAATAGTTATTAACTCAAAGTTAATAGCAGTATTAAAACCTTTCGGTTTCACATCCTTCCTGGAATAATGTTTTAATATGCCTAAGAACTAAAAAGTTTGAGGTGGATTATTCATAAACTATCTGTTTCGTAATGTCAATAAATTCTTTACAAATTTTCTTTAATTCTTTAAGCTTTGCTTCATCTTTAACAGAGATTTCTACACCATAAGTATAATTCTCTCTCAGATCAATAATGTTATTTTCTTTGATTTCTTCCATTTCTTCATACTCCAATAGTTCAATGAATTTTTCATCAAATAGAATTTTGTTGTTTTCTTTGAGGTATTTTATTAAAGAAATAGTGCATGTTTGATTTGCTGATTCGTATCCAAATTTAGTTATAATGGCTAAGAAACAATGATAAATACAATAAAAACCAGCGGACATTGACCAATCAGAAAATCCAATCTCTTTAAAGCGAGTTATTCCCTCTAAGTTATGTTCTGCTTTTGCAAGATGCTTCTTCGCTTCATCAACACTTGGATTAATTTTTAATAAACCTCTATGTTTTGGTCTTTTGCCTAGTTTTTTACATTCTTCAATTTCTTTCTTGGCTTTGTTTAAACACCATTCGATATGCTTAGAGACTTGCGACATTTTTCATAATCTCCACATATTTTTCTTGTCCATAAAGGACAATTGCATTTTTAGCTATGTCTATTATGACTTTGTCTTTATTTTTAAGATTTTCCAATAGGTCGTTATGAGTTAACTTAATGGCATGGAGCTTCTTAGGTAATATCCCCTCTTTCTTTTTGAGGATTTTATTCACTTCTATAATATCTTTAGGTTCTATCACTATTATAATATCAATATCCTTGGCTTGAATATAGTTTTTGATAGCAGAGCCAAACATCATAACTATCCGATTTTTTTTAAATAGTTCTTTGAATTCCTCTTTCCATCGTTTGAAATTGTTGGCTTCGTCAGCAAGCAGAAATGTAAGCAGGCTTTTTACGTAAGTATCTTCTAGATTCAGCTTATAGAGTATAGATTTTCCGTTTCTTTTGCTTATGACTAAATTCTCTTTGATGAGTCGCTTACATATTTTCTGAGCTCCAACATGGCTGATCTTGAGAACTTTACTTATTGAATTGGCATTGTAAAGACTAGTAAAATCTTTGAATAAGATCAATAGAGTTTCTCTTTCTTTTGAGGTTAAAGATAGCATTGTAACACCGAGTTACTATATAGAAACTATGAATTACTATATAAATATTTTGGTGTAAAGTAACTGGTTAGCTCCAATATATACTCAAGAATATAGATTTCCTTGCAAGTGCAATAAAACCTGTTTTAAGCCAGAATTAAGTTCGTGAGAACTTTTTAACAAAAAGATTCAAAAAAGAAATTGATAAAAAACTTAAAAGTCTTTAAAATGCAAAATATTTGATTTAAACGCCAAAAGGAATAGAAAGTATATACTACATCACAATAATGAGCTAACCAGTTACGGTGTAAAATTCAGCAAAATTTTCATGGGTTTTTCCAATTACTCTTTCATTAAAACTGCTAACTCTTTTTGTAAATTTCTAGCATAAGAAATTAAATAGCTTACTCTTTGGGCAAGCTGTTCTTCAATATGCGTTAATTCTTTAATCTGGTTTTCCACAACTGCAGTAGCCTCTTTAGAATCCTTTTTAACACAAACACCAGCCCCAACACCCATCAGAACCCTGCTCGTATCCTCAATATTTCCTTCTAAAAATATAGAGGCGCCTAAAGGGACCAATATTTTATTTCCATTTTTAACCTTCTGAATATCAATCAAAGATTCATTAAGCTTGGCAAGTTCTTGATTTTGCTGCCAGATATTACTTAGCTGCTCTTGTATCTGCTGAATCTGCTGGTTTATTAGCTGAAGCTCTGCGTACTTTTCCTGCAGCTTTTTCTGATCTTTCTTTTCGTTTTTTTGTTCCATCTTCTATTTTTATTTTTAATTCCTTAAAAGCATTCACAATCTCTTCGTGAGGAGCATTCTTCTTAATTTTAATTTCTTTTTCCAAAGGTTCTAAATGCATTACATTACACCTTTTTCTTTTAACTTGGCCATCGATCATAACAAAATTATCATCCACATTATCAATTACAACCACAGTTTTTCCTGCATCCTTCCCAGCAATTTTAACAGCTAATTGTCCGGTTTTCATTTTCTTTCTCTAACTAAATTTTTTATTCTCAGTCTCATACATTTTGAACATAAATTCCCACCATAAGGCCTATTGACTTTCTTTTCACTTTTTGATATGTTCTTATAATCACGTGATTTGAATCTTTTAATACCCTTCAAAACAGTCTTGCAAGAACTGCATTTAGATAATTGAGCAGGTCTTTCTTTAAAGTGTATATTTACTCCTCTGCTTATCTTTACATAAATTTTCCTTAAACTCCTTGATCTTAAACTCCTTCTTACCATAAATTTTCCTTATCAATACACTTTTAAAACCTTTCTAATCAACGAATTAAAAACTACAGCTAATATAAAATAAACCCAAAACCAGCTTAAACCATAAAATTTAATAGGTTTATTGCTTACCCTTATCTCTTTAACAAATTCATCATTAATTATCTTTACAGGTGACTTATACTCATTTTTATTTGTTATTACTACTTCTTTTACATAAAGCTTGTCCTGCTTCTCGCTTTTTAGGGTAAACTCTAAATTATACAGTCCTTCTTTAGATTTAACAGCCCATTTAGCAACAGGATCAGCTTGTTTAATATTCTCATCTAAAATCTCTAAACCTTCAGGCACATTCAACATAACAGTGGAATTAAAACTTTTAACTTCAATCTCAACACTAAATTCTTCACCAGGTTTCAAAGGTTCATAACTTAAGTTATTTGCTAGCCATCCAAAAATTATCAGCATTGGAATTAAAGTAATTAACATAGGTTTCATATTTTGTCTAAATTGCACACCCATCTTTTCAAAGGATTCTTTTTGTAATTGTTTTACTTTTTCTACATCATGTTGATATTCTTTCATTTGTTTTTGAATTTCTTTCATTTCATCCCTTAATCTTTTGACAAGTTCCTGATTTGTAGTATATTTGTAGATTAAAGTTATCAGTAAAGTAATTAAAAAAGTAATAATAATTATAAACCAAAAAGGAGATAACACACTAAGCAAAGGCTTTAAAACAGGATCCAAAACAAAATTTAAAAAATCAAACAATTGTTGCTGCGACATCTTTTAGCCCCCCATCATTTTTCTTAAACCCGGATACATATCCATCATATGTTGTTGAGCAATCAATTCATATAATTGATAAACAATCATGACACTTAACAAAATACTTGTTCCTGCTGCTAAAGCCCCCATTAAATCAGCAACAGAAGCTAAAAGTCCAATTGCTAATCCCCCCATAGCTGTTAAAGGAGTTATGTACCTGCTTAATAACTGTTCCATTACCCTAACATCTTTTCTAAATCCAGGAATTTGCAGGCCAGAGCTCATCATTTGTCTTGCTTGGGAGCTTGCATCCATTCCAGAAGTTTGCACCCATAATAATGAGAATATCAAAGCACCTACCATCATTATTATAATGTAAACAATTGCATGCAGTACATCAATACCCGCAATAGAGCCTGCTAGTAATTTATCTATAATCATGGGCGAACTTAACCAGCTTACAAGTCCGGAAACAGGCGCACCACCAGAAAAAGTTCCTAAAATGGGTTTTCCAGCCCCCTCTAATACCTTAGCCCATAATTGTATATTTGCTAACAAAGCTGCAATTAATATGACAGGAATATTTGAAGTATACAAAAATTTCAAAGGCCATCTTATTCCATGACCCCTTATTCTTCCAAAAGATAATGGGATCTCCACCTTCATCGCTTGTGCATAAACAGAAATTGCTAATACAACTAAAGTTGCAGCAATAGCAAATAATGCCAAAGCAGCCTCACTAGGATTTCTATTCAACAATGAAATGATTAAAACCCAGACCTTTCCAACAGGAGGCTGGCCAGAACCAAAAGCCCAAGCACCTGAAGCAGATAAAGGAGAAAATGCCCTTACAATTAGTTCAGTAGCAACACCAGCAACAATGAATAAAGAAATTCCAGAACCAAATCCCCATTTTTGTACAATCTCATCCATTATTAAAACAACTAATCCTCCTAAAAATAATTGGAATATTATAATTAAGGGAGAAAAACCAGCTTGAGGTGCTAATCCCCCTAATAAAACCATAATTACAGCCTCAATAATTACCATAACTATAGAAGCAAATTTCTGGGAGCCTTGAAATAATTTTCTCCCATCTTGTGTAGATAAATCAAATTTTAAAATACCTGACCCATTTAACAATTGCATTATAATGGAAGCAGTTACAATCGGACCTATACCTAAAGTCATTACAGTCCCTATATTAGCAGCTAAAATTAATGCCAATTGTTCAAATTGTATTGTTCTGGAAGGATCTAAACCATACAACGCTATATTAGACAAAATAAAAAAAGCAACTAAACAAATCAAAGTCCACTTTAATTTTTCCTTAAATGGCAGATGTTTCTGTGTAGGTCCTTTAATCTCTGGTAAATTTAATAATAAATCCTTAAAAGCTCCCATATTATTTTAATACAACATCTCCCTTTGCATTCTTAATCTTTTCAACAGCGCCTTTAGAAGCTCTTTTTACAATTATTTTTACAGGCCTATTAATCTCCCCCTTTCCAAGTAATTTTGTATATCCTAATTTTGTTAGATTAATTTCATTTTCATTAGGTAAATCTCTTATATTAATTGGCACTTCTTTTATCTTCATGATAGAACTAAAACCTGTCTTTCCAAAATATTCACCGCCATATTCCTTTAACACAGTAAATTTCTTATGAGCAGCCCTTTTACCAGACCCGCCCATACCAGACCCGCCCTTGCTTCCCCTTCCCCTATGCTTCTTTTTAGCAAAACCATGGAATTTAGAGCCGCGCATCTTTTCTCTTTTCTTTCTTCTTCTGACTACCATTATAACATTCTCCTTATCAGCTCATTAATATGGTCTTTTCTATAACCCAAAGCACCACCCATTGAATAAGGCTTTTTAATTCCCCCGCTTTCAAAGCCTTTTCTAGGGGGATTTAATCTAAAAAATGTCTTTAATCCAGGAATATCTTTCAAACTTTTCTTTCCTGAAAAAACTTCTTTACCGAACTCTTCAACGCTTAATTTGGTTTTTTGCATTAAATATTCTTTCGTTAACAGTTTGTTTCCAGCCAATCTTCCTCTTTTCTCCAGTAAAATCTTAAAAGTGTCTAAATCAATCTCCCCCCAAGTTAAAAAATCCTTGGCCCTTTGGATCATTCCTAAATAATTTTTTGAATTAGGCACAACAGTACAATTATTTGCTTTGTACAATCTTAACATTTTCATAGTGTCATCTATTCTTGAATTCAATTTTGCTGGCCCTCTTAACCTTATGATGGCTAAAACCACATTATTCTTTTCCATGTTCTTTTGCACCTAAAATCTTTTCTTCCTCAGGATTTATTTTGATCACACTCAATTTTTTTAATGCATCAAAGCAGGCATAAACAACATTTAGTTTAGAAGCGGTTGTGCCCTCTGTCCTGGCATAAACATCCTTAATGCCGGATAATTTTAATATCTTTTGGCAGATATCATTAACAACTAAACCAGAGCCTTTAGGAGCGGGTAATAAAACAATTCTTATGCTCCCGCATTTACCCATGACTGAAAAAGGTATTGAATGCATAGTTCCACAATGACAATCCCATGAACCGCACCCTCTTTTAATCTTCATAATATTTAATTTAGCATTCCTTAAGGCCTTTTCTCTTGCAGGAACAGTTTCTTTGGCCTTTCCATTCCCTATGCCAATCAAACCCTCTTGATTTCCAACAACAATAGCGGTCTGAAATTTAGGTTTATTTCCTTCAGCAGTTTTTTTCTGTGTTTGTTTCCATATAGAACTCTTACCACCGCCAAACTTACCCTTTGACTGGCCAATCTCTAAGAAATCAGATGATAAATTTGTGACAAGCATATCAATAATCTCGCTCTCCATTACCCTGTTTCCACTTTTAAGAATATCTTCTACGCTTTTAATCTTCCCTTCCTTTACAAACTTGCCAAGCTCGGTTTTAGGTGTCCAGCTAGTAGGATCAAATGCCTTTCTCATTGACACCCCAGTTTCCCCCTCATAACCTCTTCTTTCTCTCTTTCTCATTTTTCACCTTTAACTTTTAGGATTATAATCTCAAAATCCTTTTTTATTTGGTCTTTAGTCTTAGTATGTTCCCCTTTTAATCTCTTCTCCTCAGGAAAAATTTCTTTTGAATGCGGTACTTTCAACCCCCCATCAACAATACCATTTAAAGCTGCAAATAATACAGATCCGTTTACTATGGAATATAAACCAGTATCTAAAACACACTCTTGAATCTTCTTTTCTTTTGCTAATTTGCTTGCATATAAACCGGTTAAATAAGCAGCAGGGATATTCTTGCAGGAGTGATTCCAGCCTAATTTCTTTAAAGCCTTAGAGCTTGTTGTTAGTAAAACTTTATCTCCTTTAGGATCAAAATTTGTAAATTGCACCTGTAAATATTTATTGCTCCTTCTAATTGTAACCCTGGTTTTTCTTGATTTCAGTAGTTTTAATCTCTTTTCATAATCTGTCAAATTCAATCTTCTTCTTTTAAATCCTAAAATTTTGTATCTTCTCATTTCTTAATTAATCCCCTTTCTTCTATATAAGTCTTCAAGTGTCTTCTATTTTTGAAAAATCCACCTTTAGACATTAAATACAATTTCCTATAAACCTCAGTTGTAATTAGCTTCTTCTGTTTCAAAATTTTAAGCAATTCTCTTAGATTTCTTATCCTTATAATCCAATTAAGCTTGCCTGGATTTCTTGCTGTTTTATTACCCTTCCTCTTCCCTACTCCTTTAGTCCTGCCATGTCTTTTTAGCAGCGCTCTTTTTCTTACTCTCCATCTAGAAATGCCCCTCTTAGGTTTCTTTCCAATAATACCCTTTTTAACAAGACCTCTTAAATCTGTTTTAGTTATTGCTTCTTTAACCTCTTTTAATTTAGAACTGTCTATAAAAACTCTTGACTTTCCAACACCCAGCATTCTAGCAATTGTTTCTTTTCTTGAGTTTAGTTTCATTTTCCTTCCAACACATTCTTTTTCAATTCAATCTCTTTCTTCTTTCTTTCTTCATCACTAATTTCTTCTTCTGCAGGTTTAGTCTCTGTTTTTTTAACTTCTTTTAGAGGGACTTTCTTTTCTTTAGCCTTTTTGTCTTCTTTTTTCTTCTTTAAAAGTTCAGTAACTTGTTTTAAATAAGCTTCAGGATTCCTTAAATTTAAAATCCTTATCTTTTTCTCTAAGGCTAATTTAATTAACTCTAATCTCTTCTTTTGACCAACATTTTTACCTATTATTATATTGTCTTTAATCTTGCTTAAATCATTAACATTATTCACAACTACTCCTTTAAACCCATTTAAATCCAAGCCTCTAACAGCCCTTGGTGATCCATAACCAGGATTGACAACGTTAGCTTTTCCTCTAAAACCAACTCTCATTTTAGAATGCCTTCCCCTGGCCCTTCTCCATTTTTTACCTAAACTTCTTTTTTTATTATAACCTTGTCTAATAAAATTAGGCATTTTCTTTTTAATTTCTTTCCTTAAACCTAATAATTTTGTGTTCATCTTATTCAGCCCTTCTTCACAATATATATCCCGTCTTGAAATCTTCTTTTGTCAAACCCAGGCCTTAAGGTTATTCTTTCTATATCTGCAGCTGTTTGACCAGCAAGCTCTTTGTTAATTGATTCTACAACAACCTTATCTCCTGAAATATTAACTTTAACATCTTTTGGTACATCAACAATTCTGGGGTTTTTTTCACCCAACAAATTTTTAATTACAAACTTTCCATTTTCAATACCTACCTTCATTGGAAAGTGACCAGAACAAATTTTTAATTCATAAATGTAAGGATTATTAACACCAGTTAAACTATTCTCTATTAAAGACCTAAATGTTGTAACTATAATCTTTTCCTTGCTGTTAAGCTTTTTACCATCTATCTTAATTAAATTTTTGGATTTGTCAGCTGAAATTGAAATTTTTGGATGAAAGAACTCTTTTTGTAAACTGCCTTTTGGGCCACTTATAGTAACCAAACTGTTAACTACATTAACTTCTACCCCTTTCGGGATTGCGATTTCCAAACTTAAATTCTTCAATACCATTTCTAGTAAACATAAGCAATAAGCTTACCCCCAAGGCCTTTTTCTTTTGCTCCTTTATTTGTCATCAACCCCTTTGATGTAGACACGATTAAAAAACCGAAATCCTTTGCAATTAAAAATCTTTTTTCAAATTTTTCATAATCTCCTAGTTCAATAGGGAATCTCGGTTTTATAGCAAAACATTTATTTATCTTGCCTGTTAAACCTACCTTTAAAATCCCCCCTTTTCCGTCTTGTATTTCTTCATAGCCTTTTATATAATTATACTGTTTAAATAGGTCTAAGGTCTTTTTAAGCAGTTTACTAATCGGTTTTATAAGTACTTCAGTCTTAGCCGCTTTCTCAGCATTCATCATCTTTGAAAATGCTGCCGCAAAAGGATCATGTTGCATTTTATGAATATTTCCTAAAACCTATTTTTGTTGCTTCCTCCCTAAAGCATCTTCTGCATAAATGTAAGCCATATCTTCTTATGTGTGCCTTAAAGCTTCCACATAACCTGCATCTCCTGGCACCCATTCCAAATTTTCTTTTTTTAGGAGCATTATGTTTCAGGAACTTCTTTAATTTAGCTGGTTTTGCCTTAAGCTGCTTAAACACTTTTCTATGATTCTTATTTGTCATTCTTCCTCATTAATCTTTATGCCGTAGCTTTTAACAACAAAATCTATTGCATCCTCTTTGCTTATTTTATGCCTTGTTCCAATACTTCTTCTTTTTACTCTGCGTAATTTTATAGAATAACCAGGTCTTGATAAAGTAACTGCAACCTCTAAACCTATAATTCCAATACCTGGATCATATTTTACACCAGGAATATCCAAATATTCATGAATCCCAAAAGAAAGATTGCCTTTGTCATCAAAATTGCTTCTTTTTAATTCATTCTTTTTAGCTTGTAATAATCTTCTTAATAACTCTTCAGCCTCTTTGCCTCTTAAAGTGACCTTTGTTCCAATTTGCAAACCTGGCCTTAAACCCCAAGTAGGAATTCTTTTTTTAGCTTCAGTCTTTACCGGTAAATGATTTGATATTGCTTTTAATAATTTTACAGCCTTCTCTAATCCATCCCCGGGCTTGCCAGTACCAATATTTAAGGTTACTTTCTCAACATAAATCCTTTTCATAATATTTTGTTCCATTTTTAATAGCTTATCGAATCATCCAAAACAAAAGCATACCCCCCTAATGTTTCTACCTCTTCCTTATCAACCTTAATCTTTACATTTTTCTTTCCCATTAATCCAGGTTTTATTTCTTTTATCTTCCCTGTTTGTCCAATATATTTTCCATCCGTAATAATAACCAAAGAACCAACGTCAAATTTCAAATGTTTAACTATCTTTTTATTTTCTAAATTAATAATAATAGTGTCCCCGGTTTTTATATCTTTTTTATCAGTCAATAAATTAAAACCATTATCAAGATTAATTTGCATTACACCTTTGTTTTGTAGGGTTTTACTTATTACCTTGCAGGGTCTTAAATTACTTTCTTCTTTTTTAATTTTTTTAACTGCGAATCTTTTATCATTGCCAAAAGTAAACCTATAGATCTCATTTGCACTAGGAAACTCTATAACATCGAATAAGCCGACAGGATATTTTACCTCTTTAATTATTTTTTTATTAACTAAAACTTTTTTTTCAGCAATAATTCTTCTTGATTCTCTCGTAGTTTTTGTATAATTTAATAATTCCTTTAGAACTAGGTTAATAGGCATTGAATTTTGTATACTATGTGGACCGGGAATAATATTTGTAATCCATTTTATTCCTTTTACATTGCTTATCCTCCAGGTTTTTGGTACATTAAATCTTGTTATATGCATTTTACTTCCTGCCTAATTTACCTTCAAGTGCTTTCCTTCTGAATTTATCATCTAAATTTAATTCTTGAACCACTAAATTTGATGGATTTATTCCAGGAAAAACCTTCGTTCCATCTTTCTTCATTCTTTCAACACCTTCAATGTAAACAACTGATTTTCTTAAATTTACTTTGCTAATCTTGCCAATCTTCTTCTTTAAATCCCCAACAACTACCTTGACTGTATCGCCCTTTCTTACAGGAAAACTTCTTCGCTTATACTTTTGTCTTAACTCTTTTGAAAGATGAGCATTCAAAAATCTTCTTTTAATATGTAAAGGAGCATTTATTCTATACTTCCTTTGTTTGCTAGGTTTTTTAGACCTTACCCATCCGCTTGAAAATATTTTTTTCATTTATACCACAATTGATGCTATTTTACCTATCGGGGACCATCTTTCAACAACTTCCTTTGCAATAGGTCCCTTGATTATAGTGCCTTTAGGATTCCCTTTATCATCCTTAAGCACAACAGCTGCATTGTCTTCAAAACATATTCTTATTCCATCTTTTCTTCTATACTCCTTTCTTTGTCTTACAATAACCGCAGGTACAACTTGTTTTTTCATATCAGGTCTTCCAGAAATAACAGAACCCAATATTAAATCTCCAACACCCGCACCTGGAGTTCTTCTTCTAACACCCTTCCAACCTTTAACTAATGTAATTTTAATTATTTTAGCCCCAGAATTATCACAAACTTCAACCCTTGAATCCTTTTGCAGTCCTTTAGTTACCTTAGCCTTTAACGCCTTCATTTTAAGCCTTCCCCATAACTTCTAATATTACAAAATTTTTAGTTTTTGAAAGTGGTCTTGTCTCCATAATCTTTACCTTATCGCTCATTTTAGCATTAATACACGAAGGATTATGCGATTTAATCCTTGAAAACCTAGTCTCTTTTCTTTCGTATTTTGGAATAAAAAGTTGTCTCTTAAATTCAACAGTTGCAGTCTTGTGCAGGTCTGTTTTAATTACATCACCAAAGAATATCATGCCTCTTGTTTTCAAATTCCCATGAAAAGGACATTTCTTATCATTACAGCTTTCCTTTGGAACAGTAATACTTGGCTTGTTTTCAACTTTAGTCTTCTTACTACCTAAATCTGTTTTTTCCTTTGTTTTTGATTCCTTTTTCATTTTATCCTTTCTTCACTCTTTCCAACTAAATTTTTACCAGTAATCTCTATTTTTTTGCCTTTAACCTCAATCTCCAGTAAAACTTGGTCTTTTATAACTTTCTTTTTGCCCATTTCCCCTTGGATTATGAGCATGTTTTTAGTTTCTTCAACTATTATCCCATTTAAACCTATTAAAGAGCGGTTTTTGGCATCTTTTACAACAACCTTTAAACCCAGCAGCTCTATCTCTTTTTCAGCCTTCATGTTTATTCAACTTCTATCGTATTTGCATCAAAACCCAAAGCTATTAACTCTTGTTTTATTTTGTTTAGATGGTTTCCCTGAAGTTCTATAGTTCCATTCTTTGCAGTTCCACCACAGGCGAACTTTTCTTTAAGCTTTTTTGCAATCTCTTTGAGGTTAATCTGCTTCTCATCTATACCCACAATCAAAGTAATTGCCTTTTTATACTTCCTTGTTTCAAGCTTAACCTTTATTTTTTGTTCGCCCTTAGCTATTGCTTGACATATACATAAAGGCCTTGGTAAGCCACACGTTGGACATATATCACTCATTGTTTTTTGCCTTTAACCTCCTGTTTTTTTACAACTTTAACATTTTTAATTTTCTCTTCTATAGGTTTTCGATTTATTCTGATAATAGTATGGATTCTAGCAATTGTTCTTCTTATTTCTTTTACTCTTCCAGGATTTTCAGGTCTTGTCCTTGTTGCTACTTGAGCTTTTAATTTCATTAATTCTTTTCTTAAAGTAACTAATTTCTCTTTCATGCCTTTATTATCCATAGTTTTTAATTCACTCTTTCTTATTATTGCCATTTTCCTCGCTCACTTTAGTTTCTTCTTTAATTTCAACCTTCTTTTTTCTAACTATTTTTTTAGTTTCTTTCTTTTCTTCAGTTTTTTCTTCTTTAATTTCAACCTTCTTTTCTTTTAGATTAACAGTATCAGGTAAAACTATATCCGGCGTCATTATACTTACCTTTATCCCAATAACTCCTGATTTTAATAAAGCTTGAACAGTATTCCTTTTAATTTTTGATAAGGCAATATCCCCGGATTTTTTTAAATAACCCGCCTTAAATCTCCAGCTCTTAGCTCTAGAACTTGGAACCTTCCCAGATATAACAATCTCAGCACCTAAAGCACCAGCATCTAACATCTCTTGTAAACATTGATAGCTAATCGACTTAAATCTTTTAGAGCCAAATCTTTCTAAAGCATAAGCAATCTTTTCAGTAATAGAAGCAGGATCCAAACTCGGATTTTCTATATCCCAAACTTCAAGCTGGGGATTTTCCATTTTAAATTTCTTTTTCAAAATAATAGTTAGCCTCTTTATTGTTTCACCTTTTCTTCCAACTACTAACCCTGGTCTGGAAGTATAAACAATTATCTTTTCGCCCAAAGGAGTTTTTTTTATTTCTATTCTGCTTAGCCCAGTATTAGCAAGTTCTTTCTTCAAAAATTCTTGAACTTGAAATTCATTTAGTCTCTGTGCTACGAACTTTTTCTCTATCATTTTTTCTCTCCTTTACTTTTAATATCACTTCTAAATTTGTACTTTTGTTTAATCTTCTCCTTTGTCTTCCGCCTTTAAACCTTCTACTGCCTTTGTTTGCGTGTACATTAGCAACATACAAATTACTAACATCCATATTTTTGAATCTTGCATTTGCTTCTGCAGATTCTAAAAGCATTAAAAATTCCTTTACAGCCTTTATAGGATATCTTCCAGGGCCTATACCTGGTCTATGTCCTGTATCTTTGTTAAATTGTTTCATTGGTACAGCAACATGCTTCAATAAAACTCTTTCCAATAATTTTTTTACAGTACCTAAATTTCTACGTCTAATAAAATCCGCTATCTCAATAGAATCTTTAGTTGAGACAGCTACATTTAAACCAACTGATCTAGCAACTTCCTTGTCCTTAATAGGGTTATTTTCAACCATTTTATTTTGCCTGTATTGCTGTACTTGATTTTGTAGCTCCAATCCCTGGTGCATTGTGCTTTACCATCTTTCTTGTTAACACAAATTCTCCAAGTCTATGTCCAATCATTTCAGGCATTATCTTCACTGGTGTAAATCCCTTGCCATTATGCACATGTATTTCAAGGTCTATCATCTTAGGAAGTACAATCATTTCTCTGCAATGAGTTTTCAAATTTTTTTTGTAAGTTCCTTTCAGTTTTTTATCAATCTTTAATAAAAACTTTTTTTGTTGTCCTGTAAATCCCCTCTTCAATGCTCTCCTTACTCTAGACTTTGCTAATAATAGGAATGCACCCTCATCCATCTTCTTTAATTCATCTACTAATTTTCCCCTATAAGCAAATTCTTTTATCATTTTACTTTCTCCTTCCAGTTCTTCTTGCCCTTATTGCTCCCACATTTCTACCAGCAGGCGCATTTCTTGGTGGAGTCCTTGGTTTACCAGCATGCCTTCCTCTTCCAGAACCAAAAGGATGATTAAGCGCATTCATTGCAACACCAGAAACTCTTGGATATACATTTCCTCTGGCCTTTCTAGCAAAGTGTCTTACACCTGCTTTAACAAATGGTTTCTCAGTTCTTCCGCTGCCGCTGACAATTCCAATAACAGCCCTGCATTCCATATTCAAAGTTTTTTGTTTTTTAGAAGGTAATTCTATAATTATTCCATCTGGTGTTTTACTTAACAATCGTGCAAATGAACCAGATGACCGACATAATTTAGGACCAGATCCAGGATAAGTTTCGACACTTGATAAAAAAGTACCTTCAGGAATATTTTTCAAAGCTAAACTATTTCCAGTATTTAAACTAGCTTTGCCGCCACTTTCAACACTATCGCCTGCTTTAATCCTAAAAGGTGCAGGTATCACAGCTTTTTCACCATTCTCAAAAGCAATTCTAGCTAATGGAGCATGATGCGCTCTTGTGTCTAATATTTCTACAACCTCCCCCTTCATTGTTAGATTAGAGTCTTTATGATCATATTTTGGGAATTCAATCTTTTCTGTAAATTTAAAAGATAAAGATCTATAGGCATTTGTCCCAGTTCCCTTTCTCCTTTGTCGAATTCTCTTACCCATTTTATACCTGTCCTAGCTGAGTTGCTAAATCTCTTGCTTGTGCACTATCTAATAATCTTACATAAGCCTTTTTCTTCCCAGTTAAACTTATTAAAGTGTTTACATCTTTAACTTTAACATTAAATAATCTTTCAATTGCTTTTTTAATATCACTTTTATTTGATTTTGGATTAACAACAAATACCAATTTACTTTCAGCCTCCCTTAACCTTACAGCTTTTTCTGTTTGTAATGGATACAATATTATTTTATAAGGATCTTTGAATCTCATTTCTTGCTCACCTTTTTCTTATTTTCAAAAAACAAATTCTCCTTCTTCAGTCTTTCAATTGCTTTTTCAGTGTAAATTGTTAATCTTCCAGCATGGCAGCCGGGTGCTAATAATTCTGCATTTAATCTGTTAACAACAACAATATCTACGCCTTTGATATTAGAAGCAGCTTTAATTAATGGACAATCTTGAGACACAACAAATAAAGGACCTTTTTTAATTTTATACCTTCTGCCCCTATTTTTTCCAGTGCCTGCTCTTACCTTTAAATTAGAAATCCTTTCAAGTTCATCTTTTAACCCAATTTTTTGAAGTAATTTAATTAAATTTTTAGTTTTAGATGTATCTTCTAAATTTCCAGGAGCAATGCTTGGTAATTTGCTGAACTTATGCCCTCTTTCTCTAACTAAATTTTCATTTACACTCGCAGCCAATGCAGATCTTATTGCTAGTCTTCTTTCCTTTTTATTGATCCTCTGATTCCATATTTTATTTGCTTTAGGTGGGAATGCCCTTCTACCCCCAACAGTATTTGGTGCAAAAGCTCCAACCCAAAAGAAATTCTCTCCACTTCTGCTCATTGTTTTTTTTGCTACCCTTGAAATTCCTTTCCCATAACTGCCTTTGTAGTCTTTTCTTCTTTTAGAAATTGAAACAGAATATCTTTTACCAGCTCTTTCATAAGTGCCATAAGGTTGTCTCTTATTTGCTCTTATTGCTAATACCGCCCTAATAATTAAGTCTTTTCTTACATCTTCACTAAACTGTTCAGGCATTTCAATCTGTTTTTCAAATTTTCCTTCAATAGAGAAATAATTAGCTTTTACCATTTTAACCCTGCTTTGAAGACTTGCTTATATAACTAATCGGTATTTGAACTGGAACAAGCTCTTTCTTCTCCCTTCTCGGATTTGTTAAAATTATCGCCCTCTTTCTAGCACCCATAACAGAACCCTTTATTAAAATATAATCACTTTTTACCTTACCATATTGTAAAAAATCACCTTTAGGAATAATCTCAGTAGGTTTATTCCCTATCTTAATCAAATGTTTATTATATTCAGTTCTAGAATGGTAACCCATCTTACCAGCAACAGGTCTTCTATAAGAGACTTTGCTTGGAGTCCAAGGCCCTAAACCAGCAACCCCTCTTTTAGTTTTATTTGCTTTATGACTTAATATTGCAACACCAAACCTTTTAACAGGGCCTTGTACACCCTTGCCTTTTGTAACCCCATGCAGATCTACCAATTGATTTTCTTTAAACACATCTGTAATTTTAATCTCAGAATTTAAAATCTTTTTTCCGTATTCTAAAGCACTATTCTTATCACCAGAAATAGGAATCTCTAAAATTTCAGGGGTTTTCTTTCCAACACCTCCTAATTTTGGTTGTGTATATATAAGCAATTTTATTAAATCAAAATCATTTGTTTCTTTATTTTTAATTTGTTTTGGTAAATTGTAACTTCTTTTGGCTTCATTGTCAATTTTATTTGCAAAGATTTCGCCGACAAGATTTGAACCATGTTTAAAATTTTTGTAAAAACGTAAAGAAATAGACTTTAAAGGAGGACACTCAATCACTGTTATTGGCCATACAATCTCTGTGCCCTTTGTTGAAGAATTTGGGAATGGATCGTTAATCACAATATGAGTCATCCCAACTTTATAACCAATAAAACCATTTAATTTTGTATCCTTGCTTAATTTAAAATTTCTTACTCTAGGATAAGCTCTTTTGGCTCTTACTCTTGGCCATACCTGTAAACTTCCTCTGCGTGGGAATCGAATTCTTGGCATATTAACCTGTTATACTAAAGACCTTTTTTGCATCTAAAGACATCTGATGCCTCGCCTTTAGAAATTGGCTTCCAGAAAGCTAATTTACCGCTTTCTGACACTTGGCTAGGCCACTAGTCATTTATAAACTTTTTTATTGCTTTACTTGCATTGGTTCATGATATTTTACTCTAAAAAGCGTAGAAATGTTTATATAGAATGTTTTTAATAATAATATAATGGCAAAAAGCATACTTCCAGTAGCTGCAATGGAAAAACTCTTAAAAAAAGCAGGTGCTTCTAGGGTTAGCGAAGATGCTAAAGAATCTTTAAGAGAAATCCTAGAAGAGTATGCAGATAAAATAGGTAAAAAAGCAGCTGAATTTTCAAGACATTCTGGTCGCGTAACTGTTAAAGGTGCAGACGTAAAGCTAGCTTCTAAGTAACCTTTTAGAGTTGATTGCTATTAAAATTCCTAATAATGCCCCAATCCAATTACGAATTAAATCCTGCATAGAATCAATCCAAGCTGCATCTTTCTCTCCTTGAAAATCTCCTTCACCATATAAAAATAAACCCTCCCCTTGTCCTAGTAAAACATAACCCCCATATTCTATATTTTCTATGATTACACCTACACCACCAGAAGCAATTAAAACTATTAATATTAAAAAAATTATAGGTTTAATTTTGTCTTCTAGGGTAAAAAACATGGTAAATCCAACAGCAGATAATCCAAAAACATGCGTTAAGATATCATACCATTCAAATTTTCCATAAAAACCAAAAACACCTAAATTATGTAACGCCATTGATAAACCTATTAATATAAAACTTATTTTACTTAAACTTAAAATTTTCCTGAATTTATACATGAATAAGATAACTATAGTAAATAAAATAGAATCATTAATGTAATCTTTAACACCTGTAAAAATTGCTAAAAAAATAAACAGGACAAATACAATAATCCAAAAAAACATTATTTTTTTCATCAATTTAAGTCTAAATTTCTTTAATTAAAAACTTTATGGTTCTTTATGAAGCAAAATAAAGGATAATATAAGAAATAAAGTCCCCAAAATTGTAAATAAGTTAATCTGTAAAGCATTAATTCCTATAAATGCCCCAGTAGTTTGAGGTGAAAATGTAAATAAAACAAAAGCCCAAAAAATCAAGAAAACAGCATTAGAACCTTGCAGAGATCTAGTAGGGATTATTATCTTTCTATAAACAATAAATGATGCCAAGATCAGGAATGGTATCAAGAATAATGGTGCTTTCTTTACTGGCACCATAACAGCTAATTCTTCCTCTCTTTCTTCTCCTTTAACACAGTCAGAAGGGCAATTAATCTCATCCTCCCCAGCATCCATATCACAAACCCCATCAAAATTACATACCTCAACTACCTTCTCTTCTTCTGGTAATTCAGGAATTTCTGGAGCTGCCCTTTTTTCAAAAACTCTTCTAGTTGCTCTTCCACCACCGCTAGGTGCAGCAGCAATTTCTTCTGTTACATTCGTAGTCACAGCTATTGAAAGAGAAACTTTTTGTTCAGTTGCCCTTCCAGTAATAAAAGTTAAATCATTAACCCCATAAGATAAAAACCAAACACCTAAAGAAATTATAAAGATACTAATAAAAAAAATAATTAAGCTTTTCATTTTTTTCTTTTTTTAACATAGATCCCAATTAAGACAAGTATTATAATTAGTATAAAATTTGTAAAATTAATCTGTGTTTTCTCTTCAGGTTCTTCTATCCCTTTTTGCTTGTAATCCTCAAGTACAAAACTTTTGCCCTTTATAACTACAGGTATTTTAGTATTTATCCCAACAGCGGTTCTTAACATTTGATCCCCTTGCAAAGCGATTTCTTTTAAAGAAATAACAATTGATAAATTCCTTCCTAAAGCATCCTCAGGAACTTTTATTTCTAGTGGCACATATACCTCACTTGTTCCTGCAGCTATATTATAAGTTTTTTTGCCCTTTATTTTGGCTATCTCATTACCCTCTATAATTGAAACCCCCACAGTGATATCTTCTGTTCCTGCAGCATTTTGTAAATTCAACTCAATTGTCTTTTCTTGACCAGGATACATTATAAGTGGATTTTGATCCCAATAAGGTTTGCTTATGCCTAAAGCAAAAGTAATAGTGCTTAACAAAATTACAATAATCAATTGTAGATATATAAATTTTAATTTCATTGGATTATCACCGTCCATCCGCCTAATTGTGTTGTTGAATATGTTTGGGCTGTTAAATTAGCAGGCATTGCAGTTAAACATACAAATAATTCTTCTCTTGAACTATTTGTAGCTATAGAGTTATT
>Ga0209541_10005382_pt1 | contig 22355 bp, 20 predicted proteins | sample RifCSPlowO2_01_FD_184027 | JGI IMG/M metagenome (GOLD analysis project Ga0209541, IMG submission 184027) | Groundwater microbial communities from Rifle, Colorado - Rifle CSP2_plank lowO2_0.1 (SPAdes) (version 2) | ecosystem: Environmental > Aquatic > Deep subsurface > Groundwater | place...
AATGGTGAACCAGTGAACATTGTGAATCTTTAAAGGACTACAAGCTTATTTATGAAAAAAATTGATAAAAAAGAATTAAAAGAAATTATACAAAGCGGACACATTAGTCTGCTTATTGGGTCTGGCTGTTCACTTAATTACATCTCAACATTAACAGACATAGAAGAGAGGATGAATAACGAAGCAACAAGGGAGGTGGCACAAAAGGATTATTATAAATTGATTAGAAAATCTAAGGCAATTCTAAACGAGGATATGGAGGCAAATGCTAGTCAAAAAAAGGAACTAAAGAAAACAAAAAAGAATTATGACTCGTTCCTTAATTTTTGGGCAGATATCTTATCGAGAAGATCGCTTCATATCGTAAGTAAACAAGTCAATATTTTTACAACGAACTTCGATATGTTTATTGAAGATTCTTGTGAGAAGTTAGGGATTCCCTATAACGATGGTTTTGCTGGACAAATTAGTCCCATTTTTAACGTTGCGAATTTCAATAAAATACAGAAGTATAAGAGCCTGCAATTTGATAATACGTCTGATATCCCACTATTCAATATTATTAAATTACACGGGTCAGTTTCTTGGCTTGAGAAAGAAAAGAAAATAATTTATTCAAACGGCCATCACATAGTCGATGATTTGGATAGTAAAACAGGGGACGATTTTAAGAATGGTTACGAACAAATAGCAGTCATTAATCCTAACGCTGAAAAGCATTTTGAAACGGTGCTTGATACAAATTATGCTTCTATGTTGAGAAAGTTTACCTTAGAGCTAGAAAAAGAAAACAGCGTATTGATAATTACAGGTTTTTCATTGGCAGATAAACACATTAAAAATCTTCTTTATGGAGTAATGAAATCAAATCCTACTTTGGTTGTGGTTTACTTTTCTTACTTTAAATACAATAAAGCTCTTGATTCGCTTGGAGAGAAGCAAAATAAAAATCTATATATAATTTCTCCGCAAGATAAGTTTTCTTTCGAGAAGAGCATCAAATATCTTTCAGGGATTTTTTAGATTGGTGATTACAATAATTTATTATAAATAAATTTGGAAAATAGTTTTAACCTACAAGATAAATTACTCGATAACTCCATATTTACAATTGGAAGTGTTTTTAGTGTTAAGGGAAAGGATATTACTGTTAAGGTTAGTAAAGATAAAAATCTTCCGCACCTATTTTTTAAGGGCAGAACTATTAAGAATGTGTCTGTCGGATTATCTAATTACGTAAAAATAATCAAAGGATTTATCGAAATTATATGTAAGGTTGAGGGTGAATATCTCGAAGAAGACAAATATCAAACGAGTAAAAAGTATACGAATGAGAAAGAGAAAATAGATCGTTTCCTTAACGTGTCGGTTTTCGGGTTTTATGACGATGATGGTAAATTTCAACATGGCATAAAAGAGATGCCTCTTATTGGTAGTGAATGTAGATTACTTTCAAGAGAAGAATTTGAAGATTTACATCAGTTGTCTGAGGCAAATCAGCCATCAATTACTTTGGGTTCATTGATTGACGAAGAGACACAATCTATTAGTGTTTCTGTCGGAAGATTATTTTCCGGCCACATCGGAATTTTTGGTAATACAGGATCGGGGAAGTCAAATACTCTTGCCAGAATGTATACGGAACTATTTAAGTTAAATAGTTTGAATAGTAATTTTAAAACAAAATCAAAGTTTATTTTTATAGATTTTAATGGAGAATATTCAAAAGACAGTGGCGATGGAATCTTAACAAAAAATAAGGTTGTTTATAGGTTAAGAACAAAGGATAGTAGTGGGGGAAAATATCCAATACTAAAAGCAGAAATTGAAAAATTAGAGCTTTTATCTATCTTGCTTGATGCTACAGAAAAAACCCAGCAACCTTTTTTGCATAGAGCGATAGACACAGATTTCTTTGATCAAAATAACGAGAACCATAAAAAAGAAACTCAAAATATAGGCCAAAAGCTGAAGGACATAATGATGATGAAAAATAAAGACTTTAACGTCCCTTTTTTGAAGAAGTATGTTAAAGACTTTGAACAGCTAGGGTTTAAAATTATAAATGATAATAAGAGCATTGATGATATAAAGTATAATGGAACAACTCATGGTTTTTATTATAGAAATACTAACAATGACGATATCTATTTTGAACAGAATGAAACAAAATTTATTGGAGTTGACGGATATTTTAATGTGTCTATAGCTTCCAATTTGAATGATTTACAAAAAATCCAGTTTAAGATATTAGACCAGTATTATTTTGAAATATTGAACGGTTATGCAAATTATGAACACATAAGTCCCTTGATTGGGAGGCTTAAAAAACGATTTGCTATGTTGGGCAGGGTATTTGATGTCAAAGGAGAACAAGAAGAGACGGGAGTTGATCAAAATACTAACGACCACAACATCGAAATAATTGATTTAAAGAATGTAAATTTAGAAATTAAAAAGGTAATACCATTGTTAATTTGTAAAACTAATTACGACGAACAGAAAAATAAGCGTGATACGGACAAAAATAACTCACTACACATTATTATTGATGAAGCCCACAACATTTTATCTGAGAATTCTAATAGAGAATCTGAGTCATGGAAAGATTATCGACTAGAAACATTCGAGGAAATTATCAAAGAAGGGAGGAAATTTGGCGTTTTCCTCACTATCGCAAGCCAAAGACCATCAGATATATCATCAACCATTATTTCGCAGTTGCATAATTACTTCATTCACAGATTGATGAATGATAATGATTTAAAATCAATTAATAAAGCTGTTAGCTATCTTGATAAACTCTCCTTCGACTCAATTTCAAATCTTTCTACTGGATGTTGTTTTATTGCTGGTCAGATGACACAATTTCCATTATCTGTAAAAGTTACATTACTTGATAAAACTATTAGACCCCAGAGCGAAACTGTAGACCTTGATAAATTATGGAAGAAAAACAAAAATGAAACTTTTTCATAATCACGCTATTCGCCTGTCAAAAAGTTTTTGGATCGAAAGAGGTGAACCTTGTGAACATTGTGAACCTCCAAGTAATAATATTATTAGTTAAAATAAAGTTTGATGCCGTATAGGGGATTTAATAACTTATTATCTCAAAATACCTGGTATTTAGACCCTCAGTGGTGGGCAATAGCAGTTGCGCTATTTTTGGGTACGGGAATTCTTCAATCTTTGATGAAAGGTTTTTGGAAACCAAAAATACAACCGAATGACGAACCTATAAGAACCAGCCAAACCGTTGGAGATATAACTTTTGTTTATCAAAGATTGGTAATAAAAAACATCGGTTCGGTGGGCGCAAAGAACGTACGCGTCCTGCTGATCTATGAAAAAGCACCTGAAAACTTTATACCTATTCCGCTTAACTGGACTCATTGGAACAAATCTTCGAGGGATATTCCAAGAGGTGAACCCGCCTACATTGATTTATTAAGAAAACCAGGAAGTTACCCAAATTATCAGTTCTGTTGGGCTTTTGATGTTGGCTTTTCTACCGAATCTATACTGATTGATTTCAAGCCAGAGCTTGGGAATATTAGGTTAGAATTTTTTGACGACCATGGTAAGGTTGGTAATATTAAATTGCAATTTTCTGCCAAAGAAGATAAATTAAAGGTAACTAGCTAAACTTATTTTTAAGTAAGGGGATTGTGCTAGCTGATTGAGCTACCGAGATGTTTTCCCAGAACCACGTTTGGATCACATCCCACTTCTCGCGCATTAAAAATCGCCTATATCACCATGGGCGATTTTTTGGTACCATGAATTAGTAACTAGAAAATTACCCATGTATTTTTCTCATATTAAAAAAAATCAAAAAAGACTCTTTTTTGCCATTTCAACCATGCTTTTAATGTTAGGGGTAGGTTTTTTTGTGGTAAAAAATAATGTCAAGTTGCCTCCCAGCGATATTCTTTCAGAAAGATGCACTCAAACCGACGCGCCATATTTTGACCAAATGTTGCCCGTCGCAAAAAGAGTGGATGACTTGATGGTTCGCATGACTGAATGGGAAAAAATTGGACAAATGGTATTGATTGAAAAAAATAGCATTCATGATCTTGGTGAAATTAGCAAGTATAATTTGGGGGCGCTGTTAAGCGGAGGAGGGGCTGGACCAAAAGTAGAAACTCCCTTGGCGTGGCTTCAGATGATAAATGGCTTTCAAGGTGCGACTAAAAATACATGTTTGAAAATCCCCCTGTTATATGGAATTGATGCTACTCATGGCCATGCTAATGTGCTGGGAGCTACGGTTTTTCCCCACTCTATTGGTTTGGGTGCAACAAGGGATGCTGATTTAGTTAGACGCGTTGCAAAAGCTACTGCAAACGAAATGGCTGCCACCGGAATTTATTGGAGTTATTCCCCTAATCTTGATGTAGCTCGCGATATTCGTTGGGGTAAGACCTACGAAACTTTTGGGGCAAATACCGTAAATGTCGCAAATTTAGGGACTGCATATATAAAAGGAACTCAAGATAATTCAAGTAGTTATTTTAATGTGCTTGCCACTGCCAAACATTTTATCGGAGGAGGCGCTATGGAATATGGAACTTCTCGCAATAAAGATTTTAAAATAGAAGAAGGGAATATCACTCTTAATGAAAATATATTGCGTGCAACACATTTGGTTCCTTTTCAAAAAGCGGTAACCGGCGGAGTTCAGGTTGTGATGGTAAGTACCGCTACCTGGAATGGAGTTAATAATACCGGCAATCACTATCTTTTAACCGATGTATTAAAAAAAGAACTTGGCTTTTCAGGTTTTGTAGTTTCCGACTGGTATGGCGTATATCAAGTTTCTAATACCAGATATGATTCTTTGGTAACTTCCATTAATGCGGGTGTGGATATGGTGATGACTCCGTTTGAATATAAAGATTTTATGTCTAACATGCAAAAAGCTTTAGCGTCGGGAGATATATCAAAAGAGCGATTAGATGATGCTGTCCGTAGAATTTTAACTGTAAAATTTAAAACAGGTTTATTTGACCGTCCTCAAGCTACAGAGAATGGGTTATCTGTAATTGGCAACGCAGAGCATCGCACTTTGGCCAGGGAAGCGGTGCGTAAATCACAAGTGTTATTGAAAAATAAAAATTCAGCGCTACCGTTGTCAAAATCATCCGGTAAAATTATTGTTGGCGGTTTAGCTGCAGATAATTTGGGGCGACAGGCAGGGGGGTGGACAATAGAGTGGCAGGGTATTGATGGTAGTTACGGCCTTACGGGCACAACTATTTTGGAGGCAATAAAAAGTGCGGTTTTTCAAAATACCAAAGTTGAATATAGTTTGGATGGTAATTTTTCAAAACAAGAAGCTCTTGCCGATGTGGGGATTGCTGTGGTGGGGGAAAAACCGTATGCAGAGGGTTGGGGGGATAATGCTAACCCAAGCCTAAGTGCCCAAGATTTGGCAACTATAGAAAAAGTAAAAACAAAAAGTAAAAAATTAATAGTGGTTATTGTTTCGGGCAGGCCATTGGATATTAAAAAATATATTTATGCATGGGATGGAGTTGTGGCTTCTTGGTTGCCGGGTAGTGAAGCGTCTGGAATTGTTGATGTGTTATTTGGGGATTATCCTTTTGTGGGTAAGCTTCCCGTTGAGTGGCCACTGTAACTCATTTTTTTCAAAAGCCACCTTTAAGGGCGGCTTTTGGTTTGAAATAGCATGGAGAATTTGTTTGTGTTATTATTAAGATAGTGAAGTTTCTAAAGTTTATATATAAAATTTTTATGTAGTTGAATAAAAAAATCTTTTACTATTGATGTTAATAATTTTACTTGAAATATTTTTAATTATATTAGGACTTCTTGGCCTAAGTTTTTGGTTTTTATCTGTTTTCACTTCCTTGGGCCGTGGTCCTGGAAAGTTTAATTTAAGGGGGCGGGTCAGTTTTTTTGACGAAAGTTTTCTTAGGGCTTTGGAGGCTATAAGTCGCACTACTTTTGAATATGGCGCGGTGCCTCAAATATTAAACAATGGAGATGAATTTTTTTCATCGCTTTTAGCTGATATTGAAAATGCTAAAAAAACCATTCATATTGCGGTTTTTATTTTTCGTCCACAAGAAGCGATTGGCCAACAAATAATAAGTGCGTTATTGCGTAAATCACAAGAAGGAGTGCAGGTTCGGTTGCTTATTGACAGAAATGGATCTAATAAATTTTCAGAAGCAACTCAGTTCCAACTTGAAAAAGCGGGGATAAAAATTGTAATGTTTCGCCCTTTAAGATTTGGCACGGTAGCCAGGTATCATAGGCGCAATCACTGTCGCGCCTTTATTATGGATGGGAAATTTGGATATACCGGAGGCATTGCTATTGGTCAGGAATGGACTGGGAATGCACAAGATAAAGATCACTGGCGCGACATGATGTTTAAAGTATCTGGTGCTCAAGCGCGCGCGATCCAAAAAGTTTTTAATACTCTATGGACTAATGCGTGCGGTGAAATTCTTACGGGTGACGATGTATATCCGGCAATTGGAGAGGAGCTCACAGAATCAAAATGGGTAAGTCTTACCAGCTCACCTGCATTAGAAACAAGTCTTTTGCGGAATGTATATTGGCTCTCTTGTATGGCTGCTCAAAAAGGGATTTATGTTCAAAATTCCTATTTTTTCCCGAGCCGATATATGCGTCAAGTTTTTATTCAAAAAGCACAAGAAGGAATAGAGGTTATTTTAATGGTTCCTAATACCAATAATGATGAGAGAATAGTGTACCATGCGGGAAGATTTTTTTATGATCAACTTCTTTCTGCTGGTGTAAAAATTTATGAATTTCAACCGACCATGATTCATTCCAAAACTTTTCTGGTTGACGATTGCTGGTCTATTGTAGGGTCTGCGAATATGGATGTTCGCTCTGAAGAGTTAAACGAAGAAAATATATTATGTATTCTAAGCGAGCCTTTCGGCCTTAAGATGCGCGAACAATTTAATGCAGATTTGGCAAAATGCAAAGAAATTAATTTAGATGTTTGGAGAAAACGGCCTTTTTTAAACAAGATTTTAGAATGGATTTTTGGTTTAGTGGGGCACCAACTTTAGTATTAATGATTTAACCTATGCCTTTTAATATGAAGCGAGTTTCCCGTTTTATTATAAGCATCTTTTTGATAATTATTATTGTAATTGTTGCGGTTAATGGTCTAATTTTATTTACCACTAAACCATATATTTATAACAAAGATTCCCAAATTCTCAATGCTCAAACTGCAATTATACTTGGGGCATCGGTATTACCAGATCGTAGTCTTTCTCCAATATTAAAAGATCGTGTAGATACCGCAATTCAATTATATAACGCAAAAAAAGTATCAAAAATTCTTGTGTCTGGAGATAATGGCACGGTAACCTATAACGAAGTTAATCCGGTTAGAATTTATCTTTTAAATAAGGGTGTTTTAGACCAAGATATTTTTCTTGATCACGCGGGTTTTGATACTCATAGCACCATGTATCGCGCCCGTGATATTTTTAAGGTTGATTCTGTTCTTATTGTAAGTGCCGCGTGCGGTATTTATTGCGCACTATCTTGGTATAAATGCGTATGGAGTTAATGCTGATGGTGGTAAAATTCTTTTTAGTAATTATATCCGTGAAGTGTTTGCAAACGAAAAAGCAATATTATATTTGATATTTAATATAAAACCCAAATATTTGGGACCAGAGATACCCATTACAGATGATGGAAGAAATAATCCATAATATACTTTGAATTAAAAAATGTTCGTTCAAAAAAATAACTCAAAAGCACTATTTTACAACACAATGTATTTTTTGTTATAATAAAGAGTATTAATATTAATAAATTTGAGTAATGGTAATTTTTTGGTTTTAACCAGTAAATTATTATTGCCCACAAAACAAAAAAAATGGAAAATATGCAAAATCAAATGCAACCACAACCGCAACCACGGTCGCAGCACAATGAAAAATACAAGTTATTTTTGCCGTTGTCAATTATTGTTGCCTCAATTATTATTAGTGGTACTATTTTGTACAGTGATATGAATTCTTCAAGCAACACCGTTAATAATAATAATAACCAAAATAACAACCAACAGGTGCAAGGTCCTGTAAAAGTTTCGGTTGATAATGATGCGGTATTAGGAGATAAAAATGCTCCAATAACCATGATTGAATTTTCTGATTATGAATGTCCTTTTTGCAAAAGACATTTTTTACAAGTGTATCCTGATATTAAAAAAGACTACATAGATACGGGTAAAGTAAAGCTAGTATTTAGAGATTTTATTGCCGTTGACGGCCATAATCCACTTGCAACTACCGAAGCTATGGCTGCTGAATGCGCAAGGGAGCAGGGGGGAGACCAAATGTATTTTAAATATCATGATGAAATATTCAAAAAAACTACTTCAAATGGAAATGGGTTAAAACTTGAAGATCTTACAACTATCGCAAATAGCTTATCAATAAACTCAACTCAACTGCAGCAATGTATTGATTCAAACAAGTATAAAGAAGAAATTCTAAAAGATATTGCCGACGGCAGCAAAGCCGGAGTATCGGGTACACCTTCATTTTTTATAGGCGAATCAACTAGCGATGGCCTAATAGATGGGGCAATGGTGGTAGGGGCTCAACCCTTTGACGCCTTTAAAGTCATTATTGAAGAAAAGCTTATCAAAACGATGGGTAAATAAATTCTCTAGGTAATAAGTTAATCATTATTATGAATAATCGCAAAGAATTATCACCGGTAATTTGGTGGATCATTGGAATTATTATTATTTCTTTAGTAATACTTTTTTTTATTGTATTTAAAAATTCAGCTCCTAAAAAAATAAGTTCTCAAAAAACAAATAGGGAGGTTGCATTAACTTGTACCACCGATATGGCAACTGAATTTCATATTCACCCTAATTTGGAAATTTTTATTGATGGTCAAAAACAAGAAATTACTAAGAATATTGGAATTAATTCTGGCTGTATGAATGCGCTTCATACTCATGATAATACTGGAAAAATCCATGTGGAGTCTCCAGAAAAAAGGGATTTTACTTTATCTGATTTTTTTGCGGTTTGGGATAAAATATATACTAAAGACCAAATTTTTGATTATAAAATTGATCAAAATCACACCATGCGCCAGACAGTTAATGGCAAAGAAACTTACGATTACGAAAATACCATTCTTTATGATCAAGACCAAATTGTGATATATTACGAAGTTCTTGTAAAATAAATGAAAATATTTTGGACTAAAAAGTTTATTCTTTCTACCATCGTAATTGCATTTTTCTACATTGCGATAACTGTATATTTGATGAATGTGAGCCTCGTAAAAGATACTTTATTTAGCGCTTACTCATTAGAATATAAATATAATTTGATGACATCACTTTTTTGGGGAATGTGGACATCAATGAGTCGCCCGAGTTTAGCACTTTTATTTATTATTTCTTTTCTAACAGGACTTAATGTGTCACTTATAGTAAAAAGGATTTTTATTTTGCGCTCTTTCGGGAAAATAAATTTTGTGGTGGGGGGAAGTTCATTGTTGGGTATTATAAGCAGTGGTTGTGCTAGCTGTGGCTTGTCAGTTATTGCATTTTTAGGATTAGGCGGAGCTATTGCATATTTGCCTTTTTATGGAATTGAGTTATCTTTTATTGCGATTTTATTGCTTTTGGTATCATTTTATTTTTTAGTGAAAGATACCGCAAAAATTTGCAAGAAAAACGGAGGCGTGTGTTTAATATAAAAATATAAGTAAAAATTAAATTAGACTCAATGCGTAAAGGTTTTCGTTAGGAAAATTGAATATTTTGAGTTGGAAATTTCAAAAATTGACAAGGCTTATCCAAAGGATAAGCCGCGAAGATTTTGGGAATTTGCAGCCAAAATATTCAATTTGCAGTAGAAAAATCTTTACGCAGTGGGTCTATTATCATAAATAATGAAAGAATATTTATCTAAAAAATATCAGAAAGCTAAATTACATTTTCAAAATTTCAGGCAAAAGTTGATTGTAAGAAATTGGGGCTTAGCAAAAAGGTTAGACCAAAGCCATACTAAAGGTGAAAAAAAGAAATGATAACCATTGAAGATTTTAAAAAAATAGATATTAGGATTGGCAAAATAGTATCTGCAGAAAAACTTGAAGATTCAAATAAACTTTTAAAGCTCCAAGTTGATTTTGGTGCTGACGAAGGAAAGCCAGGTCAAATAGTCCAAAGGCAAATTTTAGCAGGGATTGCAAAGTTTTATGAACCAGAAGCATTGATAGGAAAACTTTGTCCATTTGTATTTAATTTAGAAGCGAAAAAGATGGGTGAATTGGAAAGCCAGGGAATGATTTTGTGTGCGGATGGCAGTGGGCCGGTATTATTAAATCCCGATAAAGATGTGATGCCAGGAAGTGTAATTAAATAAATTGTTTGTTATAAAAAATCCGGAGGCATATTAAGTCCGGATTTTTTATTTTAATAAAAAGTGGTAGCATAAAAACAATGAATAAAATTATTTACCCAAAAGTAACATTTTGGGATATAACAAAAAGTTTCTGGAAGGGAATGAAGCCGCAAAAATGGTTACTATTTTTTATAGTTTCCGCTACCTTGGTGATTAATATTATTAGCGTTATTACTCCGCTCTTTTATAAGAAATTTTTTGATATCATTGCGAATAATTCCGGTAATACCGATGTGGCTAGCCAGTTAATTACAATTATCATATATGTTGCAATGTTTCATGGGGTGTTATGGGTTTTTTACCGCTTGCATGGGTTTTGTAATATTAGTTTTCAAAATGATGTAATCGTACGCTTAAAACAACAAGCATATGATTATTTAATTGAACATTCTTATAGTTTTTTTACCAATAATTTTACAGGGTCTTTAGTACAAAGGGTTAGCCGTTTTGGAAGAGCATTTGAGCGGTTGGCAGACAGGATTATGTGGGATATGTTTTCCTTGGCGATAAAGGTTGTTTCTATTATTATCATTGTATATTTTATTAACCCCTGGATTGCGTTGATTATTTTAGCGTGGGCAACTACTTTTTTATTATTTAACATTATATTTTCCATATGGAAAATAAGATATGATTTTGCCGTTGCCGAAATAGATTCAAAAACAACCGCTTATTTGGCAGATACTATAACCAACCAAAACACTGTTTTGCTTTTTAATAGATTTGGGTTTGAGTCGGCGGGATACAAAAAAATTACCAACGAACAGTCTAGAATAACAAAATTTAATTGGAACTTGGTGGCGATGATTGAAGCGGTCCAGAGTTTCTTGGGTTTTTCAATAGAAATCATAGTATTTTATTTTGCCATAAAATACTGGCAAAAGGGTCTGGTAACTGTAGGATTTTTCGTATTGTTGCAGGTATACATTTTATATTTAATAGACCAGCTTTGGGTATTTACTAGAATTATCAAAGATGTATACCAAAGTTATGCTGATGCTAAAGAAATGGTTGAGATTATGATGTTGCCCCATGAAATAAAAGATATTCCAAAGGCAAAAGAATTGGCAGTAAAAAGGGGGGAGATTGAATTTAGTGAATTAAATTTTAGTTTTAATGAAACAAGAAAAGTGCTGGAAAATATAAATTTAATTATCGGGGCAGGCGAACGGGTGGCATTAATAGGGCCTTCTGGAGCAGGTAAAACAACTTTTGTAAAATTACTATTGCGTTTATACTCGCCTACATCGGGTAAGATTATGATTGATGGTAAAGATATTCAGCAGGTAACTCAAGATAGCTTAAGAAAAAGTATTTCTATGGTCCCTCAAGACCCGGTGTTATTTCATCGGACCCTTACTGAAAATATTGCCTATGGAAAGTTGGGCGCATCAAAAAAAGAAATTACAAACGCCGTAAAACTTGCCCACTGCGATGAATTTATTAAAAACTTGCCGGATGGATTAGATACTTATGTGGGTGAGAGGGGAATTAAATTATCAGGAGGCGAGCGTCAGCGCGTGGCAATTGCCAGGGCAATTTTGAAAAATGCGCCTATTTTAATTTTAGACGAAGCAACTTCAAGCTTAGACTCTCATTCTGAAATGTTAATTCAGGATGCCCTAAGTAACTTGATGCAAGGAAAAACAACAATTGTTATTGCTCATAGGCTGTCAACAATCCAAAAAATGGATAGAATTATTGTAATTGAAGATGGGAGAATAATTGAAGAGGGAAGCCATAATGATCTTTTAGCCAAACAAGAAAGTTTGTATAAAAAATTATGGACATTGCAGGCAGGAGGATTTTTAACAAGTGATAATGTAGAAGAAAACGAAGAGAATTCTGAAGATCAGGAAGATGATGATTTGCCAAAAAATTCTAAGATCAAATTTGCAAGTTTTTAAATTGGGACTGTTAACCTAGATTTTTTTTGCTATAATTATATAAACAACATGATTATTACATACATTTATGCTTTTGTAAGCGTTATAATAGTAAGCATCATTTCTCTATTAGGGGTTTTTACCCTCTCTTTAAAAGAGCAGTTTTTACGAAAATATATTTTTATTTTTATAAGCTTAGCTGTGGGAGCATTATTAGGAGATGCATTTATACATCTTATTCCTGAATCTTTAGAGAGTGCTTCAAATCCAGCCATAGTAAGTATTTTAATAATTGCCGGAATACTTATTTTTTTTATTTTGGAAAAATTTCTCCACTGGCATCATCATGGCGAAGATAAAAATGAGCTAAATATTCATCCAGTTGGTCAATTAGTGCTTTTTTCAGACGGGTTACATAATTTAATAGATGGCATCATTATAGGAGTAAGTTTTATTGCAAGTATTCCTTTGGGAATTGCTACTACTATAGCCGTGATTTTGCATGAAATTCCCCAAGAAGTGGGTGATTTCACCGTATTATTGCATGCCGGATATGATAAAAAGCGCGCATTGTGGCTTAATTTTCTTTCGGCTCTTTGTGCGGTTTTTGGAGTTATTATTGCTTTTGTATTGGGCGAAATGGGAGAAGGTTTTGCAATATGGATTTTACCAATTGCCGCCGGAGGATTTATTTATATTGCAGTTGCCGACTTAATCCCCGAACTTCAAAAAACCAAAGAAATAGCTTATTCTATATTGCAAATTATTGCAGTAGTTTTAGGGGTTTTAGCAATGCTTGCCTTAATTTTCTTTGAATAAAATACATTCATAATATAGCAAAAAACAAGGGTTTTAGCCCTTGTTTTTTGCTGAAAATTAAGCTATAATTACTTTAAATTACGAAATGCTTTCGAGGTATTTTTTATAAATTTTTAGATAGAAATTTGATAGAATTTTCAGGCGTAGCCAAAGGCTACGCATCAAAATTATAGTAAATTTATAGCAAAAATTTAGGAAAAAGACCCGAAAAGAAGCTTAAAACGGGCATTTCGTAATTCAAAGTATTTAAGCAACATTATACAAAATTATGAGGCAAAATATTGTTATTAATAATGAAAAAGAAAAAATTTTAATTGCTGATTTACAAGAGCGGGTCGATATTAATGCGTCAAGAATTAAGAAGCTTTTAGCACTCCCAGATTTAACAAAAAAAGAAAACTCTCCTGTAAAAATTTTGTTTGATCAAATATTAAAACTACCAAGATTCAAGGATTTTGATGTAGTTGATTTTCCTAAAATAGTGACAGTCGAGCAAAATTTCGATCTTTTAAATACCTCAAAAGATCATTCAAGTAGGAGAGAAACAGATACTTATTATGTTACAGATGAATACGTTTTAAGGACACAAATGACGGTTATGTGGTCATTTTATTTAAAAGACCCAGAAATCTTGGAAAAACTTAAAAAAGAGGGATATGTTGCGGCTCTTTCAACGGGAATTGTATTTCGCAAGGATGAGATTGATAGGCATCATTTTCCAGCTTTTCACCAAATTGACGGATTATATATCTGTAAAAAATCAAAAAAAGTTATTACTCAAAAAGATTTGGAAGATGTTCAGGTTGATATGGCGAAAAGTATTTTTGGACAAGATATTGAATATAAGTTTTTGGTTGATTCTTTTCCCTTTACAGATCCATCGGTTGAAATGGATATTAAATTTAACGGTAATTGGCTAGAAGTAAATGGTGCTGGACTTGTACACCCACAAGTATTGAAGAACTTCGGATTAGACCCGCAAATATATAATGGTTGGGCTTTTGGATTTGGGGATAGGATGGCTATGATAAAAATGGAAATTCCAGATATAAGGATATTATGGTCAGAGGACGAAAGAATAGCGAGTCAATTTAAAGATATTGATAGTAAATATAAAGAAGTAAGCAAGTATCCTCCGATTATGCGCGATATTTCTTTTATTATTGATAAAAGTGTAAATTTAAATAATTATTATGAATTAGTGCGTGACCAAGCACAAGATTTAATTGAAGAAGTTAAATTAGTTGACCAATATGAAAATGATGAAAAATTCGGCAAAGATAAAAAAAGCTATACTTTTGGTATAGTGTATAGAAGTTTAGAAAAAACTTTAACAGACGAAGAAGTTAATAAAATTCACGATAAAATTACAGAAAAGACTAAACAAGAATTAAACGCTATTATCAGGTAAATTTATTTTTTCAAAAAAAATGAGCGAAAGAACATATTATGATCTAAAATCATTTGGTGGTAAAGAGGCTATGCAGTCAGGGGAATTAGAAAAACTTTATGAAGAATACAGACTTATTTTAGATTTATACCATCAATTGACTCAAAAAATGAAAGCCTTTCAAAGAAGATATCCTATATTGGGTGACCAAGAACTAATAGATAAAATTACGGAAATAGATCAAGAAAGACATTTAAAACATCTAAGACTATTGGAAATTGGCAAAAAATTAGATAAAGGAAAGAGCGATGTTTTAGTTGATATAGTTCGTGAGGGGCGAACTCTTGAAGATTACGGATTGCCAGAGTTTTCAATATTGACGGGGGAGGATGTTATTATGGTAAATGACGATCGTAAATCATTTGAGTTTAATTTGGACCCAAAAGAGCCCTTGCCAAGTAATAAAAGAATTATAATAGATCAAGAGGTTAAAAGATTAATTTCAAAAAGAAAATTTATTTTAGTGTTTGCTATTTATCATATTGGAAATAAAAGTGATAATGAAACAAAATTAGATAGTTCAGATTATTATGAAACCATATTAAACCGTGCAAAAGATTTGGCAGGTGAATTAAGCGAATTAAAGGCGGAGTTTGTTAATATTTGTGATACTGATTACCATGACGCAAAGGTAAGAATTATTGGAGTTAGATTTAAAAACGAGGATTTTAGAAAAGTATTTGCCACAATATTAAACAATAAAGAAAGATTCAGATTAACAAGAGAAGAAATAGAATATTTAGGATTAAAAATATAAAAATAACAATAAAAATATACTCTAATTTATGCGATCGTCAAAATAAGGGTATAGATAAAATTTTAAAAATTATGCCAAGAGAAATTCCAAGACCCGAAGATGATATTACTTCAGAGGAAGAAGTTCAAGATAGAATTAAATCGATTCAGCCAGATAATCAAGCTAGGTCGCCCAATACACCCAAGAAAATGAATTTATTTAAGAAATTAACCGGAAGCGCCTTGTTGGGAGCACCGGCTGTTTTTGGAACTGGCGGTGAGGTGAAAGCTGGTCGCCCAATGGACAATAAGCCATTAGAGGTAGTTGTTAATCCTCGTACAGTAGAAAATTTAAATTTAGCGTTAGGTGAAGCGTGGCTAAAGTTTAAGGCAAATGAGCAAATGTGGGAAATAAAAGAAAATCAATATAAAGATACAATAAGAAAACTTCGTGAAGGATTAGAAAAATTAAAAACTTCTGCCAAAAAGGCAAAAACGGAGGATGAAAGATTGGGATTGCATTTAGCTTATTTAGAAACATTAAATAATATAGGTAAGGAAGAAAAAAACAGATACTTTTTATTGCGAAAACATGCAAGATTAAGCGGTGAGTTAATAGCCCCTTTTATGAGTTTGAGAAATCAAATAGAAGAAATTCACAAAAAACAAAAAAATAAAAAATAATAATTTTTATGAAACTAAAAATAAAAGATACAGAAGACGAAAAGTCAAAAGTCAAAAATCAAAAATCCAAACTAGTTGAAAAAAAGGAAGTTGTAAAAAACCAAACGCTGATTTTACCTGAAAAAGAAAAGTCTGCAAAAGCCAAGCCATGGGAAGCAAAGCCTTCCGATAGAAAAACAGAAGTTGATCCGACCTCCGCTAAAGCTATGGCGGACAAGGAAGAAAAACCATTAGAAAAAATGCCTGAGAAAAAGATCAAAAAAGACGGAGAATACACTGCTAAAGATATTTATGTGTTAAAAGGTTTGGAGCCCGTAAGAAAACGCCCTGGAATGTACATTGGTTCAACTGGGCTTGATGGGTTGCACCACTTAATTTGGGAAGTGGTTGATAATTGCATAGACGAAGCGATGGCTGGGTATGCAAAAAATATTGAAGTTATTTTATTGCCAGATAATAGGGTAAAAATTTCTGATGATGGCAGGGGAATTCCAGTTGAAAAACACGCTGATACCGGAAAATCTGCCTTAGAAACCGTGATGACCACCTTGCATGCAGGAGGAAAATTTGGCGGAGACGCGTATAAAGTTTCAGGAGGTTTGCATGGAGTAGGAGTTTCGGTGGTTTGTGCGCTATCAACTTTTATGGAGGCGCAAGTTGAAAGGGATGGAGGCAGATATGTGCAAGAGTATTTTAGGGGTAACCCAAAGTCTTCAGTTAAAAAGGTTTCAGATTCTAAAAGGAGTGGTACTACTATTACTTTTGATGCAGATCCTCAGATTTTTCCTGAAATAAAATATGATACAAAAAAGATTTTGGGACACTTAAGACACCAGGCATATTTAACAAAAGGCGTAAGAGTTATTTTTTATGACAAAAGAAAATCCGCCTCTGCCAAGGCTTCGGCGGACAAAGAGAGCGAAGAGTCTAGCTATGGGTTTTATTTTGAAGGGGGAGTGGGGTCATTTGTTAAATATTTAATTGGCCAAAATACTCCAAGGCACCAAGATATTTTTTCAGTTGCAACCACAAAAGATGACATATTTGTTGAAGCGGCTTTTCAGTACACTCAAGAAATGGAATGCACTGAACAAAGTTTTGCAAACAATATTTTTACTCCTGAAGGCGGCACACACATTTCTGGTTTTAGAACCGCATTAACAAGATGCTTAAATGCGTATGCAAGGCGCGAAGGATTTTTAAAAGAAAAGGATGAAAACTTTACAGGAGATGATGTGCGTGAGGGTTTAACTGCCGTAGTGTCGGTTAAAATAAGAAATCCGCAATTTGAAGGTCAGACAAAAGCAAAGTTGGGAAATCCCGAAGCTAAAGGTGCTGTTGAAGATGCTGTGGTAGAAGCTTTAACGGATTATTTAGAAAGACATCCCACTGATGCAAGAGCCATAATTGAAAATTGCATTTTAGCAACAAAGGCTAGGTTGGCCGCTAAGGCTGCCCGAGCAACCGTGTTAAGAAAAGGTGTATTAGAAGGCTTGGCATTACCCGGAAAATTAGCTGATTGTTTATCGAAGGATCCAGAAGAATCAGAATTGTATATTGTTGAGGGAGATTCTGCCGGGGGGTGTTTTTTTGGAGACACTAAAGTTGCGTTGGTAGATGGAAGAAATATTTCTTTTGTAGATTTAGCGAGAGAGCACAAGGAAGGAAAAAAAAATTATTGTTACACTATAAAAAGTGATGGTAGTATCGGTGTTGAGTTGATTTTAAACCCCAGAATTACTAAGAAAAATGCAGAAGTTGTTAAAGTTATTTTGGATAATAGTGAGGAATTAATTTGCACGCCAGATCATAAGTTTATGTTGAGAAATGGAAGCTATAGGATGGCAAAAGATTTGACCTCGGAAGATTCTTTGATGCCACTTTATAAGAAACATTCAGAAATTGGCGGAAGGATAACTATTAAAGGTTATGAAATGGTTTTAGATCCACAGAATTCAAATTGGATTTTCACTCATGTGTTATCTGATAAATATAATTTAGAGAGGGGAGTTTACTCAAAAAACAATGGTGATCACAAACATCATATTGATTTTAACAAACTTAATAATAATCCTGACAATTTAATAAGAATGACCAAGGATGCTCATTTGGATTATCATAGGAATCTTGCCAAATTTACTTTACATACAGAGTCAGCAAAAGAGAATGCAAGGCAGGCTCATCAAACAAAAAAATATAAAGAAAAATTAAGTGCAATAATGAGTACCCCTAAGATGAAAGAAATGTTGAGCGAGAGGGCAAAAAAGCAATGGGAAAGCGAAGCATACAAGGAATATATGATTGGTAAATTCCTTGAGTTTTATAATAGTAATGCGGCATATCGCCAAAAAAATAACGCATTATTAAATAATAGTCAAAAGGAATATTGGGCAAAAGAAGATAATAGGAATAAACAATCGGCAAGGGTAACGGAATTTTTTAAGGAAAATCCAGAATCAAAAGAAGCGCTATCTTTCATGGCTCAAAAACAGTGGCAGAATAGAGACTTGTTAAAATGGAGGAGCGAAGAAACAAAAAAACAGTGGACACCAGAATTCAGGCTACAGAGAAAATCCTCTTATAACCAAACATATTTAAGAAAGTTTTTGGTGACAATGAAGGGTGTTTCTAAAAAGTTTGGTAACACAAATAAAGATATTTATCAACAAGAAAGACTAAAAAATAACGATAAAAGTTTATTGAAGTACGAAACGATAAAAAACAGATTTTTTAACGGGAGTGACCAAAAATTACAAGAAGCGGTGGTACATTACAACCACAAGATTAAAAAAATAGAAAAGCTTACAGAAAAAGTAGATGTGTATGACATCGAAGTTCCTGGCACGCATAATTTTGCTTTAGCTTCCGGAGTTTTTGTTCATAACAGTGCCAAAATGGCGCGCGACAGAAGGTTTCAAGCAATTTTGCCCTTGAAAGGAAAAATTTTAAATGTGGAAAGGGCTCGCTTAGACAAAATGCTTTCTTCAAAAGAAATTAAGTCTATTATTATTGCGTTGGGTACCGCAGTGGCAGAAGATTTTAGTTTAGAAAAATTAAGATATCATAGAATTATTATTATGACCGATGCCGATGTTGATGGATCGCATATTCGTACTTTGCTTTTAACGCTATTTTACAGATACTTTAAACCAATTATGGAAGCCGGATATATTTATATTGCCCAGCCACCGCTTTATAAAATACAGTCTGGAAAGTCAGTGCAATACGCATACACAGAAGAACAAAAAGATAAGATTGTAAAAGAAATTGATAAAACGGGCGTTAATTTGCAACGATATAAAGGTTTGGGAGAAATGGATTCCGATCAACTTTGGGAAACAACTATGAATCCGGAAAATAGATTATTATTGCAAGTTCAAATAGACGAGAGCCACTTGGCAGACAAAACTTTTGATATTTTAATGGGTGAAGAAGTAGAGCCAAGAAAAAAGTTTATTCAAACGCATGCAAAATCAGTAAAAAATTTGGATATTTAATTTTATTAAAACATGGAATTTAAAGAAATTGAGAAAAAAGTTGTAGAAAATGCATTAAGTTACGGTAAAAAATATAATATAGATATTGACGAAGATTTTGCGTTGTTGAAACTTTATGAAGAAGTTGGCGAGTTATCGCAAGCAGTTTTAATACACAGAAAAAAGAGTAGACCAGAGAAACATATTGCAGAAGAGAAATCTAAGGAAGAATTAGGAAAAGAATTAGCAGATGTTTTGGGTCTTGTTATAGTCAATGCTTATTTGATGGGTATCGATTTAGAGAAGTCGTTAATACAAAAATGGATTAACAGATAAAAATATATGTTTGATAATTTAAAAAAAATGTATGAGTTAAAAAAGATTCACCCAGTCAAATAAAATCCAAAGGATTTTAATTTTGCCTTTTAGCAAAATTATTTGACCGGGTAAAGGATGAATTTAAAAATTAATTGAGTATTATAAAAATGTTTGACAAGTTAAAGCAAGTGTACCAACTAAAGAAATTTCAAGATGAATTTAAGAAAGAAAAATTGACGGTTGAAAAAAGTGGAGTGACGATTATAATGAATGGCAACTTTGAGGTAGAAGAAATAAAATTAAATCCCGAATTGAGTATTGAAGATCAGCAGAACGCATTAAAGTCTGCATTAAATGAAGCTCGTGAAAATATACAAAAAACTCTGGCACAAAAAATGATGAACTCGGGAATACATTTTTAATCCCATTTTAATATTTTACATGAAAATTAGCGATAATTATCAAAATGGCATACCCGGCTTTCGTTCTGTACCTCTTACTGGAGTTATTTATGTTATGAATCGCGCTATGCAGGAAGGTTATTCGTATGGCAATAATCAATGGTTTAATTTAGGACAAGGTGCGCCAGAAACAGGAGTTCTGGCTGGTGCTCCCAAACGCATTAAAAATGTCAAAATAAACTATGAGCTTTGTGAATACGGTCCGGTAGCGGGAACAACAGAATTACGCAAAGCGGTTGCTGATTTTTATAATAAGACATTCAGAAAAAATAAGCGTTCAAAATACTCCTACCGCAATGTGGCAATTTCTGGGGGAGGTAGAGCGGGTTTAGCTAGAATTGCATCGGCATTTGGGGGCATAAATCTTGGACATTTTATACCAGATTATACTGCCTATGAGGAATTGCTTTCTGTATTTAAAGCTTTTAACCCCATTCCCATTCTTCTTGATCAAAACAATGGATACCAAATATCTATATCTGATTTACAGAAAGAAATTTATGGACGAGGTCTTTCAGCTTTGCTCGTAAGCAACCCTTCCAATCCTACAGGAAGACACATTATAGGAAGTGAACTGGCACAGTGGGTTGCCTTAGCAAGCGAGGCGCATTGTACTTTTGTTTTTGATGAATTTTATTCTCATTATGTTTTTTCAAAAACTGATAATCCTTTAAATATAGTTTCAGCAGCTGAATATATAGAAGACGTCAATAAAGATCCAATAGTTATTATTGATGGTTTAACGAAAAATTGGCGATACCCCGGGTGGCGCATATCGTGGACTCTTGCCCCCGAAAAAGTCATTGAATCAATTACTAGCGCAGGTTCTTTTTTGGATGGGGGAGCAAATCACATTTTACAAAAAGCTGCAATTTCGCTTCTTGATACCAAGAATGTCCAGCAGGAGACACGAGCAATTCAAACTGTTTTTAAAAAGAAACGCAACATTGCTGTTAAAAAACTTCGCCAATTAGGATTTGTAATTGATAGTGAGCCACAGGGTTCTTTTTATGTCTTTGCAAGACTCGATAAACTTCCAAGAAGTTTACGCGATGGCATGACATTATTTGAAAAGGGCCTTGAAGAAAAGGTTATTACGGTGCCAGGCCAATTTTTTGATGTGAATCCCGGAAAGAGAAGGCAAGACATTCATTCTCAGTATAAGAATTATACGAGGATTAGTTTTGGGCCAAATCTGCGTTCAGTACAAGGAGGGCTTGCGGCACTTCAAAGAGTTATAGCAAAACATATATGAAAATAACTTTCTTTGGTGCGGCGCAAACAGTTACCGGATCTAAATATTTAATAGAAGTTGGGGGTTACGGTCTGCTTTTAGATTGCGGGTTGCATCAAGGTAAAAGGAGTATTGCTAATCAATTAAATGCGAATTTTCCAATTGATGCTAAAAAAATAAATGCAGTAATACTTTCCCACGCTCATGCTGATCATTGTGGAATGTTGCCGGTGTTGGTTCGCGAAGGTTTTGAAGGAAAAATTTACTGTACCGCCGCCACGGCTGATATTACTAAATTTATTTTACATGATTCTGCAAATATACAAGAAAATGATGCCTTGTATTACAATAAGCATTTACAAGAAGGCGAAGCTCCAATCAAGCCAATTTATACCGAGCAAGATGTGAAAAAAACTTTTAGCTATTTTGAACCTGTGGCGTATTTTAGACTAAGCGGCCAATGGACACAGTTGACTCCAAATATTCGTTTTAAATTTTATGATGCGGGGCATATTTTAGGATCTGCCATAACTTTATTGGAAATTACCGAAGAGGGCAAAAAGAAAAATATAATATTTACAGGGGATTTAGGCAGGCACTTTTTGCCTATTTTGCGTGATCCGGAATTTGTAAAGGAACCAGCAGAAACTCTAATTATGGAATGCACCTATGGTTCAAGAATTCACAAGCCTGTGTCGGATTTGGAGCTTGAGTTAAAAACTAGGCTCTAGACTAGATATCCAACCTAGCCACGATATTTTTTAATGATATTCCAAAGCTCTTTTTCCAGTATAGTATTTTTTCTTCCGTAACGCCATTC
>Ga0209541_10005383_pt1 | contig 22351 bp, 24 predicted proteins | sample RifCSPlowO2_01_FD_184027 | JGI IMG/M metagenome (GOLD analysis project Ga0209541, IMG submission 184027) | Groundwater microbial communities from Rifle, Colorado - Rifle CSP2_plank lowO2_0.1 (SPAdes) (version 2) | ecosystem: Environmental > Aquatic > Deep subsurface > Groundwater | place...
TTTACCTTGCCACTGCCGGACGGCTTTTGGAGAAAGACCTTGGATTTTGAAATCCTCCGGTTTGGTGTTTTGGAATAATTTATTGGCAATAAAAACCTTGATCATATTTTCACGGTCTTTGGCCGCGCGGCCGCTGATTTCTGCTTTGTGGAAAAATTCTCTGAGCACGATGGAGTCAAGCGGCTCCTGGAACCCCGACGCTTTCCATGCTTTCATGATTTCTATCTGGTCTTTAAGCGTGATTACGAGTTCTTTGAATGCCAAACGATCTCCTCGCGCGAGAGATTCTTCGCCGCCTTCACGTACTGAAAGCGTAAAATCTTCCTGAATTTTTCGGCAGGCTTGCACGAAGCGCTTCATCTCTTCAACTTTTTGCATCGCTTCCTCTTCGCTCCACTGGATGTCGCCATGCCTATCGGCAAGTACCGCAGAAAGTATTTTCAATGTTTCCGGAGCTATGGGATTCCCTTCTTTGTCTTTCTTGCCAATATCAAGGTAGTTAATCTCGCGTGCGCCAGCACCTCCAATGAAGCGACGAAGCGTTGCCACGTCAAGCTCATAGCGCTGCTTGTAGCGTTCCGATTTGAGGTTTGCCGTTGCCATGATAGGAGCGGTAATAGGAATTTTTTCTCCTGTCGTCGGATGCACCCATACATCGCCAACACGTTTTTGCAGAAGATCGTGCAAGAGTCCGGCAAATTCATGCGGCATGAGGTTGACCTCATCAAGGACAACCGGTCTCCCTTCTTTTTGCGCCTTCACAAATTCTGAATAATTAAAAACAGTTTGTCCTGCTTCAAGTCCGCGCGATCCCATTATTTGGGATTCTTTTATTTGCTCGCTCACAGAAACGATTGTCGGGGTTTTTCCCAAATACCGCTCAGAAATATATTTGGCGAGTTGCGACTTGCCTGATCCGGTTTCGCCCTGAAAAAGCACCGGGGCACCTTGCAGTAGGTCGGGAAGAACTTGCCTAATTAATTCTTGACGAGATTCAGTTTCCGCAAAACTGTAGCGTTCAAGATCATGTTGCATGCGACGAACTTCTCGGCGGCGCAGCATATCGATTGTTTTTGGATCGAGTTCAAAGCTTTTCAAGTTTTCTTCGATTTCTTTTCGACGATCAGAAAGTGCGATTAGTTTCTTGCGCTCGATAGGGCCGGGCGCTCTGCCGATTTCTTCATAAAGTTTTCTAAGTTTTTGTTCCGCTTTTATTACAACATCCTCTTCCTGTCTTAAGTGCTCGTATGATACGGCGCGAGCCAGTGTGTCTTTAAGCTCTCCGAAACGATTTTTGTATGCATCAAGTACTTGGGAATTGCCGGAAAGTTCTGCAATGCGGCCATCATATTCTTCCAAGGTTGTTTCTCTAAATTCAACAAGCTCGGGATCAAGCCGAGCGGCTTCTAAGTGTGCTGAGACAGCCTCTTCGCCTTTGCCCTTCAGCTCTTCTCTCTCTGATTTGGTGAGTCCTCCCCATGCTTCCCGTGCATGTTTTCCGGCTTCTGCTCGGGCGCCGGAAAGCTCAAACAATTCAGCCACCCGTTCTTTTATTTGTTCGGCAGTAAGAGGTTCGGACTCCCTTGTTTCTTGAGATTTCTCGGCCAAAACCCGCTCGGGTGTAGTCGGGATGTCGGGAATGTGAGGTAGTGATTCTCTGCTAGCCATAATACGCTCATTATAGCTCCAAATGCCGATTTTTGCAAGATTTAATTTTTTCGGTTATAATAATTCCCGAGTCTTGCTTATAGAGATTATGCTTTGCGGTTTAATCTTGCGGGCCTCCTTGTTTCAATATCCACCGGAGTTTGCTGGGTCCTCTGGGCTCAGCGAAGTGTGTGGCCGAAACAGAGTACAAAGATGAAACTACGTGTTTTATTTCAGCGCGGGTGTTCCGATACAATCGGAGCTACCACCAAGTAAAATTCAGGGGAGAGTCTTTTTACGACAATCTCCGGTGATAACGGAGGGAATAAAACACATGGGCTGAGCGTCCAGTCGTCCGACGGCAAGTTCGTCAACGTTGGCAACTTCGATTCGGACGGCCTCAACGTCAACAACGATACGCGCGACAATCGGAACTCCAATTTGGGGGTGTGCCCTGCCCGGAAGTCTCATTGATGTAACCCAAGAGAGCCTCTTTTTTGAAGAGGCTCTCTTAATAAGGTCTTACTCGCGGACAGATCGCATCCAGCCACCCAGCATTCTTCCAATTTCTTGGAGATGATTTTGGCAGACGATATAGCGTTTATCACTCAGAATCTTGAGATCAGCCGAAAGCCGAATGAATACTTTAAGCAGGTCGAGTTTATTGCTTACTCCTTCGAGAATCTGCAACTTTTTACTCTTTTCGGTTTGAGCGGCTATCATTACTCCCTCTAAAACATCGACGATGTAGAATTCGCAACGCTGACCGAGGGTGTAGCGGTCTTTTTTCGGAAAATCAAGTTCAAAGACATAAAACTCGCGCATAAAGTCGTATGTCTTCTTGAAGATCGGAATGTCCATGCTAAACTGTCCACTTAATTTATGAGGGTCGTTAATCATATGTTTGATTCAATAATTAATCTTGAGAACCTATTCTCCTCGTGGAAGGAATTTCACATCGGCAAAAAGGACAAAGAAGATGTCTTGCTGTTTGAGCACAAACTCGAAGACAACATTTGGAAGCTACACGAATCGTTACGCGATAAAACATACTCCCACTTACCCTACGAATCTTTTTTCGTACACGATCCCAAGGTGCGCCATATTCATAAGGCTTCGGTAAGAGATCGCGTGTTGCACCACGCCGTCGTAAAAGTTCTTAACCCTATTTTCGAATCGACATTCATTCACGATTCCTATTCATGCCGGATTAACAAGGGTGCTCATCGAGGCGTTCAGCGGTTTATCTCGTATGCACGGCGGGAGAGCGAGAACTATACGCAACCCTGTTGGGTGTTGAAGTGCGATGTCAAAAAGTTTTTTGCGAGCGTGGATCATGGGGTACTTCTCGAAATTCTGTTTCGCCGCATCCAAGACGGTGACACCCGATGGCTGCTTAAGGAAATTATCTCAAGCTTCCAATCAGAATTAAGCCGAGACCCGAGTAAACCAAAGGGGTTGCCTATCGGCAATCTCACTTCTCAGCTTTTTGCTAATGTGTATCTCAATGAGCTCGACCAGTTTATGAAGCATACCCTCAAAGAGCGTTATTATGTTCGTTACGCCGATGATTTTGTTATGCTTCATGCTCAACGAGATCATTGTTTAAAATTGGTAAAACCGATAGGCAGTTTTTTATCTGATCAGCTCAAACTCGACCTTCACCCCCGCAAGATACTTTTGAGAAAGTTTTCTCAGGGTGTTGATTTTCTTGGGTATAATTGTTTTCCACACGTCGTTATTCCAAGGCTGAAAACCGAACAGAGAATTTTCAAAAAGTTGAAGGAAAAAGCAAAACTTGTAAAAGAGGGGCTGCTGCCGTTCGACTATTTTCACCAAGCGGTGCAATCTTATTTGGGTGTTTTAAGTCATGGCAGCACATTTCGTTTGCAAGAAGATTTGAAGAATCAAATTTTCTTTTGGCTAAATTAATCTGACTCACCGAATAAAAGAAAACTCCCCGCAGAATTCTTTGGCAAAGCCGAACAAAGAATCTCCTGTGGGGAGTTTTCTTGGACGGATTTGCGACCATACCTTTTTCAAGGGTTAGGTCTTATTCAGTTGTCAACAATCATTCTACCAGAAAATTGAGGAATGTGGAGCAATTTGAGGGGCTTTAGTTGCCTACAGGTTATCAACTTCGACCACTCTGGACGCCCTCGCGAGGTTGCGTCATCCCTTGTAGTATGACCAACCAAATTAAGGGGTCGGCAGGAGCGGCGACCTCAACCAATCCACCGCTGCCAGTAAAGGTCGCCTACTGTCTGTATGCAAGAAAGAGTACAGAAAGCGAGGAACAGCAAGTCCTTTCCATAGACAGCCAAATCAAGGAGATGATCAAGATCGCCGAACGGGACGGGCTTGAGATTGCGGAGATCAGAAAAGAGAGTCATTCGGCGAAAGCGACGGGCCAGAGGGAAGTTTTCAATGAACTCCTCAGGGATATTCGCTCGGGCAAATTTAGCGGCATCCTCACATGGGCACCTGATCGATTAAGTAGAAACGCAGGCGACCTCGGTTCGCTCGTGGATCTCATGGATCAAAAGGCTCTCATAGAAATTCGCACCTTCAGCCAGAAATTCTCGAACAACCCGAGCGAGAAATTCATGCTGATGATCCTGTGCTCGACTGCGAAACTCGAGAATGACAACAAATCCGAAAACGTGAAGCGAGGGTTGCGGACGCGGTGCGAACAGGGATTGCGCCCATCGATGGCTCCGACCGGATATCTCAATGAAAAGCGGAAAGACAAACCATGCGAGGTGATCGTTGATCCGGTGCGTGCTCCTATTGTTAGGCAAATATTCGAGAAGGTAGCGAACGAGCAATGGTCGGGGAGAAGAATTCATCACTGGCTGCGGCACGAGGCGAAGTTCAAGACTACCGCTGGTAAACATCTCTCGGTATCGAATATCTTTATGATCCTCAAAAAGACCTTCTATTATGGAGTCTTTGAATATCCGGTCGGAAGCGGCAACTGGTACACCGGACAGCATACGCCAATTATCACGAAAGAATTATATGATCAGGCGCAAACACAACTCGTCCGGAGCGAGATCAATAAAAACAATGATAAGGAGTTCGCCTTTACGAAGCTGATCTCCTGCGGTCTCTGCGGGTCGGGCATCACGGCCTGTGAGAAGTTCAAGTACCAGCAGAATGGGAATACCCATCGTTACGTCTACTATGGATGCACAAAAGCCAAAGATCCTGAGTGCAAGGGCGGGTATATCAAAGAGGAAGATATCATTGAGCAGATTACGAGAATTCTCGATACGCTCGATATTAACGAGCTGGGGGTCAAGGAAAAATTCAAGGACGAGATATCGCGATACAACAAGTTCCGGAGGATCGCCTTGGGCAAGAGCAAGGAGAAGCATGCTGAGGGCGAGGAGTTCGACGCCAAGTCCTATGCTGTGTATCTCCTGACTGAAGGATCGATTATAGAAAAGCGAGAGCTGCTGTCGAATCTCAAGAGCAGACTAATACTCAAGGACAAGCTGATCACGCTTTGGCCGGAAGGAGAATAATTGGAGCAAAGAATACAAAAATATCGCTGCAAAAACTTGCAGCGATATTTTTTGTGTCCAAGCTCCTCGACAACCCTGGTCGCCCAGGGAGGGCGAGAACCATGGTCATCCAGAACCTCGCACAGTGTTGTGCTCCCGAGAGGAATCGAACCTCTATCGCAAGATCCGCAATCTTGCATTCTATCCGTTGAACTACGGGAGCTTTCTTGAAACGCTCCTCAATCTAGCACACAAAAGCGCGGCCGTGAATATCATAGTCTTCCGCGAGTCTTCCGCGTCAATTCTGCAAAGTTCTGCTTCTAACCCGCATGAACTATTTAGAAGCCAAGGTAATGTACGAGGATTTCGGACAAGGTCGGCTCCTGATATTCTTCCCGTAGATAGCGCAAAAGATATTTTTGCAAAGCCAGCGGGTCGACACCCTCAAGATTCACTCGAATGTGCGGAACGAGAAATTTACCGGTCGGTACGGTGAGTGTCGGCTCCGGCGCGTCTTCATCAATCCAAAATGTTTTGAGTGATGAATATGGGTAGAGGTCGTTTTTAATACGAATGCCCCGACTGGAAACGCCTACGCGTATAATTTGCGGTGGCCGAGAAGAAAGGAGCATGAGCGTGAAGACGCCGACCAAGATCACAATAGCAAGCAGGATGTTGTCGAAAAACACGGCCGTGAGCGCAACCGCGCCAGCCAAAATACCCATGGCCCAAAACCATTCGCGATTTCGCTCACGATGCTCGTATTCAGTTGTGTCCCACTCAAAAGCGTTGTCCATCCTGTAGTGAAAAATGGCGTTACTATTCTATGGCGAAGTAGTAAGTCACTCTATTTTATTTTGATAATGCTTATTAATTTAATCATATTTCTCGATTTTTGTGTCTTGCGCAACGCCATTTTCCCCCATGGGATTTACCTATTTCTATTTGGTTTAAGGAACCATAACCATCTCCTTATTTCTTGATTCAAGCCAGTAATGTAACTCATAGCTCGTGCCCCGCTCAAGCGGTACATATGTATATACCAATGGTGGCGTGCCGTTTGGATCTTGGCTCGGGTCCTGACCTAGTTTGCTAATATATTTTCCATTTTCAAGTGCGGGAGTCAGGTAATCTTCCGGTCCGCCAATATAAATGGTAGGATCGCCGGCAATCGTTGGGTATCTGTTGTAATCGACGTAATACAATCCAAGCGCATTTTGAATTTCGTGCACATTTTTCTCTCTTTGTGCATCTCTGCTTCTGGTGTGTACTATGGAAAGAGAAAAGAATACAACAAGAGCAAGAATGCCGATGATGGCAACAACGACCAGTAGTTCAACAATAGTAAACCCCGTGCTGAAACTCTGCACTGTATTTTTGTGCCAGCGAAGTAATCTCACGATATCATTGTAGCACCATGTCGGCGCTATGCGCACGCCTATCGGTGGATATTCCCTCCATTCGTGCTACAATCGTAACACTAAAAACATAAGTACCCAAAGTCACCGTTGTTTCCAGGGAACTTTTCTGGTAGACTGGACGAGTGGAGGAGTATACAAGAAATCCAAATACATTCTGTAAGATTTGCAAAACTGCGATTTATAGAAGACCATGCGAATTGGAACGAAGCAGGGGAAGTGTTTATTGCAATTCTGCATGCTACGGAAAGGCCAGTAGAAAAGAAACTCCCTGCATTGTCTGTCAGCAGCCTATTTTGGCAAGCAAGAACAAGAAAACGTGCAGCAGAGCTTGTGCAAACGTAAATCGAACTGGGATTATATATAGAACCGGTGCTCGTAAAGATAAGGTAAAAACACAACGCGCTCTAAAAATGCGGTTACTAGAAGCAAGAGGCAAGACCTGTGAGCGATGTGGCTACACCAAGGTAGAAATCTTGCATGTGCATCACAAGAACAGAAATCATAATGACAACTCCTTGCAAAACCTTGAACTTATTTGTCCGAATTGCCATTACGAAGAACATTACTTAGAGAAGAATTGGTTGAGAATTACGAGTTGATTCAAGGAAGGGTGCTCCGAATGGTAAGGAACTAGTCTTGAAAACTAGCGCCCGAAAGGGCTTGTGGGTTCGAGTCCCACCCCTTCCGCAGAAAGAACAATGAAGGTGTTTGCAAAATAAATCACAATATCCCGTTGTGGTATGATAATTAGCACATGATATCGAAACAACATTTGTTATTGGTCGCGTTAAACGCTCTTGTTCTTATTATTTTTGGAACTATCTTTTTTGCGCGAGCAAATTATGAATTTCTTGGTTACATAGGAGTAATCATTTTGGTAGGTATATTAATTGCAATCAGTCTAAAAAAAGTAGCGTATCCAATAGGGCTTTTGTACGGACTTTCGCTGTGGGGGCTGATGCATCTAGCGGGTGGAGGGATACGTTTTGCCGACGGTTCGATTTTATATCACCAAATTCTTATTCCGCTATCTGATACATACGGTATTTTTAGATATGATCAACTTGTGCATATTGTTGGTTTCGGTTTCGCAACCTGGGCAATGTATCAGCTCATTGGGTCATATCTTAATGTAAAAAAGGGTACGGGCTTATTCATTGTGGTGGTAATGGCTGGCCTAGGAGTCGGGGCATTGAACGAAATGATTGAGTTCCTTGCAACTGTCTTTGTGGCAAATACTAATGTTGGAGGTTATACGAATACCTCACTCGACCTGTTTGCGGATGCACTGGGAGCACTTATTGCCACCATTTTTATTTTTAGAAAAAAGTAAAAATTAGAAATGATGGAACAATTTGAACCAGGAGAATCAGAAGAAATAAAATCCGTTATTAAGAAATCTCAAACGGTTTTTTCCACCACTCTTACTCCCAAAGATGTTGAAGGGGTTGGCTTTTAAGATACAGTCGAACTTTGTATAATACACACCGCAGTAAAGAGAAAAACTAACCCTTGCTTTTTGGGGACGGTTCTGGCAAGTTTACAGCTAGAATACGCTCGATGTCTCGAGTGTGCAGGAGGTTCTTGTGCCGAAGACCAGGCGATCCAAGCAAGAGAAAAAGCAAACACTGCGGATCTTTCAGGTTCGCACCGACCCGGCCGCCGTTCGGGCCATCGCAGAGCTTGACCAGGAACTTCGCCAGAAGGTTGAGCGTCGTCAGAGAGCGCGTGATCGCAAGACAGGCTGTGGCGCGATCTCGGACGGCTTCAATATCGAGGAAGACTTCATCATGGACTAATCTTCCGAAACAAGGAAGATAGAATGCGAGGAGCGATGAGTAACATAGCCGAGTTTGTGATCGAGAGTTCCCGATGTTCGCATTGTCCCAAAAAAGCACACGCAATACTTCGAGTACGGGTATCCGAAGAGTGGGTGCAAACGGGCGAGTTCATGCTTGGTGCACGTTCCTCGGGGCACACATTTACTCACCAGACGATCTACTGCGATCTCTGTGGTACGCAGTGCACTGTGTTCCCGACAGCTTGTCGCGAAGCAGCAGAGGCAGAGCTCAAGCAGAAGAAGGAAGCGGAGCAAGAGAAGCGTCTGAAGGCGGAGGAGAGAAGAAGACAGCGCCGTTGGCGAATGGGTCTCTAGGGTATCACACAGCCAGAGGGGTAACGGCACAGTGTCCGTCACCCCTCTTTTTTATTACCCAATTTACGCAGGCTGATTATACGTTGCTAAATAAGGCTATTATAGCCCATTGACATCTGCTTTCTGTCGTGTATACTACCCCTACGTGTAAGTGTTTCTCGCAGTTTCAAGTAGCCACAGCGAAAGTGAGGCGAAGAAGCAAAGAGAAGGTCGCCTTCACGTTTTAGTAAAAGAAATCGTTCTATGGCTAAGAAATTGTTCGTTGGTGGGTTGCCGTACTCAACGACTGATGACGAACTTCGAGACGCGTTCTCGAAGGCCGGCACAGTCACGTCCGCAACTATCATCATGGATAAAATGATGGGCCGCTCAAAAGGTTTTGGTTTCGTTGAAATGGAAAACGACGCCGAAGCTGAAGCTGCCATCACCATGTGGAACGGTCAGGACTTCAGTGGCCGCAAATTGACGGTCAACGAAGCTCGTCCGCTCGAGCCCCGCGCTCCTCGCAATTAATCACTGCGACCGCAAACAAAAGTCCTCTCCTTCGGGGGAGGATTTTTGTTTTAAGGGGTAGTAACAGGTATATGCAAAAAATTTGAAACATTCATCTTTTGTCCGGCCGGACATAAAATGGAACGGGGGTGTTATTGCTATTATTGATACTTGCGTTAACCCCCGCCACTTGCTTTGACTGACTTGTCTAGAAATTGATGCAGCGGTATACTCATTATTTATGACTGAACATGTTGTTCTTGTAACCGAAAAAGACGAAGTTCTCGGCGTTTTGCCAAAGTTTGAGGCGCACGGCATTATTACACCGCTGCATCGAGCTTTTTCACTTTTCATTTTCAACAGTAATGGCGAACTCTTGCTTCAACAGCGCGCTCTTTCCAAAAAGACATGGCCGGGAGTGTGGAGTAACAGTTGCTGTGGCCATCCCCAACTCGGCGAATCTACGATTGACGCAGTGCGTCGTCGAACAAAAGAGGAGCTCAGTGTGACACTTGATAAAATTGAATGTGTGGCACCGTACCGATATCAATACGCGCGCGATAATGTGATGGAAAATGAAATTTGCCCCATTCATGTGGCCTATAGCGATACACAGCCCACACCCAATCCGACCGAAGTAGCGGCCGTGCGTTACGTGCCATGGGCGGAATTTTTGGCGGAAATCAAAACAAATCCCGGACGCTATTCCGAGTGGTGTGAAGAAGAATCGTTGATTTTGGAAAAAATACTCGGGAGCAATTTTTAATGCTTAATTTTATAATTTTTACAGCCAAAGGCTTATTCGCCTCGGATGGAAAATAATGCTCTAATTTCTAATTTTTAAACATATTTGGGCCCGTCTGAAAATATTTACTATTTCAAATTTACTATTTCATATGAAGTTCCTTGGTATTGATTACGGTAAAAAACGAGTGGGCATTGCCGTATCGAATGACGATGGCACCATGGCCTTCCCAAGAGTTGTTTTGCAAAACAATACATATCTTATCGGGCAGATACTCGGCTTGGCGAAAGGTGTTGGATCCTCGGAAATAGTGCTCGGTCTATCTCTGGACAATAAGGGTGCGCCAAACATCATAATGAAAGAGATTGAAAAATTTAAACGTGCGCTTAAGCACGCAGGCCTTGCGGTGCATTACGAAGAAGAATTTTATACCAGTGCGGAGGCGGCGCGTATACAGGGCAAAGAAGCGGGAAATGACGCTTCCGCTGCAGCCCTAATCTTACAGTCATTTTTGGATAGGCAGAAAAACAAAACCGGCTAATCCACTTCTTTTCCGTGGGTGGTACGCAGAGCGGTCGCTCCTGCGCTATAATCATAGGTAATGACAAGCAACCTATTGTTGTACTTTTTTCCGCCACCGACCTATCTTTCGCAGCCGGCGTACGGTATTGACCTGTCTGACCGTTCGCTGAAATATGTGGTGCTCACGGAACATCGCACCAGTATTTCTCTTGATGACTACGGCGAGCAAATTATTCCGGAAGGCGTGATTCAGGGGGGTGTAGTTAAAGATGAGATAGCCCTACAGGAGGTACTCGATCAGTTGCATAGGGAGGTGGGCATTAAGCGCGCCGTTATTTCATTGCCCGAGGAAAAAGCCTTTATTGTGCCACTCAAGACTCCGCCAGTGCCCATGCGCCAATTACGTGACACGCTCGAATTGCAACTCGAGGACCAGATTCCTTTACCGGTCGGAGAGGTGGAGTTTGACTATGTTCATCAAGACGAAAGAGTGGATGATTATCTTTCGCTCTCGGCTATTCATAAAGGTATTGCGGCAAGTTACCTTAAGGCTTTTCAAAAGAGCGAGATTATGCCACTTGTTTTTGAAATCGAAGCACACGCCTTGGCTCGCGCTCTTATCAAGAATGGTGATCCGGGTACGTTTATGATTGTAGATTTCGGGCGTACCCGCACCAGTTTTGTTATCGTCAGTGATGGTATCGTATGGTTTTCGTCGACCGTGGCTATTGGTGGCGATGCCATTGCGGAGGCCATAGAGAAAAAGTCGGGATTATCACGTGAAGCCGCCGTACATTTGAAAGAAACCCGTGGGTTGTCGCGCTCTGCCGATAATAAAGAACTTTTTTCTAACCTTACTCCGGTCGTCTCTGTCTTAAAAGACGAGGTAAACAAGCATTATCTATATTGGAATTCACACAGTGAAGATCACAGTATGCCACGGCCGAAGATTGAACGAATTCTAATGTGTGGCGGTGACGCCAATATTCCGGGCCTGCTCGAGTATCTTTCCTCCGGCCTAGATACCCCGATCGCTTTCGCTAATCCTTGGATTAACATCCTACCCTCTTTCGACAAAGAAATTCCGCCCATGACTTTTAACAACTCTTTGCGTTACGCTACGGCATTGGGACTTGCGTTGCGTAAAATTCTGCCACAGCAGTAGCACGCAGGATGGATCCTCTCCATACACCATTCTTAATACTTCATACTCTCCAGAATGATTAATCTCTTACCACAATCCGCCCAGAAGGAACTGCAGGGACAATACCGCGGACATTTAGTAATTATTATTTTATGGCTCATTTTGCTCGCCACTTTCTTGTCCCTTGTTATGCTTGTCCCTTCATATATTATTTTCGCCAGTCGCAGTCAGACTCTAAGCGCCTCGCTTTCAAACGAAGATAAAGATAGTGTTGCAATGGAACAGATTACCAAATCTCTCGCCACCCTCGCGGACATTGGAGAAAATGTGCGTAAGCTTGCGCCAACCGAAGAATTTTCTATGGCTGATCTCTTTAGCCACCTAAGCGCAACAAGTACGCCCGGAATCGTGCTCTCGTCCTTGCAATATACGCGCGGGCAGACCCTGCTTCTTTCGGGTAAGGCCAAGGACCGCGAAAGTTTGCGCGCTTTCGTTATTTGGTTGCAGGCCGATAAAATGTTTAGCAAGGTGGATTCACCCATCTCCAACCTACTCGGAGGCAAAGATATTCCTCTTTCTATCATACTTACCTTGCGAGCGAAGTCTTAAATACTTAATTCAAGATACTTAAATACTTCATACTTTTCAAAATGACTCCCTTCCGAAAAAAATTTTATACTATCGCGTCATTTCTGCTGATTCTAATTATCGGCTTGATTACTGCCTGGGTGTTAATGTTCATCGCTATTTATTCCGCAAGCAGGGAAGTAGCCGATGTCGCCTTAGCACGCTTGGTGGAACAATATCGTACCGAGCGGGCGCGTATTTTGGCTCGCTCCACCAAAGAAGCCCAAGTCCTTGGCGATGAGCTCGACCACTATTTCCTTCGAGAAGAAGATGCCGTTGCGTTTTTGGAACGCATTGAACAGCTTTCCGCCCACGCCGGTGTTACCATAGAACCAAGCGGTCTTGCTAAAACCGAATCCGGAGAACTTGTTCTCTCTATTTCTTTGCATGGCACCTACGCTTCTGCGCTATACTTTGTTTCCCTGCTTGAACATACGCCATATTACCTTGTGGTACAAAATTTGAGACTAAATGTTGAAACACCGACCGATCCGAAAAAGAAAACCGCGCCAATATGGGGTGGAAACCTCACTCTTGTAGTACGCAGCTTTTTGCCAGAAGTTATCGCCACCAAACCATGAGTCCAGATGAATTTTCAATTTTATAATTTACAATTTTCAACAATGTCTCATTTTCTAAATTTCCTAAAATTTAAATCAAGATGAAATTTCCTAACCTTAAAAATCTTACCGCTCAATTCCACGATTTTTTTGACCGTGATCCGTCGAAACGCGAACCAAATCCCAAACGCGATTGGATTATTTTATTTATTTCTTTTTGCGTGGTCCTGATTCTTGCCGGCATTTTGCATTTGTCACTCTACTTTTGGTTTCTGGCCTTAAGTTCAAAGGAGCCTACGCTCGAAGGTCAGGCGACAACTACCCTCTCGGCGCTTGATGTACAAAAAGTGCTTGATCGCTATAAGCAAAAAGAAATACTCTTTGGCCAACTTATGTCTGTTCGTCCGAATTTCCGCGACCCAAGCAGATAATCAATAACCGCTCATCCCCGTCACGCTTAAGCGGGACGAGGTATTCTGGACAAAAAATAAAAATCAAAAACTATTCGTAATCCAGAGTGCCACTTACCGTACTATAGTACCATAAGTGACACCTAAAAAATTGAGAAAATAAAAAACCCGGCCGGTTGCGTGTGGTCGGGTTCACGGGCGCTCCATGTGTTTGAGCACTTTGAGATAGAGATCCTCGACGATTTTGGCCTGTGCCTTTCCGGACTTGGCGTGGAGGAAGTGATTCCTAACTATCACGAGAACTCATCGGAGCCCTTATTCGATGTATTACTACTTTGGTAGAGATTGTAGAACGATCCACCTGATATCGTCCGCTATTTCAACTTCTCTGCCGACCGGTGTTTCAAGTATCGTAACTTCGCGATATTTTGGAATGTATCTCCTCACGCCACGAAACTTGTCTTTGCCCACGAATTTATCAAGTGGAGTTTCAACCACGCCGATTTTTCTATTTCCCGCGTGAATGACCGTGTTGTCGCCGGTAGCGATACCCACATGCCCGACGCCGTCAGCAGGACTATCGAGGTAGTAATCAACCCAACCAGATACAAAGACGACGTCGCCCGAAGTAATCTCGGAAAGCTCGACACTCTCACCAAGTTCTCTTTGCTGAATTGATCGGCGTGGCAACCAAATGCCACACTGACCGTAAGACCACTTGATAAGAGTTGAGCAATCAAAGATTGCGGGGGCTTCAACTAGACGAGCTCCTCTGCGATATCTTGATACTCCAACACAACTACGCGCAAGGGCAACGACATCAACCCTAAGCACCTTGAATTTCTTGCTGGCCAATATTGAGAGAACTCTTTCTCTGGATATCGGTAGTCGCAGCGAATCAATGTCCACCGCACACCGACAACCTACTGCTCGATATTCCATCGGAGCCTCCTTTTTCCGCTCACTACTTTATCACATACACCCGCAATTCCGCTACACCAAGAGTTTGGCAACTCGAGTCGGTAACAATTTTTCGACACGCTTGCTTGTACCCCTACCAGGAGTTGAACCTGGATCAATGCCTTAGAAGAGCATTGCTTTATCCATTAAGCTATAGGGGCGCGAAGCCCCTTTGCAAAAATTTCACGGGGCTTGGTGGACGCTACAGGGCTCGAACCTGCGACCCTCTCGGTGTAAACGAGATGCTCTACCAACTGAGCTAAGCGTCCGTAAATAAACTCTATCAAAGCCGACGCTCGCCCGCGAGGTCGGCTCCCCGTACTCCGTTAGTCGACGGACATTGGGGCTGAACTAAGCGTCCATACAGAGAAGACTAGCGCACCTACCGACTTTCTTCAATATGTTAGAATAATCTTATGGTGCAACAGCGGCTTGAGGCCACAATCAGCGGACGGGTGCAGATGGTTATGTACCGAGATTTCGTGCAGAGATATGCTCGGAAATTAAAGTTGGGTGGGTAGGCCACACGCGCCGTCCGACCCTTGTTTGGTATCACTGTCAGCGGGGTCTTTTTTTGTTACAATACAAACCATGCAACATAAAAACTTGGTAAGCATAACTTCGTTGGATAGGAAAGATATCGAGAGCTACGTTGATTTAGCAAATCAATTATCCAAGAAATCATTACATAAAATAGATCAAAAACAATTTGTTGTGGCCATATTATTTTTTGAAGAATCAACCAGAACTCAAATAGGATTCACAATAGCAACGTATCGGTTGGGTGGCCATGTGGTAATTATGAATGAGACCAAACATCACCCCAGAATGGGCACAGCAGAAAGCTTGGAAGATACAATACGTTCGATTCAATCTTACTGCGATGTAATCTGCTTGCGTCATCCGAATAAGGATATTTACGCTCGACTTAAGCCGATATTAAAAAAACCGATTATTAATTGTGGGAATGGCGACGATGAACACCCCACTCAAACTCTCATTGATTTATTGACGATAAATAATGAGTTTAATCGCCTCGATAATTTATATGTGGCGGTGATTGGTAATCCACGTTATTCTAGGTCCGCCCACTCACTCCTACACGCACTCTCAAGGTTTGCAAACATACAAGTTCGCACTATTTCTCCGACAGAATTGTATCTTCCCGAGGAGTATAAAAAAATATATTTATCCTCCGGTAATATTCTGGAGGAAGATACCGAAATGAATATACGCGATATGGATGTCTTGTATGTTACCGGGTTTCCTGCCAATCTGCCTGTAAAAATGTTTTCTCAAGAAACACAGAGCAAATATTGGATAACGCCCGAACTTATTCCCGAATTAAAAAAGGATGCGATCATACTTTGCCCACTTCCCAGAATTGACGAAATTAATATCAGGGTCGATGACGAACCCCAAGCGAAATATTTCAAACAGAGTAAAAACGGTTTGTATATGAGAATGGCAATACTAAATAAGTTATTGTCCTGATCGACAAAAAATAAACGCCGAGAAAACCAGTTTTCCTCGGCGTTTGGCTATCACGGGACGACCCGACCCTACGTCCCGACATGCCAGACTGCGTTGTTTCGGTTGGTGCGCTTCGGGCGAGGAGTCATATCCGAATAGCCAAGACACAGAACCCCCACAAGGTCGCCCTTAATTCCCAGCATATCCTTGATGAAATCCTCCGCTATCAACACGTCGGCCATGAAGACGCCACAAAGACCGTGGGCCTGACCAGCCAACCACATATTGCAAACACACATACCTAGGCCCAAGTAATCAAGCGAAAGACCGACGACAGCTCCCGCCCGGATTGATTCCTCGGCTCTCCACACATCAGCCCTGCTAGACATAAAAGTCCCTCGGTTTTCGAGGAAGATTGCCAGAGGCACAGAACGGAGGATTCCTGCCGACTCAATCACGGTCGACACGTACCCGGTCCGTCTTTTGCCGGTCCTTGGGTCAAGAGGACGAAAGTCCACGACACCATCGGCCTGCGTCATCGTTGTCGCAATTTTCTCCAACATCTTTACGTCAGTGACCACGTAGTATTTCCAAGGCTGGGAGTTCTTTGATGAAGGTGCATTGTTTCCGCACTCGAGTATCTGCTCAATGATCTCACGCGTGACTTCTTGTTTCGTGAAGCCCCCTCGAACACTGCGACGCTCTAGTATCAGACCAGTAACAATCTGACCGTTGTCTGGACTCATGACCTATCCTCCTTGAATTGAAGGTTGTTCCAGTGTGTATTATAGCATCGAGAAAATAGTTCACAATAAAGAGATAAAGAAAAAGGAGTGGACTCGCAAGAGCCTTACCCCTTTTTTCACCTCCTTCCATTAGGAATAACAGTACGCACTGCTTCCATCAGGGAATGTGAGTGTGTTGTGCTGACATGGGATACATCTTGGTCCCAATTTCACCCCATAGCGTTCCACGATCTCTACGCTTTTTTCGTATACCCTGATAAGCGTTTCCATCGAAGGTGGCCGATGATTTCGCATGGGCGTTGCCGGATCCGGTCTGAATGGACTAAGCACCGGGTCGCAACCGAGTTGAGCCAGCGCCTCTACTCCCTGAAGAGTGTCCTCAACGGGTTCGATTCCGACAAGAATCAGAGAGCGAACTCTTCCGTCACCGCCGAAGACCTTGACCGTTTTCTCGATGAAATCGAAATACGTCTTTCGGGATGCCTTCCACTTGCTCATCATAATCCTGCGAGCGAGTGCCACATTGAATATTTCGATGTTAATCGAGAGCCCGTACACCCCAACCGACTTAAGATGCTCCGGGTCAAGGAGTCCCGGCATGGGGACCATCATCACATCCACCTTTACGTGAGGGAATGTGTTTACCACTGTCTCGTACATGGCATTCTGCCATCCGTAATCCTCGGGCTTCGGTGTACCTCCCGAGATGAGCACATGTCGTGCTGGCAGTCCGGGATCATTCAGGGCAGTCCGAATCGACTCCACCAGAGCCTCTACGGACTTTTTGCGGTATTTCGCAACATACGGAATATCGCAAAACTGGCAGGCCATAGCGCATCCTCCGATTGGAGAGATACGCACTCGATCCGCGTGAGTGATTGCGTGCCAGATATACAATTCCCCGGTGCTTGTGGTGTGTTTGTCATGATACGACGGCACCGGCAAGAGCTTCGCCTCGTGCCGCTTGCCTCCCGACTCGACAAAGAAAAAATTGCCTTGATGCACCAGACGATGGGGCGGGTCTTTAACGAAGTTCGAGTTGAAGTCCACAATAGGAGCATTCACCCAAACATCCTCCCCCAGCATCATTGTGATGCCCGAAGTCGAAGCGTAGTCGGCCAAAGTCACAGGACCACTCACTGCTTCCCTCACGCCCTCCGGTATGTGGATACCTTCTTCCATGAGTTGAATCTTCAGAGACTGTACGTTTGTGAGCATCTCACTTTCCTTTCAGCTCATAAATATTAAGAACTACTGCAGGCAGTATATTGAAAGTGTTGTGTATAGTAAAGATGTAAAAGAAACCCTCGCGAAGACTTGCAGTCTTATCGCGAGGGTTCAAGGGGCTAAGAGGGCTAACTTCCTTCGGCGTGCCTAAGGTTCAGCTCGGGTCATCTCGGTAATCAATGCCGACTCTCTTTCTTTCAACCATTCGGTCAGGCCGAGATCTCCCGCCAACAAATGATAGATATTGAACACTCGTTCGGCCAGGGGCTGAACGGGAATTTCGAACTTTCCCATCCAAATCTGTCGACATGCACATCCTATCGCCATGAGCCGGCCAACCGATTCAATGGACGGTTCTTCGCGGAACTTGTCGAGCGCCACCAGCACTGCCTCTTTGCAATTTGGGCAAGTGGTAGGTGAAGCAATCACTCCGGAGTCAACTCCGTAGTCGGCTCTATACCAGGAGATGATCACTCTCTTTACTAACGCCGGGTCCAGTCTTGTTAGTACTTCGACCAGAGACCAAAGGGAGGGTGGTTCGTATAGTCCACGATCATGTAGCCAATTAAGCAACGTGTAACCTTTGACATGCATTGGAAACACGAGAGCGAGGTCGGCCCCATGTATCAGTGCCCAATTGACCGAGTGCACCGCGTCATCAACTGCTTCCACGGGGGAAAGAAAAGCCGAGCCAAGTGAGACGTTCGCATACAGATCTATGCCACTCATGTGAGTAATTGCCGTAGTAAAAGTATCGTTTGTGTTTGGCTTGTTAATGCAATTACGAAGAATCCACGGATCGGTCGATTCGAGGCCAAATCCTATGGCAATTCGCTTGCTCGGTACCAAGTTGCGCAACTCGCTGATGGTTGAGGCTGTAACGGTCTCCGGTCTAGTCTCGAACGAAAACCTTTCCGCCGGGAAATCATTCACGAGTTGCAAGATGGAGTGTCGCGCCCTAACCGGTACCTCACGCTCATCGAGTAGACTGCCTGATGGTGAGACATACAGTTCGTAGACTGGCCTATCGATTGACCCTAGACCATCCTGCACAAACGCGACCATTTCCATCCAGTCGACCTTGGTGTGATGTCCGTAATTGCACATAACACACTCGCCTCGTCGATCCCAACTACAACCATTGGTTGAGAACCAAAGTTGGGCGAATGTTCTTCCCCTCACTTGGTCATACCTGACGTACCACGACTGTCCAAGGTCAAGAGAAGGTCGGTTGCGACGCAACTCAACCATTACTTTGGTGAGAAATTGAGTTGCCAAATCTCTTTTTCTTGGGTGAGCAGAGATCGTTCCGCGAACCCTGTTCGTAGTATCTCTCATTGCATACCTTCGATGTGTATGTGGTTATAGCTTGTGCCAATTCCTTCCCGAATTTTACAGAACCTATTTTAAAAGAACTCTGTCGCAATCCTATCACAACATCATAGGTTGTGATAGGATTTCTCCTATATGAAACCAGATATTATAGAGGCAAAATTAGATAAAGATTTGTGTAAGAATAAGACCCGTTATTTTTTCTCACTCCTTAGTCCGCGTTTTGACATCATGAATAAGCTAATGACCTCTTCGCTCGAGAGGAGATTCGGTGGTAAATTTAAGGCCATTAGAATTCTGTCTGCCCGTCCCAATAAATATTATGCGTACGGTAATTACATAGTTTTAAATAACCACGCCAGTTTGGTGGAGAAAAAATTGAAGGATAAAATTATCTATCAGCAGGAGTATGAAGATTTAAACATAGAATTTTTAAAATCGTCCTCCATAAAAGATATATCAAGCAAATTACTGAGGAAGCAAGATAAGATTTTCGTCTACCCGTTTACTACTTCTTTTATGAAACCGCGCAATGGGTTAGTTGTTATAGGACCCGATTTCGAGCTTGCGACCTACTATGATAGCAAAATTAAACACCATGAACTTTTTAAGCACCTTAAACTCCCCAGCAATAAGGTGCGATTATTCAAAACCAAAAACGACCTTATTAAGAATTACCAAAAATTTTTACCGGGATATATTTCGGCCGCGTATACATCCGGAGGTTATGAATCAATGCTGGTGTATGATGAGTCAATGCTCACAAAGTTTCTCGGAGGATTGAGAGAGGTAAATAATAAGGGAAGTTTTCTCTCTGCCAAGATATTTGAAAAAATAACTTGGGCGCCCAATATCAGCGCCATCATTGTGGATGAAAACAAAACCAAAATATTAATAGTAAGCGACCAGATTTTGAGTGGCAATAGGTATGTAGGGAACATCTATCCCACTTCCGTGTCAGAGAAAGTTTGCAAGGAGATTGTTCGGATTACAGAAAAAGTCGGGAATTATTTGTCTACGAAAGGCTATCGTGGACTCTTTGGACTTGATTTTTTAGTAAATTGTGATGAGAAAGTAATTGTTGTCGACCTCAATCCTCGCCGACAGGGAGGATATGCGTGTAACGCGCTAGCTCTTAAATATTCCGGCATAGAATTAACCGATCTGGAGCTTACCTGTGCCTTGAAAGAAGATGTCGGCAAGATACTGGCATATAAAAATATCAAATATCCTTATGTTTGGGCTCATTCCAAGATTAAACCGAGCGATCCCGGTAAGCGTATGAAAGAAGAAACAGAGAAGGGTGATATTGAAAAAATTTTTAAAAATAAAGGTACTTTTGTAACAACTTTTTTTCGAAAAAACTCACTATTTATAGCTGGCTACGTTGGTTTTACGGCGGTAGTTCGCAGAAGCAGAAAACGCGCCATCGAGGAACTTATCCTTAGCTCCAGTATCGTGCTCAAGGAAAATTTAATCTAGTAAAGTTATACTACCCTTATGGTGCAACAGCGGCTTGAGGCCACAATCAGCGGACGGGTGCAGATGGTTATGTACCGAGATTTTGTTCAGCGTTACGCGCGCAAGCTTGGCATTGCTGGCTGGGTGCAAAACAACGACGACGGCACAGTTACGGTGGTGGCAGTGGGCGACCCGGAGACGTTGAAGAAATTTGAGTTTCAACTGCAGAAAGGTTCTGTTGGCTCCCGCGTGGACGATGTCGAAGCGAGTTATAGCGAGACAAAGCAGGCGGAAAAATTTTACGGTTTCGAAATCCGATTTTAGTTTTTACACCACAATTACTATTCTCTTATTCGTACGAATAAGAGAATAGTAGAATCTACGACGTTGTGACAAAGGAACCAGAGATAAAAATAATATACGAAGACGCCGACGTGCTGGTTATTGATAAGCCGGCCGGTCTTATGGTACACGGCGATGGGCGGAGCACCGAGCCGACCCTTGTTGATTGGCTTTTGAGAAAATATCCTAAGCTCAAAGATGTTGGCGAGCCATTCAGATTGAATAAAGAATTAAGAATAAAGAATAAAGGATTAACTTCCCATAATTCCAAATTCATAATTCATAATTCTACTGAATGTATAGCTCGGCCGGGAATTGTGCATCGCTTGGATAAAGACACAAGCGGAGTATTGATTGTCGCGAAAAATCAAGTCGCCTATGGCGACCTAAAAAAACAATTCCAAGACCGGACTGCTGAAAAAAATTATTTGGCTCTTGTGTGGGGCAACTTCACACAAGATGAGGGAATAATAGATCGGCCAATAGGAAAATCAGCCAAAGATTTCCGGCAAAAAAGCGCCGCCCATGGCGCGCGCGGTGCGCTTCGACCAGCAGTAACACACTGGCGCGTTATTGAGCGATTTCCAATAGCTAATGTTCTTAAGAACATTAGCTTAACAAAGGCCGAAAGTTCGACACTCCTTGAAGTGACGCCGAAAACCGGACGCACGCATCAGATACGAGTTCACATGAAAGCCATCAATCACCCTATGGTTTGCGATAAGCTTTACGCACCAAACAGAACCTGTCCAATCGGTGCGCTTAATCGGCAGGCTCTTCACGCCGCATCGCTTACCGTAAATCTTCCATTTAGCGACAAGGCGGCTAAATTTGAGGCACCGTTGCCTGATGATTTTCGGAAAACACTTGATGAATTAAGGCGAGTGTGATAGATTGGGGCCTCTAAAGCCTATGAATACCACATTAAAAACAGCCATTAAATTTTCTCCGGTAGACATCGAAGAACGCAAGAAGCTCGATATTCGCCCGGGCGATACCGTGCGCGTCTCTTTAAAGATTGTCGAAAAGGGCAAGACCCGCTTGCAGGATTATGAGGGTATGGTTATTGCCCGCAAGCACGGCACCGAAGCCGGGGCTACTATTACCGTGCGCAAGGTAGCGAGTGGCGTGGGAATGGAAAAAATTCTGCCACTCTATTCGCCCATTATTGCCAAGATCGAAATCCTGCGTCGCTCCAAGACTCGAAGAGCAAAGCTTTACTTCATCCGTGAAAAAGCAGTCAAAGAAGTGAAAAAGAAAATGAAACAACTGCGCGGTTATGCTGGCTACACTCACGAAGACGCTCCCGACATTCCTTTCGCCGAAGCCGACGTCGAAACCACAGAAGCAGTCGAAGCGGTAACCATCCCTGAAACAAATTAAAATTTTCAAAAAGCCCGCAAGGGCTTTTTGGTTGAAAATTGAGAAAGCATTAGGTATAGTAGGGCTCTTGATTTAGTTATGCGCGGGTGGAGAAACTGGTAGACTCATACGCTTGAGGGGCGTATGCCCGTAAGGGCGTGCAGGTTCAAGTCCTGTCCCGCGCACCACGTAGGAAAAGTCAAAGAGTTTTGGTTC
>Ga0209541_10005384_pt1 | contig 22349 bp, 11 predicted proteins | sample RifCSPlowO2_01_FD_184027 | JGI IMG/M metagenome (GOLD analysis project Ga0209541, IMG submission 184027) | Groundwater microbial communities from Rifle, Colorado - Rifle CSP2_plank lowO2_0.1 (SPAdes) (version 2) | ecosystem: Environmental > Aquatic > Deep subsurface > Groundwater | place...
AACAAAAGATCCCGTTTTTCAACGGGATGACAAAATGGGCGACTAGCTCAGATGGTTAGAGCGCGTCACTGATAATGACGAGGTCATAGGTTCGATTCCTATGTCGCCCACATATGTTGTAGCGGGAATTTTTTCTCGCTTTTTTCTTCTCTTATATTATGAAAATTAAAATAGACAAATTGGTTTTTGGTGGGCAGGGGATGGGTAAAATAGACGGCAAAGCCGCCTTTGTTTGGAATGCTTTGCCCGGTGAAGAAGTGGAAGCGCGCGTGTTGAAAAGTAAAAGTAATTTTATTGAAGCGATTGCGGAAAATATAATCACTCCCAGTAAAGAGCGTATACCGGAGCTAGAATCACATTATCTTTCTTGCAGTCCTTGGCAAATACTTGGTGCAAATGCGGAAGATTATTGGAAAAAAGAAATTGCTCGCGAGACTTTTTTCAAATTCGGGGGATTTGAACCGTTTTTTAGTTTGTCATCCCGGCGAAAGCCGGGATCTTTTCCTGAAATACAAACAAAAGATCCCGTTTTTCAACGGGATGACAATGAGAAAAAGGATGACAATGAGAAAAAGGATGACAATGAGAAAAAGGATGACAATGAGAAAAAGGATGACAATGAGAAAAAGGATGACAATGAGAAAAGATTCGGCTATCGGAATAAAATGGAGTATAGTTTTGCTGTAAATGATGGAAAGATTTCTTTGGCCTTTTTTGAACGGGGTGGGCGTCAGCATACTCACATCGATGGATGTATTTTGGCTGAGGATTGTATCAATGTTGTTGCCGTACAAATTTTGGAATGGATCAATAAAGTAAATATCCCAATGCGTTCGCTCAAAAGTTTGATCTTGCGTTCCAACGGCCAAGGTAAAACTATCGTCGCCTTGTTTATTAAAGATCACCTGAATTTTGAAGATTGTCCTGAATTGTCCGAAGATTTTTTAGGTTTTCATATTTATTATTCCAGTTATCTGACTCCGGCTTCCATTCCACATGAAATTTTATACACAGCCGGTCAAAATTATTTGATAGCTGATTTGAATGGTTTTAAGCTTAAATTCGGATTGTTAAGTTTTTTTCAGATTAATGTTCCCTTATTTTCTCAAGTTTTAAAAGATATAGAAAAATTTTTGGATCCGGGAGCGCATATTTTGGATTTTTATTCCGGTGTGGGAGCGATTGGTATTCCATTATCCAAAAAAGTTAAAAGTTGTGTTTGTGTGGATAATAACAAGGAAGCAATTGAATATGCAGTTGAAAATATCGCGTTGAATGATTTGGAAAATTATGAAGCGCATTTAATTTCAGCTGAAAAAATTACCGAGCTTATTACTTCGGATAAAATAGTTATTCTTGATCCTCCCCGTGAGGGACTCCATCAAAAAATAGTGGAACGGATTTTGGAGACAAAACCTGCCAAAGTGATTTATTTATCCTGCAATCTCACTACTCAGGCACGAGACATCAAACTTCTTTTAAATCAATATACCCCCGTTTTTCATCAACTTTATAACTTTTTCCCGGCGACACCGCATGTAGAGTCGCTTGTGATATTGTCAAATTGTTAGTCGGACAGAGATTCCTCCTTTTTCGTCGGAATGACAGTGTTTGGTTGGTTGTAATCACCTAACAATTTATGGTTTGGCAATTTAGCAATATTCCTTGCGTCCATTTGCCAAAAATACAAAAACAGTATATAATAACCAATGGACAAATTTAACTTTGTCCAATATTTTTCGCATATTATTATGTTTAAAATGAATTTTTCCAATTTTGGTAATATCGCAGGTAAGTCTTTGACGGCCGCCGCTTTGTTTTTTTTGGAATTAGTTAAGATTGCCCTGCTTGCTTTGGTCACAATTTTGTTAATTCGCTACTATTTATTCAAACCTTTTTATGTAAAAGGGGCCTCAATGGAGCCAACTTTTTATGAAAAGGAGTACTTGATTATTGACGAAATTACTTATCGTTTTCGAGAGCCGGAGCGTGGTGAAGTAATCGTGTTTCGTTATCCGGAAAATCCAAAAGAATATTTTTTGAAAAGAATTATCGGTTTGCCCGGTGAAACAATTAAAATAACTGAAGGTAAAATTTATATTTATAATCAAACTCACCCGGAAGGTGTGGCAATTGATGAAAAATATTTGACAGACAGTGTTAAAACTTCCGGAGACAAGATAAAAGTTCTCGGGAAAAATGAATTTTTTGTTCTCGGAGACAATCGTGAAAATAGCTATGATTCCCGTCGATTTGGTCCGGTAGATAGAAGTTTGATCGTCGGACGAACATGGTTTCGCGGGTGGCCGTTGAATAGAATGCAGATTTTAGAAAAACCTGATTTTCAGTTTTAATTGTCATCCCGGCGCAGGCCGGGATCTTATCTTGGATTAAACAAAGATCCCGTTTTTCAACGGGATGACAACGAAAACAAAGATCCCGTTTTTCAACGGGATGACAACGAAAACAAAGATCCCGTTTTTCAACGGGATGACAGATAAAAATACAAATTATAATATGATAAAACCAAAAATAGTAAAAAAGATTGTCGTGAAAAAAGAAGAAAAGAAAAAAAGTGATAAACCTGTTTCTGAAAAAAATAAGCGCACTTATAATCTTATCAAGGGCATGCACGATATTTTGCCCAAGGAAGAAAAATATTGGAAGAAAATTTTTCATACAGCCGAAGGGTTGGCTGAATATTTTCAGTTTGGTCGTCTTGATACTCCGATTCTAGAAGAAGCCGGATTGTATGTTAGATCTCTCGGTCGTGGCACCGATGTGGTGGATAAAGAAATGTATGTTTTTGAAGATCGTGATGGTACAAAAGTCTGTATGCGTCCCGAAGGAACAGCTGCTGCCGCTCGCGCATATATTATGCATGGACTCTGGAATAATCCTCAGCCGGTGAAAATGTGGTATTGGGGTCCGATGTTTCGTCATGATAGGCCTCAAGCCGGGCGTTATCGTCAATTTTATCAATTGAGCTATGAAACAATCGGAAGCCCGGACCCAATTGCAGATGCGGAATTGATCATTGTCGCGTATAATTTTTTTCAGGATTTGAATATACCGGTGGAAGTTCGAATAAATAGTATTGGCACAACAGAGGATCGTCAACGTTATAAAACCGAATTAATTAATTACTATCGCAGTAAACGCAGTTATTTATGTGAGGATTGCAGGCAGAGAATTTCTAAAAATTCTATGCGACTTTTGGATTGTAAAGCTGAACAATGTCAACCGATTAAGGAAGAAGCCCCACAAATTATTGACTGGCTTTCCGAAGCATCTAAAAATCACTTAATGAAAGTTTTAGAATATTTGGATGAATTATCTATTCCTTATGTGTTGACCCCGACATTAGTCCGCGGATTGGATTATTACACTCATACGGTTTTTGAATTTTATGCAACCGGTTTAACAACTGAAACAGCTCAGAGTGCCCTGGGCGGTGGTGGTAGATATGATTTGTTGGTAGAGGAGTTAGGTGGAAAACCGGCGCCGGCGGCAGGGTTGTCACTCGGTATAGAAAGAATAGTTTCAACTATCAAAGCTTTTAATGAACAGAATAAAACTACATGGTCCGGTCCAACTGTTGATATTTTTTTTGCGCAACTTGGGGATAGAGCAAAAAGTCGTGTGTTGAAATTGTTGAATGAATTGCGACGCGGAGGTTTAAAAGTAGCTTTTAATTTGTATAAAAGTTCATTGAAGTCACAGATGGAGTTAGCGAATAATTACAAAGTTCCATATACGTTGATTTTAGGCCAGAAAGAAGTGCAGGAGGGAAGCGTAATCATTCGAGATATGGAATCCGGCGTGCAAGAAATTGTCGATCAGAAAAAAATCGAAGCTGTGATCAAAAAGAAATTGCACAAGGATTAAAAAAGTGGTACAATGTTTATTAATTAAGAGAAAGGAAACGGAGGTGACAATTATGTCGGAGATAAAGCGCAAGAAGAACGAATCATTTGAAGCTTTTATGCGCCGGGTCAAAAATCGTTGGCAACAATCCGGAAAGATTTTACAAGCTAAGAAAATCCAGTTTCATGCTAAAAATCCGAACAAGACCCTGCGTAAAAAGAGCGCTTTGCATCGTTTGACCAAGGCTTCCAAAATGGAATACTTGAAAAAAATTGGTCGTTTGCCGGAAGACATCAGATAAATCAGTCTTCTAAATATTTTTTCCATTGCCCCATGCTTCAATGGATTAATTGCAACAACAGGAGAAACAGAAAAACCACCACTATTTTTTTAATGGCTGTGGTTTTTTTCGTTTCATTGTGCGGTATTGCTGTCGCAAGCGCGCAAACTACCGGCGGAGCTGTGACTGCGGATACGCTTGGTAGTCAATATGCCGGTCAAATTGGTTTGGGTGGGGCGGATATTAGACTTATTATCGCTAATATAATTCGAATAGCCTTGGGTTTGGTTGGTTTAATAATGGTTGTATTTACAATTTATGCTGGATTTTTATGGATGACCGCCGGTGGCAATGATGAACAAATAATTAAAGCAAAAAGTATCCTTAAAAATACCGTAATTGGTTTGGCTATAATTTTAGCTTCATATAGTATCGTGATGTTTGTGATGAATTTGTTGGGAATTGGCGCGGCTCCAACAGGTGAAAGTGCTGTTGAGGTGAGCGGACCCAATACTCAGAATTTTCAGGGCAGTGGTGCTTTAGGAACTGTCATCAAAGATCATTATCCAATGCGCAACCAAGAAGATGTGTCGCGTAATACTAAAATAGTTGTTACATTCCGTCGTCCGGTGAAGTTGTCTAGTTTTGTGGATGACACAAGTGGAAATGGTATTTTGGGTGATTGTAAAGAAACCGTAGCAAATTGGTCAACTGATTGTGATCAATTAAAAAAAGGCGCGAATGGTCAATTGAGTAATAGTTATGTAAATATTAGTAAAGCTTCACAAAATGGTGATGTTGCTTCATTGGAATCTTTTCCTTCAGGGGTTGCAGTTTTAGCAACAACTACAATCATGAATGGAACGGCTGGAGTTTATACTGTTGTTTTCCGTCCTAATGAATTTTTGGGTAGTACCTCAGAAAAATTTACATATTTAGTACATCTAGGCAATCAAATTTTATTGGACGATCCGGTTAATCGCGATCCGTCCGCTTTTAGTGTAAAAATTCTTGGTAATGATTATTATGAGTGGCAATTTAGTTGCAGTACGGAATTAGATTTTAATCCGCCACATGTTGTCAGTGTTTATCCGGCAAACAGTGGACAGGATTATATGAATACGGCTTTGCAAATTACTTTTAATGAACCGATGGATCCTACGGGTTTACAAGGGTCGTTTGTTAATGGAAGAGATGATTCATATTATGTTTTACAAGGTAATGCAATATTTCTAAAAACCGATCACAGTACTTTACCTGCCGGAAATTTTAGTATAGTCAATAATTATCAAACTTTGGAATTTATACCAAGTAGAGAATGTGGAGAAAATACTTGCGGAGGCAAGATGTATTGTATGAATGTTTGTGATAAAAATGCTGGTGCCGGCTGTACAGATGTTGTGATTGATAGGTCAAGTGTTAAAAATGAATTATTTAAAATGGTAATAAAGGCGGCTACGACTATTAACGCCAATTCTTTTGAGGGTAGTCCGTTCACCGGAGCAATGGATTTATCCGGCAATGCTTTAGACAGCGCTCCGTTTGGTATTGTGAATGTGGCCACCGCCGTTGATCCGACCAACGCTAATTTTTTTAATAATAATGCCGATAACTATAATTGGTCGTTTAATTTAGCTCAAATAATGTTTACAAAAGAGCCTGTAGTGCGTCAGGTGATACCTGGATTAGACGCGGGTGAAATTAAGGCTAAACAAGATTGGAAAATGGATTTTACGGGCGTGATGTTATTTAATTCTTTATATGATGGTATTAGTTTGCGAGAGGAGCCGGAGCAAACTCCTGCTACTTGTTTTGCGCCACGCGCATCGACTGATGCCGGTGGCAATACTACATTGGTAGGCATGTTTCACTGTCCGTTTTTAGATGGTCGTTCCATGTATTATTTTCCTGTTCTTACTTCAGATCTAATGGAAGTGCATTTTAATTGTTTCAATCCGGGCAAAGGTCCCGGCGATAGTAGTACGCGTGCTGTGGGTGCGGAAGCAAATTTAAGGGCACTTGAATCGTCAATTTGTGACGATGCCCATCCGGAGAATTGTTGTCAGGTGGATCCGACCGGTAATAATCAGGATAGTATTGTTTGTTGTAATGGAGTAGTGTCTGCAAATAAAAATGATCCGGATAAGTGTATTGATGAGATTAAGGATACTCCTCCATTGCCATTACCGTAGCATTGTCATTCCTACCCCGTTTTTCAACGGGGTAAACTACAGCCGGAATCTTATCATGGGATATAAACAAAAGATTCCGGCTTTCGCCGGAATGACAGTGAAAAAAGAAAGATAGTATAAAAAAATGAGTTATGATATTTAAAAAACAAAAAATAATTATTTTTCTCGCTTTAGCCGTTATTTTTAGTTTTTTTATTTTTAGTGATTTAGCTTTGGCTCAAGCAGTAAATTCAGATACTTTAGGCAACCGATTTGCCGGTCAAATAGGTTTAGGCGGACAAGATATTCGCACGACTATTGCCGGTATTATTCGCACAGCCTTGGGTCTTTTGGGTATAGTGGTTGTAGTACTCATGATTGCCGCCGGTTTTATCTGGATGACGGCCGGTGGCAATGAGGACAAAATAGCTCAGGCTAAGAAAATATTAATTAATTCTGTAATCGGTCTGGCTATTATTTTATCTGCCTATGCCATCACCAGTTTTATTATTAGTAAATTGACTTCAGCAACATTAAATTTACCCGCGCATTGCTCTAATGGAGTTAAAGATGTTGACGATCCGGCGACACCAAATAACGAAGCAGAGGACAACATTGATTGTGGTGGCGAATGTTTAACTTGCGCGGGTGCTTGTGTCGGCGAGGAATGTGGGTCAAGTTTTTATCGATCTTTTTATATTAATAGCGCCTTTGGTGGTGGGGATGTATGCGTGAGAAATTTTCATCCCACGATTACTTTTACTCAGGACGTAAATCTAGGCACGGTATCTACGGATGTTTTTTATATCACAAATGACAGTGATGCTACTGAAAGTAAAGTCGCGGGATCGTGGCGCTTATTGCCGGGGAGAAATAATATCATTGAGTTTATTCCAGCCGGGGCTTGTGATGGCGCAGGTAGTGGCGCGGATTGTTTAGAGGCTGTGACTAATTATACATTTCATACCGAAACAACTTTAGTAAGTCGTATTAAGAGTGTCGCCGGCACTTCTCTGAGTTGCAGTTTTAATGACAATTGTAATCAAATCACGTTTACGACGGGGGCTAAGGTTGATGCTGATGCCCCGGTTATAGTAGTTAGGTCGCCAAGGGGGGATATGGAAAAAGGAAGCTCGGTGCCGGTTGTGATGGATTATACTGACGACAGTGGAATTCAAAATATTGCTGTTTATGATAATACTCGTTATGTTGATTCTGTGCGTCCGGCCGCGGGTCATAATTGCGATTTGAGTGGATCGTTGCAGGTTAATTGGAATACTGCGGGTAGTTCGCTTGGCTTGCATACGATCAGCGCGGATGGTACTGATTGGTCCGGCAAAGTCGGCAATGGCACAAGTGTAGTGGATCTGCGTGGGGCAGAGTGTTACGCGGAGCCGCCAGTTTGTGGTGGTAGTTGTGGTAGGTGCGCAAATGAAAATTGTACTAGAGATACGGATTGCGCGAGTGGGTTTTGCGATTTAGATTTGACACCACCCAGATGTGTAGACAAAATGCGAATAACCGGTTTTGGTCCAAAATCCGGCGCTCCGGGAACCTTTGTGACTTTGGTAGGACGTTTTTTTGGAACCTCTCTCGGACAAGTATACTTCACTAGCACAACAAAGCCTCAACCGGATGTGAATTTAGCGTCTGATTGGGTGCTTGCTCCTATGGCTGATTGCGGTAGCGCCTCAATGTGGAATGCAAGACAAATTACAGTGAAAGTACCGCCGGAAGCGACAGATGGACCTTTGAAAGTAGTGACTGCTATTGGTGGTGGTAGAGTTTTTACCGATGTCACAAACGATGATTGGGGTCCAAACGTCGGTGGTTTTGATGTTAATAATGAAGTGCATCCAAAATTGTGTGAAATTGTTCCGAGCCAAGGAATAATTGGTGACGCTGTAGAATTGCGTGGCCGTGATTTACAATTAGAGGATAATCATGTTTTTGACGCGACTAAAGATCAAGTTCTGTTTGGGGAAATAGTCCCGAATAATATCCAATCTGCCGATTGGACAATAGAAAGAATTGGCACTTCTGTACCCGGTGGATTATCTACAGGTATTTTTGCCGTGAAAGTGAATGCAAAGATTGGTGGTGCGGTGAGAGAAAGTAACGCGCTCGGATTCACGGTTACTCAGGGCGTAAATAATACACTGCCATTTATAGATAATATAGCTCCTGAACATGGTGCGGCGGGCGAGTACATTACAATTACCGGTAATAATTTTGGAACCGGTGTGGGTACAGTCTGGTTTAAATTGAATGGTGCCGGAAATGCTACAAATGGTGATATGACATTTCCTGCGGAATGTGACGTCCCGCTGTGGACAAATGAAAAAATCTTGGTGAAATTTCCACCCGGATTGGATGTGGGTGATTATACCGTTGAGGTGAAGCGAGCGACAGATCAATCTGTTAGTCCTATTTATACAAAACGATTCAAATTAGAAGTGGGCAATCCGGCCCCCGGGATTTGTATGTTATCGCCGGCGGATAGCGCGCTTCCTTTGCCGGCAGGGCAGTATATTACTATTTTTGGTGAATATTTGAAACCTGAGGGCGCATCAAATCCGGAAGTACACTTTGCAAAAAGTGGTTCTACTGCCGACGTGGCGACTATGTCTTCGGCAAATTTCGTGGCATTTTATCAGCTGGGGCTTGGCCAAAAAGTAGAGGTTACCCCTAGGACAGACACGGTCAGCGGTTCTGTTGTTGTTCGTCGTCCGGGAGATCAAAAAATTAGTAATGCTTTAAAATTTGGCGCAGTTAGCTGTATTGAAAATAATAATACATGCACTGATCCCAATGTAAGATGTTGCGCCGATGGCACTTGTCAAGCTCGTTGCCAGGGAGAGAGATTGAACGCCGGATATATTTGGAGATTTTCCACCAGAGAGATTTTGGAAGTGCCGCAAGTGGTGGAGGAGTGTTCGGATGTCCGTGGAAGTAATGGAGTTTTGGCCATACCATCCCCGACACCAAGCACGATGTGGAATACTGCAAGTCCGGTAAATAGTGATAATAGTGAAGTTTGTAGCACCGCCTTAATAACTGTAAAATTTAATACAGCCATCAAACAAGAATCACTTGCTAATAATGTTTTTGTTCGTCAATGCGCGGTGGCAAATGCAGATGGTAGTGGCTGCGCATCTTATACCGGTACGAATGTCCCTTTGACTGCGGAAAGTTTAAATTTGCAAGTAGCTTCCACCAACAATAAAGGCATTCCAAAAAACTATTTACTTTTAGAATCAGCTAATCAGTGGCAAGCCAATACTTGGTATCAGGTGGTTTTGACAAGACTTATCACTAACGATAATGTCGCTCTGGGTAGTACTGTGCCGGTGCAATTGGCAGCTGATCAACCTTGTGATATCGGCACCCCGGATAGTTCCGCTTATTGTTTTGTTTTCAAAACAGATGATAGACCTTGTGAATTAGAAAGTTTATTAATATCTCCGGAAAGTTTTCTAACAAACACCCTGACCGGCGTTACCGGTCCGATTAGATATAAAGTGGGGGGGAATTTCCAGGATTTGAAATACCGTGGTTTGGGACAAAGCACCCAGCGTTGTATCCTCATGAGCATGAGGGGCTTTGAGTGGAAATGGAGAATTTTAAAGAATGGTAGTACTGTGGATACGAATTACGCGCAAATTTATGGAAATGACGCGCAAGCAATCGCCCGCGTTTCTTCATTGGAAAATACCGTAGGTGTAGCAGAATTGACCAATCCGACGGATAAAGTAAATGTGGAAGGGAAAGCAATCTCGCCATCTGCATTTCCGATGTCGGCGACTAGTCCGCTAACAATTGACTTAAGTAATCCCGAGGTTGTAGATTATTGGCCGAAATGTCAGGAGGCATGTACCAATGCGGAAATAGGCATTAGGTTTAATGTGGGCATATCCAGAAAGAATTTATCCGGGGCGATGATTGGGGATAGTCCTATACAATTATGGCGATGTGATGATGTAAATTGTCTACATCCTGCTTTCGTTACTGTGCCCACATCTACAATAGGGCTTCCAGAGGAGTCGGAAAATTATACTGTAGCGAGAATCAATATCGCGCTGGATAAAAATTTGGAAGCAGATACTTGGTATCAAGTGGTGGTGGCTACCAGCACCATGGAAACAGGGCAGGTGTGGTCACTAAACAGCACCCGTGATTTGTTGGTGGGACGTAAACGTTTGGAACAGGGTTTAACTTGGAGGTTCAAAACTAAAAAAGAGGCTTGTCTGATAGAACGTGTGGCAGTGGATCCCTCTGAGTATGTTTCCGAATCAATTAATGATCGCGTGGTGTATAATGGACGTGTGTTTTCTGCTCCGGATAGTTGCAGTGCTACCGGACAGATTTTGAATCCACGGAGTGTGAGCTGGGCGTGGAGATCGAATCATCCCGAAGTGGCAGAAGCGTATCAATTTAATACTACCAACCAACCTAATAAAAATTGTACTAATTATTGTTTGCGCCGAGGCAGTGATTTGCCGAAGACGTCCACCATGCCTCTATGTGGTAATACTATCGTGGAAGCCGGCGAGGATTGTGATCCATCGAATAAGAATTCCGGTTGCAGTTTGAATTGTCTGAAAGTTGGTAATAGTAACATTGGTACAGGCGCATCGCAATGCGGAAATGGCAGGGTGGATGCCACGGCCGGTGAAGAATGTGATACAGCCATTAATAGATCACTTGGTTGTAGCGATAGTTGTTTGCGTATCGGTTCATTAACTAAAGATAAAGTAATCGCTGAGAATGCCAATGCCTCTGTGTGTGGTGATGGCAATGTCACCTTGGGAGAAGATTGTGATACCGGTATTTCGTCTGTAGGTTGTTCTGCCACTTGTTTACATACCGGCACGACTTTATCCGCAGAATGGTGTCGCCATGCGTCTGACGTAGCGGGCGGAATATATTTAGGATATACCACGAATGAATACAATACTTTATGCAACAATACTTTGAGTAAATGTGGAGATACGGTGCAGAGCGATAATGAAGGTGAAGGGTGCGAGGGGGCCGCGCGTGGCGTAGTAAGTGAAAATTGCGATGATTTTTGTTTAAAAACATCAGGGAATGTTTGCGCGGCCAATACAGCGGGGTGCACACCAAATGGCACTTTGCGCGGTTCATCTTTGTTTTACACTGTGCCCTCCGTTTGCGGTGATGGTGGTACTGCCGGAATTGGCGAAGATCCTTTCTGTGAGACCGGATTGGGTGCTAGAAGTGGTGGTGATCCGAAAGTATTTGTGGCGGGGAGAGGTATGGGTACAAATTTGGTGGCGGGTCAACCGCCCAAACAAGTGGCAGATATTATCGGCACTGTCAGCGATGCGCGTAAGGTGAAAAATCCACCTGTTACAGGTTCCGGTCAATTTATTATTCCTTGTGGTAAAACATCTGACGAGCAGTGTGTGTTAGCGACCGGCAATGCAGATAGTGTGGTCGGATCAAATTCATGTTGTTATACTCGCGCGCATTTGGTAAGTGTTTATCCGGCGACCACCACACCTCCAAATCTTATTGATGGAATTTGTCCAAATACATATTTGGAAGCCGCTTTTGATTTACCAATTGATGAAAAAACTTTATCCGGGAATTTTTTAATCGCAAAGGGAATTGAGAATCACGCCAATGGAACTTTGTCTGTAAAGCCGGTTGTTGCTATGGGTATATCCGGGCATACACTTTTTTCCCTTGTTCATGATTCTGATCTTATAACAACCTTAACTGCTTCTGATATTTCTAACCCCTCATCTCCCCGGGAGTTAGGTTCTATTAGTAGTAATGCGGAAGAAATTAAGATGGCTAGAGCAAAATTACTTTCTGTAGATGATAAATATGCGTATGTTTTGGAGGATGCATATTTAGAGATAATAGATATATCTGATCCAGAACATTTGGTACACAAAGCTAATTTACAATTATTATATGATGGGCAATCCTCAGGTTTAAGTAAAATTTTGAATGTTGGAGATAAAAAATATTTATTTGTTTTAGTTAACAAAACATCTGACAATAATTTTGGTAGTTTGCATGTCGTTGATGTGACCAACCCGATGGTTGTAAATACAATGAAATCAATTTATAATAATGACGGAAGTTTTGTTTTAAATAACCCTAAGGCAATTGGTATCTCAGGTAATAATTTATTTGTTGGTTTGGGTGTCGGAGGAGTAGAAGTGTTAAATATTTCTGATCCTACGAATCCTGGTCATATCGGTATTGTAGCCTTGCCGGGATCCATAAGTAGTATATCGATCGTGGGTAATTACCTCTATGCGCTATCTAAAGATGAACAAAATTTTTATAATGTAAATATTTCCAATCCATCCGCCCCTCGATTGATTGGTTCTCTAAATAATTCAGCCATCGGTTTAGTCGCGGGCATAGATGTAAGTGGAAAGATTGTGTATCTCGCCACTGAAAGCGCGGACGGAAATGTAGGTTCGGTAGAAAGAATAAATATCGCGTCAAGTACACATCCCTTGTTGCTTACAAGTCTTGGTCGGGGCAGTGAAAGTTCCGGAGGTATTAGTAGTATAAAATTTTATAATGATTTCATAATCTCCGGCAGTAAAAATGCTTTGAATTTTACTTATGGTCCAAATTATTGTGAGGGTTCTGAAGATGTTACTTCATTAGTAATGGCAAATATTGTAGAACAAAATTTTCAACCATGGTATGTGCAAATATTTACAAAAACATTCGCTTGGCTGCGTGGGTTGATATTCGGTGATGTATCTGCCGGAGCTCGAGCGGCTAGATCCTTTAAATGGTGTGCCGGTTCAGACTTAGGAACTGCAAAGGTAATAAATGATCCTGTTAAAAAAATATCCAGAGTAGTTGTAAATTTGGATGATGCTTTGGTTGGTAATACTGAATATGCCATTATTTTAAAAGATGGTATTAATGATGCGAGAGGAATTAGTATTGGAAATCAAGCGGGAAAATCCATAAATTGGAAGTTCGCTACAGCTGCTGAAATTTGTGAGATAGATAAAATAACTGTTCGACCTGCACAATACTTGTTTAGCAAGGCAAATCAAGCTGCCGACCTGCAAACGACAGTATTTTCTGCAAATGGTCAGATGGTGCAAGCGACTGCTTCGTATGATTGGGATTATGTCTGGTCACCAATACAAAATGGTATTGTTTCGTGGACAGAAACTCGGGAGGCGTCAAATAGAGTAACATCAGGCAGTATCAATGGCGATGTGACTGTGCGTGTCTCGGCAAATGTAACAGTCGCTCCATCGGCTGAAAAAAGAGGACGTGTCGCAACTGCTGAATCCAAATTGTCTGTAAATTTATGTGAAAATGCCTGGCCGCCAAAGAGCAAAATTATGAGCAGTGGTGTTGATGCTATAATTTGGCCGTACGAGGATAAAATTAATAATAATGATAATTATGATATAAATACAAGGGATTTTACAAACACTCCATCAACAGACGCGCGTGGATATTATAATTTTAGTACTTCGTATTGCGCGGATGGTGGAGCAAGTGATAATGTTTATGACGATCTGCCATATTTGCAACCGGCTGTGCAGACTTCTGCTTCTGCTTTGGGTGGTATAGAGACGAAAAAATGCGCGCATCAAGATAAGGGATGTATTAATGATGGGGATTGTGGTGATTACGTCGTACCGTATATGCCATATCAAATAGTGCTCAGAGGGGAAACGCAGACTGAAACATGGGAAGGCACGTCAGGGAATCCCGATACTGATGTTTGTGCAAAGGTCTTGGTCAGTGACATAGCTTGTATTTATCCGGATGCATCGGTTTGTCCTGCAGAATATCCATTTTGTATTGGAAATGAATGCAAAGCGTTTGAGTTTAAGACCGGCGAACCGGACTTAATACCATGTGATGCAGGTAGATCATTTTATGATACACAGAAGAGTTTTATTAGGACTATAAAAGTTACAGCTTCCCGTTATCCCAAATATCTGCCTGATACTTGTGTTGTAACTCAAACATCTTTTGATAAAGCTCTCAAGCGTATAATTTTCACCAATGATAAAAATTCCGATGCGATCGGTTTGCAGGTCTTTCAAAATCCACAGCATTTAAGTTTGAATGATTGGTATGATAGTCAAAATTTAGGTGGTAATTTGGGCGCGGTACAGGTCGCCGGTTATAATGCCTTGGCGGATAATAATAATATTTATGTAGATGCTGTAAATATTGTTAACGGTGTTCCACATACCAATGTATATTTATTCAGTATTAATTCTGATGCCAAGCCGGAAACTCGTCAGGTTTTCCAGAATGTTATTAAAAACCTTAAATTTAATATTAATGCAGAAAATAGAAGATACTGCAGTGGAAATTCTGAAATAAATTGTCAAAATGATTTTGATTGTCCGTCCGGCCAAACTTGTTATGCTCTTATAGATAAAATGAAAAGGAACTTCCAAAGATTGCGTGATTTGCATAACATTAAGGTGAATATGGATAATTATTCCGCGGCCGGTCGCGAAACTCCATATCCGAATTTGGCGGAGGGCTCTCTTTTGACCGGGCAGTCTATAAGTACCTGGCCGTCTTGGAGTGCCGCATTGAGTAATGCTGTGGGAATGGGTTTGCCATCTGATCCGATCAATCGCTTGGGTGTCGCCGGTACATGCACCGCCACTGCCGGGAAAAATGATTATTGTTTGAGTGATAGTGATTGTGCTTCAATTCTTCCGGCACTTAATCCGGCGACATGTAATTTCCATGATGCTGCCACCGGTTGGAGCACTTTTGAAAGACGTTTTAGTTATGCTTGCGCAACAAATTCTTATGCTTATCGCTATCTGTATGATACGACAAGCAAAACATATACAGTGAGGACAAAAATGGAAAGCACTGTAGAAACAGCTGGAGATAATCCAAATATGGAATGGGTCATACCGGATGCAAGTTGGGTCACTCTAAAAAATCAATTAGATACTCCATTTACATTAGACGGTCATTATAGTTTCTTTGATGCGAGCGGTATTTGTAATGCGACTGATCCCGCATCGTCTGTCAGAGGTGAAGTCGTGACTATTGCGGAAAGTAGTTGTGGAGACGGAATAGTACAAGCCGGTAAAGAGGCTTGCGACCCTCCGGGCAGTATAAATTATGGACAATGCGTTTTGGAAAATAATACCAAAATGAATAAGATGATTTGTGGCGCCAATTGCCAATGGGGCGCGCCGGTCGTAGTTTCTTGTTTGAGCCGGTGTGGCAATGCTAAATTGGAAGCAGGTGAGCAATGCGACTTGGGCACAGTGCTCAATAATAAAATAGGGTCAGGGTGTGATAGTAGTTGCCGCGTGGTTGCAAATTGCGGCAATCGTTCTTTAGATCCAAATGAATTTTGTGATTGGAAAAAAGATATTTTTACCTTATTTACGCGACAACCAGGTATTTGTGCTAATGGCGATAGAAAAAATGAGAGAGAATGCAGCGTCGCGCTTGGTGATAGTGGTTGTAAAGTATGTAAAAATCTACCGAGCTCATTCTGTAATACTTCCGCTGATTGTCCAACTTTATCATCTGGCGTGTGTAATACAACCGCACACAATGATTGTACCGCTAATGCAGATTGCGGAGTGTGTGCTAATACCCCAACTCTCGGTTGTAAAGTGGCCACTGATTGTCCTCGCCTGGCAGGAAAGTGTAGAGGCTCAAGTAAACAATGTGAGGTAGATTCTGAGTGTAAAGTTTGCGCAGAAAGTAAAAGTAGTTGTACCACCTTTGCAGATTGTCCGGCGCCGTCTAATGGTAGTGGTTTTTGTTCGATTGGTGGCGCGGTTTGTTCAGATGCTATTCCTTGTCGTCGAGTTATTAATGCATCTGGGTCAACAAATGAATGTATTAAAAAGCAGAGTTGTATTGTAAAAATTGGCATATCTAGTTGCGATATTTCTTTAGATATTTGTGTTGTTGGCAAGGGTGTAATGTGTAGTATGAGTGATTTTTGTGAGACTGTTGCTGGAAGTTGTAAACAATCTGTAGAATTTGTTAAGAATCCATCACCTTTTTCTATTATTAACACGGATTTGAAGATGAAGTATTCCGTTAGTAAGGCCGATTCGTGTAATTGGGATTGTAAAACCACAGGGCCATATTGCGGAGATGGAATTGTACAAAGTGAATTTGGTGAAGAGTGTGATGTGGCTAGCGAGCAATCTTGTTCGGTCGGTAATATTCCGGGAAAAAAGATTTGTGGGAGAGATTGTAAATATAGAAATAATGTCGCTCCATATTGGTGGAAGTTTAATGAATTAAAGATTGCTGGAAGTACATATGCTATAAATAGTTCTGTATTTTCACGACCTACTACTCCAAATAAATTGATATGCAAAGGATCTGTTTGCCCGACCGTAGTTGGTGATGGAGGGGTTGAGAAATCGATATCCTTTAATGGATTAAATAATTATTTACACCTCAATTGCAGTAATACACAAGGTGGTATGACAGTAATGAATAGCGACGGACGACTACTAACTTCAAATAGATTTACAATTGAGGCGTGGATTAAACCGGAGAATGTGGAGAATGATACGATATTGACAATAGTTTCAAAGGGCGATGATGATGAAAAAAATTATGAATTAACTTATAGAAAGACTACTGATGCAATAAAGAAGATATATTTTGGAATTGGCGGGTCGCAAAATATTGTAAATGTTTCAAATCTTAATGATCAGTGGATACATGTCGCCGGAACATATGATGAAGGAAATTCTAGAGTTTACATCAATGGTGAGTATAAAAATGGCACGGCAGTTGAAGAATCTTTATTTAATAATAATGTTAGTTTTGATAATTTTTATGTGGGTGTGGCGCATTACAATACACCTGGCAGTGAATTTGCTAATTATTTTAAAGGAAAAATAGATGAAGTTTTATATTATAATCGTGTTCTCACCCCAGCTGAATTAAAATTTGAATATGATAATGGTTATTTCTGCTCTTCGACAGTAGCTCAGGCGAGTGTGGCAACCGCTGTTTCGAATGAACCGCGCTGCGGAGACGCTAATGTTGATCCGGGTGAAGCTTGTGATAAGGGTGATGGGCAAAATGGTATAGTCTGTTCTGCTGCATATAATAAACCATGTACTTATTGCGCCAGCGATTGTAAAAATATTCTTGAAGTAAAGCCAAATCAATATTGTGGTGATGGTATTATACAGGTGGATTTGGGTGAATTATGTGAGACCGACCCAAACGATAGAAGCGTATGGGCTGCCAGTGCTAACACCACACAATCTAGTCCTCCAGATCCACTTAGGATCTTAACTAGTGCCGATAATGATGTGCCGCATAATGGCTATAGAGTTGATTCCTGTGAAGATTATAATACCGCCAATCCGACTTTTGCTCTATATCTCTCAGGTACGCGAAGTTGCGTCGATTGTTCACTTTTAGTTAATGGATGTGTGCAGTGTGGCTTGGTTCAAGCAGATAAAGGAGTTAGTGTTAGTAGTACTATAGTCAACGCTTTGTCGCCCGCGCCAAATAATTTAAACCCATTAAATTTTTCAGCAGGAAGTCCTCCTAGTGCTCCTCTAAAAATTTACGCTTCGGCAACTAAAATTGCAAATAATGCACCTTCGGCTGTAAGTGCCTTTGCAATTTTGACAGGTATGCATAAGGTCGATTTTGTTGATCCTATTCATGCCAGCAATGTTGCATATCTCAATCCCAGTGAAGTCTGTCAAAAACCAAATACAGATTTCAATTACAAAATGGTTATAAAAGGGGACACGGCACATGCCTTTAATTTCCCAATCAGTGGCGCTAATGTTCCGGGCCAGTATGATCTAGTTATTTCGCCGGTGATGAATAAAGCTCAGGAGACTGACAATATACGCGTAGTGGCAATTTGGTATGGAAAAAATGATTTTATGGATCTTTCTGATGAGAGTGGCTTTGTGAGAAATGTATTTAGCGGTGGTATAGCTGGCGCGCCGCGATTGGTGGCCGAGGGTGCCGCTTTCTCGAGTTATATTAGTAACGTTATTGAGTATTATAATGTTCCTTCGTATGCGGGTATTTGGTCACATGGTTTTGGTGATGCGTTAAGTCCGACATATGTCGAATCGTATACCATTAATACTAATGATATTCCGCAAGATGTAGCATTCTACATTCGAAGCAATAGTCCGATAAAAAATGAATCCGGCTATGTTCGTGTTGAGGTTTATTTGCCAAGTACAGATTTGAACAATGATCATTTTGACCGTCCTTCCGCAACATATTATTTGAGTGAGGCCGTCTCGTCGGAAAATGATTATGCGAATTATTGGCATGTTTTAAATATTAAGAAAAAGACCGGTGTTGCTGGTGATACGGTTCAAAGTAGGTTGGTAGAAATCAATCAAATACGCACATCGCCACAGTTTTTTGAGTTTAGATAATGTCATCCCGTTGAAAAACGGGATCCTGGCCCATAATCCAAATAAAAGATCCCGTTTTTCAACGGGATGACAGATAGATTCCGGCTTTTACCGGAATGACAAACTGTAAATATTAATATGGAAAATGAAATAATGCCTAACAACGTAACTGATAATACAGCAATCGCACCCGAGCCCGAGCGCAAATCTAAAAAATTTGGTATAATAGTATTGGTGGTAATTTTGATTGCGGCAGGTGTGTTGGTATTTATTTTGTTGAGAGCAAAAAAAACTGACCCGGTTGTTTTATCGGATATGGCAAATGAGCAAAAATTAATTGAGGAAGAAAAGCAATGGAAAGATAATTTGAATCAAACGGCGGCCATTGATAAAGATTTTGATAATCTTTATGATACTGAAGAAGCTAAAAATGGAACTGACCCAAATAATCCCGATACTGACGCGGATGGAATTTTGGATGGAGGGGAAATTGATATTACAAAAACAAATCCGTTAAAAGCAGATACTGATGGCGATGGTGTAAAAGATGGAAGAGAAATAAAAAATGGTACTGATCCCTTAAATCCGTTATCTAAATAATTTATTAATCATTATTGTTATTTTATATAATATGTTTGATGATCAAACTACCAATGTGGCAGGAGGGCCACCCTCAAATTTACCTATGGAGCCGGACGATATTTTTGCGGGCGTAGATACTCCAACTCCGGCATCTGCTGTACCGAATGCTCTAAATGCCGGTATTTTAAAAAAGAAAGAAGCACCTCCGTTGGTTGCACCAACACCTGCTCCTCGGCCAATGGCGCCCACTGCGAAGCCTGTCGCTCCAGTCCCAGGATTGCCGAATCAGCCGACATCAAACATGCCTCCGGCGACACCGCCAGTATACGCTATGAAGGAACCAATACTTGGTAAGGTTATTTTGGTCGTTGTTCTAGGCGTAGTTTTGGGAGGTTTGGGTTTCGGCGGTTGGTGGGTTTATAATTATATGCAAAGTGGTGGTCAAATAAAAGAAACGGTTACCGAAACAGTTCCGAGTGTTATAGAAGGGCCGAGTGGAGAAGAAACTGCCATACCGGCGCCCGCTACTTCTGATGAAAATATTGTAGTCCCGGAAACGACTGCAACTGTTCCGGCCGGTAATACGGATGTGCCCGCGCAAATGAATAATGACAAAATTCTTTTTGGTGAACCGATTGATTCAGATAAGGATGGTTTGGATGATGTCCGTGAACAAGAATTGGGAACGGATCCAAACAAGGCGGATACCGATAACGATGGTTTGACTGATGGGGATGAAGTTTTGATTTGGAAAACTAATCCACTAAATCCGGATACTGATGGTGATTCATATTTAGATGGAGAAGAAGTGAGAAATGGCTATAACCCATCAGGGCCCGGAAAATTATTTACGGCAACTTCCAGTCCAAGTACAGACACTAATAAATAGTAAAGAAATCCAAATGTTTGGTCATAAAAAAGACACAACTCAGACCGAACCATTAGAAGTGAAGGTGCAGAGTATGCCCAAGGATTTTTATGGGGGAGCCAATCCGGTGGTCACTTTTCGTGATGTTAAAAAAAATGTAAATATTTCTGGTGAGGCGCCTTCGTCTTTATCAAAAGCGGAAAAAGTTGCATACGGGCAAACGACCACTGTTGGACGTGGGTCGCCGTTGCATATAGTTAATTTGTTGATGAATGGGAAGTTTATTGTTTTGGGAGGACTAGGTTTGTTTGCGCTCTTTGCCGGTGGAGCAGGTGTATATTATTGGTATCAAAGTAATGTAGGTACTGTCAATAACGCGCCAACGCCACCGGCAATATTAACTGTCCAAACACCGGAAATTACGCCAGCGCCTATATTAGAAACAACGACAACACCATCTGAAATAGTGACCGGTACAGTCCCTGTCGTATCATCGAATAGTTTATTGGAATTTCCGAGTATGGGATTGGTTGATAGTGTTGATTTAGATAATGATGGATTGTCTGATACTGCCGAAGAAATATTTCAAACTGATCCGGCTTTACCGGATACCGACGAGGACTCCTATTCAGATACTCATGAAATTTTTTATCTGTATAATCCGGCCGGAAAAGAACCGATGAGATTGATTGAAGCGGGAACTATGCAAGAATATATTAATCCCGTTTTTAATTATTCTCTTTATTATCCTCTAAAATGGGCGGTTGGTAACACTAAAGATGATTATAGAGACATATTGTTTAGCACATTGAGTGGTGACAATATTGAAGTGTTAACAGTGGATAAGGATATCAACCAAGATTTTGTCACATGGTTTTTACAAAATGTACCCGGTGAGCAGTTTTCAAATTATGGTTCCTTTGAATCTCGTTTTGGAGCGATAGGCTACGAAAGAAGCGATAAATTGGTTTATTTTATTGTTACTCCGGAAAGAATATATATATTGGCCTATCACACATCGGAAACAAAAATTGTAAATTATAGAATTGTATTAAATATGATAGCCAGAAGTTTCAAATTACCCGGCGCGAGTGGTAATATGGCATCACTGGAAGAGATGATCAGTCAATCGGCAACGACTACTGTTGTAACTTCCACTTCTGCAGTGACTTCTACATATTAAATATGTTTATTTATTATAATAAGAATGTTTACTGCCCTTGGCTCGGGCGGGATATAGATAAAATTTTGGCTTTAGCCGCTAAATATGAAAAAAAAATAAAGGGTGAATTGGAAATTAATGTTGTGTCAGCGTCAGAGATTAAATTATTAAATAAACGCTGTCGAGGAATCAATAAACCCACAGACGTATTATCGTTTGCCTGGCAGGAAGACAAAAAAATAAAAACAGATAATCTGGGTCAAATTTATTTATGCTATGAAAAGGTAATTGCTCAGGCCAAGGAACACGGAGTACCTGTTAGAGAAGAATTTGTGAGGATTCTGGCACATGGGGTTTTGCATTTGGTTGGGTATGATCATTGTGAAAAGAAAGAGGCGGAAAAAATGTTTAAATTACAGGAAAAAATTGTAGATAATTATGCCTATTAGAATATGGAGCAGTTTCATGTCGGCGGGGCGAGGGTTGAAGCAAATTTTTGTTTCTGAACCTAATTTTCGTCTACAAATTTTGGTTGGTTTAGTCGTGTTGTTGCTAGCTTGGTATTTTCCTCTAAAAAATTGGGAAAGAATTTTGATGATTTTGCTTGCGGTGGCGGTTTTGGTTATGGAAATTCTCAACACGACTTTTGAATATTTAAGTGATTTGTTAAAGCCCCGACTTCACCATTATGTGCGTACCATTAAGGATATAATGGCCGGAGCTGTGCTTTTAACATCTGTAGGTGCTGCAATAGTCGGTCTTATGATATTTGTTCCATACTTTCTACAAATATTAAAATAGTGTATAATCACTGTCGTCCCCGTGAAAACGGGGATCCAGTCGTAAATAGAAAAACCAGCGTCCGGATTCCCGTTTTCACGGGAATGACAAAAGAAGTTTATGAGTAAAAAAAATAATAATTTGATTGTTGGCTTGGACATCGGATCAACGGCCGTCCGTATGGCGGTGGGGCAGTTGGTGGAATCGGGTGAAAAACGAGAAAAGGAATTACAAATTTTAGGCG
>Ga0209541_10005385_pt1 | contig 22344 bp, 33 predicted proteins | sample RifCSPlowO2_01_FD_184027 | JGI IMG/M metagenome (GOLD analysis project Ga0209541, IMG submission 184027) | Groundwater microbial communities from Rifle, Colorado - Rifle CSP2_plank lowO2_0.1 (SPAdes) (version 2) | ecosystem: Environmental > Aquatic > Deep subsurface > Groundwater | place...
GCCGCCGCGAGTGGAGGTCAATGGAGTGAGATATTTTAGAAGCGAAGCGAACTAAAATATCCACGAGAGTGACCGAATCCCTTCGCTCGCGCAGAAAGGTACAAAACAAAACACAGCCATCAGGCTGGGTTTTGTTTTGTAGCAAGTAAACTGCTTTGCTTGCGTGCCTTGCTGCGGGTCGGAGACATGTCGCATGCGACAGTCGAGACGGGGTCGAGAGTACTTAGATTTTTATGAGTGGAGCGAAATAAAAAGCTTAGTAACTCGTGACCAGTTAAAAGAAGATGTAACTGAATTCCAAGTATTAAAATAAAAAAGGCGGTTCCCAATGGGAACCGCCTGGTGTCAGAGGCTCGACCTCGCGCAGCTATGTATTAACTGCAACGTAATCCTTGCGGATTGAGTTTCCTCATCGGGGACTTCCGTTCACTTGGTCGTAACCAAGCTTAGAAATTTGCCCTTTATCAGTCGAGCATGAGTTCTGTTAGGTTGTGTCGACGAGAAATTAACACTTCAAATACCTCCAGCGAACATCACCATTCACCTTCACAGGCTTAATGAACGCTCGTCAACCGTCCCAGAACCATATTTAACTTATACTCAATTAGAAAAGAAAGCAACAAAAAATCCCCACCAAGGGGACTTTTTATTTGAGCCAATGTCCGGAATCGAGGGTCAAGTTTCTAAGCTCGTAAACTCGCTAAGAACTTCCCTCCTTACAGGAGCTGTCCACTTCTTGGATATTTTCATTCTTCAAATATCTCAAGAAGTCTTGCGGAAGAGTTCCGACTCTTCCTCACCCGGCCTCACGTGTGGCAAAGCCACATCGTTCCGGCTGTTCGATTCGGACGAAAGCAAAGCAGTTTGCTTTCTACATTGTCCCAAATAAATAAAAGCTCCCAAACGGGAGCCATTATTTATCTGAGCCAATGTCCGGAATCGAACCGGAGACCTACGCCTTCATTTACACCTCAATTTATTAAACGTGATATTTGAGGATTAGACTGTATATTGCGCATACCCATACAGGTGAAGCGTCCCTTGTCAGTCGTTCGGGCCCTCAATTATGAGTGCCACGGTCTTGGCCAGGCGTTGGCTATTAACCGTTATTCAGGATTCGTATACAAAGTTTCTTTTGTATCGGGCAGGGGTCTTATGACCCACCATGGCGTTGCTCTACCAGCTGAGCTACATTGGCAAGTGAGTGACCAAGCGCGGTAGCGGTTGAGTTCCCGAGAAAATGTTTGGGCGGAAAGTTTATTTTCTGAACAAATATTTTCTCGGGAACTAAATGCACGGTAGTGCATTTGTCGCGAGGGCAGACAATGCAAGCTTTGCTTACAATGGCTGTACTCTGCCTGAATCGCTGGTACGACTCAGTGCTCGCCAGAATACCAGAGATTGGGTAAAAAATAAACCTACGTCAGACACAGGTTTGTTTTACACAGGGAGTGGAGGAAGAGTAACTGGTTAATTTATGATAACTGGTGCTATAGTGTAAGTACTCAGCGACATTGTCACTGGGGACGAAATCACAAGTTTCGTTTGATCTTTAAACAATCCAATCTTGATTTCCACGCCGCGTACCGCCTAGTGGAAATCATAGAAGTGCTAACGCGCTTCGCCCAAGGCCCTGGCAACCCCAGGGCCTTTCTAAATTTGCTATACTAAGACACTTATGGACCAGTCTACTGAAACCCGAATCAAAGAAATTGAAGCGGCAATGCTTGAACCAACTTTTTGGAATGAACCCCAAAAAGCACAAGCGATGATAAAGGAACTTCAGACCCTGAAGGACTCCGCTTCAGGAATGGGGAAGTATGACCGCAGCAATGCTGTTATGACTATTGTGGCTGGTGCCGGTGGTGATGACGCTGAAGACTTCGCTCGTATGCTGGTAGAGATGTACCAGCGTTACTCCGAATCAAAGAACTGGTCATTCTTGGTAATTGATAGCAATACCAATGATCAGAATGGTTACCGTAATGTCACTATTGAGATTGAAGGCAAAGAAGCTTACGGGACACTCAGACACGAGTCTGGTGTACATCGTCTAGTTCGCATCTCTCCATTTAACAGCAACGGCAAGCGTCAGACTTCTTTTGTGCTTGTCGAAGTGTCTCCATACATCGACGACCTAAGTGCGGTTGAACTAATAGACGATGAACTAGAAGTGACCTTTGCGCGCGCAGGAGGAGCTGGTGGACAGAACGTCAACAAACGTGAGACGGCGGTGCGCATCCTGCACAAGCCAACCAACATTTCAGTCCATGTCGCCACCGAGCGCTCACAGTTGCAGAACCGCGAGCTTGGTATGAAGTTACTCGCTGGAAAATTGTATTCATTTTATGAAGCGCAGCGGGAGCGTGAGCTCCAAGGATTGTCAGTTGAGAAGACACTAAAGATAGAATGGGGGAGTCAGATTCGGTCGTATGTCCTTCATCCATATCAGTTAGTTAAAGATCACCGAAATAATCTTGAGGTCCGTGACGTATATAAAGTATTAAATGGTGATATTGAGCCGTTTATAGCGGCTTTAAAGTCTGGAACGTAACATGCTATACTAAAACTTATGATTTACTTTGATAATGTTTCGAAACTCTATAACGACGGCCGCAGCGCCGCTTTGCAAGAAGTAACGTTTCAGGTAGCGCCAAAAGAATTTGTTTCAATTGTGGGACATTCAGGAGCAGGTAAGACTACTCTCCTAAAGATGATCATTGCTGAGGATAAGCCAAGTCATGGTCAGGTATTTTTTGAATCACTAGATATCCATAAAATTCCTCGCACTAAACTCCCACACTACCGTCGTAAGATTGGTACTGTGTTCCAAGACTTCAAGCTCCTCCCTCACAAGACTGCTTATGAGAACATCGCTTTTGCGATGGAAGCCAACGGCCGTACTGATGAAGAAATTCACGAGAACGTACCACAGGCCCTCTCACTAGTTGACCTTGATGACAAAGCTTGGAACTTCCCAAGTGAACTATCTGGGGGAGAAAAGCAGCGAGTTGCGATTGCTCGAGCGATTGTGAATCAGCCAGACATTATCGTAGCTGATGAACCAACCGGAAACCTTGACCCAATCGCTACGTACGAAGTGGTGCAGATTCTACGAAAAATTAACGACCTCGGTACAACCGTTATCATGACCACTCACAACAAGGGTGTGATTGATGAATTGGGTCGCCGGGTGATTACCATGGATGAGGGTCGCATCGTTCGTGATGATGCTACTGGGAAGTATGCTCTATAAGTTATTTTGTAAGTGTTTTTATGTTGACTGGAATTAGAAGAATTGTGAAGGCGGGATTTGTAGGCTTTTGGCGTAACGCCTACGTGTCTTTGGCATCAGTGTTTGTTATCACTGTGGCGCTCTTTGTGATTGGTTCTACGATGTTTATCGACCAGCTTCTCACTACTTCACTTCAGTCACTCCAATCAAAAGTAGACATCAATGTGTACTTTGTTCCAAGTGCTTCACAAGATGAAGTCGATGCTATCCGTACTGCTGTAGCGGCTCTTCCAGACGTCGCTGCTGTCACATACACCTCACGAGAAGAGGCGCTGGCCCGCTACCGCGAACGCAACCAAAACGACGAGATTGCGATGCAGGCCTTGGCTGAGCTCGATGAGAACCCACTTGGTGCCAACCTCGCCATCCAAGCGCGCGAGACTTCACAATACGAAAACATTGCTCGCTTCCTCGAAGAGAGACGTGACTCTGCCACTCAGACACCAGTCATTGATGAGATTAACTACGAACGTAACAAAGAATCAATTGATGCCCTTACAAACATCATAGGAGCAGTTGAACAGGCGAGTATCGCCACTATGTTGGTGCTTATCGTTGCGTCTATTTTAATCACGTTCAACACTATTCGCCTCGCCATCTACACCGCTCGTGAAGAGATTTCTATTATGCGTCTTGTGGGAGCTAGTAACATGTTTATTCGTGGGCCGTTTATGCTCCAAGGTGTCATGTACGGTTTGGTGGCTGGAGTGTTCTCACTTATGATTTTCTACCCAATCATGGTCTGGCTTGGTCCACGAACTGAGGCTTTCTTTGAATTCAACCTTTTCACGTACTTTATCTCAAACTTCAGTTACATCTTTGGAGTATTGATTGGAATTGGTGTGGTGCTCGGTTTGATTTCAAGTGTGCTCGCTGTGGCGCGGTATCTCCGGGTCTAGTTTAAGCCATTTTTACCCACAATCTGAGGTGGTGAGATAGGGGCTGAAAATTTGAAAATAATATGCTATGGTATACGGCGCACGCACTTGTGCGTCGTATTGTATAAGAGGGAAGGAAGAATATTGCCCGTCAGTCTGATGGATTGGGTAAAGCTTCATAAATAACATTGCCCGATCGTCTAATGGTAGGACACATGGTTTTGGTCCATGGTATCGAGGTTCGAGTCCTTGTCGGGCAGCACGAGAGTTAAACCGCCTTTATGGCGGTTTTCTCGTGCTGCCCGACAAGCAAAGTGCCAATGCACTTTGCGTAGGACTCGAACCGCCGGAGCGATGCCGGAGGCAAGCGAGGCGTGTCCCGCGGCACCAGCTAGATTATGAGCGGAGCGAAAATATAGCCAAAAGGTATACTGGTCATGTAATGACCGAGACTCCTTGTCGGGCAGCTCGTCTTTTTAATAAAAAAACCCGCCTGTACTAGCGCGGGAATTCCGTGCTGGCAACGAGGCGGGTTCAAGGGTTGCGTTTCAGGTATTGACCGTAGGTCTCCTGGTTGACGTACCAGTTCCAGTACTTCTTGCCATGCTTCAGCAGGTAGTGGAAGCTGAATTCAGACCCAATGGTCATGGCCTTCAGTGCCAGAATCACCAGAACGATGTTCAAAATGTCAGTCAGGTTCATGGAAACTCCTGTGGTTGGTGGAACAATCGCTTAGGATAATAGCACAATTTATGTGAAAAGTCAATAAATTTGGGTAGTTTCAGCCCGTAAAAAAGTTCCAACGTCGTACCACACTACCAGCACGAGAGTTAAACCGCCTTTATGGCGGTTTTCTCGTGCTGCCAGACAGAACAGTCTGGGAGACTGTTCGTAAGGACTCGAAAAGCTTTTGAGTATATTTTGGAGCTTGCGAACAAAATATCCAAAAGGTGTACTGCCCCTGTAAGGGGAGAGGTTCCTTGTCGGGCAGCAGTCACGTGAGACCTATCGAGGTCTCCAAAGTAGGTAACTCACTATCAAGTATTCAGTGATTGAGTTAAAATTGAAATGATGAGTCAAATATTTCTAATAACAGGCGTAAATGGAATAGGTAAAAGTACTTTAATGTCACAACTTAAAAATAAGTTGGAAGGGGACATTTTTAATATCCATGACTTTGACGAGCGGGGCGTCCCCGACAATGCGAACCAAGAATGGCGACTGTCCGAAACGCTTCACTGGATAAAGGTAGGAAAGGAAAATATAAATAATGCAAAAGCCACAGTGATTTGTGGTTTTATGAATTTCTAGAAATTGAGGATGCTTTGTCTCGGTTGGAGGTTTCCGCGCATATCTGCTTGCTTGATGCCAATGAAGAAACAATCTCTAGCCGAATATTAGGAAGATATCCTGATTCTGAGAGTGTGGCTGAACTTGAACGAACAACAGGAAAGACACCCGAGAAGTTTGCTACGGATAACGTTTGGGTATCTTAAAAATTACGCCAAGAGGCTAAAGAAAAAGATTACTTTATTGTTGATACCAGCAAGCTTTTGCCTGAAGAAGTTGGTCAAAAAGTTATTGACTGGATAATGTCGAAATAGAGAATTTCGAGGTGAGACCGAGACACCTCATACAAGGAGTAGGAGGGATCTCAAACGGTGTTGTGGGGTCCTGTCACACAAACTTGTGACTGTGACAGCCATCTCGCAAATAAGAAAAACCGCCTAGGCGGTTTCCGAAGAGTGTTCACTCTTTATTTCTCGCTTCAGTTTTCTGTTACGACCGCGAAGCGTTTTGTGGTCAGCTTTATTCAGACCACTTTTTGGGTCGTCCAGAATCTGGTCGACGGCGAGCGCGGCGACAGTTTTCGCAATTCGCCTCACAGCTGGAGGCAATTTATCGATTGGGCTGGTCATGATTGCTCCTTGGTTGAACTAGCTACATCAATTCTAACACAAAGAAGTTCCAACATTGTCCCAATCGGGCAGCAACAGCACAATCTGTTATAATATTTTGTAATGCAAAACATTGCGTACATTGACGGTCAAAATCTTTTCATGGGCACCACTCGTGCAGAAAATCCTTGGAAAGTGGATCTTCAGCGTTTCCGGGTCTATCTTGAACAACAGTATCAAGTAGACCGCGCTTATTACTATCTGGGATATGTGCAGGACGGTGACGTATATCAATCTTTATACGAAGAGATTCAAAGTGCAGGATTTATTCTTGTGTTTCGTGAACATAATTCGGCCATGCTTGGTACCAAGAAGGGTAATGTAGATTCAGACATTATTTTTTCAGTCATGAAGCGACTATACCGTAAAGAGGATTTTAATAAAATCATTCTCGTCTCCGGTGATGGTGATTACAAAACGATGGTTGATTTTTTGATTGAGGAAGGACGTTTCAAAAAGATTTTGTTTCCAGATGGTAAGAGAGCCTCATCACTTTATAAGAAAATAACCAGACAGTATTTTGATGATATTGGTAAGGAGGACATTAGAAAGAAAATAGGGAAATGAAAAGGGGGCCTTAGGTAATTAACCGTTTGGGCCCCTTTTCGTCGTGATGTATATAATATACTCTCACTTAATAAAAATATCAAGGCCGTATTTAACTTGGAGTAAAGTACGTTGGTGACCGTCAGGATCAGTCCTTGTATCTCGATACAAGTTTCTCTTGTTCTGTCATATCCAAAACTACGCTAGTGCTACGTCTTGGCTACGACGCTTACTCGTTCATTTGTCGGGCAGCTGGCAAATAAGAAAACCGCCATACGGCGATTTTCCGTTGGCGGTTTGAGTTTTTCATTCAAAGAATTGCCAGTTCAAGACGACTATCTTCTTGCCTTGAATGCCATCCCTTTCACAGCCAATGTTCAATGCTTTGGTGAGATCGTCCCCATTGCGAATAGGGAAGTCAATTTCGACATCCATTTGGGCGAAGCCTAGTGATGTTGCTTGTAAAACGTTTCCAAGGTTCGGAACATGGGCGTATGAGATGAAAACACGGCGTGTTTGAGACATGGGTAACCTCCAGTAAGAACACTAAGTTGATTTGAATTAAATCACTGGTTATGTAGATTGTCAACTAAAAAAGTTCCACCATCGTCCCATGCAGCCAGCACGAGAGTAAAGTAAAAGCCCTACGCAAAAGTGAGGTCTTTTGCGTAGGACAGAAAAGTGAACCTGGTCAATCGGATTCATCAGGATTGTCCATGCCGAGCGGGCCATGGTCGACGACCGTTTCAACACCAGGAAGAAATTCGCACACTTCGCGTGCGAAGACAAGATAACTACCGAAGAAGCCATGTTCCACGAACCAATGAAAGGCAGGTTGTGACTTTGCCAACAAGAGGGCAAAGGCATCCCGGGAAAGCACCTGGTAACTACCCAGATTCTGGGCCTTGCCGCCGAGCACACCCATCTGGAAACCACCGGTTTCTTGTTGTGGTAATGGGATGGTCAAGCCAACCCATTCTCGGCGTACTTCCTCAGGGGCTTGCCCTGGGGGAGTGGCGATGATTTTGATTGAATCCATGAAGAGCTCCTAGACGTTTTAGGTTCAGCGATAGTAGCTTAAGTTTGTATTTATGTCTAGAAAAGTCCCAACATGCCCTTGCATAGTCTAATTGCTGCTATAATTAAAATATGAACCTCACCTCAAAAAGAACTTCACTAATAATCTTGGGCGTCATGGCTATTCTGTGCTCCAGAGCCATGTTTGCGTTTTTTAACGACCCAGAAGGTCCAAATCTACTAATCGTTACCGTGATGGCCGCGGTGATATATTTTCTATCTTTAACTGCGTATTTACTCAACTTGTCTCTAGTTAAGAAGTTGGTGTTGGCGATTGTTATTCAGATAACAATTGTCACTAGTCTGTACTTTTTGTTGAGTTAGGGTTTTAGATTCTTCACGTGTAACTACCGACACTTCATTGTGATAGTATTTAAATATGAATACAAAAGTTTTCTATTTGGTTGTGGGAATGCTATTTTTCGCTGGACTGGCCGTCGCGATGTTTTTTGCTTTGAATACCTCAACAATAAAACCAGGTGGTCAGGATATTGCCCTGCCTGATGAATCAATAGAGTCATACGAGTGCCAGGCAGATGCCATGATTTGTCCAGATGGTTCAGCTGTGGGACGGCAGGGGCCAAAGTGTGAGTTTGCCGCTTGTCCGGAAGTTACTGCTACTTCAACGCTGGTTACTGCGTATTTGGGCGGGACTGTGACAGGTCTTGGTGTCAGTGTCTCACCACAGGTGGTGGTTTCGGATAGCCGATGCCCAGCAGAGGTGACTTGCATCTGGGCGGGGACGGTAGAGGTACAAGTTATGCTAGAGACTCCAGATATATATGGTGAGTACGTAATGACTCTGGGCAAACCACAGAAGTTTGGTGACTATAGCGTTACCTTAATTGATGTCTCGCCAACTAAGACTGAAGAGGCTATCCCTGAATCCTCATACCGTTTTACGTTTGAAATTGAACAAAATTAACTAAATCCAATTACAATTTTCTAAAATGACTAAGTACATCCTGCACGGAGGCTTCACTAAAATAGACAATGATTCTAACCGCACTTTTTTCAGAGAGCTGGTTTTGGATGTTCCAGATGGAGGTTCAATTTTGATGGTGCATTTTGCTTCTCGTAACGAAAATCCGATGCAAGACTTTGATATAATGAAGTCAAAGATTCGGGCTGAGGCTGCCAACAAAAATCTCAACTTCGTGTATGCAACAAAAGAAGATTTTGTTACGCAAATTAAAGCAGCGGACGCGGTTTATATAAGTGGCGGTAGTACCAATAAGTTACTTGAAGTATTGCGTTCATATGAAGTTTTGCAACCCCTTCTGGAAGGGAAGACGGTGGCTGGTTCGTCTGCTGGTGCGTATGCAATTGCGAAGCTTGGGGCTTCTCATTCAGAAGATGTCATGCGTGAAGGTATGGGGTGGGCCCCACTACGGGTTATTTGTCATTATGAAAGTTCAGAACTGCCTCCGGCTCCGGGTGCTGTGCAACTACTGCTTCAAAGCTCGCTTGATTTAGAGTTAGTTATACTGCGCGACTGTGAATGCAAGGTGTTTAGATTTTAAGTAAGGGGAGGCAGACATTGATGTTTAAGAAAAATCATTAGTTCACCTGTGTGGTGGTGATATAATTTATATAAGGTTTGATTTTATATAAATAATCTTAAATAATCATCTATGCTTACAATATTTTTTCTAACACTTGCTGGCGTTGTTATATCAATTGCCATTGGATCGTTTTGGTATTCAATGTCTACGCCGATGGGGAGATTGCACATGAAATACCTCGGCTTTGATAAGCTGTCACCAGAGGAACAGAAACAAAAAATCGAAGAAGCGAAGCCGGCTATGCCAAAGGTTTATGCTGGGCAAATGCTGCTCTCACTCTTGGAGTCATTTGCGGTAGTGGTAATTATCACTATGAGTATGCAAAACGGCGTATCGTTTTGGATTGCCTTGGGGTTTGTGGTGTTTAACTGGCTGTGTTTTATGGTGCCAGTAAATGGCTCACAAATCCTTTGGGGTAATGTGGAGCGAGATATTGCGTGGAAGAAATTCTTTTCAGATATTATGGCTAATCTGGTAACGCTTTTGGCGATTGCTGGCATGGCTGGGTTATTTGCGTAAGTCTTGGAGTAATAAAAACCGGGAGCTAAATGCTCCCGGTTTTTATGTTATTTGTTATCAGCGAGTGTTTGCAGATACTCAACTCTGGCCTCAAGTTTTTGGATTAGAATCATTTGTAAGAACTTCACATGCTCCTCTAGAGTGGTCACAATTCCCAGCAAGACCTCTTTCTTTTGCGTCTCAACTTGCTCATTAGAAATAAGGGCTGCTTGGGCAAAAGAAAATTGCCCACAAAAAATCGTTAGAACTGCAAACATACCGGCCATATATCCTCTGGATGTATATTTGAACATGGTTAGTATTTAATCTACTAATGGTCTTCTTAGTTGAGGACGTGCCACATGTAGACTTCTTACCCACTTTGCTATCTAAATACTCAGAGCTGGTATATCATTAACGTATTACAGAGTATGAATAAACAATTCTTAGCCATTGTCGTGACCATACTTAATCTTGCTGTGCCGGGTGTTGGTAGTGTGATTGGCGGGAAATTGAGTGTTGGTTGGAAGCAACTAATTCTTACTGCCGTCGTCGCACTTCTCCTGTACCTCAGTGTACCGCCGTTCCAGGTAGCCTTAGCAGCTGCTGCTGCCTGGCTGTGGGCTTTTACCACTAGCATTGAGTTCCTTAAGGGCGCTTATAAGAATTAAATAAACAGCAGTCTTTGCTATACTTAAGTTATATGTCAGAAAAATTTAATTCACCAGAGAAAACACCAATACCACGGGAAGGGGAGATAATGAGAGTTATCGAGGTATTAGCTGGAGAAAAACCGTTTACAGAAATAATCAGACGAGAAGATGAAAATGGATTATATCGTTTGGTGGTAGAAATAATTGGCGATGATGGTGACCCTGTGCGTTTTGATTATGTGCGAGCGGGTGAATTTGCTGAGGGAAAGGTGTCCCAAACAGCGATAGATATTATTTACCTAAATAGTGACGGTGATGAAGTGGGAGGAAGCTGTGCTGCAAAGTATATAGATGGAGCTTGGGTTAGTGAGTAGTCATCTGCGGACTTTTACTAGCACTGCCTAGAAGGTACAATAAGATATATGAAATACATTTTACTTTGTGTGTCGTTACTATTGCTGGTCGGCGGTTTTTGGATGATGAAAGATGATGGCGACCAAGAAGGGCAGGTCGCAACTCCGTCTGACTACAAGAATATTCAATACCTAATTGATGGAAGATCAGTCTTGCTAAAAGATGGTGTGGCTGAAACTGAAGCTGCTGAGGGTTCTGCTTCCAAGATTGTTACACGGTATTTTGGAAATGAGCTGAAAACGGATCTCGATAGTGACGGACGAGAAGACGTAGTCTTTTTGGTGACGCAAGAAACTGGCGGTTCGGGAGTGTTCTATTATGCGGTGGCAGCGCTCAATTCTGAGTCTGGATACAAAGGTTCTGATGGGTATTATCTTGGTGACCGTATTGCTCCACAGAATATAAATTTAAGTCCAAATCCTCGGCATAAATCCGTAGTGGTAGTGAACTATGCCGACCGTCTGCCAGGCGAGCCGATGACAGCACAGCCATCACTTGGACAAAGTGCTTATTTGAAACTTGATTCAGAAAGTATGATGTGGGGGATTGTTGAGCCGGACTTTGAAGGAGAGTCTCGTTAAGGAAAATAGGAACATATATGCTTCAAACCAGCTATATTGACGAACTAATATAGGTAACGTATGGTAGGAATAGCCCTTTGTTCCAACCAACCCCATATGGAGGTGTACAATGCTCTCAAAGCTGAATTTGGTGCAGAAAGTGCACCTGCCCTGTAACTCTGTCGACCTGGAAAGGTTGACGGTCAATCGTCGTCGAGGACAAATCGACAAATCAGCACTGAGGACCTTTCTTGGTAATCAGTTGATTCGTGAAGTGCTTTTGCATTATCACAACATCAAGCCCGGGTTGCTTGATGAGGTCCTGTCCAGGCTTCGTTGGAGTGTGCGACTGCTTGAATATCCTTCTCGAATCAGCATTTCATACTGGAATGCAGGCAAGGAAGGAAAACAATCCAAGCGTTTCCGCATTCTGTTCGCATCTGAGCGTGTTCCCAAAACCGGATACATACTCACACCCCAAAGTTTCCGTCGTGGCGACGAGAACTGACAACCGCCCCCGAACTATCTTCTATGGTAGCCGGGGGCGCTTTTAATTTGGTAAATAATGCAGATAACAAAAAAAGCCGCCCTAGGGGGCGGCTTTTTTGTTAGGCTTTACTGCGTTTAAAGCAGTCAATACATTTGAGACTGGTAACATCACGTGGAGTAAAGGGGAGAGAGGTGATGGCCGCTCCGCAAGTGGCGCACTGCCAGTTGCCAGTAGTTCGTGGTTTCTCGGCTGGAGCTGTGGCACCAATTGCATCAAGTCCGTTATCTGACATTGGTTCGGACGATGGTGCATCAAAGTCTGCGAAGTCTGGCACGTCTCGATCATCGTGAGTAGATGCGCCAAGAGTAGAAGTGTCAGCTGGCGCTCCATTTTGGTATGAACTGCCACCTCCGGCTGGGTCCTTACTCTTAGCGTAGCAGGTACGGCAAGTTAGACCGGCTTCACTGCGGGGTTGAAATGGTAATTCGGTAATTGCTCCACCACATTTGCTACACTTCCAATTTCCTTGAAACATAATTAAATATTATTTTAGTCCGAACAGTATACATCATAGTGGCGGAGGGGAGTATGGTATTGCTTGATATACGACAAACGAGCAGGCAAATGCCTGCTCGTTTGTCTAAAGGTGCTTCTAATTATTACTACGTAGCATAATCAAAAATATTTCAGTTTTATCTTACGTTACCCTACACAAGGGTTTAATTGTTACATTTTCTTTTGATGTGCGTAATACATAGTATTAGAGAAGAATAACTTCTCCGTTTAATTAATTTTTATGTATCAAAAATCAGCTGTTATTGCACTAATATTTTTTATCGTTGTGGCCTTTTGGGTAGTAGCTACTAATGACCCAGCAATTCCAGAAACAGCAGTGGGAGAGATGTCTCCACAGACTGAAGAGCAGATTCCAAATACAACAAATATGGAAGTAGAAGGTGAAGCCGAGGTGGGCAGACCAACGGCCAAGATTGATGTGCGGGTAGCGTGTGAAAGTGCGCTTATGTACACAAGCTTTGTGGATGGGGCAGCAGCTGAAGCTTATGTAGCTGAATGTGTTGAAGGTAAGCATCCAGAAGTGATTGAGCGCTATATCAATGAGATGGGAGTTGACGGAGCAACCATCTAATAAACTTCTTTCAAAAGTGGCGCATCTGCGTTGGTTTCAGGATTTTGCCTCGGTCACCGTATGTCTATACGGCTCTGTCGGCAAAACCCCTCCAACCAACACACCTGCGTCCATTTTTGAAAGAAGTATAATAAAACTAGTGTAACGCTTCAGTATCTAGGAGTGTTAAGTCAACTGTACATACTTTGCCACTCTATGTATGATAGCTATAAGCGTATGTCCGAAAAAATTAGTAATCAGGTTTCTCTTTATCGTAATGAGAGTGGTGTAACCCAAGAAGAGTTAGCTTCAAAAGTTGGCGTGAGTCGGCAAACTATCATCGCGCTGGAGAAAGGCAACTACACACCATCGATTTTGCTGGCGCTCAAGATTGCGGCCTTTTTCAAAATGCCAATAGAGGAACTTTTTAAAATAACTTATGAAAAATAATATCCTAGAAAAGGTGGTGGCTTTAGCGTTGGTTGTGATTGCAGTACTGCTCCTCAACCCATTTAATTTTTGGATGCCAGACATTATGGTGATGGGAATGTTAGCGGGAGCGTTGGTACTGTTTGGACTGTACGCCAGTTTTATTTTGCGCGAAAATAAACTAGATGAACGCGATGAACAGCATCGGACTCTAGCTGGGCGTAATGCGTTTCTAGCCGGGTCGGGTGTTTTGATAATGGGTATCGTAGCAGAGGGGTATAGTCACGCTGTAGACCCTTGGTTGGTTACAGCTCTCATTGTGATGGTGGTAGTAAAAATTGTAACTAGAATTTGGAGTGATCGAAATTTATAATAATTTTATGAAACAACATCTATTTTTTGGGTTTATCTTGATTGTCTGTGCGCTGGGGGCATTTGTGATTTTAAATGAGTACATCTACCAAGAGAAACAAGAACCAAACCCACTGCCAGTTGGAGAGGTGACGCTAACTGGAGTGGTGACTGCGGTGGATACTGAGCAGATGATGGTTGATGGTCCGGCGGTGGTGAGCTTCATTTCACCGGTCGGTGAAATGCATGACATCCTACTGCCTTCAATGGGGAGGGGACTGTGCGCAGCTGGTGAGGGTGTGGCAGAGGTATCAAGTATAAAAGAAGGATCTGCAGTGGAAGTAAGAGGTGAAATGACGGAAGAGGGTGTAGTGCCGTGTAGTTCAGATACGCACTACCTGCGTGTGTTTGAACGAGTGCTAGAAGCTGATGCTAAGTATGAGTTTACCTACCGGGCGGCGCCGGCTGGTTATGTGACGCAAGGAACTGAGGGAATGAGTGTTGATCCAGATTTTGTATCGGGATTCATTTTGATGTCTGAGGCTGGAAGTAAAGAGATAGCGGCAACACCTGATCTCCCTCGTGAATATCCGCCTACTATCCAAGGTCGCGTGTACAAAAACACTGGTAAAGAATCGGCTGAGGATTGGGCGTCGAATCACCCACTCGAGAGTAACATTGAGTTAGCTATGTCTGAACCACGTACTGTGATGGTTGGGCATGTTCAAGCACTGCGCTATACCGCAGATGGTCTCTATGCGTCTACGGTGTATGTCGTTACTAATGACGACTTAGTTTATGTGTTTACCGGTGCTTACAGTGACGCTGAGTCAGACATCATCAAGGACTTTGAAGACTTGGTGCAATCAATAGAGTTCATAGAATAATTATGACAACACTACAACCAAAAAACCCGCTTCACGGCATAACCCTTAAAGCTATACTTGAGACACTTGTAGAGGAGTATGGTTTTGAAGAATTGGGTTCCAAGATTAAAATTAAGTGCTTTATTGATAAGCCTAGTATTAATTCTAGTTTGGTGTTTTTACGCAAGACACCATGGGCCAGGACCAAGGTAGAAAATTTATATATTTGGACCAATAAGAAGCGCTTAGCTAAAAGTAAGGTAAAATAGAGAACATATGAGTTTTGAAAATACATCAAATGCAGAAGTGCCAAGTCGAGTAGAGTTAAACGACGCGATTAGGCAATATGAAGAGTCGGTTTTGCTACCGCAGGTAGAGCGTTTATCTAAAGGTGCTTACTCCGCTCTTTACAATGAATATAACCAAGGCAAGTTTGGATTTACCTTCATCGACTTTGCTCTTTGTAAAGATATTGAGACTGTTTCTGAACTTTTAAATAAATTAGAGACCACTGATGACGAGAGTGAAAGAAGAGTGGTGGCAGGGCAGATAGCAAAGGAGTTAGTCAAATAACTACATAAAAAACGAGCGCATGATGCGCTCGTTTTTTATGTATTGCTGCCAGCGACAAAGCCGGTGGTCCAGCAGAGTTGTAGGCTGTAGCCACCTGAAGGTCGATTGATATCAAGTAAGTCACCGACGATGTATAGGTTTGGGTAATGCCGAGAACGCATGGTCTTGAAGTCTATTTCAGTTAGAGCTACGCCGCCGCTAGCGATGATGGCCTTCTCTAGTCCGAGTAGACGATGGACATGAAGAGTTAGTCCGCGAATGGCTTGGATGAGGGCGTGGCGCTCTTGTCTAGTGATGGTGTTGACCAAGCGGTCGGGAAGGATTGAAGCTTGAGCCAATATTGGTCCCACGAGTCCCTTGGGGACGAGGTCGGCCAAGATGTTTTTAATCATCTTATTGGCGTGGTCGGTATGGAGGGCACGCATGAATTCCAACACTGCTTCTTCGTTGTGAGTTGGTAGAGTGTTGATGCGAATCTCAACTGGGCCGTGGGTTAGGGTGTCCCCGATGTGTTGGCTGATATTTAAAATCCCTGGTCCACTAAGTCCGTTGTGAGTAAATAGAACTTTGCCAGTAGTCTTCAGAAAGGCCTCGCTGTTTTGGTAGAGGCTAATTTGGGTGTCTTGGATACTGACTCCGGCCACACTTTCTACCCACTTGTCTTTAACTTTGATTGGTACCAGGGATGCTGTTGGAGTAGTTACAGAATGACCGATTTCTCGGAGCCAGGTGTATCCATCGCCGGTCGAGCCGGTATCTGGTCTGCTCGTGCCACCAGTAGCGAGGATGTATGCCTTGGCAGTTAAGATGCCTTCTGAAGTACGAACTCCAGTTATCTGGCCACTTTCGGACAAGATTTTTTTGACTGTGACATTAGTTTTTACAGTAACTTTGGTTTGCTTGAGGAATTGTTCAAGGGTATGAGCGACGTCCTCAGCTCGTTCACTTTCGGGGAAGACGCGATTCTCAGCTTCAACTTTTGTGGCTAGTCCAAGAGTGTGAAAAAATTTCAAAGTTGCTTCTACATCGTGTTGAGAAAAAGCCGAAAAGAGAAATTGCTCAGCCTCTCCGTATTTCTTGAGGAGTTGACGAGTGTCTGGGGTGTTGTTGGTAATATTGCACCGACCACCACCAGTAATGCGGAGTTTCTTGCCTAGATTTGAATTCTTCTCAAGCAGCAGAACCTTTTGTCCGCGTTCTGCAGCTACACCAGCCGCCATCATACCAGCTGGTCCACCACCAATTACAATGACATCAAAGGCCTGATTCATGTTCATATCGTAACATATATAGAAAGGTATGATGAAAAAGGTGATGATGTATACTACTCCCATATGGCAATTAAAATTTCGGCAGACTATAAGCGAGCATTTAAACAGGTAGACATTCGGGGTGAGTACCCGAGCGAAATAAATGAAGAGGTGACGTATTTAGTGGCCCATAGTTTTGTGGCTGAGTACCAATTGAAAAAGGTATTGGTGGCGCGCGATATGCGTTTGTCTTCACCGGCTTTGTTTGATGCATTTTGCAAAGGGGCGACAGATGCCGGTGCAAACGTCATCGACCTCGGCCTTGTCCATACTCCAGTCTTGTACTACGCATCTGGCAAAATGAAGCTCGCTGGCGTAATGATTACCGCTTCACATAGTCCAAAGAATCAAAATGGTCTTAAGATGGTTCTGCCTGGTGCTATTCCACTCACTGAAGAGTTTGGCCTTAAACAAATTCGTAAGCGAATGGAGAAGGGAGATTTTGCTGAACCGAAGAAGCGGGGAACTGTCACGGCCAAAGATGTGAAGGAAGCTTATGCGGACTTTGTGCTTAAAACTGCCAAGACTAAAGGAATGGAAGACCTAGAAATTGTGGCTGATGCTGGTAATGGTATGGGAGCAGTCCTTATGCCGCTACTTGATAAGCGCTTGCCGTGTACGTTTACTACTATCAACGGGACTCTAGACGGACGCTTCCCAAGTCGGGGTTCAGATCCAACTTTGAAGAAAAACCAAAAGCCAGTGGTCGCTGCGCTCAAAACTGGTGGTTATGATTTCGGTATTAGTTTTGATGGTGACGGTGACCGAATTGCGTTTTTTGACGAGGAAGGTAATTACGTTAACAGTGCGGTAATAGGCGCCATTATTTCTAAGTACTTACTTCAGAAACGGAAGGGAGCAAAAATTGTTTACACCAATCTCACTAGTCGAATTCTAGAAGAGACAATTATTGCTGCGGGTGGTGTGCCGGTACCAGCCAAGGTTGGTCATGCGTACATCAAAGAAACGATGCGAAAAGAAGATGTGCTGTTTGGCTGTGAGCACTCAGGACACTTTTACTTTAAAGAATACTTTTATACCGATTCAATTACTCTCACTCTACGTTACGTACTAGAGGCCTTTGCATTGTTCCGTACTCAAGGAGGTAAGTTCAGTGAGTTTGTGGCGCCTTACTTGAAGTACTATCAGGCTGAGGATGTGATTGTCGACGTGGATAATAAGAAGAAAGCGCAAGCCGCTGTTGAAGCTTATCTCAAAGCCAAAAAGCCAGTTCGGTCACGTAAGTTTGATGGCTTATATGTAGACTTCGGTGATGTCTGGGGTTCGGTCAAAATTAGTGTGACTGAACACGCGCTGAAAATGATGTTTGAAGGCACCACCAAGAAGGTGGCACTAGCTCTCCAGAAGGAAGTAGTGGACTTTGTGAAGAGCGTCGCTCACAACTAGCATCTTGCTAAAAACGTGATAGTATGGCGCGATGATTGAATACGAATACATCTTTGGAAAGCATGCGGTAGCTGAAGCGCTGGCGCAACGCCCAGACGTAGTGAAGCAAATCTTCTTAGATTTGAATTTTTCTGATGCCAAAATCATCAAGCAAGTAGAGCTGGCCAAGGTGACGGTATCTCCGTTAAATCTCAAGAACCCACCGCGTGGCGTCTCGGCCAATGCTGCTCATCAGGGAATTGTAGCGGCTATTAACCCAGATAAGTTGATGGTTGATTACAAAAACTTTTCTAAAAATCTAGAAGCCAATCCTGGAACGGCGGTACTTATTCTAGGAGAGGTGCAAGACCCGCATAATGTGGGTGCGGTAATACGTTCGGCTGCTGCTTTCGGTTTGGCTGGTGTACTCATCCCGCCTCACAATCAAGCACCAGTGACTGGTACAGTTATTAAGGTGTCAGCTGGTATGGCTTTTCGTATTCCGCTAGTAGCTATCAGTAATGTGAACGCTGTCATCCGCGATCTGCAGAAGCGGGGTTTCTGGGTCTATGGCCTTGAAGGAGACGGTACTGTCTCTACTACTACCGAGAAATTCACCAAACCAACCGCTTTTGTGTTGGGAAATGAAGGGTCGGGTTTGCGTGAAAAGACCAAAGAAGTGTGCGATGACCTTATCTCAATTCCTATCCATCCCCGTTGTGAATCGCTCAATGCGGCAGCGGCTACAGCCGTAGTCTTGGCTTCTTGGAGTGCACAGCATCAAGGCTCCCTTAGCTAGTCACTTCAGCTCAGTGTGATATTATAGTGCCTAACGTTCACACTATTAGGTGGTGATTCACGTTGTTAACTTTTCTTTAAATTTTACGTATGGATGAAAAAAAGCAAGATGATACTTCAGGAATCATGCCAGAAGCGACGCCTGAAGCGGTAGAGATGAGTGCGGTTCAAGTACCTGAGGCAGAAGCGGCGACTACAGAAGCTGTAGTAGCGTCACCAACTCAGTTTAACTTCAAAGCTTATGGAGCGATGGTGGTTGGTATTCTTCTAATTGCATCTGGACTACTTTTTGTACTCGAGAAAGAGGGAAGAACTTCAACTGGTATTTTCTCAGGGATTATTTCAAAGATGGAAGAAGGTAAGCCGGTAGCTCGAGTTAACGGTACCCCTATTTTGATGTCTGATTTTACTAGTAGTTACAATCAGCTGCTACAGATGTCTACTACCCAAGGAGTAGATGTTAGTGACCCTGCAATGGTAGAGAAGCTTCGTACTCAGGCTATCGATACCTTGGTCAACGCTGAGGTGCTGCGCCAAGCTGCTATTGAAGCTGGTATGACCGCAACCGAAGAGCAAATTCAAACTCGCTACACTGAGATTCAAGATGGACTTGGTGGAGCAGAAGCTCTGACTGCTCGAATGGCAGAGTTTGGGGTAACCGAAGCTAGTCTCCGTCGTGATATTGAAAACGAATTTTTGATTCAAGGACTCTTTGATGCCAATGTCGACAGTACTAATATCGTTGCCACAGAAGAAGAGCTGGTTGCACTTTATGACCAAGCTGGCGGTGCAGAAGCTGGTTTGCCACCAATGACTGAAATTAAAGATCAAATTGAAGCACAGATTATTTTCGACAAAGAGCAAAAACTAATTAGTGCCTTTATTGAGGAACTAAGAGCTAAAGCCACTATCGAAGTATTACTATAAATTTCAGTTAATAAGATGAAAGAAAAAAGGTGTGGTCTTCACACCTTTTTTCTTTGCTCGTCTTGGTAGCTGTTATACTACATCTATATGGAAAAGACTCTTGCTGATGAACTGAAAGTTATTACCCGCGTGCCGACAGAGCGATTGTCTCGTTTGCGAGCGTTGCCGCTCGCTGAACAGAGTACTCTTTTGCAGCAGTTTTCAGCTCATGTGCTGCAAGACATTCTTGGTAAATTAAAAATTGCTGAGATTGTCGACATGCTTGATCATATGGATCCCAGGCAGGCTGAAAATATTTTGGCGCGAATTAAGGACCAAAAGCGTCGTCTCAAAATCATAAAGAAGCTCAAAGATGATGCTCGGGATAAAATTGAATACTTCCTTCGTTTTCACCCCAAGGCAACTACTTCACTGATTAATTTTAATTATATCTTACTGCCCAATACTGCCACTATTGCGCAGGCGGCTGAAGCGATTGAGGAACACTTTGAAGATATTGGAAAGTTTCCAGAGATATTGGTTCATGAAAACGGTGCGTTGGTGGGGGAGATACTGATGTCTACTTTGGTGAGAGAAAGAAATTCAGCCACTCTTAAGCGCTTTGTTCGTCCGGTTCAAACTATTACTTATCAGGCAGAAGTAGCACAGGTAGTAGATACTCTTACGCTTTCTCATCGCAAAAAGGTCATTGTTCTTGATTATGATGAGAGTGTACTTGGGGTTATTTATGCTGATGACGCCATTGCTCTCTTTGGTGATTTGCCAGCTGAGTCACTTTACGACATGAGTGGTATGGATGACACTTCACGTCCATTTGACAGTGTTTCCAAAAAGTTTAAATCACGATACAAGTGGCTTGTTCTTAACTTGGTCACGGCGTTTATGGCTGGTTCGATGATCTTTATCTTTAAAGACACCATTGATAAATTGGTGGTGCTCGCGATGTATATTCCGATTGTGGCTGGTATGGGCGGCAATGCCGCTAGTCAGGTGTTTGCCGTGATGTTGCGTGGGCTGACGCTTGGGACCATTTCATACAAAACAGCTGGCCCAGTTATTTGGCGTGAGGTTCAGGCCGGAGCTCTAAATGGACTACTGATTGGATCAATTGTAGCTGTTATTTCGGTGGTATGGAACGATAGTGCGCTCTTAGGACTGGTGGTCGGTATAGCTATGGTTGGAGTACATATGGTGGCTGGTTTGTTTGGAGCGTTTGTGCCGATTTTCCTAAAGAATCTTGGACTTGATCCGGCCGCTATGTCGACCATGATAATAACCACCGCCACTGACGTGCTGGGATTACTTTTCTTGCTCGGTCTAGCGTCCCTTATTTTGTTTTAGTTTTATGGGTGGCGCAGGTACCACGTAGTGTAACTTCTAGGTTGGTGATTAAAAAACCAGGTAAAGCAAACTCTTTTACTAATTTCTCGTCGTCTACAGTAAAGTGGATGACTTTGTTACATTCATTACAGATAGCGTGATGGTGAGGTTCATCTTGAATCTCGTATTGAGCTTCTTCACCGCCTAGGTTGAGCTTGGTTATGGTACCCGCTTCAACAAAACTCTCTAGATTTCTATAGATAGTAGCCAGGTTGATGTGGGGGAGAGAGGCGTGGATAGCAGACGCAGAAAGGGCTTCCTCAGAATGGTCGAGGACGTCTAAGATTTCTTGTCTGTGTTTGGTAATTCGCATGGCCAGAGTGTAGCCTAAATATGGTACTTATGCAAATGATTTGCATTTAAATAGATTATTGCTATAATGCAAATCATTCGCATTTAGTATTAATATATAAATTTGATTATGACTGAAGTTATTGTAGCTGCTTTTACTGTGATGTTGGCGTCTCTTTCAGGAGTGATGTTTACCACTAGTGCGGCTGGCCGGTTTTTGGAAAACAAACTTTCATATTTGATTTCGTTTTCAGCTGGGGTGTTTTTGGTTACTGCTGGAGCGTTGGCGCTAGAGGTGTTTGAATTAGCGCCGAGTCTAGGGGCTGGAGCCGTGCTGATTGTGGTTGGATATATCTTGGCTGAGGGAGTTCATCGTCTAATGCCAGAAATGCACCACCATCATGATGATGAGTGTACACGAGCTCATGGCGCTGCGGCCCGCAAAATTATCATTGGTGATGCCATCCATAATGTTGCCGATGGCGTGATTATTATTGCTGCGTTTGCTGTCAGTGGGCCACTAGGAGTAGCAGCCACAGTATCAATTGTGATTCATGAAGTGCTTCAGGAGATTTCTGAATTCTTTGTGCTTCGTAGAGCGGGGTACTCAATCAAAAAAGCCCTGATGGTGAACTTTGCAGTATCAAGCACTATCTTTGTTGGAGTCTGGTTGGGGTACTATGCGCTGGCTTCACACGAACTAGAAGTTGTCCTGCTGTCTGTTAGTGCTGGATTTTTTATTCACGTTGTACTGCACGACTTGCTACCAAAGCATCACGAACATGAAACGACCAAGAGCTTTCTACAGCATATTGCCGTGGTGGCCATTGGAGCAGTATTGATGGGGTTTATCGCTCAATCCTTAGCTGATTCACATGCTCATGGGGAGTCTGGTCATGATGATAATGAAGAAGAACATCACGATGAGGATGAATACCACAATGAATTAATATAGTGGTGTGGTTAAAAACCC
>Ga0209541_10005389_pt1 | contig 22330 bp, 21 predicted proteins | sample RifCSPlowO2_01_FD_184027 | JGI IMG/M metagenome (GOLD analysis project Ga0209541, IMG submission 184027) | Groundwater microbial communities from Rifle, Colorado - Rifle CSP2_plank lowO2_0.1 (SPAdes) (version 2) | ecosystem: Environmental > Aquatic > Deep subsurface > Groundwater | place...
ACCCACTTTTCCTGCCAGTCGCGAACTGGCAGCCATGGGTGGCATGGTCGCCAACAACGCTGGTGGTGAAAAATCCTTAGAATACGGCAAAACCGAGGACTATGTCGATAAACTAAGCGTAGTTTTAAGTGACGGTCAAACTTACGAACTAAAAGGCCTAAATTTGCGGGAGCTGGAAGCTAAAAAGGCTCAGAGTAATTTTGAAGGCCAGGTTTATCAGCAGATGTTTGATCTGCTAGATAAAAACTACGACAAGATACAAGCGGCCAAGCCGCATGTAACTAAAAACTCCACCGGCTACAACCTATGGGATGTCTGGAACCGTGAGACCGATGTTTTTGATCTGACCAAAGTGTTTAGTGGCTCTCAAGGAACACTGGGTTTAATAGCGGACGTTGAGTTTCGCCTAGTCCATGACAAACCCCATTCCGGAGTGTTGGTTTGCTTTATGAAGAACCTCAATGGTCTGGGCGAGTTAATTAACGTGGTGACGGCTAGAAAGCCGGCCAGCTTCGAAGCCTTCGATAACCATACCTTGATGCTGGCCATTAAGTACTTCCCTTACTTTCGTAAAACTCTAGGCTGGCGCGGGCTATTTAAACTAGCCTTCCAGTTAATCCCAGACGCTTTCTTGTTGTTTCGTGGCATTCCCAAAATGGTCCTGCTAATCGAATTTACAGGTCAATCTCCGGAGGAAGTAGCCCAAAAGGTGCATGAGATGAAATTGGCATTACAGCCATTCAAGCTAGAAGCTACCGAAGAAGACAGCACTGAAGCTAAAGCCTGGAAGTTTAGAATTATGCGCCGTGAGAGCTTTAACCTGCTGCGTAAAAAGGTTAAAGACAAGCACACTGCTCCCTTTATTGACGATTTCGTCGTACCGCCGCCGTATCTAGCCGAGTTCCTACCTAAGTTGCAGGCCATTATTAAAAAATATAACCTACTAGCCACGATCGCCGGTCATATGGGTGATGGTAATTTTCATGTCATACCCTTGATGAAAATTGAAGATCCGAAAGAACGAGCCAAGCTGGAACCTTGTATGCACGAGGTCAACGACTTGGTGCTAAGTTACGGTGGCAGTATCTCCGGTGAGCATAATGATGGTATGATCCGTGGCTCGTTCCTGCCGCAAATGTACGGCCAAGAAGTATTTGAATTGTTTAAACAAACTAAGCAGATCTTTGATCCTGAAAATATCTTTAATCCGCACAAAAAAACCGATGCCGACTGGGACTTCTCCATGGCTCATATCAGGCAGAAGTTTTGAAGATTATTTCAGAAACGGCAGGGCCTTGGCAACTCTGGTTTTAGCCCACCAAGAGTTGAGGCTCCAGGCTTGATGGTCGGCGGTCAAGGCTACGCCAAACAGCACCAGCGCATAGATGATATGTTCATCAATTCCAGGGGAATTAGCCGGCCACAGCAGAGCTGTCCACATCAGTATCATCAAGATAATGCCCGCTAAAGCTGCCAGTCTTACCCAAAGCCCAAGCAGTAGACCCAAACCGGCAACTAGCAGGCCCAGCATGAACAGCCAATCTACCCAGGCCTGCCCAGCTAGATTGCGGTAAAAGTCCTGGAATGGTCCAGTTGTAGCGCCCGCTAAAAAGCCCTTGGTCGGTGAACCGCCATTGATCCAGGCCGATGAACAACCGACATCTACTAAGCCAGTGGCTTTAGCCTTACAGGTAGCAAAGCCCAGCCCAAATAGTTTATCTAAAAAGGCCCATAAAAATATGTAACCGAGGCCAATACGCAGGATTGACCACATATACATGCTGGCGTCATTAATATATTGTTTAACTGCCATTTAATTACCCCTTATTTTACGCTTATGCTTTAAGCGTACGCTTATTAATAAATTCTTACAACAGTCCCGTGGTATATTCTACTGATTGAGTTCTTCAATGGCTATTTGAATAGCCAGGTAGTTCTCCAAACCGGCAGCTGGAATCAGGACTGATTGGCCGCTGTCGGTGGCGTAGCTGGCTAGTAAATTCCTACCATTGATGTCACGAAGTGATATAGATTGCAGCTTATCATCCGGAATGGAGTTAAATGAGCTAAATAGCGAACGGCTTTCGCTTAGCGAGATATCGGTCTTAACGTTTTTAGCCACCGCTTGAAAAACCCTCCCGTTCTTCAGCGGGTTGAGTATTAATGTCCAACTAAGCCTTTCCTTAATAGCCGCCAGAACCTGTCGCTGGTGCCCGGTACGATCAAAGTCAGCCTGTCCGAAACCATAGCTACCATAACCATCGCCTCGTGCCCGGGTGAGATTAAGGGCTGTTTGCCCGTCTAGTTTCTGGGGGCCATTAGCCAGTTTCAGCGGACCACCGTCAACAGCAGCAATATTAGTGTCATAAAGCCCCCGGAAATCAGGGCTTTTAATATCCAGATTAATTCCGCCAAGGGCGTTAACGCTGTCCCGTACGGCAGAATAATTAACCAGGGTGTAATAATTTATAATTACACCCAAATCATCTTGAACTACTTTCTTCAGAAGCTCCATGCCTCCATCTTGAAAGGCCTCGTTAATCTTGCCATAACCAAATCCCGGAATCTTGACATATAAATCTCTAGGAACGCTGAGCATGTAGCCACTGTGAGTTTTAGTGCTCATCGATAGCAGTATTAAGGAGTCGGTCAGGTTGGCTCCGGGGTGTCCCGGATCATCGATGGAATAGCCGACCAGCAGTACATTAATGCGTCCATTTTGGCTCTTGGCGTCGCTCTCAGCGATCAAACTCAGTAAATTGCCTGGACCAAAAATCTGTGACGAAGCCCTAGAAATGTTAATGGCGTCCCAGCTGGCAATAAAGATAAAAAAGGCTAATAGGGCCAGCAGGCAAGATGTTAGCAGCCGTTTGCGCAGCGATCTTTTTAGCTCCGGCTGTGGCTGGGAGCCCAGCATAGTCTCGGACGGCGCTGGCTTAGGCTTGGGCAGCGTCCGGTGGACGTTAAATTTTTCCTTACCTTTATGCTTAGTCATAGATAGCTAGCGGGCTAGCGGCAAGTGGACACTAAAAGTCGAGCCTTTGTCAGAACGGGACTTTACGTCAATGGTTCCGCTGTGCAAATCGACGATCTTTTTAGCGATAGCCAATCCTAAACCATAGCCTTCCTGGCGGCCTTTGGTTCGGGAAGTGTCAGCCCGGTAAAAACGCTCAAATATATGCGGCAGATCCTTGCTGGCTATACCTGCGCCGTGGTCGCTCACACTGATAATCACATATCTGTCTTTAGCCTTAACACTGAGCTTCACTTCACTGCCCTTAGGACTGTATTTAATAGCGTTATCTAGCAAAATACTTAACAAGTTAAGTATCTGCTGATGGTTACCGACCAGCTCAATAGCTTCAGCCGAAGACTTAATATTAATTCGTCGGTCTTGGGCACGCTTAGCAACCTGCTTAGTAGCCTCAGCGCAGACGTTCTTAAGCGAGATTTTCTCTCTCGGTATGTCTTTACCGGCTGTGGCTAGTGTCAGTAAGCCTTCACTCAAGGCTTTTAGCTTTGCCACCTCTTCAAGGTTGCTTTTTAACAGTTTCACAGTCTCTTGCTTAGATAGATCCGGATCACGCAGAGCGACTTCAATTTCGCTCTGCATGGCCGTCAGGGGTGTTCTAAGTTCATGGGAAGCATCACCGGTAAAACGTTTTTGCATTTCCAGCATCTCTTCAATCGGGGCCAGGGTTCGCTTGGCCAAATAGTAGCTCAGGCCACCACCGACTGCCAGTACCGCTAAGTTATACAACATCAAGTTAAGCTTTAAGCGGTTCCTGTCTTTCTCCAGCTGTTGTCGGCGCAATTTGTCTACCTCAGACGCACTTTCCGGACCGAAGATATTGCTATACAGATCTACCGGCCGGCTGGCGCTTCTTTCCAGCTCGTTGCTGGAGATATGGTAAATAGCCACACTGAAGCCAATAGACAGGGTCATAATAATCGCCAGGTAGCCAAGGGTTAGTTTAGCCGCAGCAAAACGGAACATCAGCGGACCTCAATCTTGTAGCCAAAACCGCGCAGGGTATGCAGTAGTGGCTTGGCTTTGAAGGGTTTATCGATCTTGCTGCGCAGATAGCCGATATAGACCTCAACGGTGTTGGGTAGAATGTCGGCATCAAAGTTCCAGACATGGGCGATGATGTTGTCTTTAGATAGTACCTGCCCGGCATTGCGCATTAGATACTCCAGCAGGGCGAACTCTTTAGAACTCAGGGCTATGGGTTTGCCACCACGCTTGAGTTCATAATTGGTGGTATCAAGGGATAAATCACCAACTTTGAGCACGTTGCCTTTAGTCTCGGCCGGTCGGCGTAGCAGGGCTCTGACCCGGGCCAGCAGTTCTTCAAAAGAAAAAGGCTTAACCAGGTAGTCATCAGCCCCGGCATTCAGGCCGGCTACGCGGTCCCGGACCTGGTCTTTAGCCGTCAAAAGTAGAATTGGGGTGTGAATATTCTTTTCTCTAAGGCGACGGGCAATATCCAGGCCTTCCATACTGCCTGGTAACATGCGATCGATAATCATCAGATCATAGGGTTCATTAAGAGCCGCGCCGTAACCAGTATCAGCGTCGTACTCCACATCAACTGCATACTTTTCCTGCTCCAGGCCCTTTTTAATGGCTCCGGCAATCTTATGCTCGTCTTCAACGACTAGTATTCTCATACGTACTTAACATTTTACACCTTAAGCTGAGAATAGTCTGAGCGAAATGGCGCTTAGCAAATAAGTTAAAATATAGTTAAGCGTGAAACAATACAGGCAAAGACTGGGGCAGATCATCGGTGTGGTTGGCATTATTGCCTCAATCATCATCTTTGTCCGGGCACCCAGCTTCCCGACACCGGATAAAATCGTTATTTTCATGATCTTTTTGTTCATGATCTTTAAACAGGCTAAAGCTATGCTAGTGCGCTTCGGGCCATTTGTGCTTGTACTGCTGGTTTATGAATCGTTCAGGAGCATTGCTGATCAACTCAATACCCACGTCAACTACACTCTAGCGCCAGATATCGATAAGCTACTATTTGGTAACTTGCCTACGGTTTATTTCCAGGACTGGCTGTGGCATGGCCAGGTGCGCTGGTATGACTTTGTACTCTATCTGCCCTATATGCTGCATTTTGTGCTGCCCATAGGCCTGGGCGTCCTGGTCTGGAAAACCAGGGAAAAATATTACTGGAGGTTAGCTAACACTCTTCTAGTTGCAGCCTTTATGTCATTTTTTACTTTCTTGCTATTTCCGGCAGCCCCGCCCTGGCTGGCCGCCCAAAACCAGGTAATTGAACCGATCACTAGGATTACTAGTGATGTCTGGTCCTCGCTGGGCCTAAAAGACTTCCCCTCTTTTTATAACGAGATCACGCCCAATATTGTGGCGGCCGTACCATCACTGCATGCGGCTTGGGCGGTGCTGCTATCGATTTTTATCTTTAGGCTGTACGGCCGCCGCTGGGGCAGCCTCAGCCTGTTTTACCCGGCAGCCATTGCCTTTGGGACAGTTTACCAGGGCGAACATTACGCCTTTGATATCTTTGCCGGCGCTATCTACGCCTGGGTAGCCTATCTGCTGACGCCACCGCTGATGAGATCTGGTCATAAACTGTTACAGAAGGCCAACCGACAGCTAAAAGTAGTAGTACATAAAGTACAATAGCAATATGGCTATTCACCCCCTGGCCGTCCAACACCTGGCTAGAAAAGTATTGCTACTAATAGTTCTAGCAGTCACTGTGGCGGCCATTGTCTGGTGGCGCAGTGACGGCTCGGAAGTTAAACAGACTTCCGGTGTCAATCAAACGACAACGGAGATTAAAACCACACCCTCTCAGGCTGGCTTTAACAAAGAGCAGCACTCAGTCAATGACCCTAACAGTATCTGGGTGGTGGTTAATAAGGGGCGGCTGCTGCCAAGCTCTTATGTACCAGCTGATCTGGTGGTACCAAATGTATCGCTAAACGAATCTTTTGAGTCAGATAACATGCACCTGCGCCAAGAACCAGCAACGGCACTAGAAAAAATGACCCAAGCAGCCACCACTGAAGGCCTAGAGCTGATGCTGGTTAGTGGTTACCGTTCTTACGGCACCCAGCAATCGGTCTACGGCGGCTATGTAGCCTCACAAGGCAAAGCCTATGCTGATACTACCAGCGCCCAACCCGGTTACAGTGAACACCAGACCGGCTTGGCGGCTGATCTAGGCGTCCAAAGCGGTAAATGTCAGCTGGAAGCTTGTTTTGGTGACATGGCCGAAGGCAAGTGGCTGGCGGTCAATGCTTACAAGTATGGTTTTATCATCCGATACCAGAGAGATGAAAGCGCTTTAACTGGTTACGCCTATGAACCCTGGCATATGCGTTATGTCGGTACAGATTTAGCAGCTGAGATCAACAAATCCAGCCAGACACTGGAGCAGTTCTTCGGTCTAGCGGCCTATACTGACTACCCTCCTAGAGCCTATGAGCTGAAGGTCGGTACTTAGCTTTTTTTGGTTTATCTTATGACCAGCAAACTTGGCTCTCATATGCGGAAGGTTATTAGCATTTACTTAAAATTGTAGCCTCAAAGTGATGACCATATGAAAAGGGCGCTCTTTTTACGGAGCGTCCTTTTCGATAAAGAAACTATTGCTAGTAACTCTATCGCCACCTCACGGTGGTACATTCAAATTTACTCCTGCCTGATTGGCCTGTCAACAACTAAACTGTGATTTAATGTTGTAATTTAGTCAATGGCTGGGTATGTAGGCTTAGAACCTAGGGCTTTATTCTACGGTAAGCGAAGATAACGGGCCTTTGATTTAGTTTTACGATAAGGACTAATTAGTAAAAATAGCACGAAAATATCTAAGGCTATAAGTACTATTATGATTCCTAGTAGAACCGGAAAGAGTATTACGGCAGCTAAATCGGCATCCTTAAGTTGTGTAAAAAGGTAGATTGCTATAGCCGTTAACGCCGCGAGTAGGACTCCTATGACACCAAGAATTGTTTTTCTCATAACTTAAAGTATATAGCAATGCATATAGCTGTAGCTGAGCATACCGGTCTGGAACCATTTCGGACTATGTTCAGACTAATCCAGAGAACCTGACTTTACGAACTTACATGCTGTGCATATCATTGGCTGAGCGTTACGGTATAGATTCCTTATCTTGTTATCTTATGAAGCTATATACTAAAGAGCAATGTTAAGCTCAACAAAAGGCTCGCTACAACGGACAGTGTCGTTCACGGTGGCTGACCGTCAAGGTGGCAACGGGTGAATAGTTCTACTAATAAACAAGAAGAAATATACCGAAGAACGATCCGTGTTCTGGTGGGCTCACAACTTATGGCCGGCGCCGGGCTGGCGGCAGGAATAGCTGTCGGAGCTTTGCTGGCCGAGGAAATGACCGGCTCAACTGGAGCAGCTGGTTTGCCAGCGGCGCTATTTACTTTAGGCTCGGCTGTTGCTGCGGGGCTCGTTGGCCGCCTTTCCCAAGGTTACGGCAGGCGAATCGGGTTAGGTATTGGCTACTCTGTAGGCGCCATAGGTGCCGCCGGCATTGTTCTAGCGGCTATACTGAATAGTCTTCCCCTGCTCTTTATCTCGCTGCTGTTTTACGGCTCAGGCACAGCAACGAACCTGCAAGCCCGCTATGCTGGAGCAGACCTTGCCAAGCCGTCTAGAAGAGGACGGGCAATTAGTACCGTTTTGGTGGCCACTACGTTAGGAGCGGTACTCGGACCAAATCTTATAGAGGTAACAGGATCAATTGCTGGGTCGCTAGGAATCAGGGAACTAGCCGGACCTTTTATGCTGGCTGTGCTGGCTTACGGGACCGCCGCCGCCGTGGTTTTTGTCCTTATGAGACCTGACCCCTTACTGATGGCTCGCAGCTTGGCATCACGTGTTTCGCAGCAGACTAAAGACCAAAAACAAACTGCCATCGCCAGCGATTCGCAGCGTACAGTTAAACTGGCGGCCGCAGCCATGATAATCACCCAAATGGTGATGATCGCAGTGATGACTATGACGCCAATACATATGAGATTGCACGGCTATAGCCTGGCAGCCATCGGACTGATAATTTCGATTCACATAGCGGCAATGTACCTGCCGTCTCTCCTGACCGGATTGCTCGTTGACCGCTTCGGGTATCGTCGTGTACTCGCCTCAGGCGGGCTAATTTTGCTCGCAGCTGGAACCTTAGCTTCAGTCGCACCAGCAAGCTCCATTATTCTATTGGGTGTTGTACTTGGTTTGCTCGGACTTGGTTGGAATTTCGGGCTAATTGCTGGAAGTGCTGCTATCACGCAAAGTACACCTCTTAGCCACAGAGCCAGCACCCAGGGTTCGGTTGACCTTGCGGTTTCTCTAGCTGGCGCAACAGGTGGGCTGGGAAGCGGTTTTATTGTTGTTGGCAGCAGCTACGCGACACTGGGACTAGTAGGAGGCTTACTAGGGTTGGCAATCCTGCCATTACTTATAGCCTACCGTAAGTAATGGAGCAAAAAGCCAACAAAACAAGAAGTCGCCAAACAGCCGAAAAGTAATGGTCTTGTCTGGTGCAAGTCGTGGCTGAGCATCCCGGTCTAGAACCTTATGGCGTTTTCCAACCTTCAACAAGGTCGGTACCTTTTTCTAAGTCGTCCCAAACGGCTTCGATGTTATAGCCATTGGGATCAAGAACAAACGCGGCGTAGTAGCCAGAGTAATAACTAGAATATTCTGGTCTATAGCCAGGCGGACCATTATCTTTGCCGCCGGCTTTTATAGCCGCATGGTAAAAGTCATCAACTTGCTTCTTGTTTTCGGCGGTAAAAGCAAAGCAGGAAATCGCTTTGCCACTAACCACCCCTTCTTTAAGCCAGAAATCCCTCTGCTCTTTTATATCTTTTTGCCCAAAGCCGATCCATTTAGGCGTGGTGTTGTTTTCTAGGAGTTTGTAGCCAAGCGGCGCCAAAGTTGTTTGGTAGAACTTTTTACTTTCATCAATGTCTTTAACCCATAAAGTTACGTGATCTATCATGGTTATATCTTACTACAATGGAATGCGGTCTTACTTGATGAAACCTTGGCTGGGGAGGAGGGATTCGAACCCCCGAATGCCAGGACCAAAACCTGGTGCCTTACCACTTGGCCACTCCCCACCAGCCCTACACTATTGTAACACCTTAGCGGTTAAGTTTTACAGGGGCAGTAAAACAATCTATAATTCTATCTTAGTTTATGCCTAAAGCTGCCAAAGCCCCGGCAGATTATATTCTGCCGCTATATATGAATGGTCTGGCCGGCCGCATGCTGCGTATGCCACCGCCCAAGAACAGCAACCGTGAAATCCTGTTTATCTATGGCCACCATGCCAGCCTGGAGCGTTACTTTGGTGTGGCTGAGCTGTTGAATAAGTATGGCGGAGTAACAGTACCGGACCTGCCCGGTTTTGGCGGTATGCAGCCGTTTTACAAGATTGGCGAAAAACCTAATATTGATACTTATGCTGACTACTTGGCAGCTTTTATCAAACTGCGTTTTAGAAACAAAAAATTTATTATTGTCGGCTACAGCCTTGGCATGCCGATAATCACCCGCATGCTCCAAAAGTATCCCGAGCTGACCAAAAGGATTCAGATGATTGCCTCTATTGCCGGCTTCAGCCACTGGGAGGACTTTCGCTTTAGTAAGAAACGCTACTGGATTTACCGCCTCAGCGCGGCCTTTTTCTCGCATCGGCTGAGTGCCACTTTTTACAAGCATCTCATCCTGCGGCCTATCTATGTCCGCTATATTTACCGCCATATGTACAATGCCAAACAGAAGTTTAGGGGTAAAAAAGCCCAGGAGTTAAAGCGGGCCATTGAGATGGAGGTTAGCCTATGGCGTAATAACGACCCCCGGACTTACATGGCTACTGGCAATATGATGCTTAAACTAAAATTACCCGGTCAAGGTCATATTGACCTGCCAATCTACCACGCCGGGGTTGTTAATGACCATTACTTTAACAAGGTCATGGTAGAGCAACATATGCGTATGATTTACTCCGATTTCTACCCAGGCAAGATCAAGATGCCGGCTCATGCATTATCAATTGTGGCGACAGCCAAGGATGCCAAGCCGTATATGCCTAAAGAGTTTATTCGTGTATTAAAGAAGATAAGCTAATATTAGAGTAATGAAAATCGCACTGGTTTGCCCTTATAACATGTTTGAGCGAACAGGTGGAGTACAGCAGCTGGTAACTCACCTTCATGGCGGCCTGGTTAAAAAGGGTCACCTGGTCAAAGTCATAACTCAGCGTCCGTCTGGCTTTAAAGGTCCCATTCCCGATGACTATATTTTATTTGGCATTAGTCGGGACTTTACAGGTGGCTTGGGAATGTCTGGTAATTGGGGTATGCCATCAGACAGTAATGAAATTGGTGAGATATTAAAGAGGGAGCAATTTGACGTTATAAACTTTCATGAGCCCTGGCTGCCAATGTTAGCCTGGCAGATGCTCAAGCATTCCAAGGCAGCTCATGTAGGTACTTTTCACGCTAATCTTACAGATAATGCAGCCGCCAAGTCGTGGGTCAATGTATTTATGCCTTACGGCCGTGGAATTGGTCAAAAAATGCATGTTATAACTGCCGTCTCACCTGCCCCGGCCGCCCTATTAGTCAGTAAAGCCCAAAAAGATTTTGAAAAAAAACTAGCCCAGAATATAAAATACATCCCTAACGGCATAGATCTAAGCCTTTATAAACCACCAAAAAAACGCTTGCCGCTGAATGGGCCAAATACTAAAACGGTTGTTTATGTTGGTCGACTTGATAGGCGAAAGGGTATCGATTATCTGCTTCGAGCTTTCGCGGTGCTGTCAGAGCAAATGCCGGGCGCTTACCTTATCATTGCCGGTGAGGGCGGTCAACGTAACCGCCTGGAACAACTGGCAAGGTCACTTGATATCAAAAACATTCATTTTAGCGGTTACGTTAGCGATGAAGAGAAAAGACGGCTAATGGGTAACGCCGATGTATTTTGTAGCCCGGCACTGTTTGGTGAAAGTTTTGGAATCGTACTGATTGAAGCTATGGCTACGGGCGCCCCGGTAATCGGCGGTCGTAACTCGGGTTATATCAATGTCTTAAGCGGCCACGGCCGGCTAGGTCTAGTAGATCCCAAATCCACCGATGATTTTGCTGAACGCCTTAGCATTTTCATGAACGACGAAAAAATCAGCGGCCTACTCCGTAGATGGGGACTTCATGAGGTAAAAAAATACGATTATCCGAAGATTATCGATCAATATGAGGCAGCCTACAAGGAGGCGCTGAGCCTAAGGAATGGAGCCAAAAATGTCAAAACGACCGGCAGCCAAAATGAAGACAAGCCTAAAAGGCTTATCCGTCGGCTTTTTGTACGACGACAGCCTGGATAGGTCTGATGGCGTTTCACAGTACGTTAAGACACTCGGTGCCTGGCTAAGCGGACAAGGTCACCAGGTGGTCTATTTGGTTGGCGAGACCAAACTTAAGGAGTGGGCTGGCGCGCCAGTTTTTAGCCTGTCTAAAAACTTAAGTGTAAATTTTAACGGCAACCAGGTAAACACCCCCTTGCCTGCCAGCAGCAAACTTATTAACCAGGTTTTAGCCAAACATAACCTCGATGTCCTGCACGTTCAAATGCCCTACTCACCACTGTTAGCCGGCAAAGTTATTAATCGAACTAGTCCACAAACAGCTGTAGTTGGTACCTTCCATATTTATCCAGCTGGCTTAATGGCACACGGGGGCAGCCGTTTTTTGAAGATTATATGCTCTGGCAGCTTGCCTCGCTTTAACGCAGTCTTGAACGTCAGCAGCGCCAGTTCAAGCTTTGCCACGTCGGCCTTTGGTCTCAAGACAATAGATTCATCAAATGTCGTCGAGCTTATAAGATTCAGCCGGGCGAAAAATAAGCCCCAGTCCTACCACATAGTTTTTCTGGGCCGGTTGGTTAAGCGCAAAGGTTGTTTACAGCTGCTGCGGGCTTTTAAACTTCTAAGCCAGGCTATACCTGAAGCTAGACTAAGCATCGGCGGAGATGGACCAGCCAAACGGCAATTGGAGAACTATGTTGAGCAAAATAACTTACAATCTTCGGTAAAATTCCTGGGCTTCATAAGTGAGCAGACCAAGCCGGAACTTTTGGCCAGTGCTTCCATTGCCTGCTTCCCTTCACTAGGCGGCGAGAGCTTTGGCATAGTCCTAATAGAAGCCATGGCCGTCGGTGCCTCGGTGGTGCTCGGTGGCAACAATCCGGGTTATGCCAGTGTATTGGGCGAGAGGCCTGAAACCTTGTTTGACCCAAAAGATGCCGCTCAGCTGGCTTTGAAATTAGAAAGATTTATGAGCGATAAACAGTTGAGCGATAGTGTCCATGACTGGCAGCAGGTGCACGTTAGAAACTACGATATCGAGACTGTCGGCCCCCAAATACTAAAACTATATAACGAGGCGATTGATAAACAGGCCCTAAGCGGGCATAATTAGCTTGCAGTGGAACAAAGGAACGTTACCGTTAGTATTGCTAACCGCACAATTGTGCGGACAATACTGTGGGTGGTTGCCGCCGTATTGGCTTACCGCTTCATTGGTCAAGTAGCCCATATACTAACTCTTATTGCAGCGGCAGTCTTCCTGTCTTTGGCCCTTAATCCGGTGGTCGGCTGGATCCGCCGCCGCCTGCATATTCACAGCCGTGTGCGGGCTACAGCTGTAGCATATTTAATGGTCGTAGCATTTCTAACAGCCTTCTTCGTCTTAATTATTCCGCCTCTGGTGAGTCAAACCCGTGACTTTATTAAGGACGTACCTCAAACCATAGAGGATTTTCAGCGACAGGACTCATCACTGGCCAGAGCGGCTAAGCGCTACAACCTTGATGATAAATTAACCCAGGCGGCCAAAGACTTTACCTCGAACTATGGTAATTTCGGCACCAGGATCCTCGATACCGGTAAGCGAGTAGTCGAAGCCGTGGCATCGTTCTTTGTGGTTTTGGTCCTGACTTTCATGATGCTGGTAGAGGGTCCGAAATGGGTCAGACTGTATCTTGGCACCCTGCGCGAAAAACAACGTGTTCGCCAAAAGAGTATCTTAGACCGGATGTATAAAGCGGTTAGCGGTTTTGTAAACGGCCAGGTTATCTTAGCAGTCGTGGCCGGTTTCATTGCCTTTGTGGCGCTGGAGATTGCCAGCCAGGTGATGGATGTAAATATAAATGCTGTGGCGCTGGCTGGCATTGTCGCCGTCTTTGGTATAATCCCGCTATTTGGTAATCCCATCGCAGCAGTCTTGGTGGTCCTAGTCAGCTTGCTTAGCTCCGCTTCACTTGGCTTAGTTATGGCCATCTACTTTGTAATTTACTTCTTTATCGAGAACCATACCTTCCAGCCATATATCCAAGCCCGCCTAACGGAGTTATCGCCATTAATGGTTTTTATTGCAGCTCTTATAGGTATCGGCTTTGCCGGTATATTGGGAGCCATAATCGCCATTCCGGCCGCCACAACGGTCAAGATTATCTTAGAAGATCAGTTCGCCCACAGAGGAATTAGTACTAAAGGCGCTTAGCTTTTTGCCCAAACCGGACCGTGGGGCGTATCGTTGATTTCAATCCCTTGTTTAACCAGCTCAGTGCGTAGAGCGTCGGCTGCGGACCAGTTTTTATTTTTACGGGCCTGCTCCCTTCGTTCAATAATTTCCTTGGCTTGACTACTAATATCTTCACGGTTGGCCAAATCAAGGCCCAGCACATCGTCGATCTTTTTGAGGATCGGCTGGAGCTTGGCAATATCTACGCCTTCTGTTTCTGATTGTGTAGCTAGGCGTGAAATCACGCCCAAAGCTTGGGCAGTATTTAGATCATCAGACAGTGACTGTAACACACTCTTGAGCGCATCATCATAGTTGCGTCCGGCGTCTTTTTTGTGTCCTAGATTTGGTTGATGTTTTAAATCAGCCCAGGCCTGCAAGCGTCGTAAAAAGGCTTGGACAGCTTGCAGGGCTTCCCAAGTGAAGTTCATTTGACTCCTATAGTGTGCCTGTAGGAACAACAAACGTAGAGCCAGCGGATCATAACCTTTTTCGATAACGTCTGAAAGGGTATAGAAATTTCCTAGGCTCTTGGCCATCCTCTGGTTGTCTACTAGTAGATGCTCATTATGCACCCAGTAGTTAGCTAGTTTGTTGCCATAGGCAGCTTCAGTTTGGGCCATTTCGTTAGTGTGATGAGTTCCAATTAGATCAACGGCACCGGTATGTATATCGATTTGATCACTTAGGGTGGCGTGAATAATAGCTGAACATTCAAGATGCCACCCGGGAAAGCCTTCGCCCCATGGGCTTTGCCAGCGCATTTCATGATCAGCAAAACGGCCAATCGTAAAAAACCAAACAGCAAAATCCTGTGGATGTTTCTTGCTTTTATCCGTTACTACTTCACTGCGGGCGGCAACTTCTTTGTCTGAAAGCTTTTGACCAGTCAGCTCGCCATAACTAGTAAGTTTCGTCACATTGAAATAGATGGCTTGATCTGTTTGATAGGCAACACCCTTATCAAGCAGCAGCTTCACAATTTCTATCTGCTCATCAATAAAATCGGTGGCTCTGGCGTAATTATCATTATTTCCTTTGTAGCCGTTTGGCTCTAGAATGTTTAACTGCTTAACATCGCTTTTAAAACCCTCGGTATAATACTTAGCTACCTCCCAAACGCTTTTACCCTCTCGCTTAGCGCCTTTCTCTAGCTTGTCTTCGCCTTCGTCTTCATCGCTGACTAGATGGCCGACGTCTGTGATATTCATGACATGCTTTACATTAAATTTATTTGCTTCTAGTGCTCGGCGAAGGGTATCGATAAAAACATAGGCGCGTAAATTACCAATGTGGGCATAATCATAAACCGTCGGTCCACAGGTATATAAACTGACCTCACCAGCCCTGATTGGTTTGAACTCCTCTAGTTTGCCTGAAAGACTATTATATAGCTTCACCTGGCTTTCTCCTGCTCGGCCATAGTAACAAGTTCAACGGCAATCTTGATAGATTCGGCTTTTATCTTTTCAAATGAGCGGCCATCAGTTACCTTAAAGCCACTGGCTAGCGGATGGCCGCCGCCGCCAAAATGTTCAGCCAACTTATTGGCTATATCAAAGCCGTAGTTACAGCGAATTTTAGCTGTAATTTTACCGTCCTTATAGAGTTTAAAAGCAATAGCTACGTCAGTGTCTTTAGCCAGGCGCATGTCGTCAATCACCAGCATTGATGGATTATAGCTGGGACTATATTTCTCAATTTCCTCCCAGGGGATAGTCACAGTGGCTATACGGTTATTGGCATGGAACTCCACCCGCTGTAGCAACTGGCCCTTGTAGTGAATCAGATCATGATCACGCCGTAGACTTTCACGCCGCAGACTTTCAAGTTCTGCTAGGTTCACGCCACCTTCAACTAACTCAGCGATAATATGAATCGAGCGAGCAGTTGTAGATTGGCTCATCAGACCGAGACTATCGCTTAAGATACCCATGGCCAGCAGCTGCTTGGTCTCCTTATCCAGTTTCCAGCCCAAGTTCTGAGCCAGTTCGTAAATTATCTCAGCTGTGGCAACTGCCGGATAATTGGCTATAACGCTAGCAAAACTAATGCTGGCGTTCGTTGTGTGGTGGTCTATGACAATCGAAGGCTTAGCGGCCAACCAGGCTTTAGCACCGGTCTTATCTAGCTGCTCAAGCAAAGCGTCACTGCTGGTATCGACAATTATTGATGCATCAAAGGTCTTCGGTAATTCACGGTTAATCCTGCCCCAGCCCGGCAGGTAATGCAGATATGATGGCAGGTCAACGCCACAGTAAAGTGTAACCTTCTTGCCGAGGTCTTCTAAGATAGCCTCCAGTGCCAGTGAGCTGGCCAGGCTATCAACATCCGGATTATCGGCCTGGACAATCACAATATGCTTGGCATCATCAATAATGGCTTTAATTTGGTCAGCTGTTTTTGGCTGTAGCATTGTTCCTTCAATTGTAACAGTTTAGAGCTTTTGGCGACCCTCTAAGGCCCGCGTGAGGGTTATTTGGTCGGCGTATTCCAAATCAACACCGACAGGTAGTCCGCGGGCCAGACGGGTAATTTTAAGTTTCTTACCCTCCAGTGCTTGGGTCAGTAGTAGTGCCGTACTTTCGCCCTCGACACTGGCGTTGGTGGCTAATATTAGCTCTTTAACCTTGTCATCATCGATTCGCTTTTGCAGCTGGGCAATATTCAGATCTTCCGGACCAATGCCTTCCAGCGGCGAAACCAGACCGCCCAGCACGTGGTAGGTACCAAAAAAACTATGAGTCTTTTCAATGGCAACAATATCGAAAGGATCGGCCACTACTGCTACAATTTGCTTATCACGCCGGGGGTCGCTGTAGAGCGGGCTAAGTTTTTGACCGCGTTCGATTAAGGCGAAAGTTTTAGGGCAATAAGTGACGTGGCTATGAAGCTGACGCACAGCATCAGCTAGCTCTTTGGACTTGCTGGGCTCAGCTCGCAATAGAAAATAAGCGTAGCGCTCGGCACTACGTGGTCCAACGCCGGGCAGCTGAGCTAAGGCTTCAATCAGCCTGGCCAGTGATTTAGGAATAGCACCCTGGCTCATTAAAGCCCCAGATTAGAAAGAGCCCCCATCATTGGCTGCATTTTTTCGGCAGCCAATTTTTGACTGGCAGAAATGGCTTCCTTGAGCGCTTCTTCTACCCAATTTTCCAGCTGGCCGATATCTTCGAGATTAACCGCTTCAGGATCAATGCTTATCTTCTTAATCTTCTGCTCACCGGAAATCTCCACTCTAACGGCTCCCTCACCGGCTTCGACGGTTATGATCTCTCTTTGCAGTTCTTTCTGAAGTTTACGGGCCTTCATCAAAAGTTTAGCTTGGTCGAATTTACTCATTGAAAACAAACTCCTTCCCTGTTATTTTAACACATATGTACTTTTAGTGGCAGCAGTGTTGGGCCAGGCCAGCAGGCTATAGCGTAGGCCATAGGCTATATGCATACCAACCAGTCCGGTAATTAAAGCAACTGCCAGATATTTAGGAATCGGGTTCTTCGGAAAGATGCTCTTCCATTCCATGTATAAATAGCGTAGTCCGGCAGCCACCGCCACAGCGACCGCTGGCAAGACATAGCTCAAAAGCAGTAAGTTTCGGTTAAGGGCTGCTGCTACGATGCCAAAGACTGAAAGTCCTAGCAGCAAATACAGCTTCCCTCTAGCTAGCTTGTATAGCGCAAAGCTACCAAACACAGCTAAAGCTACCTGAGCCGCATTGAATATCGGCAGCCGCTCGATTATTTGATCGATATGTACCGGTGTGCGCCAAAACAGGGCTAGAATATCCCAGGCGGCAGTTTTAAGACCGACCAGAGGTGAGGGCCAAGTAGCTGGTATAAGCAACAGTGGTTTGAGAATCGAGGGGTTTTTGAAAGTGCCGTAAATTAGTGGAGCTAAAAGCACTAGAACCAGTAAGGCTCCCAGCATTTTTCTTATAGGGCTAAAGCCGCCCATAGTCTTGGCTAAGTTACGGCGACCGAAGATCAGTCCGAGCAAAATCAGCAACAACCCGCCTGGTACATAAAGAACTAACGAACCAGCCACTAATAGACATAGCCAGGCAATCCAAGTCTTTGACCTAGTCAGCCAGTAGTAGGTCGCAAGTATGGCTAAGGGGCTAAATAGTAAAACTTCAGGCGACCCATGGCGCGCAAGCTGTATGAACCAAGGAGTAGCGGCTAAGAAAAGTAAGGCGGAAACACCAATCAGTCTGCCAAACCAGCCTTTTATCAGTACGTAAAAACAAAGCAAAAATAACAGGCTAAAGATAGCAGAACTAAGCCGGATTTGAAGCGGCCCATGTCCGAATACTTTCTGAAAACCGTATTGCAGCAGCTTGTGCGGGCCGTAGGTTGGATTATCAATTATGACACTGATCGAGGAGCTGGCGTTGGCGGCAGCTGTCTCTGCCAGGCCGAGGCCTTTGGTTAGGCTGCCAAGCTGCCAAAAATACAGTACGAATATTACTAGGGCTAAAAATAAATACAAGGTTAACCTAGTAAACCTCGGCCTAGGGGCGTTCCCCAACCTACTAAACATAAGCCCAAGTATAGCAAAGAAGCGGCCTGGCCTTAGGTCTCAAATGGTTCTTGGTGCTTGGTGTCCAGGTCGCGGAATTTCTGCTGAGCCCGGTCAAAGTAGAGTTCAATCTTACCGACTGGTCCGTTACGATGCTTCTTGATAAATACATCGGTAATATTCTGGCGGTCTGTTTCCGGATTGTAAAAATCTTCCCTGTAAAGGAACATAACTACGTCGCTATCTTGCTCTAGGGCACCCGACTCGCGTAAATCGGCTAACTGGGGGATCTGCGGATTCCGGTTCTCCACCGATCGGTTAAGCTGGCTGAGCGCGACCACTGGTACATTAAGTTCACGCGCCAGGATCTTTAGACTGCGACTAATCTCTGATATTTCCTGCACCCGGTTAGCGATATTGGCAAATCGCGAACCACCACTCATGAGCTGCAAGTAATCAACCATAATGGCTGCCAGCGGGTGTTGGTGATGCAGCCGGCGGGCCTTGGTGCGCAGATCACTAACGCTAATACCACCGGTGTCATCAATAAAAATCGGCGCTTCAGCCAGCTCACCCATGGCGGCGCTAATACGTTCAAAATCTTCGTCGGTCAAACCTTCACCGGTGCGCAGGCTCCAAGCATCAACCCCGGCGTCGGCAGCCAAAAGCCTGTCAACCAGCTGTTCCTTACTCATCTCCAGGCTAAATATAAGTACGGCGCCTTGTTTGGCTTTGGTCGCAATATTAAGCGAGATATTAAGCATCAAAGCAGTCTTACCCATAGATGGTCTACCGGCAATAATATCCAGGTCCGAACGTTGCAGGCCGGCTAACATTTTATCCAGGTCTTTAAGACCAGTTGGAATACCGCGGATACCACCTTTATGGCGGTGCAGATCATCCAGGCGGTCAAAACTATCACCTAAAATCGATTCCAGACTGGTTATATTCTGGCGTACGTGTTGCTGGCTGACTTCAAACAGGCGCGTTTCGGCTTCTTCGATCAGCTCTTGCAGTGATTTCTTTTCTTCTGAACTAATAACGACAATATCTTCGGAGGCTTGGATCAGCCGGCGGCGGACAGACTTATCGGCCACAATTTGGGCATATTGCTCTAAGTGGGCAACCGTCGGTACAAAGTTGGTAAGCTCAGTTAAGTAGCTGGCACCACCAATCTGGTCCAGTTGATCATTATTCTTTAGCTGTTCACTAAGAGTTAGGATGTCGATTGGGCTGCGTTTATCATGCAGTGAACGCATGGCGCTGAAGATTAGGCGGTGCTGGCCGTTATAAAAGTCGTCGGCATTAATCTGATCAGCTATTTTAACAAACGAATCACTGTCAATAATCAGGCTACCGAGCAAAGAGGCTTCGGCATCGAGATTTTGTGGCGGGGCGCTGGCTGTGTTGCTATCCATTGCTGCTACGATTCTAACATTTCGGCTGAGCCAAAAATATTGCTAATGGTCGCCAGCTCTGCCGGTTCAGATTGCCGACTTGGCTTTGAAGCCGCTTTTTTGACTAGTACTGGCTTTATCTTTCCAGCTCTCAGGGTGCACTTTAACTCCAGCTTGGTGCTGCTGAGTTCTTCAATAACATCACTGATCAGTTTAATGTGGCGGGCTTGCTCAACCTTATTTTTATGCAATGGGAACTGAAAATTCAGTGTCAGGACGCTGCCGCTAAGTTGCGGCTTAGCCAGTCGCAGAGCTGTATAGATCGAAGCTGCCCGTGATTTAACATCGGCTAACACCTCTGGCCATAAATCTAGGCTAAAACTGCTTCTTGGCTGTTTTTTAGCTGGCCCGCGCGAGCGCGGATCAACCTCTATAGCCGGCACCTTAGATACTTCAGCGACTTTTTTTTGGGAACTGCGGTCATTACCTGACTGATTTGGAAGGGTAGCTTCTAAAACCGTAATTTCCAGCAGTTCATATGGCTGCTTAGCCGAACTAATCTCCAGCAGGCTTTTTAATAGACTGGCTGCCCAACCAATATCGCCTGCTTCACTAATCAATAGCCGGCGACGCAGCTGCTGGCTTAGCTGAGCCGCCACCAGGGCCGGGTTGTGGCCGTTATCTCGGAGATCAGATAGCAGCTGCAGAGTACCGATGCTATCACCGCTAGTTATGAATTCAATGAGTTTTGCAATAGCTTCAGCCGGCGGTAATCCCAACAGCTGTTTGATATTTTGCTGGCTGATGGTCTGTCCGCTGCCACTTAATTGGTCGAGTAGACTGATGCTGTCGCGGAAGCTGCCACTGCCATGATCGGCTAGCAGTTCCAGTGCATCCGGCTCGATAGCAATTTTTTCGCTCTTGGCAATGGTACCAAGGTGCCTAATAACCTTATCTTTGGGCACTGGCTTGAAATTAAAGCGCTGAGTGCGGCTAATAATGGTCTCAGGTAACTTGTGGACTTCGGTAGTGGCCAGAATAAAAATGCAGTGAGCTGGTGGTTCTTCTAAGGTTTTTAGCAGTGCATTAAAGGCCTCTTTGGTCAGCATATGAACTTCGTCAATGATGTAAACTTTGTATTTGGCTGAAGTCGGGGCAATTAGGACTTTTTCGCGGATATCGCGGATTTCATCAATCCGACGGTTACTAGCGGCATCAATTTCAATGATGTCTAGATGGATACTTTCATCCTTGTAAGGCAGCTTGTTAACTTCATGGGCTAAAATACGGGCCACAGAGGTTTTACCAACGCCCCGAGGGCCACTCAGTAGGTAAGCATGGCTAATGCGTCCGCTCTTGATAGCTTTTTGCAAGGTTTTGGTTATTTGCTCCTGACCAATAACTTCAGCAAAGGATTTCGGCCGGTTTTTTCGATATAACGCTTGCCCCATTAGCTATATTATACGCTAAGGACTGCACTTTTAATCTGTTGTAGCTTTGTCTTAGAGAGCTGCTTCTAGGGCCGCCCATTCGGCCTCAACGCTCTCATCCTCAGGGATGTTAACGCTGACTTGGTCGCCTGGCTTAGCCTTGAAGTAAGTAACGCTAGCTAGCAGCACCCGGTATTCCTTATCTCCGACGTCGACGAAGTAATGACCATCTTTTTGATTGAGTACCCCCACTACTTGCTTTCTGGGGATGGGGCCAATTTGCTTATACATAAAGGCACCGTCATCGGCAATTGTCAGCTTCAGAATATCCCCCTGCACCAATTTAGATTTACTGGCATAGTTGGCTGGTACGGGGTAGACTTTACCATCGCTGCCGACCATGTTTTGGCCGTCAAAGACACCTTCAATCACCTTGCCCAGAGACTTATCTTTAACTTTGTCAGTTAATACCGAATCCTCACCGACCAGGCTGACCAGGAGCTCCTTAGCAGCCGCTAGACTGGTTTCAGCCTCATTGATCAAAGAGCGTAAGCGCTTTATTTGTTTCTCAGGTATGTCAGACATTTGTATTATTTACTCCAAAAACCTCGTCTTTGTTTGATAGCTAGACTTACCCCAAACCTAGCATAGTTGGTAGCCCAAGTCAAAAGCTCAAGCGGAGTCTTGTGGATAATTCTTTTATTCGACTTGTTCCAAAGACTCGGAAGTTTTGAAAAAAGAACAAAAAATATTCCAGAACAGACAAGCCCAAAATATTTGTGGAACTAGATTTAACTCAGTTCGACCGTAGCACCAGCTGCTTCCAGAGCCTTTTTAGCTTCCTGCGCCTCATCTTTGCTGGCTTTTTCTTTGACGGCCTTTGGCGCGCCGTCGACGATGGCTTTAGCCTCACCCAAACCAAGGCCGGTAATGTCTTTGACGGCTTTAATGACAGCAACTTTTTGAGCGCCTGGATCCTTCAGAATAACGTCAAATTCGCTCTTTTCCTCAACTGCCGGAACAGCTTCAGCGCCAGCAGACGGGGCCACAGCTACAGCCGGAGCAGCGGCGCTGACGCCCCAGTATTCTTCTAAGAACTTAACAAACTGACTGATCTGAAGAGCCGATAGCTTGTCTAACTCTTTAACCAGTGAAGCGAATTCCTTAGGAGCCTCAATGTCCTTTTTCTTGGTTGGGGCTGGCTTGTCTTGAGCAGCTTCAGGTTGTTTGGCCGCTTCTTCGGTTGTTGCTTCTTCTTTTGTTTCGCTTACTTCGTTATCTGCCATATTATTCTCCTTGCTTATTACTTAACTTTATTTACCTAACGCATCAGCCCGCCCGTTGAGCACATTAAGTACTCCACGTATATTG
>Ga0209541_10005390_pt1 | contig 22321 bp, 24 predicted proteins | sample RifCSPlowO2_01_FD_184027 | JGI IMG/M metagenome (GOLD analysis project Ga0209541, IMG submission 184027) | Groundwater microbial communities from Rifle, Colorado - Rifle CSP2_plank lowO2_0.1 (SPAdes) (version 2) | ecosystem: Environmental > Aquatic > Deep subsurface > Groundwater | place...
AAGTGGTTCGTAATCTGTTGCCTGGCGATGCTTAGCATCGCCTCCGTATACGCCTCGACAAGGGGTTATTACGGACCTAGCGGTGGCTGGGCATTGACGGTCGTCTTCAGCGTGTCGCTTGGAGAGTGGTTCATCAACACTCTCTGGGCACGGGCGGCGGCCGGCAACACCACCAGCCTGATCGTAGTGGTTACGTTCATCAATGCCAGTGCCGGCATGCTTACGCCGGCACTGTACAAGATGATCGAAACCAACAACCCGGATGGATTCGGCTACCAAGTAGCCGGGAACATCATCTATGGCTTTGGAGGCGCCTTCGGCGCCTACCTGGCCTGCCAAGTCTCCCACAAGTAAAAAGGAGGACTAATGGAGACTACAACCGCTCCGCCGTGCGCCTTCAGGTGCTATACGGCGGAGCGGTGTTCTGTCTTAGAGAACAAAAAACACCCCGACAAAATCGAGGTGTTACATTTTTTATACAATTATTACGCTCTCGCGCTATAATCTCCGGTTTCAGTATTCACAAGCACTTCTTCACCTTCTTTAATAAATATCGGGGCGTAAATATGCAAACCATTATCCAAAACTATTTCTTTAGTCACATTTCCGGAGGCACTATTGCCTTTCACTGCCGGTGGCGCTTCCACCACTTTGTATTGAACTTTTTTAGGTATTTGAATACTTACCGGCATTCCATCATATAAACCCACTATTACTTCCAAACCTTCCTTCAAATATTTACCTTCATCACCAACCAGATCTCCATTCATTTCAATTTGCTCATAAGAACTCATGTTCATAAAAGCATAATTGTCCCCTGTTTTGTATAAATACTGCATTGTTTGAAAATTTACATCCACAATCTCCACAGTTTCACTTGTTTTGTAAGTATTTTCTACCACTTTACCAGAACCAAGATGTTTCATACGAGTACGAGTAAAAGCCGCGCCTTTGCCAGGATTTATGTGTTGGAATTCAACCACCACATACAATTCGTCATTATTTTTAATTACTACGCCTTTGCGTATCTCTGATGTAGGAGAAGCCATAAATTATATATTAATTTGATCTTTAATTGATTGAAATATCACTTCGTTGATATCTTTCGCCTTGGTAAACAATAATACCATACGATCTACCCCCAAGGCAATACCTCCCGCCTCCGCCCTGTGGGCTTTGGCGGGCAAGCCTGCTGTTGTTAAATTGCCGGGGATACCTGATTCTAGAGCCGAGATAAAATCCGGATCTACCGGCCAAGTTTCTTTTTTTAAAAAATTCCTTTTATCTTTATCTTCTTCCAAACGCATCTTTTGCTCTTTTGCATCCACTAATTCACCAAAGGCATTGGCCAATTCCAATCCACCGATATACAATTCAAATCTTTCCGCGTAACGATCATCCTCTATACAACGTCGGGACAACGAAGACATCACCACTGGATAATCATAAACAAAAACCGGTCTTTCATTTCCTAAATTCGGCTCTATTTTATTTAGAAATATTTTAAAAAATATATCTTCAAAAGCATCCGCTTCGTCAACTGCCAAACCAAGAGAAATAGCCAACTTCCCTATTTTAGTAGATTTAGAAGGACCGATAAACTCTAACAATTCATCTAAATTTACCCCTACCCATTTTCCCCAAATTTCTTTCATACTCAACCGTTCCCACTTGCCACCTATATCTATTTTCCTACCATTGAATTTAATCACTTCCACCCCCAAATTACGGCCCACATATTTAAATAACTTTTCCGTATCATCCATTATATCCCCCAAACTTCCCGGCGCTCTATACCATTCAATCATGGTAAATTCTGTATTATGCTGACCGCCAAAATCTTCATAATCTCTAAAACATTTACAAATTTGAAATATTTTATTCCATCCTGCCGCCAACAATTTTTTCATGGCGAATTCCGGAGAAGTCTGTAAATGAAACCCATACTCCACAGCCATCGGATCATGAATTTTAATTGCTACAGGATTAAGATATGGTTCTTGTCCGACATATTTTAGGGCTATCGGTGTATCTGTTTCCACAAAATTTTCAGACCAAAAAAAATCACGAATTAAATGAATGATTTTAATCCGCTCCTCATAAATCTTCCTCAACCTTACGGTATTTTTTAAATCAGCCCAAGTAGACATAATAAAATTAAAATACCCCGCTTGCGCAGGGTAATTTTTACGTTTTATTTAGCTGTAGCGGACATTAGAGCCATCTGTCGAGCACGTTTTACTGCGTTAGCTACCTGGCGCTGATGTTTAGCGCACAATCCACTTCTCCTGCGCGGAGCGATTTTCATATACGAAGATACAAAGCGGCGCAAGTTTCCTACATCTTTGTAATCCACCACCATGCGATTGTTGGTGCAGTAGAAACAAGCTCTGGAGGTCACTTTGCGTTCTCTGGACTTACGTTTGTGATTTGATTGCATTGCCATAATTTATTTATTTTTAAAATGGAATATCTTCTACCTTTATTTCTTCTTCAACCACTTCTTGTGGAGCCGGTGCTGTCGGAGTGGAACCATATGATGTTTTTCCCGCCCCTTCACCGGTCGATTTGCCGTCTAACATTATCATATTATCCGCGACTATCTCAGTACGATATTTTTTTACACCATCTTTGCCGGCCCAATCTCTAGTTTGTATGCGGCCTTCCACATATAGACGACTAGCTTTTTTTAAATACTGACCGGCTGTTTCTGCCAATTTACCCCACATCACAATATTGTGATATTCAGACTGCTTTTGTTTGACTCCATTACCATCAGTCCAGACACGACTGGTGGCCAGAGAAAATGATGTAACAGTCTTGCCGCTTGGTAGACTCTTCATTTCCGGATCGCGAGTGAGTCTGCCGAGAATGGTGGCACGATTAAGATCCATATATTTAAAATTAATTATTACTAATTAATTACAATTAAACACCTGCCACTAAATTCTTTTCATCCAAAATTTCATCCAACTTTTTATCGATATCCTTCAGATCCAAAACAGGTTTTTTTGGAGTTGGAGCGGTTACAGCATCTTCTGCGGCTTCTACCACTGACGTTTCTTCTTTTTTCTGATAGACAACCGGGCGATCCTCGTTGGAACTATCTTCTCTACCATAATTATAGGCCGGAGTTGTGCTTGGCGCGTATCTCACTTTAAAAAGTGTTATTACCGCACGCAAAACGTCTCTCATTAAGCCCAATTTAGTTTGTAGAGTTTTTAATCCGGCAGTATCAGCAGTGAAAATAATTGTATAAAAATAGCCATAACGGATCTGTTTGATCGGATATGCCAAACGATTTTTGCCGATAGTTACGAGTTCGGCTTCGGTAGAATGTTCTTTCACTACACCAAGCACTTCGGTAGCCTTTGCTTCGGATTCTTTATCATCCAAAGTACCCGGCAACACCAAAAGCAATTCGTATTTCTTCATAAACTAAATAAGCTAAATTTGCGTTTAAAATAATTCAATTTGCAACTTTCAGACCCCACCTTAATAAGGTCATCCGGTTTTGAAGTTTGTAATAAGCAGAAATATATTAACATTTTAGCTAAAAAAAGTCAAATCTTCGGCCTAAATCAGATAATTTGACCATTTGAAGATACGTTGTTAAAATAACAAAGTTAAAATGCGCAAGCATACCCCACCTACGATTACACATTTATAAAAAAACTACAGCTTACCTTAGCCAAATTTTCAACGAGTTGGTTTAAAGGTAGTTATTGGAAATAAAATTAATCAGCCTACGTTAAACAAAAAATATGGCCAAAAATTACGCTTCAAAATATATCGGTAAAATAGTGACTGTGAAAATGGATCGTCCTATGGGAAGCAGTCATCCTAAATGGGGATTTATTTATCCCGTGAATTATGGTTATATTCCAGACACAAAAGCTCCTGATGGCGAAGAAGTGGATGCTTATGTGCTTGGCGTTTTTGAACCAAAAAATATGTTTAATGGTAAATGTATTGCCATAATTCACAGAACAGACAATGATGATGATAAATTAATTGTTGTTCCCGAAAACAAAACTTATAGCGATGACCAAATTTTGGCCATGACGGAATTTCAAGAACAATTTTTTAAACCGACAGTTATACGTTAAGAGCCGGCTGATTAATTTTACATCCGATAACTAATTATATCCCCGTCAACCGATTCCTGTGGATAACCAAAAAGGACTTTAGTCCTTTTTTGGTTTATTGGTATGATCGTTTGTCATCTTAATGCATAGTGGCAACTAAGGCAACTTTGTAAGGCTTGCCTTCAGATCGTTTCTTTTGAAAGAATTTTTGGAAAAGATTCGGATGAAGAACGGCAACGCTGGCGGCGTTGTAAAGCCGTGTCCTAAGAATCTTGTTGCCTCGTTTGGAAATATATCCCTTGCCTCTGACACTAGTGCCAGATTGGTGTACTCGCGAATCCAAGCCAACGAATGCCACAAGTTGTTTGGAATGATTGAATCTTCTAACATCTCCAACTTCAGCGATAAAACTAATTGCGGTGATAGGGCCAACGCCGGGAATTGTCTGTAAGAGCTTTTGTTCGGGTTTTCTAAAGGTCTTTAATTGTCTTTCCAGTTCTTTTATCTTTTCGCTCAGGATAACGCCAATTTCTTGGTAAACGGGGTTGAATTTAGACTTTAAACATTCTTCTTTGTATCCAATGTCATCTTGTTGGCGTTTATTTTTAAACAGCATAGTGGCCAAACTGTTTCTCTGTCTGACCAGGCTCTTTAGCAAAAGAGTGTCCGCAGTTTCTGCGAACACATAGCCGGCACCGGTGGTAAGGCAATAGCGAACCAAAGAAGCATCCTGCGGATCATTCTTAACTCTCCGAAGGTTGGTTTGGTTTTGTTTTTTAACGATGAGCGGGTTTATTACTTTAACTTGGAAACCAAGTGTTGTACATTGTACACAAAGACGAAGGTGATAACTACCTGTCGATTCCAAGCCGATGACTGTGTTTTGGATTTGGAAATTATTCTTACTTAAGTGGCGAATGAAAGAATTGATGCCGATCGCTGTATTGTTGAATTTTCTACTCTCGGAGTTCTCGGCAAAACAGGCATAAAAATCCTTTTTGGCAACGTCAATGCCGACATAGTTGCTGAAACTGGACATAAATGTTAAGATATTTTTGTAAGGTTAGACAAAAAAGGGCAAAAGAAAAGAAGAGAGAAGAAAAGAAAACTGCGAGCAGTTTTCTTCACCTCCACTTTAAGGCCTAAGCAGGTTCGTGTGTGATTCGGGGATATGAGCCCCAACTAATTTATCCGCTTATTTGGCTTTAAAAGGAGGCCGCACGTTAGGCGACGGGGATAAAACCCCAACACGACGCTACGCGGATCTCGCTTGTAAAAGCATACCATGAATGGTATGCTTTTATTATACGAACAGCGTATATCTGGTTACGGCTCTTCCAGAGCCTCCACCCATATTTTGCTCCGCTACGCTCCGCAAAACATCAGATATACGCAAACGTTCGGCGAAATCGCTCGCTATGCTCGCTCTCGTCAGAGTCCTGTCGGACTCCTCCTCGTTCGCCGAATGGGTCGCGGGCAAGCCCGTTGTCCGCCGATGCCGCTCGCGCTAATGAAGCGCTTCACGACATCGCCGAACAACGGGTAAACAACATCCCGCCCTACCAAAACCTGAGGGTTTTGTCCGGGCGGGACATTGTTTACCCGCGACCCATTGTACGAAATAAATTTTTTATCCTTTTTTATATTTTCCCGTGACGCCTGAACGAATATTGATGCGAAACAAAATTTTTCCAATTAATTATAGAGGGGGCTTAGGTGTTTTTTCCCATTGCGAAATGGGCAAAAACCTATTTTATTAAAGTTTCCTTCGGAAGCTAACCAAGCTGTGATTTAAAATTTAGGTTATAGCCACACAAAGTCAATATATATTTCAATCCTATGAATAATCCGGGAACACTTTTTTTACACGACCGTGAGCCAAAACTTCACACTACCAAACCGGTAGAGAATGAACAAGAAAGACGCAAACGCGCCGGGCTAGAAACCACGCAGAAGCCGGCGGGAAAACTTGAGAGTTGGATGAATGTGCTTGAGCACACTCACATGGGCCATCGTGAAAACCCCGTGGTTATTCAACGCATTAAACAATATTATTATAATAAATACGTCATTAAGCCTGAAAACGTTCCAGAATCAACCTTCCTCCTGGAACAACGAATTGCACGGCAAGAGGGCCGCGGCACAATTGAGATTACCGAAGAATTCAGGGAACGAAAAAAACAACAGATTATTGCTAATCAAAAAGCTAGCCTGGACAGATGGATAAATTACTTAATTTCGTCTGACGCTGACTATCCCATGTGGACCAAATATTGGGCCTTTACTTCTATGGTTCAAATGGGGAAAATTATAAAAACAGAAATTGAAGAGAGCGGAGTAAAAAAAGAAATTGTGCGTTTTAATAAAAGACTTAAGGACACTGTGGCTGCTTTTCCAATGCTTAATGCGCGAGCTCTGGCCATGACAATTGGCGCAATTAATGCTAGGGTAGAAGAAAAGGAGACGCCTAAAGAAAGAAGAAAACCCTTAAAAAATATCAGCGTAAAATTGGATGATTCCGCGTTCCAAAGTTTATTATCGACTGAAAATTTTTCAAAATTGTATTCCCAATTCTTGATGGAAATGCCAGAGTACTCAAGGGAAGGTCTGCAAGAAACGCGCGGTGAATGGAAAATTTTTAAACAAGGATCCGATCCAAAACCGTTAGTCGATTCACTCGAAGGATTTCCCCTAGAATGGTGCACAGCTGATATGGACACAGCTCGTTCCCAACTGGAAGGCGGAGATTTTTATGTATATTATTCAATTAACGATGAAGGCAAAGCGATTATTCCTCGCCTGGCTATTCGGATGAACGGTACCGCCATTGGGGAAGTTCGCGGCATCGCGCCAAATCAAAATCTTGATCCTTATATTGGCGACGTGGCGAAAGCAAAATTGGCAGAATTTCCAGATGGAAAAATCTATGAAAAAAAGGCAGCGGATATGATGAAGTTGACGGAAATCGAAACAAAAAATGAAGCTGAAGAAAATTTATCATCTGAGGATTTACGATTTTTATATCAACTGGATTCAAAAATTGAGGGATTTGGCTACGATGAAGATCCTCGGATCAAAGAAATCATTAAAAAGCGAGATATCAAAGCCGATCTTAGCGTTTTGACCGGATATTCAAAGGAACAAATTGGCACAAGTGAGGATCTGGATAATTTCAATTATAAAATAAAAGTGTACTACGGCCATAAATTTTTAAAAGAACAAAACGCTAGTGACATATGTTTCCCAGAGATAATGCTAGGAGATCTGTATTTTGAAGAATTAAACGCCGCCACAGGAATGCGTCTGCCGAATGTGATGCGTGGGGGAATTTATTTCTCCAAATTAGAAAGTGCCTTTGGCCTGCGTTTCCCAGAGGAGATTCGTGGAGATCTCGGTCTCAACAGTTTGCGTACTGCCGAGGGATTGGAATTACCCGAAATATTGAATGGACAGCTTGATCTAGATGGACTTAAATCAGCTGTCGGATTAAGATTACCAAAAATCATCGCTGGCGATCTTAACCTTGATGGTCTTGAAACTACCGCGGGTTTGGAGTTGCCGGAAAAAATGAATGGCGGTATATATCTGCATGGACTTAAATCAGCTGTCGGATTAAGATTACCAGAAACACTCAACGGCGCTCTCGGATTGAGAAGCCTTCAATCTGCAATCGGGTTAAAATTTCCCAAAAGAATAAATGGCAACTTGCACCTTAGTAGTTTAAAATCGGCCGACGGGCTCGAACTTCCAGAATCTGTAAATGGCACTGTTTTTCTTGGACCGGTTCGTGACGCCGATAAGGAAATGCTAAAAATAAAATATCCTAACCTCAAAATTGAGTTTTGATAAAGAATGAATCACGGTTTATTGTTTTCATGGCTTTCTTTATTTTTTATAAAATTTCAATAATTACCAACATCAATAATAATTGTAAAATGTGTTTTGGTTTTTGAGCATTCACCCCTTGCCCCTCTGCCCAAAAACCAAAACGGAAAAATTTTGTTCGCGATACCTCGACGCAGCGACACGGGAAAATACAAAAAAAGAGAAAAAATTTACATCGTACAACACGGCATATACGGTTCGTAAAATAACGATATAATATTTTCTCTGGTGGAGTCGTTATTTTCCTCTCCCATATTTGCCGTCGCTCCGCTCCACAAAACATCAGATATACGCGAACGTTCGGCGAAATAAAATTTTTACGCTTTTTGTTTTTTGTGATTGGCGAGGAGGGGGCGAATGTGACGATTGAGGACAAAATTACGATGACTACTGATTTGATTGATAAAGTTGTTAAACTAAAAGAGCTTCTGCCATATCATGATTGGTGGCAAAAACAGGAATAAAACCCACATTTGACAACAATTCCTTAATCTTATATAATCTTATATATCTAATACATAAGATTAATTATATGAAAAAAAACAGATTAGACAAGAGAATAACAAATATCCCGTCTGAAATTTGGCTAAAAATAAACAAAATAGATACATTAAATGGCCAATGGATTTCGGGGGCAAAATTAGACCCTCAGGTTTTAGGACGCCTGAAACGCTCGGTTTTGATCACCTCTACCGGCGCATCCACCCGTATTGAGGGCTCTAGACTATCCGATGAAGATATTGAAAAAATGATGCGTGGTTTGTCTGTGCAGAAATTCACTGATCGAGATGTACAGGAGGTAAAAGGATACTACGAACTTTTACAGAATATTTTTGACTCCTGGAAACATATAAAATTCAATGAAAATACCATCAAACATTTTCACAATGAATTGCTGAAATATGTTGAAAAAGATCAAAAACATCGTGGTGAATACAAAAAAGGAGAAAACAAGGTTCACATGCTTAACGAAGCCGGTGAATCGGTTGGTGTGCTATTTGATACCGTTCCAGCATATTTAACTCCAAAGGAGATGCAGGAATTGGTGGAATGGACGATAAGCGCATTAGAAAATAAAACCTATCATCCCCTACTGACAATAGGCAATTTTTTGGTAGAATTTTTGAATATCCACCCATTTATTGACGGCAATGGTAGAATTTCACGCGTATTAACAAATCTTTTACTTCTCAAAAATGGCTACGAATACATGCCATATATTTCGCATGAAAAATTAGTGGAAGATAATAAACCGGAATACTACATTGCCCTGCGTCGAAGCCAAAAAACAATAAAAAAGGAAAATGAAGATATGACACCTTGGCTAAATTTCTTTCTGGATATATTTTTGGAACAATCAAAACGAGCTGTTGAATTATTATCCAAGGAAAATATTGAAAAACTGCTCTCGCCCAAACAATTGGCTGTTTGGCGATATTTGGATACTGTTGTCGAGGCGACGCCCGCTGAGATATCTAAATTTGCGAAAGTTGCCAGACCAACAATTAACCAAGCTGTGGATAAATTATTGCGATTAAAAAAGATTGAAAGAATTGGGTTGGGCAGAACGACGAGATACAAAAAAGTATAATTGAGTGAATTCGCCCCCCCCTTTGAGGTGAACGAAAAAAAACAAAAAATACAGAACCGGATACAGCTCTATCCAAAAAGCATTTTCCTTGCGCGTATCTTGCGCGTATCTTGCGCGAACCGCTATTTTGTAGTATGATACCGGCGTAACTTACAAACCATAATCTCGCAATATGTTTAACCCTAAATATAAACATACCAATAAAATTCTGCGCGACCTCACTGCTATCGCCGAGGCCAAAGGCATTATTGATCGTGCTAAAATTTTGCCGCAACAAGAAATAAAATTACGACGACAAGCTATTATCCGCATGACACACCACTCCACCGAAATTGAGGGCAATCAACTAAACATGGGGCAGGTGGAAGCACTCTACGCCAAGAAAAAAGTCGACGCGCCGGATAGGGATATTTATGAAGTAAAAAATTATCTTAATGCTTTAAAATTTATCGAAAAAACTGTAGCCGAAAAACAACCAATAACTGAAAAAGTGATTTTAAAAATACATAAATTAGTGACAGCCAAAACTTTAGTTCCACAATATTGCGGACATTACCGACCGGGTCCGATTTATATCATCCGTCGACGTTTAGGTATGCCACAAGAAACCCTATACACCGGGCCAGAAGCCAAGCGTGTACCTGAGCTTATGACTGAATTTATTACTTGGCTTAAAGAAGGTGAAAAACAAGAAATAAGCCCCGTGCTTGTAGCCGCTATTGCGCACATGGAAATTGCCGCCATTCACCCCTTTAACGATGGAAACGGCCGTACAGCTCGCGCTTTAGCCACATTAATACTTTACCAACGCGGATATGATTTTCGTCGATTGTTTGCGTTAGAAGATTTTTATAATACTGATAGACAGTCATATTACAAAGCCATTAATTTAGGCAAAACTTATGACGAACGACGCACAGATATAACTTCCTGGTTAGAATATTTTGTCAAAGGATTTAAAAAAGAAATTGATGAGGTAAAAAACAAAATTTTACCATTATCCACCCGTAATATTAACGGGAAAATCAAATCACAAATTTATCTTACTCCGGAACAACTAAAAATTATTGACTTCCTAGACCAAGTTGGCAGAATCGCCGTAAAAGATGTTGAGGATATTTTATCTTGTCCACGCCGATCTGCACAATTACAATTACAAAAACTAAAGAAAATTAAGATGATTAAAGCGACAGGAAAAGGAAAAACTACGGCATATATTGCCAACTGATTGAGTAATATGGCTACAGGGGTCACTCACCCCTTTTGTCCCCCCCTACCCCCATCCACCATAGTGATTGACGCCCCCATGATTAAACGGCGAGCAAAAAACAAATATTTAATATAAATTCTTAACCGCCCCATAAAGGCGGTTTTTTAATTAAAAACCTATGACGCATACACAATTTTATGGTATAATATATTTAATGTAAAAATTTCGCTGATTTTGGCGTTATTTTATAACAATTATGTTGCCAAAAAAAGTTCTTCTGGAAATATTGAAGAAAAACAAATTTAAACTGACTCCTTCAGATATTAAGGCGGTGCAGGCAAAGGCGACCAAACTCAAAAAAGAGCTGGAAGAAGTTTTGGTTGCAGATAATCTGATAGATGAAACCGAACTATATGAAAAAGCGGCCACAACATTGGGTTTTCCTTTTGTGGGTCTAAAAGGCAGAGAAATAAAAAAGGAAATATTGGATTTAGTACCCGCACCTCTGGCAGGCGCCCACCAAGTAATAGCTTTTGACAAGGATAAAGATGGCCTTAAAATAGCCATGGCCGACCCCACAGATATTCAAACCATCGAATTTTTACGTCGTAAAACCGGTTTAGAACCAAAGGTATACATTACCACTTCGAGCGACCTACGAGAGTCCTTGCGTCGCTATCACGCGGGTTTAGAAGAGGATTTGCGGGTAATTCAGGATGAGGGTGGCAATCTGGGCACTAAAGAACTCAAAAAAGCAGCCGAAGAATTGCCGATTGTTAACATTGTTAACAGTATTTTGGAGCATGCGGTGTTTGAAAACGCTTCAGACATTCACCTAGAGCCACTAGAAAAAGAAATTTCGGCTCGCTATCGTATTGATGGCATCTTAAAGCCAATAATGACACTACCGAAACAAATTCAGAATGGCATTGTAGCCAGAATTAAAATTTTGGCCAATCTAAAGCTAGATGAACACATGGTGCCTCAGGACGGTCGCTTTAAAATTCAAATTCAAGATGAAAAAGTAGCTTTCCGCGTTTCTATCATTCCTGTTTATGATGGAGAAAAAATAGTTTTACGTCTTTTGCACGAAGGTGCCAAACCCCTATCGCTTGATCAGTTAGGATTCCTAGATAAACCAAAAAAACTAATCGAATTAGCCATCAAAAAGCCTCACGGTATGATTCTGGTAACCGGTCCCACCGGCTCCGGAAAAACTACTACTCTATATTCCATTTTAGGCATATTAAATCAGCCGGGAGTTAATATTTCCACCATTGAAGACCCGATTGAGTACCACATTGCCGGAGTAAATCAGAGCCAAATCAATCCAAAAGTTGGCTTTACCTTCGCGAGCGGATTGCGCGCCTTCCTTCGCCAAGATCCAAACATCATCATGGTCGGCGAAATCCGTGACCAAGAAACAGCTGAAATTGCTATCCACGCGGCCATGACCGGCCACCTCGTACTTTCCACCTTACACACAAACGACGCTCCTACCACCCTACCTCGCCTCATTGATATGGGTGTACCACCATTTTTGGTCGCCTACACTGCCAATATTATCGTTGCCCAACGTTTAGTGCGAAAAATTTGTCCATTTTGCAAAAAAGAAACACATTTGGACAAAGAATCCGTCAAACAATTAGAAAGAGTTTTTGATGTTCATAAAATAGTGGCTTTATTAAAAGAAAATGGAGCATTAAAAAGCGCAGACAAAAACTTTTCCAAAATGACATTTTATCAGGGAGCCGGTTGCCGTCGTTGCGGTCAAAGTGGCTATAAGGGTCGTGTTGGTATTTATGAAGTTCTAGAGATAGACGATGAATTAATCAGAAAAATTAATGCCGGAGCTAACGCCGACCAACTTCGTGATTACGCTCGAGCGCATGGAATGCTTACCATGTTTGAAGATGGATTGATAAAAGCCAAAATGGGCATCACTAGCATTAGTGAAATTTTACGCGTTACCAAAGATTAAAAATATGCCTCGTTTTGTCAAAAAGATTAGCACAAAAACAAAACAGAATAGTAAGGAAAAGGAAAAGGTGGAAAAAATTATGGAACCGGAAGAAATTGATGAAATAATTGAACCTACCGTGGAAGTTATGCCTAAACAGCACAAAATTAAACAATTATCCCCTTTTGAACAAAAACTTAATTATTTTGTATCTTTAATTTTTGGCCGAGTACCATTTGTACAAAGGATGTTTTTTGTGCACCACATAGAGATCATGATCAAAGCAGGGCTTTCCATCGTCGCCGCTTTAAAAATCTTAGAGGCGGAAATTGAAAACAAAAAACTAAAAATAATTTCCGGAGATATTCGTCGACAAGTAGAAAAAGGTCAGCAATTGAGTATGGCTATGGCAAAATTTCCCGGAATTTTCGCTCCTGTTTATACAAGTATGATCGAAGCCGGAGAAACAGCTGGAAAAATGGAAGGGGCATTGGAACAAGTCTCAATTCAGATGAAAAAAAGCCACGATCTTACTTCAAAAATTAAGGGCGCGATGATCTATCCCGCAGTAATAATAATTGCAATGGTTGGAATAAGTATTGAAGTAGTAGTATTTGTTTTGCCCAAATTAATCGTAATGTTTAAAGAATTTAATGCGGATTTACCACTACCGACTAAAATTTTAATTTTGATTACAGAAACAACTCAAAGTTATGGTATTTATATGGTTATTGGTATTATCGCATTAGTTATCCTTGTTATTCAACTTTATAAAAATCCAAAAATAAAAAGATTGACACACCTGGCAAACCTACATTTGCCTATTGCCGGGCCAATTTTAAAACAAATTAGCCTAGCTCGCTTCACTCTTACACTATCTTCTCTCTTACAAAGTACTATTCCTATTATTGAAGCGGTTAAAATTACCGCCAACGTACAAAGTAATTTGATATACAGAGAAAAACTACTATTGGTGGCGGAGGAACTAAAAAGGGGTGAGACCATGTCAAAACTATTGGCTCAATATCCAACTATTTTTCCACCAATGGTCACTGAAATGGTTATGGTGGGCGAAGAATCGGGCAAGGTAGAAGATATGCTGACAGAAATGGCTAATTATTACTTGGACGAGGTGGACAATACAATGAAAAACTTTTCCACAATAATTGAACCGGTCATTATTCTGATCATGGGGTTAGCGGTTGCCGGCATTGCCGTGGCAGTAATCATGCCAATGTATTCATTGGCTCAAAGTTTTTAATCTATGTTTTTGCACGACCCATTTTTAGGGGCATTTGGATTGGATATTGGGGATTCATCAATTAAACTAGTGCGTCTGGAAAGACATTCACCATATTTTAGTCCAACATTTTATAAGATAAAAGATATCCGCGGGATTGATCTGTTGCCGGGTTATGTTGCAGACGGAGAATTACAACAACCGGAAATGGTGCGAAAAAAACTACTGTTACTGTTGGGCAAGGATGGTAAAAATAAACCAATCAAATCCCGTTGGGTGGTAGCTAATTTACCGGAACCAAAAACATTTTTAAAACTGATAGAGATTGAAACAAAACCAAAAGATCTTACTACCGAGGACGTAGAATTTAACGCAAGAAAACACCTTCCGATGGATTTGGGAGATGTGTATTTGGACTGGCAAATTATTAATAACACCGATAATACCACCCAAGTTCTTTTAGGTGCCGTGACAAAAACAATTTCTGACTCTTACACATATTTATTAGAGAGTGTCGGACTGAATATTATTGCCCTGGAAATAGAAGCGCTTTCTATCGCGCGCGCCATGATTACTGCCAATAAAAGCTATGAAGGCGAAGCTCGTATGATACTGGATTTAGGCGCCGTGCGTTCTCATTTAATTCTTTATGATAAAAATTCCATCCAATTTAGTACAAAATTAAATTATTCCGGCAATTTAATCAATACTGCGCTGGTACAACAACTAAAAATCTCTTGGAATGAGGCCGAGCAACTAAAAATAAAAAATGGTTTGGCGCATGATAGTAAAAATGCCAAATATTTAAAAATTCTAACTAATTTAACCGACACACTTATCGATGAGATCAAGAAAAATCTACAATTTTATCAGGAACATTTTCCCGCCCCCAATCCGGTAACTCACATAACTCTCTGTGGAGGCTCTTCAGCTCTATCCAAACTAGATGTAAATATTGCCAAAAAAACAAAAATTCCAACTATCGTTGGCAATCCATGGAAAAATATTTTTAGTAAATTAAAAGATGATACAGACCGAGCAATGGACTCATCGCTGGCCACAACAATCGGACTCGGACTGCGCGCGGTTCACAATCCATTTGAAAAATAAATATGATGATGCTAAATCTGAATTTACTATCTCCAAACAAGAAAAATGGCAATGAGCATGTCGTCCGCTTTATCTTTATAAAAAACATGCTGGAAATCTCACTTTTTGTCGCGGCAATTCTAGCGATCGCGTTACTTTTATGTTGGGAAATTTTACAAGACGATTTTAACAATCTTTCTGCCAGCGCAATTTTAGTAAATCAGGAATTTTCGGGATATAATCAAGAAATACGAAAAATTAATCAGACAGATCGAAACATCGTTAACGCCGGAAAAACTTTTCATCCTATAGCATCTGAACTTATCGGATTGGCGGAAATCACTCCACCGGGAATCAAACTATCATCACTAAATCTGGACAGACCAAATCTTAAACTCATTTTATCCGGAATGGCGAAAAATCGTGATGATTTGCTCGGTTATCAGGAACGAATAAAAAAAGTTTTGTGGGTAGATAAAATAGAAACGCCCACATCGCAACTTTTTCAAAAAGAAAATATTAATTTTGAATTTTCTATCACGATCAAAAAGGATTATGCATCTTAATTTTGAAAAAAAACTTATTTTTGTTGTCTTATTTTTTTGTGCCATAATTTTATTAATTAGCATGGCTATTATTTGGCCGGTGACAAGATACATAAACGACCTTAATCACGACACATATGAACTTCGCGTTTATATGGAAAAAAGATATGAAAATGCTAAAAATATTCGCTATTCCAGACAAAAAACCAAGGAAATCAAGGAAGAAGTACAAAATTTTCCACAACTAAGTTTTAGAGCCACGGATCAATTGGCGCTAATTACCGCTTTGGAAAATATTGCCGGTCAAAACAAAATAACACAACAAATAGAAAATTTAAATTTAGATCCAAAAACTAAGCTATTATCACTGTCTCTCTCTACGACAGGCGAATATATTAATTCCTGGCATTATCTAGCTGATTTGGAAAAAATTAATTACTTTTTACAAATAGACAGACTTAATTTCTCACCTATTTATAATCGCACGGAACAAAGTAGTTCGACAAAGATGCTTCTTAATCTAAAACTCTATGTTAATGAATAATTTAAGCCGGGCGCAGATAGGAAGTTATTTAAAAACAATCGTAAAAAACGACGGTCATTATCGCGCGTGGAGATTAGCCAGTATTGGCATCGTGGGATTTCTAGGATTGGCCGTGATTCTTACTATTTACTTTATCTACAACAATATATATACTACGCTTTCCAACAGCAACGTTATTCTCATTTTGAGCAACAGTCCGCAGAGCGATATGATAGACGTGGATGCTTATGAAAAAGCCAAAGAAATTATCATAAAAAAACAACAAGCAATCACTATTCCGAGCAAACTACGAAATATTTTTACATATGACGAATCCGGCACAAAATCAAAAAATTTCTCCACTTCAACTATCAAATAGCTGGCTTTTTATCTTAGGACGAGAAACATCGCTGTCAGCTGCCGAAATTACGGCGGTTTTTTCGTCACGTCATATCAATTATGAAATTGAAAAAATAGTTGAAGAAAAAATGATAATTCGCACGAAGGAAGATATTGTGGCACCGGAACTAATGCCAAAATTGGGCGGATGTATTAAAATCTGCAAAAAATTAGATATAACACGAGATGGTATTGCCTATTTTTTAAGTCATTATTTACCACATGGTAAAATTAATTTTGCCATGAATGATTTTAACAAGAAGGATTGGATGGAAGTAAAAACAAATCTCAAAGCTATGGGCAGAGGCGCTCGGTATGTTGAAATTAAAAATTCCGCTTCTATTCTTTTTAACAATCTTGTCGATAAGGGTGCCGAGCTGACACTTTTTGAAGATCAAATTTTTATCACGCAAGCCATTCAGTCTTTTACAGATTTTAGTGAACGAGACTACGGAAGACCGGGACGTGATGATAAAAGTGGGATGTTACCGCCAAAACTTGCTATTATGATGTTAAATCTGTCAGGAGTTACTTCTACATCTACGTTATTTGACCCATTCTGCGGTTCTGGCACAATTCTCACGGAGGCCGTACTATTGGGAATAAAAAATATTTTAGGAGCGGATATTTCTGAAAAAGCCATAAGTGATACCAAAAATAATATAGAATGGACGATGCTTCGCTATTCTATACCTCCGCGCAATCATTCAATAGAAATTTTTCAAAGCGACGCGCGACATTTATCCGCAAAAATTAAATATGAGTCAATAGATACTATTGTAACAGAACCATTCTTAGGAAAACCGTTGAAAGGACGGGAAACTTTTGAAGAAATTAAGACTCAGGCAATAGAATTAAAAAAACTTTATATCATGGCTTTTGAACAATTTCAAAAAATACTAACTGCCGACGGCACTATTATTTTCATAATCCCCTGTTTTCGACATAAGGGAGACTGGATACGGATAGATTGTCTGGCAGAAATAAAAAAATTGGGTTTTAATCCGGTTCCAATGTGGAAAAATGAAAATCATTTACTCTATTCCCGCCCCGATCAACATGTGGGTCGAGAGATCTGGAAATTTAAACTTTCCCCCACTTCATAATTGTCATCCTCGTGCCTTGCCCTGCCATAGCATTGTGCGAAGGCGGGAAAACGGGGATCCAACACCAATCACGTCTAGATTCCAGTTTTCACGGGAATGACAAAGTTAAATTACGTGCTTACGTGGAAATACACTACGTCTCCATCCTGAACAACATAGTCCTTTCCTTCCAATCTTAATTTACCACTTGTTTTCATTCCGGCCCATCCGCCAAATTTAACAAAATCCTGCCAATTACAAACGTCAGCCTTAATAAAACCCTTTATAAAATCGGTATGAATTACTCCGGCAGCTTCCGGGGCTTCGGCTCCATTTCTTACTGTCCATGCTCTAGTTTCCGGTTCACCGGATGTTAGAAACGTAACTAAATTCAATAATTTATAACCGGCGGTAATCAATTTATCCAAACCTGTTTCATTCATTCCCAATTCTTTAAGATATTGATTAGCTTCCTCCGGACTCAAATCAGCCAATTCTGCTTCTAATTTAGCCGAAATTTCAATCTGACCTGTCCCCTTCGCGAATAATTGCGGGGCAGGCGCAGATGGAGCTTCATCAACATTTAACACATACAACATCGGCTTCATCGTCATGAGTTGCATTTCATTCATAGTTTCCATATCATCTTTTGTATATTCCAATTCACGGGTCGGAAAACCCGCTTCCAGTTGTTTTAATACTCTTTCAAGAAGATCAACCTGTTTCAATATTTCTTTGGAAGACCCGCTTTTTAAATTTTTCTTGGTATTAGACAACCTCTTATTTACTGTTTGCAGATCAGCCAAGGCCAACTCCAAATTAATCACATCAGCATCATTTTTTGGGTCAACCTTATTATTTACATGTATAATATTGTCGTCCTTAAAATTTCTAACAACCTGAACGATTGCGTCTACTTCTCTAATATGTGACAAAAATTTATTCCCCAAACCCTCGCCCTCGGAAGCGCCTTTTACTAACCCGGCAATATCCACAAACGAAACGGTCGCGGGTATGATTTTTTTAGATTTAGAAATTGTAGCCAGCTCGGACAATCTACCATCCGGCACCTCAACTACGCCAATATTCGGATCGATTGTACAAAATGGGTAGTTCTGGGCATCTGCTTGTTTACTTCTTGTTAGTGCATTAAAAAGAGTAGATTTCCCTACATTTGGCAGACCGACGATACCTATGGAAAATGACATAAATTTAATTTTGTGGCGCTTGTTGGAAAAAGGTAGAAATTATTTAGAACAAAATTACTTTTTATTTATTTTATCAAAAAATCGTCAAAATGTATATTACCAAAAAAAATCTTCAATCACAATATTTTGTTTATTTACACCAAGCTCATTTAATATTTTTTTAAGATTATTTTTCATAATTTCAGGTCCGCAGATATAGAACACTGAATTATCTATGTTTTCCACATGTTTTTTAATGATCCCCTTATCAATGTGCCCTGTTTCATATTCATGCATTCCGGAAAAAAAATCATTATTACTTAATACATACACTTTTTTGAACCAGTCATTCTTTATACTGTCCAGCCATTCCTTACAAATTATCTCTTCTTTTGTTTTCGAACCATACAATAACATAATATTTTGGATTTGGCTATCCACGATTGCCTTATCTTTAAGCATACTCATAAAAGGAGTTATACCAACCCCTCCGGCAATAAAAACAAGATTTTTTCGTTTGTCTTCTATCGTGAATATTCCGAAAGGCCCATCTATTATTACTTCTTCGCCTTTTTTCAATTCAGATAATGCTTTTGTGAATCTTCCTTCTAATTTTACCGTAAAACACAGCGTAGCTTCTTTCGGCGAGCTTGATATGGTAAAAGGATGCCTGGCGTATAATTTATCTTTATTTAATCTTAAAAAACAAAATTGCCCGGCATTAAACGAAAGCGTTTTTTCGGATTTTAATACCAATGTGAAGGTGTCTTTTGTTTCGTTTTTTATTTCCTGAACATAAAATTTTCCCCCATATTTTTGTTTTATTTTGCGGGAAGTCCTGTAAATAATACCGAATAGCAAAAAAATCAGAGTAATCGCATAAATTATTTTTACGGGAATTAATCCATAATCGGAACCCCAAATTACCGCGTGATACAGGCTAAAAAAGAAAAGGATATAAGTAAGAAGATGAATATATTGCCAAATATTGTAAGAAATTCGCTTATATATTTTAGAGGCAATCATTACAATAACAAATATATAGAGAGAGATTGTTCCCAGCGCCAAGGGTATAACTGAAAAATCCGGCACTACATAGGACAGTATTGATTCACCGGACAAAGCAAAAAAAATCGGGTGCGCTAAAACAAAAATCATGGTAAATAAAGCAAATTTTCTCTGAAATTTTATTATTTTATCCATGCCGAAAAATTTGTCAAAAAACCCGGCGGTATCCCCCGAGAATATCAACAGTGAAAGGAATAGAAATCCCATCAACCCCGCTAATTTTCCGGATAAATAAAAAAAAGAGGCAAAATTCAGATTATACAAGCTATCAAAATCAAAAATTGCCTCAATAAAGGTGAACAAGGAAAAAACTAGAAAAACACACAAAACTACCAATATGAACCCTGCTCTACTTCTTGTTCGCATAATTTTTTCCATGTATATATTTTCTAATCAGCGAGTACCTTTAGCATACCCCAATGTCCATTTTGCCTATGGCTTGGCTTGGTACAATAATAAACAAACTCTCCCGCCTTATCAGCCACAAATTCAACTACATATTCTTTATTAAGCTCATTGGTGTCCGCGTATACATTGAACTCATCAATCTTAAAATCATGTATACCCTTGGTTACGGTAATTTTTATCCTCACAAGATCTCCCTTTCTGACTGTAATTTCATTAAGAGAATATTGTGGCCTTGGCCGGCCGTCAACTATTTCATAAAAAGAAGTCATAATAAATTCCTTCGCCAATGATTCATTATTTTCCGTTACAACTGAAACAGCTTCCGCGACATTATTATTTTGAGCGTTGTTTGTGGTGTTCCCTTTTTCAACGGTCCGGCCAGTTTTATTGAATGCGATTACAGTCGCCATCGCGAGGATACCAATGGTAACTAGGCGAATAATTATTTTTTTGTTCATAGTTTTTTTAATTATTTTTAATATCCAAGAAGCTGTAAGGTTGCCGCCCTCGACCGTTGACAATAATAACATTATATTATATACTTTATATTGTAAAGTAGTTACAAAAAGTATAGTATCAAATATGCCCAAGCTAAAAGAAAAGGTCATCAATTGTCCGGTCGAAAAAACATTAGGTATTATTGGCAAAAAGTGGGCGGTTTTAATTATCCGCGATTTATTGAGTGGTAAAAAACGGTTCGGCCGACTGCTTGCTTCCCTGGTTGGCATAAGCCCGCGCACTCTTTCCGCCCGTTTGAATGATTTGGAAAAAAACGGAGTGCTTAAAAAAAGGGTATTCCCGGAAATACCCTTGCGTGTTGAATACAGCTTAACTAAAAGAGGAAAAGATTTGCATTTTATTTTAGATCAAATGAATAAATGGGGCTCGTCACATAAATAAAATGCAATTTGACGATATGCTACACCGACAATTTACGAGAAAACATTCCGCGAGGAATTAGGGACTGGTAATATAATTGGTTGGTGATATACTTAAAAAGGTCAATGTTTCATTGACCTTTTTGTATATTTTTACCTAACCAATTAAATGTATGAAATCAGTTTGCTGTTTTTGCAATCATCCAACACTAATTCGGTGGGGTAAAAGACGCCGTCAGTGTCAGAATTGCAAGCGGACTTTTAGAGTGACTCGGTCGGGTAGAAAAAACACAAAAGTTGCAGAAATGTATCTGCTAGACAGATCGACTTTTCGTCGCATCGCTCACAAAGAAAAACGGTCACATGTCAGTATGATTAATTCTTTGAAAAATGAATTAAAAAATTATCCTAAACCGATTGAACATCTAAAAAAAATTTACAAAAGTGCAGCCACATATTGGTGGTCGATGGCAAGCACATCGCCATCAAAGGAAAAGAATACTGTGAATATTTGGCAGTGGATACCAGAGGCGGTTTAATTAACCATTACCTTCGCGAAGGCCATGAATGCGCTTACGGTTACCGCCAGTTGCTAAATACATTGATTGAGAATGGGTATGAACCCTGGGTGGTTGTAAGTGATGGAGGACCTGGTATTTATTCAACTTTAAAGCGATTGGGCATCACTAGACACCAACGGTGCCACATTCATATCCTGCGCGATATTAAGACCGGTTTGCGCATGCACGCTAGACAACCCAGACTAGTATTAAAAAAATATTATCTTTACAAATACGCTCAACTGGTTTTAAGATCTACCACTTTAAAACAAAAAGAAATTCGTCTCCAACACTTTTTGAGAGTAGTTAACATCATGTGGCCGGTCACTGGTTATGTCGAAAAAAATATCGTTAGAGCATTTCTTAAAACACTGCCCCCGGCATTTACTTGGCTTGAATATGACGGTATCTGGAACATACCAAAAACTTCAAATTTAGTCGAAGGTTACATTAGCCATCTTAACACTAGACTTAAAACTACTCGAGGACTAAAAAGCCCGGCTAACGCCGGGCTTTTGTTGAATGCAATTCACTATTTTTTGAGATGAAAATTTTGTCATTTACCAACCAATTTACTTACCAGTCTCCTAGTTTGCTACAAAAAT